>Ga0265313_10001007_pt1 | contig 27563 bp, 19 predicted proteins | sample 4123metaG_FD_203122 | JGI IMG/M metagenome (GOLD analysis project Ga0265313, IMG submission 203122) | Rhizosphere microbial communities from Carex aquatilis grown in University of Washington, Seatle, WA, United States - 4-1-23 metaG | ecosystem: Host-associated > Plants > Roots > Rhizosphere >...
GGCTCTGCTGCGACTTCTTCGGAGACACCTGTTTCCTTGCGTTCGCTGACGGCGAGCCCGTCGGTTACATGCTGTCGTTCGTACGCGGTCGCGAGGCCTATTGTTCGACGCTCGCCATCACCGCGCCCCATCAGCGCACGCGGCTCGTCTTCCGCTTCATGCAAGCCCTCGTCGGGGCGATCGCCGCACGCGTCGACTCGCTCTGGTTTACCGTGCACGAGTCGAACACCGATGCGCGCGCACTGCACGCGACACTCGGCGCGCGCGAATCGGGTCGCGCGGACGCCTACTATGGCCCCGGCGAACCCCGCATCATTTCCCGAATCGACCGCGCAGCATTCGACAAGCTCTGCGCTCGAATGCACCGGCTAGGTCTGAGACCCGCCGCGGTCGCCTGAGCGATGGCGGAGCTCCATGCGGGTTTGCAGCGCTCGGGGCCGGAGTCCGCGCTGGGCGGTCGAAGGGCCGAGCTCGACGGCGAGGGTTTCGGCGCCGAGCTGCGCAGTGTTCGGCGTACGCTGTCGCTCCTTCTGACCACCGCGCGTCTCGCCGTCGACGCCCGGGTCGACCTCGACGCGGCCGGGCTCGCCGGGCGGGCCCAGCGCACGGCGCGCTCACTGCTTTCGGCACATGGAGTCGAGATCGCCCGCACCGGTGCCCTCCCGCGGGCACCGGCGATCATCGTCACGAATCACGTCAGCTACCTCGACCCGCTGGTGATCGCCGCGGTTGCGCCTTGCGTCGCCCTTGCCAAGGGCGAGATCCGTGGCTGGCCACTGTTCGGGGCCGGACTGCGTGCGCTCGGCGTCGTGTTCGTGAGGCGCGGCGACGTCTACAGCAGCGCGGTGGCGCTGCGGCGGCTGTGGCGGGCGCTCGACGGTGGAGCGACAGTGCTCAACTTCCCGGAAGGAACGACCAGCGATGGCCGCGCCGTCGGACCGTTCCACCGCGGCGTCTTCCGACTGGCGGCGTTGGCGGGTGTCCAGATCGTTCCAGGACACGTGTCGTACGACGACGAGCGCGTCGCCTGGTTCGGCGGACACACGTTGGCCCCGCATTACCGGAGGCTATCGCGTGTGTCCGGCCTTCGAGCTCGGATTCGCTTCGGCCAACCGATGGTCGTGCAGCTGTCCGACGATCCCCGTGAGGCGGCTGCACACGCACGCGACGTCGTCGTCGCGCTCCAGTCGTCGCAGGATTGATCGGCTCGAGGAGCCTCATGCCGCAAACATCCGCATTCGCCTATATTCGCCAGGGAATCACTCCGTTTTTTCGGCTGCCGCAGATCGACGTGCACGCGGCTTCCCCCTACGCCAACCTAGACGCCGTCGTCATCGGGGTTCCCTATGACATGGCGACCACGTACCAGCCGGGAGCGCGCTTTGCCCCCTACGAGGTGCGCCGCGTCAGCGCGCTCCTCCAGAGCTTTCACCCGGTGCACAAGGTCGACGTCTTCGGGGTGCTCGACGTACGCGATGGCGGTAACGTGGCGGTGCCGCCGTTCTCGGCAGCGCTCTCGCGAGAGATCATCGAGAACGAGATCGCGTCGATTGCCGGTGCGGGAGCCGTTCCTTTTGCCGTCGGCGGCGATCATTCGATTGCTCTGCCGGCTCTGCGCGCGGTCGCGAAGAAGCACGGACCGCTCGCCGTGGTTCACGTGGACGCCCATTTCGACACGAGTGACGCGGAGGTCTGGGGCGACGCGTATCACCATGGGACGCCGCTCCGGCACGCGATAAAGGAGGGGTTAATCGAGCCGGGACAACTTCATCAGGTCGGTATTCGGGCGATCTGGGGAGATCGACACGAGGCGGACCTGGCGCTCGAGCACGGCGCGGTCCTCTACAGCGTCGAGGACGTAGCGAAAGACGGCGGGGGAGGCGTCGCAGCGCGGATTGCTGCGTCCGTTGGACAGCGTCCCCTTTACGTCACGTTCGACATCGACGCGATCGATCCCGCGTTCGCGCCCGGCACCGGAACGCCCGTGCCAGGGGGGCTTTCGTCCCGCGAGGCGATCGCGCTGCTCCGTGGGCTTTCTGGCCGAAGCCTCGTCGGAATGGACCTCGTAGAGGTGTGTCCGGCGCTCGACCATGCCGACATCACGTCACACCTGGCTGCCCACCTCATCTACGAAGGGCTCGCCCTTCTCGCCGTCCGTCTCGCGTCTTTGCGACGGTGACGATTGTGCTTCGAAAAGGGTACGCTATGGTGACCAGATGGGCTGGTTGCCTTCTCCGTGGCACGACTACAGAGACGCCGAGGGCTTCGACAACGCTTGGAGCCTCCTTGCGGACAAGGCAGGGGCAAGGGTGTCCGTGGCCGGTCACTCGGTGGAGGGCCGGCCCATCCGGCGATTCGAATTCGGATCGCCCTCGGGAGCGCCTGTCCTTTTCACGGGTCTCGTCCACGGCGTGGAATTGGTCGGTTCGGTCGCCCTTCTGGAGTTCGTTCGGTCCGTCCTGGTCGCCCGCGACCTCCTCGCCGACTCGCGCCTCGTCGTCGTTCCGGTCGTCAATCCCGACGCGTTCCACGCCAACTGCGCCCGCATCGGCGCCGGCCGGCGCGCGTACCAACGCTGCAACGCCCGAGGCGTCGATCTGAACCGCAACTTTCCGCGGCTGCGCGACCGGATGCCGCTGAACCCGCTCGGCGGGTCTCGGTGGCACCGGGCCCCTCACTACGTCGGCCCCCACCCGCTTTCGGAGCCCGAGACGTGCGCGCTGCGCGACGTCGTCGACGAACTGCACCCGCGCGTGTCGGTTGGATTTCACTCGTTCGGCGAGCTACTTCTCTACCCGTGGGCCTTCACCGATCGCCCCAATCCGCGCCGTAAGAGTTACGAGCGAGCCGGCCGCGCGTTCGTCCAAGCGCTGCGCGGGGCGAGCTACCGAGTCATGCAAGCCACCGACTGGTACTCGACCGTGGGCGATCTCGACGATTGGCTCGACGTGCAATACGGGACGCTCGCCTTCACGGTCGAAGTGAGCCGGCCGATGCGCAGGCTTTCGAACCTGCGCCGACTGTCGAATCCCTTCGCCTGGTCGAACCCTATCGACGTGGCCCCTGCGGTGATCGGAATTGCCCCTGGCGTCGAGGCGCTGGTCCGCGAAGCGCTGCTCGCATCCCGTACGCCGCTGTGCTCGGTCGATCCGCGAAACGCGGCCTAAACTGGCGACGCCGGGCTCGAAAACCGACTGCCGGGTTCATCTCGAGTCGTCGAGCGATGGGTGAACCATCGGAAGTCCCTGATCGGATGAAGATGAACTCCTTTGCCAATTAGCGAGAATGCATATCGTACGGCACGACGATCGTTGACCGGCCCTTCTTTGCGGTGACGGTTCCCACCGTGGGCGCTACGGCTGGTAGAGCCGCGATACCCCTTGGTCGGAAACGCCGGGAGCACGGTTGCCCTGCCGCGGTCAGGGACTACCGTGCCTTGCGCTTCCCTTACCCGACCAAGGAGAGTCCCCTGTGCAATTTTCCTCGAAACGACCTTTGCTTGCTTTTGGCCTAATCGCAGGAGCGTCTGCGCTCGGAGCCACCTTCGCTGCCTGTAGCAGCAGTTCGCCTTCCCCTTCGGCGAGCCCGGACGGCTCCACGTCAGCCGGCGGAAGCAATGGAGTCGATGGCGGCGGCCCAGGGACTGGAAACGATGGAGGGGGTGGAAGCGGCAGCGGTGGGGACGCGAACGCGGGCAATTCCAACGGCGGCGATGACGGAGGCCTCACCAACGTCGACGGCAATACCGTGACGACGGCGCCCGGATCTTGCGCGAATCCAACGGTCGGAATCGTGTTTTCACCGATGTACTCCGCATTCATTCCCGGAAGCACGGCGCACACGTTCCAGATTCCCGCCATCACAGATGACGGCAATGCGGCGACCTGGAGTATTTCCGACTCGACCCAGGCGCAGCTCGTTCCGGAGGCGTTCAACGGCCTGCCGGGGGTGATGATTACGGTTCAGGGCCTTGGAGTGGGCTCGACGGGGGACGCGGGATCGATCGGTCAGCTCACCGTCGTAGCGACCGAGAGCAGCGGCGCGTGCGGAGCTGCGACCCTGAATATTACAGCCGCCGCCGAGAGCGACTGGAATATCGGAGAGATGCGCTACAACGACGGAGTTTCGCTGGTCATTGCTCCCCGCGACGGTGGCGGTGGCGGCTTCGGCGGACCGGCCCGGGACGGTGGGTTTGGCGAAGGCGGGTTCGGCGAAGGCGGCTTCGGCGAAGGCGGGTTCGGCGGGGGCGGCCCGGGAATGGGCGGCGTATTCCGCTCCACCGACGCTGGGAGCTTTTACGAGCTCGATGGGGGCACCGCGTGCACGAGCTGCCACGGGCCTACCGCAACGACCGGGCCATACAGACAAGTTTCGCACTCGCCAGAGCAAACAGGCGGATTCAGTGACAATGACCTCGTCCAGATCTTCACGCAGGGCATTCTCCCGGACGGCGGCTACTTCGACCCGTCCGTCATCAACTCGAGCTGCGACGGTGGGCCCGGGTCTGCGTGTTACGCAGCCGCATACGGCGTTTGGCACACGTTCCACCAATGGATCGATATTCTGCCCTCGCAGTACCCTGGAATCATCGTCTATCTCCGATCCCTTCAGCCGGAGGCTCAGAATGGAACCTCTGCCGCCGCAAACTTCGGCGGCGGCGGCCGTCGTCGCGACGGCGGGCCCGGCGGCAGGGGCCTAGACGGGGGAACGGGCCCGGGCGACGCGGCCACGGAGTGATCGCGAAGGCGATTTGCTCCTATGAAATGGTTCGGCGCCGCTTTTCTGGGACTGGTCGCCGGATGCGGCGGCCGGGTCGTGAACGGAGTGGAGGACGCATCCGACGAAGCGTCCTCGGCTCCTCCCATCAATTCGGCCGCCTCCATCGACTCAGGCCTTTCGATCGATGCGAGTCCTTCCGTCGACGCCGGCTCATCGAACGATGCATCCAACGACGCCCTCGCGTCGGACGCCCCGCTTCCGTCCGATGCCGCTTCCGACGGGGACGGCTCGGACGCCGGCACGAACGGCCTCCCAAGCGGCTGCGAGGAAGCCGGCGTACCCCCCTCCACGCTCGAGTGCACCGGGCTCTACTCCGACTTTGCGAGCCAGACTCTCTCGCCGAGTGCGCAGCCGTACGCGCCCGCGGTCCCGCTTTGGTCGGACGGCGCGGCGAAAGAGCGTTGGATCGAACTGCCTCCGGGACAGAAAATCGACGCGAGCAACCCGAGCGAATGGACCTTCCCGGTCGGAACGAAGCTCTTCAAGCAGTTCACATACGAGGGCAGGCGCGTCGAAACGCGATTGTTCCAAAAGACCGCGGCAAACTTCTGGGTTCATGCGACCTATGAATGGAATGCCGACGAGACCGCGACTTCGATCTCCTTCGGCGACACGGTCCCCGTCGACGCTGACGGCGGAACGTGGATAATTCCGACGCCTGACGATTGCGACTCCTGCCACCGGGGACGATCGGATCGAATTCTTGGATTCGAGCAGGTCTTGCTTGGATTGGCGGGGGCAACCGGGCTGACGCTTCCGGAGCTCGTCGCACAAGACCTCATCACGCCCGTCCCCGCGCTGGTCAACCTGACCGTCGGCGACGACGGCACCGGCCTGGCCGCGCCGGCCCTGCCCTGGTTGCACGTGAACTGCGGCGTCAGCTGCCACAACGCGAACGAAAACGCGCAAGCCTACGGCGCAAAAATGATCTTGCGGCTCGATCCGACCGCGCTCGACGGCTCGCCAGCCACGGCGAGCTGGGCTCCTTTGGGCACGACGATCGGCGTCCCCTGCGTCTCTGGCGCCGTTCAGGGTGTGCCGCGCATCGTCGCGGGGGATCCGGCCGCGAGCGCCATCGTGCAGCTCGTGAGCATGCGCGGCGTCCTTCAGATGCCTCCCATCGCCACGCGGTTCGTGGATACGACCGATGTCGCCAAAGTTGCCGAGTGGATCCAGCACTTGCCTTCCGACGCCGGTGCGGAGGACGCAGGCCTCGACGTCGCGTCGACCTCGTTGGAGGGCGGAACCGTAACGACCGCTCCGGACAGCGGATACTCGACGGAGGCCGGGACGACCGGGTCACAGGATTCCGGCGTGGACGCGACCCTGACGGCGGATGCCGGAGCAGACGGGGTAGCCTCCGATGTGGGGAACGGGGCACTCGACGCAACGGTCGAGTCGAACGACGACGATGCTTCGCTCGCGGACGATCAGGCACAGGTGGGGGACGGCGGATCGGAGTGAATCGGCGCAGGTTGGCTCCGCGCATGGCGTTCGCCCTTGTCGCCACCGTGGAAATCGAAGGAAATAGGGAGGCCGAGACGCATCGACATGCGCTTCCCTCGTTCTCCGCGCGCCGCCAATCCGAGCGACGAAACGCGGAAGCGCGATCGCCGAATGCGCCGGGCCCTGAGCGTCCTTGCTGGCGCCGTCGCACTGGTCGCGCTCGTGGCGGCCGTCGCGCTGGTCCTCCTTGGCAGCCTCGACCGGCCGGGGCTCAAGCGCCGCGTTCAGGCGCTCGTCCGGGCGTCTGCGGGGGTCGACATCGACTACCGAACCGCTCGGGTCGACGTGCTTTCAGGGCTAGAAATAGACGAGCTGGTCGTGCGTTCCCCTGGAGAGGTCCGCACGTTCGCACCCGACCTCATTCGCATCGGGACGGTGCATGCGCGCTGGTCGCTCCCCTCACTTCTGCTTCGTCGCGGGCCGGTCGTCCGCCGACTGACGCTGTCGGACGTGACCCTGACGGTCGTCGTCGATCAAGATGGGAGGACGTCGTTCGACGCGCTGCCCTCCTCGGAACCCAGCCCGACGGTCCCGCTCTCGCACCAGGCCTCGAAGTACCTCGGGGAGGCGCCCCCGGTGGGCGCGCTCGACGTCGAGCGGGTGACGCTCGCGCTCGTGCGCACGGAGCTTGGGCAGATCGTCGACCGTTGGGAACTGCGGGGCGTTTCGCTCGCGCTCGCCACGCGCTCGGCCGAGCCGACAGCGAGGGGCTGGCGCGCCGACGCAAAGCTCGGCACGCCCGAAAACCCGCTCGAGCTGGAGCTCGCACACGCCGGTGAGGGCACGCGAACGGGCATGGCGCGGGCTAGGCTCTGGATGGCGCTCGACGCGACGGCAACCGCGCTGACCGGAGCGCTCGACCTCCGCATGGTCGAGCAGAGCTTCGCGGCGAACCTCGCCGCGGACCATTGGCTGCACGCCCAAGTCCAGCTTCGATTCGACCCTTTGGGCGGGAAGACCCGGGTGAGCCTCGAGCACGTCGAGGCCGGCGACGGCGCGGCGACCGCGGAAGCCGCGCTCGAAATCGCCGACGGAGGCGGCCCCATCGTGCGCAGCGCACACGGAGAAATCGACCTCGCGCGGCTGCTGCGGTGGTTGCCCGACGGACTCGTCCCAGTTACAGCGGAGCAGGCGCGGATCCGCTACCGCGTGGACTCCCTCGTTGCGGGGCCGGTCGTTCGTCTCGCCGACGGCGGCGCGGCCGAAGTGGACGCGGAACTTTCGAACGTCGAGCTCGGGGGCCCGAGGGGGCGGCTCCGAGTCGGCGCAGGCGAGCTCTCGCTGCGGGCCCAGCCATCGGACGGGGGAAGGCTCGCCGGTCGCGGTTCGCTGAAACTCAGCGAAGTGAGGATCGTTTCCAACGACGCTCGCCTCGACGCGGACGACGTCGCCGTCGACTTCGACGCGCAGCAAGGGGTCGACGGGGTCTTCGGGGGCGGGCTTGCGCTGCGTTTCGCACGCATCGAGAGGGCCGGCGCGCCGTCCTTCAGCGCGCGCGAAGGCCGCGGAGAGATTCGCCTACGGGACTTCCACCCCGAGCCGAACCAGCCTCTGGCCACCCGAGGGGATATCTCCCTTTCGCTGGAGCTCGCATCGCTCGATTTGCACTCCGGTGGAAAGCGTGCGGTCTTCGACCGCATCACCCTTCGAGGACACGGCGCCTCTGGAGGGCACGCTCCGTACGCCGTCGAGCTGGAGGCGCCCGTGTCCCGTCTTCGCGTGACCGGGAGCGACGGGGGGCTTCTCGTGGACGCCCCGGCCCGAGTCGAGGCGCAGGTGCGAGACGCAACGCCGGACATCGATCACCCCTACGCAAGTCGCGGCGTCTTCCACGGCACGATCGACGTCGGCGAGACGAGCGCCTCCCTCGACGCGACGAAAGCGAGCGACGCAATCGACTTCTCGCTGCGCGCGGCGGCGGGCAGCCTGAGAGCCCTTCGCCCGTTCCTCCCACCCGCCTCGGCCGGCTACCCGTTGGATCGAATGGCCGTCTCGATTCGATCGAGTGGGCACGTCGAGCGCCTCGCTGGAGGGGATCCCGCAATCGCCCAGACCACCGAGCTCGACGTCGAGCACCCCGGCCTCGGGCACGTCGCCGCCCAGTCGATCTCGGTGACTCTGAAGTCGAAAGGAACCGCCCGAAAACACACGGCTGACCTCGATCTGCGCGTCCACGGTCTCATGCTCGAAGCCGGCAGTCCCGGCGACGACCGCGTCACGATTTCTGCCTCCGTGGATCGCGATCGTCCCTCGCTGCAGTTCCAAGTTGCGACCGAGGGGCGCGCGATCGCCAAAGTCGCTGGAGCGCTGTCGTTCGACCGATCGCAAAGGGCCGTACTCTATGAGGTGGACGGGCACCTCTCCCGGCTGGCGGCGCTCGCGCCGCTCGCCGCAAGCATCCACGGCCTCGACGGCTTCGACTTGTCCGAACTCGCGCTGGGCCTGGCGGCTCACGGCGCCCTCCTCGGCGTCGTCGCCGGCGTTTCGCCGGACGGAGTTCTCAGCCTAGAACCGATCCCGGCCCGCACCGCGGCCATCGAAGGCGCAATGGATGTGCGCGTGGATCACGTTCGCTGGACCAAAGGAGACACGGCAATCGTCACCCCTTCCCTCGCGTGGCACGGCGACATGCACACTTCGGGGGCGCGCCGGACGCTCGACAGCCGCCTGGAGCTCGGCGCGCTGCATCTGGGCGTGGGGAGCCGAGAGCTCGACATCAACGGTATCCGCGACGAAGCGAGAGCGACGGTCGCCGGTGATCTGTCCAACCCTGAGATCGAGCTCACCCAGCGCCTCTCCGTTCGCGCCGTAGAGCAGGCGTTCCTCCCCGAGTATCCGATGGGCGACCTGGCTTTCAGTCTCTCGGCCGAGCGGGGGCCCGAAGGAGTCATCCACGTTGCAGACATGAAACTCGTCAACGGTTTGGCGGGAACCGCGTTCGCGTTGCGGGGGAACGTCGACTTGGGCGAAGGACGGCGCACGCTCTCGGTTACGACGTCGCTCAGCCAAGATCTGGCGCGCTTGTCGACTATCCCCGAGCGCTTCCAGGGTCGCGGAAAGGTAGCCGTGGACGCCAACCTCAACTCGCCGGATTTCGTGCACTACCACGTGCGGGCCGCGGTCAAGGCCGACGACGTCACCCTCGCGCTCCCTCGCGCGGGCATCGACGTCGACACGGCAAACGGCGAAGTGCCCGTCACGGTGGCCCTCGAGGTGGGCGCAAGCGGCGTCGCTCTCCAAAGGAGCGAGAAGCGCAGCCCGTACTCGATGCTCCGCTTCGCCGACCAGCATCCGCTCCTCAGCCGAAGCGGCTTCTTTTCCGTCAAGAGGCTGAAGACGCCATTCGTATCGATCGCGCCACTGGTCGGAAACCTCGCGATCGATCAGAACATCGTGTCGCTTCGCCAGTTCGAGATGGGCGTTCGCGGCGGCAGTATCACCGGCCAATGTGGCCTCGACTGGGAGGGCGCGAAGTCCACCGTGGAGATCCACGTGCGAGCGACCGGGGTACAGTCCTCCCATGGCGAACCGTTCGACGGAAACATCGCGGTCGTCATCTCCGCTGGAGATCGCACCATCGACGGGCGCGCCGAGATCCTGCGAATCGGCGAACGTCACCTCCTCGATCTCATGGATTTGCACGACCCGCTCCACGTCGATCCGGCGATGAATCGCGTACGCACCGCACTCGCTTTCGGCTATCCCGACAGCCTGCGGCTGGTCTTCGACCACGGCTTCGCGAGCGCCCACCTGGAGCTCGGGGGCCTTGCGAGGCTGGTCAGCATCGGCGAGCTACGCGGAATTCCGATGGGACCCATCGTCGACAAGATGATCGCGCCGATGCTGGTCGGGCCCGACACGAAAGAAGCGCCATGAACCGAGACCTCTCGCCCATAGCTCTAGCTCTAGCCGCCGTCGTCCTCCTCGGGCTTTCAGGATGCTTCAAACCGCCGGAGATCGTGATGGTCGACCGGGCAACGGCCCTCGAACAGCAAGCGTCGGGGTCGTTCGACGATCTCGAGCGACAGCTCGATCGCGCGGGGATCGAGCCGCGCCCGGTGCCGCTGACACCCGAGCAGCTCGAAGCGCTCGGCATCCGGGCCGCGCCGCTCGTCGACGAGAGCGAACTCACGGACGCCGATCGGCTCGACGGGCTCCTCGGGCAGCACTGCATCGGCGAGGGCAAAGAGGGCCTGCTCATCGACAGGCGAAACGACTGCAAAGGGGCGGCCGATCCGGAAGAGGTCCAAACTCTGGTCGAGCGGGCCAACCGCGCTCGCCGGCAGTTATGGCGGTGGATGCACGAACAGCGCACCGATCTCACGGAGGCACAGCTGCAGCGCGCATGGCGGGAGAACCACGTCCGGAACGTGGTGTGCGGCGGGTGGATCGAAGGGAGCGACGGGACGTGGCAAGGAAAGGCGTGCTGAAGCCGCTGGAGCGGGCGACCGCGGTGCTCGCGCTGGGCGCGTCCCTGGTCGCAGCGGACGCTGCGGCCGACAACGTGGACGACGACGATCTCCGAAAGCCCCAGCGCTTGACGGTGGGCGTGGCCGACGATCTGCTCGGCCAGCTGAGCCCCGACGGGAGAACGCTCTACTTCGTCTCGAACCGCGACACGACCAACCAGATCTTCGCCCAGAGCATGGTCGACGGCCGGACGCAGCCGCTCTTCGACGACGGTGCCGACGTGACCTGGCCGCGCGTGAGCCCGGACGGGCGCTCGTTGCTCTACCTCTCGTTTCGCGAAAGTGCGTCGGGCCGGCTGTGCGTGCGAAAGCTCCCGGAAGGCAACGGACGCCGATGTCTCGAGGACTCCTTCGCCGCCCTCCAAGCCGAGTGGATCGATGGCGACCGGATCGCGCTGGTCAGCCGGCAGTCGATCGCCGGCGACCTGCGTATCCTGGAGGTGACAGCGGGGCCGTCCCTATCGGCTCGGCCGCTGACCGAGCGGAACATGACGAGCCCGGCGGTCTCCCCCGATGGTCGCTGGCTCGTGTACGTGCCGGTCGCGCGAACGGCGCAGGTCGTGGGCCCCGCATTTGCCGCGCGCGCATCGCCGACTCTCGAGGCAATCCCGCTCGCGTCGGCCTCCTCGGCCACACCGGCGAAAATCGTCCTCGAGCTCCCCGGGCAGACAGGGCAGCCGGTGTTTGCCAAGGACGGTCGCTCTCTCTACGTGGTGCAGTTCTTCACCGACACGAACCGCGACGGAACGGTCGACGCGAGCGATCACGGAGTGCTCTTCCGGGTGCCCATCTCGTTCTCCGGCGGGACGCCGGTCGCGGGCCCTCCCGAGCAGCTCACGGAGACGTCGTGGAATTGCGAGTACCCCGCTCCTTTCGTCGATCGCCTGATCGCGACGTGCTCTCAAGACGCCAGCCTGGACGTGTATTCCCTGCCCCTCGACGGCGAGGTCCCCGGCGACTGGACGATGCCGATGCTCGCGAACGCGATCGACGACGCGGACACGCTGGTCGAAGAACAGCTCTTGACCAGCCGGCGCTTGGCGCGCGAGACCACTCCCTCCGGTCGACGGCGAGCGATGCTCGCGCTGGCGATGTTGCACCTCGAGCGACAAGAATTCTCAGCGGCGGAGTACTACGCGATCCGGGTGGACACCCTACGGGACGAGGCGACGGCTGGAATCTCGGTCCCGCTCCGAATGCTGGTCGAAGAGCGTTGGGCCGAACGCCGCCGCGAGCAGGGCCGCCTCATGGAGGGGTTTCGGAGCGAAGCGCTCAGCCGTCTCGAAAAGCTGCAGCTGGACAAATCCGCCAGCCCGATGGCCGAGGACTTGACCCACCTCGCCCGGAGCGAAATCTTCGACGCACTCGGCGACAAGGCGAAAGCCCGGAGTGAGCTCGAGGCCGTCACCGTCGACGAGACGACTCCGGTCCCCGTCGTCGAGGCCTACTACCGGCACGCCGACGCGTTCTACCGCCAGGTCGACGACCGGGAGGCGCTCGTCGCTCTCTGCCGGCAGCTTTCCGGCGACGGCGCGTTGAGACCCGACGAGCAACTTCGGTACGCGCGAGCGGCGGTGCGGGCCATGGTGCGCGGGCTGCCTTACGCGGAAGCCGACGCTCGCCTCGCGCGCGAGCAAGCCCGCACGACGGGGCCCGAGTCGGAGCTGGCGTTCGCGATCGACCTCGCTCGCCGCGTGCTCGCGATCCGCGACTCGCACGCCCCCCAAGCCGTGGGCAATGCGCTGCTCGCCCTGTACGCCGCGCAGACGCGGCCCGGGCGCCGCCGGGTGCTCGTCGTCGACGGGGTCCAGCGTGCGGACGACGTAGACGCGGACGACGTGCTCGACGCGCTCGTGCAGCGCGACATCCAAGATGTGAAGCGAGGAACGCACGAGCGGGGAGAGGCCGAAGACGTCTACGAGAGGCTCATCCTCGCGCGCGCCTACGAGCGTGCCGACGCGAAGCGATCGAGCGAAGCGCGCGACGACTTCGATTCGGTCGCCGAGCAAACCGGGTCGCTCGAGGCGGTCGTTGGCGCGATCGACATGAGGCTGAGTATGGGGGAGAGTCCGGCCGCAATCGAGGCGCGATACGACCGGCGTTCGACCCCGCCCGCGCAGGCGCACTTCGCCAAGGCCTACCTCATCGCCCGGCAGCTTTCGCGGCTGGACGGAGATGCGCACGCGAAAGCTGCAGCCTCGGCGCTGGCCGCGCTCGAGGCGTCGTGGGCGGACCTAAAAGGCGAACGGATGGCGCAAGCCGTCTTCGGCGCGCTCTTACACGAGGTGTACCTGGAGACGGCAGACCTCGGCACGGCGGAGCAGGCCAACCTGCACTACCTCATCGCCCTCGAACTCGTCGGCCAGAACCCTCGGTTTCGCGCCATGATTCTCGGTCAGCTCGGCCTTTTGCATACCGACGTCGGGAATTACCGAATCGCACTCGGCTACTTGCTCGAACGCGACAAGCTTCCTTACGGCGACGACTCCGAAGGCCTCGACGTCCTGCTCTCCAAGGCTCAGGCCTTTCTTCACGTCGGTCGCGACGCGGAGGCGGCGGCCGCGGGCGACGGGGCGCTGGCGATGATCGACCGCAACCGCGCGCTCTTGCCGTACGAGCTCCTGGCGCTCGATTGGGCGGCGATCGACCATCTCGCCGCGGGGCACTTCGCGCGCGCTCTCGCTCTTTACGACCAGGAGATCCCGCTCCTCGACGCGTCTCACGCCGCTCTGGCCGAGCGCAATCGGCTCGTGGCGCGCCTTTCTCGCGCGGCATCTGCGGTCGGCGCGAACGTTCCCGCTCGTGCGCTCGTCGATCTCGACTACGTCGAAGGTCACCTGAACGACCCGAAGACCGTGGCCATGCTCCAGTGGCCCCACGCGACGGCGGAACACGTCGCGCGCGCGTACCGACTCATCGCGAGCGGGTTGCGCGCGAAGGCGGACCACGAGCTCGGCCGACTCGACGCCGAGGCGGAGGCCATCCGTGCCCGACGCTCGATCCTCGAAGAAGAGCTCGGAGAAACCAATCGGGTAGAGATCGAACGAGAGGCCATGCTCGCCGAGGCGCAGCTTGCGCTGAACGCGAGCAAGCGTCACGACGCCCCATCGGCCGCGAGCTGGCTCGGCCGAGCGCTCGCTCGAGCGGACGACCTTCGCTCTCGGGCGAGCGGCGTCAGCGACAAAGAGCAGCTCGACGTGCTTTGGCTGGCCGCAGAGATCACGCTATCGATGGGCGGTTCACTGGTGGCCGATCTATCGAAGCGAATCGCGGCGGCCTCCGCCGAACTGGCGGCGCGCCGCGAGCCTTCGCTCCGATCGTACGCGCGCTGGTTCGAGATTTACGGCCCACTCGTGGGGCCGGCGAGCGCGACCCCCGCGCCCTGACGGGCACCCGCGGCCTCGGATTGCGCCGGGCGCTCGTCTAAGCGCGCAGCCGCCAGGTTCCCACGAACGATTTACCCAGATCGTCGCACGTCGGGTCCGTAACGATGAGCTCCGGACGGCCGCCACCGCAGACCACGATCGTGTTCTGTCGGAACACGCGGCCAAAGGACACCGCCTCGTCGCGGTCCATGCCGTGAACGACCCAGGAGGGCTCCCGCCAGGTTCCCTCGGGGTCGTCCTCGTAGCCTACACACGCCTCGACTCGGTAAACGCCGAGGACCAGCAGATCGCGCATCACTTGATGGCGCTGCTCGTTGACCTTCCGCGGCAGGAGCATCGAACGGGGATTGTAGGCCGTGAGCACGGCAAAGGGCTTCAGCAGGAGCTCGGGAAGCGCGGGCGCCTCGGCGATCGCGTCACCATCGAGCGAGACGCGGATCGGACCGGTCGAGGTCGAGAACTCGTATACCGTGGCCAAGTAGCTGCGCAGAAGGTTCTGATCCATCGGGGGGACGAGGTTACGCTATCCCGTCCGGCAGCATTCGCCTCGATGAGGCGACGGGCACCCTGAGGCGCCAACACGCCCGAGCGGCAGGCAGTTAGGACCCCGCGTCCGAGCCATCGTCGCCGTCATCGGACGCTTCGCCCGCCGGGCCATCGCCCGCTTCCGACGAAGCGTCGCTCGTCGAGGCCTCGTGGCCGCCTTCGGAAGCGGGCGCGGGGGCCTTGGCCGCACTCGCATCGGGGTTCGAAGGGTTGACCGTATCGTCACCGCAGCCGAGCGCGGAGAACGCGATCGCTACAGGGAAAGCGAGTGCCGCCCGCGTAACTCGTCGTGGCATGCGCCGTTCGTGTACAGGCCCGATCTTTGTCTGTCAATCCAAACGAACGTCTCCTATTGGGGATCTGTACCAAGACGTCAATCGACCCCCACGGATGACCGTGAAACGGTTCATTATCCTAGACATAACGAACGCGGCGCGGCAAGGTGTCGCCCCTCCATCATGCAATTCCGCTTTGTGACTCGGACGGGTCTCGCTGCTGCTGCTGCTGCTTTTTTCGCTTCTCTCGCCGTCGCACGATGCGCCTACGCGCAAGACCCCCCCCAGCGACTGCCGCCGGAGCGACCGTCCCCGCCCACGTGGACGACCGCCCAGGACACGCCGCTGCAAGCGCGCGACCAAGGTGTGACGCCCTCGGCGCCTGCTCCCTCCGGGGCGGTCACGGCACCGCCTGCACCGGACGTCGCGCCGACGCCCCCGCTGCTGCCGGCCGCGGATCGGGCACCGGTGCCGCCGTCCCAGGCGGCGCCCGCGGAGCCGCCCGGCGATCGCGCGCCGGTATCGCCGCGAACCGAGCCCACGGGCGGTTACTACAACGGACTCTTCTTCTTCCGGAGCGATGACGACGTCTTCCGCCTCTACGTACAAGGGCGCGTACACGTCGACTACTATTCTTGGTTCGCCCCCGGAGTTTCCCAATTGACGCCCGACCAGGCGCTCAAGAGCGGATGGCTGTTGCGGCGCGCCCGGCTCGAGATGGCCGGTGAGTTTTTTCAGGTCTGGCAGTGGCAGCTGGGCGCCGAGTTCGCGCCCTCGTCGGCCGACGATGCAGCCGCCAACACGGCCTCGTCTTCCTGCAAGGTCGACCCGACGTCGTCGTTGCTCACCTGCTCGACGCGCCAGAACACCGTCGACGCGGCGAGCGTGAAGCCTGCCCCGACCGACGCGTTCATCAACTTCGCGCCGTCGCCTTGGGCGAACGTGCAGGTCGGGCAATTCTACCTTCCCTTCACCCTCGAGAATCGCATCAGCGACAACACGATGCCCTTCCTCGAGCGCTCCTTGGCGGTCCGCACGCTCGGGGCACCGCTTCAGCGCGAGATTGGCGCGATGCTCTGGGGCGAGTCGCCCGACCGAAGCATTTACTACGCCGCCGGCGTCTTCAACGGCGACGGCCCCAACCGCCCCAACGCCGACAGCCGCTACGATTTCGCGGCTCGGTTTCTCGCTCGACCGTTCGCGACGCGGACGTCGGGCCCGAGCAAGTGGGCCCAGATTGGCGCCTCGGTGCACGCGGGTTCGCGCGACCCGGCCCTAGTGGGATACGACTTGCCTTCGCTGACGACGCAGGAGGGCTACGCCTTCTGGAAGCCGACGTACACGGACTCCTTCGGACGCCTCATTCACATCATTCCGAGCGCCACGCAATTCGCCGTGGCGGGCGACATCTACGTCCCCATCGGGAACTTCGACTTCACGGGAGAGTTCGTCTACGTCGACTACGACACGCGCGAAGCCGTCGACGGGCTCCAGCTGTCACCGTTCACCGAGCGGACGGGCGACTTCAAGGGTTATGCGTATTATCTACAAGCCAACTACTGGATCCTCGGCGATCACGACGTCATCGGCTACCCGAGCTACCAGCGGCCGCTGCACCTCGACCTGAAGGTTCCGCAGAAGCGGCCGGAACACGGTCTGCAAGCGCTCATCCGCTTCGAGCAATTGCATGTGGTCTACGGAGGTGCGTCACGCGGCGGCACGGTCGACGCGAAGACACCCAACGGCGACATCGACGTCACCGCGGTCTCTTTGGGCGTGAACTATTGGGCCACGCGGCATCTTCGGGTCAGCTTGAACTACGGCTATTACGATTTCCCCGGCAGCGAGCCGACGACCGCCAGCACAACGGGCGCCCCGGTCCAAACGGGGTCGCAGCGCGCGGTGGCGCCTGCCCAAAACCTCGCAAAGGGCACCGACGATTCGGCGCGCGAGACCGCGCACGAGGTGCACGAGGTCTCGATGCGCGTTGGCGTCCAGTTCTAGGTAGCCCGGCCGAACAGTCCGACCCGTGCTACGTGACGCCGCGTGGACCCGACGGATCGCAGGCCGCTCTTTGCGAGCGGCTTCCCACGCAATCCGGCCCTCGATGCCCTCGTCCAGGCGTTCGTGCGCGGCGATTACGCGCGCGTGCGCTCCGAGGGGAAACGACTTTCAGGCTCCGCGCCTGAGGAAGACGTACGAACCGCCGCACAGACCCTCGTCGCGCGCACCGCGCCGGACCCGCTGGCGATCTGGTTGCTCCTCTTGACCGGCGGGCTTCTGATCACCTTGACCTTGTACTGGATCACCCACGGCAAGCCGCCTTCGGAAAGCGTGCGGAGCCAGCCGCACGAACCGGCCGTCAACGAGCGCGCGCGCTGAACTCCGCCGAGTACGGGAGATCAGCTCTCCGGTTCGTTCGAACCAGGCAGCGACTTGATCTCGCGGCGCGCGTGCTTCCAAGCGCGCTGCACGACCCAAGACATCGAGCGCTGCAGTCGCTGCGCTTCTTTCTGGATCTCGTCCAGCATCGTCTCCGGGAAATAGAGGCTTTGCTTGCGCTTGTCGCTCTTCGAGACATCCGGACCGCTTTTGTGCTCGTTTTCGGGCATGGCTGCTCGAAGGGAGTCTCGCACATCCTGACGCCCAGCGTCCATGTTTGGGCGGCGGCGGCCCCGCCTCGGCAGCGGCGAGGCGCAAAGGAATGCGTGGGAGCGCGAGCCTCTAGGCAAGTGTGCAGCGGCCCGCACACCGGCGCGTTTGGTGACGATAAAGCTCGACGTGGGAGCACATTTGCGGCCAATATGCGTCACCGCAATGCGTCGAAAGCGCGAGGTCGACCGACCGCTCCGGAGCGACGTACACTCCCTGGGGCGCATCCTGGGCGAAGTGCTCATCGAACAAGAGGGGGAGCCGCTTTATGCGCTCGAGGAGCGAGTGCGCAAGCTTGCAATTTTGCGCCGTCGCGGCCCGACCGAAGAGCGCGCCGCCAGGACGGCCGAGCTCACGGCCCTGCTCTCCGACCTGCCGTTCGAACACGCAATCGTCATCATCCGCGCGTTCGCGACGTACTTTCGCCTGGTCAACCTCGCGGAGCAGAACCACCGAATTCGTCGCACGCGATCGCACGCGCGCGACCGCGACGGCCGGTCGCAGCGGGGCTCGCTCCGCGCGGTGCTCGAGAGCGCGCGAGACGCCGGCGTTTCGGCCGAGGCCGCGCGCGCCGCGATCGCCCAGCTCGAAGTGACGCTGACGCTTACGGCGCACCCGACGGAGGCCGCGCGCCGCACGATCCTCGAGAAGCTCTATCGCATCGCCCACCGCCTCGAGGAGCGCGACCGATGCTCGCTCACCCCACTCGAGATAGCCGACGGGCGCGAGGCGATCCGCGAAGAGATCACCGCCCTCTGGCAGACCGACGAAGTTCGGCGCGAGCGTCCGACCGTGGGCGACGAAGTGAAAAACGTTCTCTTCTACGTCGAGGAGATCCTGTGGGACTTGATGCTGCAGCTTCCCGACGAACTCGATCGCGCGTTCGAGCGCGTCTACGGAAAGAGGCTCGGCGCCGTACAGACGCCCCTCCGCATTCATAGCTGGGTGGGCGGCGACATGGACGGCAATCCGAACGTCACGCCGGAGGTGCTCGAGGACTCGATCCTCGCCCACCAGGCTCGCGGTCTCCGCCGCTTGCTTCGCGCGGTGCGCCATCTCGGGGGAAAGCTCTCCCAGTCCGATCGGTACGTGCGCGCTCCCGACGCCCTCCTCGAGTCGATCAAAGAGGACTCGCGCCTCATGCCGCGCATCGCCGCCGAGCAGGGACCGCGGACCGAAGGCGAACCGTGGCGAAAGAAGCTGCGCTTCGTCGAGGTCCGCCTCAGCGCCACCATCGCGGCCATCGAGCAACGCCGCACGATGCTGGAGCCGCGCGAGACCAAGGCGCCCAAGCACGACCCCGAGCACGGGTACCGGCAGCCGGGCGAGCTCGCGAGCGATCTGCAGCTCATCGCCGATACCCTGCGTCAGGCCAAATGCCTGCATTCGGGGGAACGTCGCGCGCGGGCGCTCTTCGAGCTCGTCAAGGCGCGCGGCTTCGGCATCGCCGAGCTCGAGATGCGAACGGTAGCCGACGACGCACGCGCCGGGGCGGCGTGGATCGCGGGCAAAGGCGAGCGCACGCCGGGGTCCGATCGACTCTTGTCGGCGCTGGAGCGGATCGCACGCGCGCAACGCGAGATGGGTGAGGGCGCGTGCCGGACCCTCATTCTTTCGATGACGCGGGACGAGAACTGCGTTTTGGCCGCGCTCGAGTGCGCCCGGCACTGCGGCCTGTGGGACTCCGAGCGGGAGTTCGCCCGGCTCGACATCGTCCCGCTCTTCGAGACGAGCGCCGCCCTCGAAGGGAGCGCCAACATTCTGCGCGCGCTCTTCGCACACCCAGTTTATCGCCGCCACCTGGAAGGGCGCGGCGTTCAAGAAGTGATGGTCGGGTACAGCGACTCGGGCAAAGAGATCGGACTGCTCGCGGCCAGCGGCGTGCTGCGGCGCGTGCAGCACGCACTCCCCGCGGTCGCCGCGCAGGCCAAAGTCCCGCTCCGCATCTTCCACGGACGCGGAGAGTCCGTCGCGCGCGGGGGCGGCCCGGCGCAGCAGGCCATTTTGGCGCTCCCGCCGGGCTCCGTCGCCGGCCGCTTCAAAGTGACCGAGCAGGGCGAAGCGCTGGACCACAAGTACGGGCGTCCCGAGCTCGCCCAGCGGACCATCGAACTTTTCATCGGAGGCGCGCTTCTCCACTCGCTCGGCGCCCAGGAGAGGCCCGCGCCCGCCGACGAAAAGCGCTACGCCGAGGTGTACGACGAGCTCGCGGAAGCCGGGAAAATCGAATACCGCGCGCTCGTGTGGGACGAACCGCTCTTCTTCAAGTTCTTCACGTCCGCCACGCCGATCGAATCCATTTCGCGGCTGCCCATCGGGTCCAGGCCGGCCAAGCGGGGCGCCGGAGGCGTCGACGCACTGCGCGCTATCCCGTGGGTCTTCGCGTGGACGCAGAACCGGATCATCTTGCCGGGCTGGTACGGCGTCGGAACGGCCCTCGAACGCGTGGGCTCACGGGCGGGGGGCGCGGAGCTGCTCGCGGAGATGTACCGGCAGTGGCCCTTCTTCCGCGCGGTCGTCGAGAACGTCGAGATGGTACTCGCCAAGAGCGATATGGGGATCGCCGAGCGATACGCCGATCTCGCCGACGCCGATGCGCGGAGCGCCGTATGGACGAAGATCCGTTCCGAACACGCGCGCACCGTGCAGTGGGTGAAGCGTATCCAGGGCAATCGCCGGCTACTCGACGGCAACCCCGCGCTCAAGCGTTCGATTCAGCTCCGCAACCCCTACGTCGACCCGATGAGCTTTCTGCAAGTCGAGCTCTTGCGACGGCGGAGCGCCGGTGACGAGCGCGTGGAGCGCGCCCTTCTGCTGACGCTCAACGGCATTTCGGCTGGGATGCGCAACACCGGGTAGGCATCGGTGGTCTCGCTCCGGTCGGTCGCCCTCGCCGCTCTCGCCCTCTTCACCGCTTGCGCTCCACCGGCGCCCGCTGCCGCGCGCCGGCCGGCCACGGTCGCTCCGCAGCCCAGTGCGACGTCGTACCGCGACCCGAATCTGCCCGTCGCGCAGCGGGTCTCCGATCTGATGTCTCGGATGACGCTGGCCGAGAAAGTGGCCCAGCTCGGATCGGTCAACTGGGAACACACCCACTTGGACGACGCGGCGACGCACCGTTTCTCTCCCGACGCAGCGCGCCGCTTCATTCCGAGCGGGATCGGCGAAGTGACGCGCCCCGGCGATCGGCATGACGGGCGCGGCGCTTCCGAGTTCGCCAATGCGATCCAGAAGTACCTGGTCGAAGAAACACGGCTGGGCATCCCTGCCCTCTTGCACGAAGAGGCCCTGCACGGCTTCGTCGCCCCCGGGGGTACCAGTTTTCCGCAGGCCATCGCGCTCGCCGCGACGTTCGATCCGCCGCTGGTCGAAGACGTGTTCGCGGTCGCCGCTCGGCAGGCCCGGGCGCGCGGCGTCCAGCACGTGCTGGCGCCGGTCGTCGACGTCGCCCGCGATCCACGCTGGGGCCGAATCGAAGAGACCTACGGCGAGGACACCTATCTCGTCAGCCGAATGGGCGTCGCGGCGGTCCGCGGATTCCAAGGACGCCGGGCGGCCGACGCGCCGATCGACGCAGAGCACGTCATGGCGACGGCCAAACACTTCACCGGCCACGGCCAGCCGGAGGGAGGGCGCAACACGGCGCCGGGAAACTACTCCAGCCACGTGCTCCGCGAAGTCTTCCTCCCCCCGTTCGAAGCAGTCGTGCGCGAAGCGGGCGTGGGCAGCGTCATGGCCAGCTACAACGAAGTGGACGGCACACCGTCGCATGCGAACCGATGGCTTCTTCGAGACCTGCTGCGAGGCGAGTGGGGATTTTCCGGACTCGTGATCTCCGACTACTTCGGTGTCGCGGAACTCGAGCGAAAGCACCACGTGGTCGAGGATATGCGGGCCGCCGGCCGTAAAGCGCTCGAGGCTGGAATCGACATCGAGCTGCCCGAAGTCGAAGGGTACGCGGCGCTCGCGGAAGACGTCGTCGGCGGGCGCCTCCCCGTCTCGCTCGTCAACCAGGCCGTGGCCCGCGTGCTCCGGGCGAAATTCCTCCTGGGGCTCTTCGAGCGACCGTACGTCGAAGCCCCATCTTCCGACGTCGAGCGCCCGTCCGACCGCCTTCTGGCACGGCGCGCGGCCGAGGAAGCCATCGTGCTGCTCAAGAACGACGGCGGCCTGCTCCCCCTGGATCCGGCCCGCATCAAGTCGATTGCCGTCGTCGGGCCGAACGCGGCCACGAGCCGGCTGGGCGGCTACAGCGGCGGTCCGGACCGACCCGTGAGCGTTCTCGATGGGATCACGGCTCGGCTCGGCCCGGCGGCGAAGGTCCTCTCCGCGCCCGGCTGCGGACTCACGAAGGGAAACCGCGGCTGGTCGGACGACCAAGTAGAGCTCTCGGACCCCGCCGAAGACGCGCGCCTGATTGCCGAAGCCGCGAAGCTCTCGGCGTCGGCCGACGTCACCGTCCTTGTCCTCGGACAAAACGAACAGCTCTCGCGCGAAGGCTGGGCCGACAACCACCGGGGGGATCGGATGAACCTCGACCTCGTGGGGCGGCAAATGGACCTCGCGCGGGCGATCTTTTCGACCGGGCGACCGACCATCGTGCTCCTGATTCACGGCGGCCCGCTCACCGTCTCCGAGCTCGCGCGATCGGCTCCGGCCATTCTCGATGGCTTCTACCTCGGAGAGGAAACGGGGGCCGCCGTGGCGGCGGTGCTGTTCGGCGACACCAGCCCCGCCGGGCGGCTCCCGGTGACCGTGCCGAGGTCGGTCGGCGCCCTGCCCGCGTATTACAATTACAAGCCGTCCGCGCGGCGACCGTACCTATTCGAAGAGCCCGGACCCCTCTGGCCATTCGGCTTCGGGCTCTCGTACACGACGTTCCGTTACGGCGAGCTCGCCGTCGCTCCGGCGCGCATCGCTCCCGACGGTCGTACGACAGTGACGGTCACGGTGACCAACACCGGCGGCCGCGCGTCCGACGAAGTCGTCCAGCTCTACATCCACGATGTCGTGAGCTCCGTGACTCGCCCCGTGGAGGAGCTGAAGGGCTTCCGCCGCGTCCACCTGCAGGCGGGCGAGTCCAAGCGTGTCGAGATGCCCCTCGGGCCCGAGGAGCTCTCCTTCTACGACGAGACGAACATGCGCGTCGTGGAGCCGGGCGCCTTCGACGTGATGGTCGGTGGCAGCTCGGCGGACGTCCAAAAGACGCGGCTCGAGGTGATCGCGCCCTGAGCCGAACGCGACGACTTTACCCCCGTCGGAACGGGCGGTTCGACGACACGCACGGCCCGCCAGACGACCGGCGCGACCACCAACACGACCAAGAGCAGCGCGGCGACCCACATTCCGCGGCGAACCGAGGACGCGTCGTAGGACTCGAGCGCCGCCTCGTGTACCAGCGCCTCGCGTGTGGCCGCGGCGGCCTCCAGTTCGACTGCGGCGACCGCTTCCCGCGCAGCGTCGAACTCAGGGCCCAGCACTCCGCGGTCAAGAGCAGCGCGCTGCGCGACAGCCAGCGTCCGAGCGCGCACTCGATTCCGCGCCTCTTCGAGCGCAGCGGTCCGCGCCCCCGCCTGCCGATGAAACCGTTGTTCCAGCGACGCTCGCTCCGCCCGCGCCGCATCGAGCCTCGTCCGAGCCTCGGTCACGCCGATGTGAACCGCCTGCATCTCCGCCAAGTCTGCCTCGAGCGCCGAAATCTGCGACTGCACCTGGGACAAGCGCGCCTTCTGGGCAACCTGGTCCAGAGCGAACTCGCCTTCCCGAGACCCCAAAAGCTCCTCGGCTTGGCGTAGCTCGGCGAACGCCTGCGCGTACTCCTCCGCTTGCTCCCCCGCAGGCCGGACGCGCGCGGCAAACGTGAGAAGCGCCTCGTCCACCTTGTCCCGAGCCCGCGCCGCCGCCGCACGCTTGTCCGCAAGAGCCGGCCCCAGCGCGCGCCGTCGTCTCAGCACGCGGTATGCGTAGAGCGGAGACAGCAAAGGGTGTCGCGGGACCTGGCCGTAGTCCGCGAGAACTCGTCCGTCGAACGCGACTTGCGCCGGACTCGCGAGTCCCTGCAGCGGCGCACCCAGAATGGGAGAGCGGAGGCTGGCCCGCTCCTGGACGAGCGTGCGCGGATCGACCGCGAGCTCTAGCAGATGCTGCGGAACTTCGACGGACCGGGGCTTGGGCTTCGGCGCCGGGACCGAGCGAACGTCGAGCTCGAGCTCCGGCACCGCGCCGGGTGCGCCGGACGTGCCGCGGAAGGGCGAGCCCATGGCTCATCATACCTCCATCGGAGCTCGATCCCGCTCCGGACAGCGGCTTCGGCGCGGGCGCCGCCCGCCTACGTGCTACTTTGGGCGGCATGGTAGCCGTGAGCAAGCGCCTCGAGTTTTTGCTCAAGCTCACCCGCGAACAAGGCCCGGAGAAGGCCGATCCGTTCGCCTGGTACGGGCTGGCGATGGAATACCGCAGTCTCGAACGCTATGGCGAGGCGCTCTCGACGTTCGAACAAATACGTGCACGCACCCCGGACTACGTTCCCATGTATCTCATGTGCGGGCAGATGCTCGAGAAGATCGGGCGCGTGGACGAGGCGCGCGCCTGGCTCGCTGCGGGGGTCGAGGCCGCGCGCAAACGGGGCGACTCCCATGCGATGAGCGAGCTCGAGGGCGCCCTCGGGGCGCTCGGCTGAACCGTCACTTGTCGGACGGAGAACGGATCGCGCGCAATCGCTCCGCCGTGCGCGCCTCTTCGCCGCGTGTCGTCGGCTCGTAGAGCACGGCTCCTTGCAGTTCTTCGGGCAGGTACGTCTCACCCGGCACGACCGCACCTTCGAAATCGTGCGCGTACTTGTACCCCTCGCCGTAGCCCTCTTCTCTCATCAGCGGCGTCACCGCATTGCGGAGCTTCTTGGGCACGGCGAGCCCCCCGTGCTTGTCGATGAGTTCTTTGGCGCGGCGCCAAGCGACCGTGCACGCGTTCGACTTCGGTGCGCACGCGAGGTAGACGCACGCCTGGGCGAGCGCGTAGGTGCATTCGGGCATGCCAACTCGCCGAACGGCGGAGTCGGCGGCCGTCGCCACCACGAGTGCGCGAGGGTCCGCGATGCCCACGTCTTCGCTCGCGAAGACGACCATCCGGCGCGAGACGAAGAGCGGTTCGTCGCCCGCCTCGAGCATCCGCATCATCCAATAGATCGCCGCGTCCGGGTCGCTACCGCGCATCGACTTGATGAACGCGCTGACGACGTTGTAATGCTCCTCGCCGGCCTTGTCGTAGAGGAGCGGGCGGTGACTCTCCGCGGCGGACACGGCATCGATCGAGACGTGCTTGCCGCCCGTCGTCTCGAGATAATCGGTCACGAGCTCGAGGGTCGAAAGCGCACGGCGCGCGTCCCCGCCGGCGGCGCCGGCGATCGCCGTCAGCGCGTCTTCGTCCGCCGAGAGCCCCTTGTCGCCGAGACCTCGCTCCGTGTCGACGAGCGCGCGCCGCAAGAGGACGACGAGGTCGGGAGTCCCGAGCGGTTCTAGGTGAAACACTTTGCATCGAGACAGAAGCGCGGCGTTCACGGCAAAACTCGGGTTTTCCGTGGTCGCTCCGACGAGAACGATGGTGCCGTTTTCGACGTGCGGCAAAAAGGCGTCTTGCTGCGCCTTGTTGAATCGATGAATCTCGTCGACGAACACGATCGTGCGCTGGCCCTGGAAGGCCAGCCGATCGCGCGCGGCGGAGACGACTTCGCGGAGCTCCGCGACTCCGGAGAGCACAGCGCTGAACGGGACGAAATGCGAACGTGTCGTCGCGGCGACGACGCGCGCGAGCGTCGTCTTTCCGCTGCCCGGCGGACCCCAGAGGATGATCGACCGGAGGCGATCGCCGGTTATCGCCTGGGTGAGCAGCGACTGAGGCGCGAGCAGATGACTCTGACCAACGAGGTCGGCCAGGGCGAGCGGGCGCATGCGGTCCGCGAGAGGCGCTCCGCGCTCGGTGCTCTTCCTGGCGGCGGCGCCGAAGAGGGTAACGCCTGGATCCAGTGGAGGACGGCGGGCGCGGGGAGGCATGGGGCGAACGTTAGCGCGAATCCGAGGGTCACTCCGCGCCACGCGACGAAGCATCCCCCCCCCCCGCGGTCGAGCCGGGCGCGTAGCGAAGCCGGCCATCGAACTCTACGAGCCTAGCGGACCCGCACCGGGTTTGCGGCGGCTCGCGGGTCGCGCGGGCGCGAGGCCATACTTGTCGGCCTTGTAGCGCAAGATGCGCTCGGTGATGCCGAGCGCCCGGGCCGCGCGGGCCAGGTTGCCCGCCGAGTCCCGGAGCGCGTCTTGAATCATGCGCCGCTCGAGCTCCTCGACCGCCTGCGTCAGAGTTGCTCGCGTGCTCGCCTTGACCGGACCGGACGAACGAAGCGCCTCCGGCAGATGGCGGTCCTCGATGACGAGGCCTTCGCAAGCGACCACGGATCGTTCGATCGCGTTTTCGAGCTCGCGGACGTTTCCGGGCCATGCGTAGTTGCAGAGAAGGTCGAGCGCCCCGCTCCCGAGGCGGCGAATGTTGCGGCGGTGCTCCCGGGCGTATTTGCCGACGAAGTACTCCGCGAGAGCGGATACGTCGGAGAGGCGATCGCGCAGCGGAGGGAGCGTGATGGTAAAGACGTTGAGCCGGTAATAGAGGTCTTCCCGGAAGATCCCAGCGGTCACCGCGGCAGCCATGTTCTTGTTCGTGGCCGCGATGAGGCGAACGTCGGCCTTCAGAGTCTCGGTGCCGCCGAGCCGTTCGAACTCGCGAAACTGGAGAACGCGCAAGAGCTTCACTTGGGTCGACAGCGGCAGGTCGCCCACCTCGTCCAAGAACACGCTGCCCCCCTGCGCCTGATCGAGGCGGCCCTTCTTGCGCGCGAACGCCCCCGTGAACGCCCCCCGCTCGTGACCGAAAAGCTCGGACTCGAACAGGGTCTCCGGCAGCGCGGCCGCATTGATCTTCACGAATGGTCCGCCGGCCCGCTCCGAATTCGCGTGAATGGCCAGGGCCACGAGCTCTTTTCCCGTTCCCGACTCCCCGAGGATGAGCGCCGTGGCGGTCGTGGGCGCGACCTGACCGATTTCTTCGTAAACGCGGCGCATCGCCGCGCTCGTCCCGATCATGTTCGCGTATTCGAAGACGGTGTGTTCCTTCGGGTCGCGGTCCGTCGCGGCGCTCGGAGCTTGCGCCGTCCGCAGCCCCCGCGCGATCGCGGCGGCAAGGCCCTGAAGAACGCGCAGTTTCCGGGCGAACGGCGTCGACTCGCTACGGTCGAAGTAGACGGAGAGCGCCCCCAAGCAACGCGCATCGACGGAGATGGGCACCGCGATCAGGCTCAGCTCTTCGTCGGGCCATGCAGACGGTTCGGCCCACTCCTCGAGCGCCATCGGTTCCTGGCGGACCGCCGGGACGACGATAGGCCGTCCGCTCTCGGCCACCCGACCCGCGACGCCCACTCCGTATCGAGGCCGGAGCGCTCCCGGCGAGATTCCGTAGGATGCCTCGACTTCGAGGGATCCCCGCCGAGGATCGGAGAGGAGCAGCGCCGAACGCATGGCGCGGAGCCGGGCGTGAAGGAGCTGCATCGCGTGCTCGAAACACCGTCCGAGGGGGGCCCCGGCGTTCAACTCGTCGCCGATCGCGCCCAGGGCAGCCATCAGCGCATCGCCGCCCTCGCTTCGTTCGTCAGATTCTCCGCGCACCGCTCGCGACTCGACCGAATCCAGACTCATCCTGGGGACGGAACGATGGCTCGGAATACGGTCGCCCGCGTTTCTGGACGATGATCCCACCCGAAACAAACCGGCAGAGCGCGCTCCGGGCTTTAGAGCACCGAACGGTTTGACTCCCGTCGGGTTTGCCGCGATTTTCTTCGCATCGCTTCGTTGCTCCTCCTCAAATTACTCCAGTAGTTCTCGTCGTCGCGCCTCGCGCTGCTCGAAACT
>Ga0265313_10001011_pt1 | contig 27495 bp, 33 predicted proteins | sample 4123metaG_FD_203122 | JGI IMG/M metagenome (GOLD analysis project Ga0265313, IMG submission 203122) | Rhizosphere microbial communities from Carex aquatilis grown in University of Washington, Seatle, WA, United States - 4-1-23 metaG | ecosystem: Host-associated > Plants > Roots > Rhizosphere >...
ACGATCGCGACTTGCACTTGTGGCGATAGCTGAGGAGAAGTTCGAAGTCGAAATTGCCGGCGATGCAACGCCGCCGTCGTTGTGGTAGTCCGAACTCGGACATGTCAAGGACCATGGACTTGATCTTCAAGTTCCGGAACCTCGCAAGAGGTTCTCCAGCAGCCAGCTGAGTATCGAGAATTTCTTTCACTCGCGGGACATTTTCCATTGCCCAGAGGCGTGGCCTTAGGTACGTGATGATGTCGAGGAATTTTTCGATATCGGCAAGCCCGTCTGCAATGTCGCCCGTCCCACCTCGATTCGAGAATGAGAACTGGGTGCAAGGTGGGCTGCCTACGACAACGTCGACACCATTGGGCAAGGTAGACAAATCAAGCTCGCGGATATTGCAGTCGTGCACTGTGGAGCGCAGATTTTTCTCATGCGTGGTGATAGCCGGTCTCCACCATTCATAAGAGTCGGTGATTTCCAGGCCCGCCATTCTCAGTCCAAGCGCCCAACCGCCGACTCCCGCGTAGAGGTCGATCGCCTTCACCCACTTGCTCCTTCGGATCTTCCCCGCGTTTCCGATCGGTTCGCGATGATACTTGCAGGAAAGGATCATGTCGCGAAAATCCTCACCTCAGTTGAGCAAGCAATCTTCTGGCTTTCGAAAACCTCAACTGGACAGGGTAGATTGCGGATTGTGTCGGATGCCGCCGACGGCAGTGACGATGAGGATGAGCACGCCGATGATAACCACAGGAATTTTGAGGGCCGATACGGTTGCGACCCAATGTCTCGGCCGATGAGCGGCCCGGAAAACGAGCCGGCGCTGCCCGCTCGCCCTGTGGCCGACCGCATGGGCCCGATCGAGGCCGGGCCCGAGGATGCGGGCGAGAGGCTCGACAGGTTCCTGGCCCGCCGGCTCCCAGCCTTCTCCCGCAGCCGCCTGAAGCAGCTGATCGAGGCAGGCCATGTCAGCGCCGGCGGCGCGACCTTGTCCGACCCCTCCAGAAGGGTCAAACTCGGCCAGGCATTTGTCCTGGACCTGCCGGCCGCGACCATCGCCAAGCCCGAGGGCCAAGCCATGGACCTCGCCATCGTCTACGAGGACGAGGACGTGATCGTGGTCGACAAGCCGGCGGGGCTCGTGGTCCATCCCGCCCCCGGCAACCCCGACCAGACCCTGGTCAACGCCCTCATCGCCCATTGCGGAGATTCCCTTTCGGGCATCGGGGGCGAGAGGCGGCCCGGCATCGTCCACCGTCTGGACAAAGATACCAGCGGCCTCATCGTCGCGGCCAAGAACGACGCCGCCCACCGGGCGCTTTCCGCCGACTTTGCCGCAAGGCGCATCGATCGGCGCTACCTGGCGCTGGTCTGGGGCACGCCCATGCCCCGGGAAGGCAAGATCGAAGGCGCCATCGGCCGGCATCCCGTGGATCGCAAGCGCATGGCCGTGGTGAAGCGCGGCGGCAAGCCGGCCTTGACGCGCTACCGGGTGATGGAACCCCTGGGGCCGGGCGCCAGCCTGGTGGAGTGCCGGCTCTCCACCGGTCGCACCCACCAGATCCGGGTCCATCTGGCCGCCATCGGCCATCCCCTGCTGGGCGACCCTGTCTATGGCCGGGTCACGGCCGAACGGCGGTCCCGGCTGGGGCCGCACGGACGGGAGGCCCTGCAGAGCATCGGCCGGCAAGCCCTCCATGCCGCCTCCTTGGGCTTCTCGCAACCGCGAACGGGGCAGCCTCTAAGCTTCGAAAGCCCTTTGCCCGACGACCTGGCGCGCCTCGTCAATGCGTTGAAAATGAACGCGACCTAAGCGCATCCGAATAGCTCACCGCGGTATTCTGTACTCCATTCCATCCCAAAGAAGCGGCCGGCGGGCGGGCGCAGCCTGGGCTTAGCGGGGCTCGGATGCTGAGCGAGAACCGCTGGATCTACAGGGCTCCGGCACCCGGCCGGCCGCGGCATCATCCGCATGACGACATCGAACCGAGGAGCCGCGCCCATGAGCCTATCGCCGCGTCGGCAGGCCGCCGCCCCGCTCGACGACATCCGCGAGGCCGAGGCCTTCGCACGCCGACGCCTGGTGGTGGGGCCGACGCTCGCGACCCCGGCACTCCAAGTCTGGCGGGCATACGCTGGCCCGCTGTCGGCCCCGGCCCTGCTGTCCGCCCTGGCGTACGTCCCCGGCGTTTCGGTCGGAGAGTCCCGTTCGGGTCGGGCGTGGGTGGTGGGCGCATGCGTCAGGTCGCCTTGTTCCGGGCCTGGAAGTCAGAGGGGACATTCGGATCCTCTCGTCTCAACTTCGACCGGTACCAGCTGATCGATGAGAGCGTCGTCCCTGCCTTGGGGAACTTCCGCCGCACGATGTCGAGCGTGTCCTCGTTCGTCTTGCCTGCGGATATCGCCTTCTTGGCCGTCTCGCCGATCGTGGACGCCCACAGGTGATCCATCAGGTAGCCCGTAAGAATCTCCCGGATCAGCTCCGAGAGAGTCGTGTTCCGGTCCTCCGCCATCTCCGAGAGCCCGGCGTAGAGGTCGGCGTTGAAATTAATCGTCATCCGATTCTCTTTGACTTCGGGTCGCTCCCGTGCCATAGACACTTCTCCATTGATCGATGTGCGTAACGCACTTTGATGCACAACTTTAACAGCAAACGATGGATACCGGAAGATGAAGAGGATTCAGATCCAGGACTCTAACGAGCCGTTCATGGGCTATTGGTCTGAGGCGCTCGCCGACCACATCCCAGTGACCAGCGATCCGCGGAAGAACGCAAAGAACGTGCTGAAGTTCGCTCTGGACCAAATCTATGGCCAGCTGGGCGAGCACGAGATACGCGATCTTGTGGAACTGCTCAAGCTCGCTAGGAGACTCTCAGGGCTCCACTGGCTTTCTGCGGACATGCTCATGAAGGTCGTCGAGGCGGACAACAGCATCGAGTGGGACGGCGAATTCGACCTCAAGTCCGCCCTGATCGAGAAGCTCGAAGCGAAGTAGGACGCCCCTCCTGCGACCCCCGACCGAGGAGCGGGTGTCGGCGGTGGGGCTATGCATGCGCGATGCGTGGCCGGCTGGCGGAGCATCAACAGCGAGAAAGGGGAGCAAACATGCCAAGGTTGGTCGAGCAGTTCATCAAGCTCATAGATGACAATACCTTCCTCTGGAGGGACGAGGTCGAATGCGTTAGCCAAGAAGTCGGGCGGTGGTTCGGCATCTGGCACACTCCCGGTCTGGGCTCGCCCGAGGTGAGAGAGGCCCTGGAGCACTTCAGGTGGTACTGGGACCCGGTAGAGCGGAAGTTCGTCCGCTGCCACGACCCGAGCTACCTTCTCGACATCGACCTCCGGGACGTGCCGATATGGGAGCGTCCCGCGCTGCGGGCGATCAAGGCGCGGATCCGCGCGAGGGCCCGCCGAGCAGCATAGCGGTGGTCGCGCTTAACAGCGGGTGGTTAAATGGCATACCAGCGCTGGGAGGCGCATTCGGGGCAACAATGACCAACGCACATGAGGAACTGTTCGCAATCGCTGACAGCCTGGAGCGGGGTGTCGGACAAGCCGAGCAGCCTGCCATGCAGAAGCCACTCGATGCTCTTCATCGCGCAGCCGAGAGCGTAGGAAAGTCGTGGAGCGGCTCCTGGCTCGGCTACCAGGCTGAAGTGTACTACGAATGCCTCCAGTTGCCGCCGCCTGGCGCGAATTTCAGCATCGAATGGGGATTAATCGAACTCGTCTCCGATCGGCTTGGGTCCTTTGGTCAATGGGAGGAATTCGACCCCGATTTTGTCACCAACCACATACGCAAATTGGCGGAGGAACCCGACCTTTCAGCTGCAGCGGCTGTGGCGCAAGAGCTCGCAGGACTCTTTGAAAAGGCACACGGGGAAATTCTCTCCATCCTAAGCTCCGACCCCATAGCGGTCGGAGATGCGTTCTTGGTTGAACTCCGCAAGGAAGCTTCGGAGTTGTCGATGCACTCGAAAACTGACTTCATCGCGCATTGGCACCCTCGGCGCCAGGTTATGAGCCGTGACACGCTTGCCCTAGGGCAGGGATATAGGACGCCGCCACACATTTCAGTGCTGGCAGAAGTTGCGGCACTGAAAGATCCGGTCGTTGGATGCCGGAGCCTCGCGTCGCTTGCAAGACGGGCGGGATCCCACTTGTCGCGCCTAGGCCGACGCCGCACGAAGTCCGAGGTAGTCGGCACTAACGTTTTCATCGGCCATGGCAAATCCCCTCTCTGGAAGGAGTTACGTGACTTTATCCGCGACCGCGTAAAACTCCCCTGGGACGAGTTCAACCGCGTGCCCGTTGCCGGAATTCCCACTAGCGTGAGGCTTGGGGAGATGCTGGATTCGGCTGCGATCGCATTCCTGGTGATGACGGCTGAAGATGAAATGGCAGACAACAAACTCGTCGCGAGGCAGAACGTGATTCACGAGGCCGGCCTGTTTCAGGGCCGGCTCGGCTTCACAAAGGCGATAATCCTTTTGGAGGATGGCTGCGAGGAATTCAGCAACATACACGGCATCGGGCAACTGCGATTCCCAAAGAATGACCTTTCGCCCATCTTCGAGAAGGTGCGCGAGGTCCTAGAGCGTGAGGGCCTGACCCCTGTCACCTGATTGCAGAGAGAATCATTCGTGCTCTGCCGAGTGTTCGAAACAGTTCTAAGACGGTTTTCGAAACTTGAAGGTCTCCCTCGTTCTCGGAGAACCACAGCCTAAGCGCTTGATCCGATTGGTGCCCCTGGTCGGACTCGAACCAACACGCCCTTGCGGGCAACAGATTTTGAGTCTGCCGCGTCTACCAATTCCGCCACAGGGGCACCGGGGCCGTCGGCAGAGCGGGCGCCATAATAGCCGGGGCCCGAAAGGGCGCAACATCGGGCCGGCCCCGGATGCCGGCCCGCCTACAGAAAATGTATCCCGCACTCCGTCTTGCCGCGCCCGGCCCAGCGTCCGGCGCGCTGGTCCTCGGCCGGTGCTACCCGCTCGGTGCAGGGCATGCAGCCGATGGAAAGGAAGCCGTCGGCCTCCAACGGATGGCGCGGCAGGTCGCGGGCGGCGAAGGCCTCCTCGATGCGCACCTTGGACCAGCGGGCGAGCGGGTTGACCTTGATCTTGTTGCCGGACGCCTCGATCACCGGCAGGAAGGCGCGCAGATCGCCATGGAACCGTTTGCGTCCCGAGGCCCAGGCATCGAAATCCTGTAGCGCGCGGGCGAGCGGCGCCACCTTGCGCATGGCGCAGCAGGCATCGGGATCGCTATGCCAGAGCACGCCATCGCCATCCTTGGCCGCCACGTCGGCGGGCTCGGGCCTCAGCACCTTGAGGTTGGTGAGGCCGAGCTGGCTCACCAGCTTGTCGCGATAGCGCAGGGTCTCGCCGAACAGCTTGCCGGTGTCGATGAAGACTACGGGAAGGCCGCGGTCGATCTCCGCCGCCATGTGGAGCAGAACCGCTGCCTCGGCCCCGAAGGAGGAGACGAGCGCGAACCGTCCGGGAAACTCGCGCTCGATGAAGGGCGCCAGCAGGGTCTCGCCATCGAGATTGCCGTAGCGCTCGGTCAATTCCTTCAGCCGGTCGGCGGCTCGTCCGTCGGTCATGCCTGGCTCCGCACCTGTGAGCTGCGGTGGGCCGAGCCGACCGAAAGCGGAGCGCCGGGACGAGAGGAGTCCCGGAATCAAAAACCCCGACACCAGTGGGTCGGGGTTCCCTTCACGGGCCACCGACCTTTTAGCGGGTTTTTTAACGTGGCCGCAAGCCGGTCGGCTCAAATCACCACGACGAGGTCAACTTAGGCACGGCCGTTCATTCCGTCAAGCAGGCTCGGCGTCAGCATCGGCGATTTCCGCAGGACGATACTGGCGGGACGGGGGCGTCGCTGGAAAGGATTGGAGGAATTGACTAGACTTGGCGGTCGCGAGCTGGTCCTGCCGGGGATCGTGGACGCTTCGGATGCATATCGCCGATGACCTCCTTACCGCCTCGACAGCGTTGGCGGGTCTGATTTTCCTTTTCATCGGCACCACCATTGGCAGATGGGATTCCTATAGCGCCCAGCAACAGAAGGCGGTTCGCAGGAAATACCAGCTGCGCGGCTGGTTTGGGCTCCTGGGCTTTGCCGCGGCTCTCGCCTCGGCGGTTCTGGCGCTGCTGTTCAACTGGGCGTCCTTCACTGCCATCGTCTACGCCAGCGCGGGGTTTTTCCTTGTCTCCCTCGGTGTCGTTTGCTTTGCGGCAATCGCGCAAGTCCGGGGGATCAAATGACATGGCACCGGCCTGATTGACAGGCCGCGATGCCGGCGCCAGGGTAGCGCCGCCCCTTTAAAGCCCGCCCCGCAATCGCAAGCCGCCATCGGATGCTCCGTCGCCTTCGTGACTGGATCGTCGGCCTCGCCCGACACCGCCATGCGCTGCGCTGGCTTGCCCTGGTCTCTTTCCTCGAGAGCTCCTGCGTTCCCTTTTCGCCGGACATCCTGATCATTCCCATGGCCCTGGCGACGCCCCGGCGCGGGCTCGCCATCGCAACCACGGCTACCGTCGCGTCCGTGGCCGGCGGGTTCCTCGGCTATGCCTTCGGCCATTACCTGTTCCGTCTGATCGGGCAACCAATCCTGCGATTTTATGACGCACAGGCCCTGTTCGACGCCTTCCGGTCCCTCTATCTGGCCTGGGGAGCCTGGATCGTGCTCGCCGGCGGCTTCACGCCCATCCCCTATAAGGTGGTGACCATTGCCAGCGGCGCGGTCGGCCTCGATCCGGTCACCTTCGCGCTCGCCTCCCTCGTTTCCCGCGGCAGCCGCTTTTTCCTTGAGGTCTGGCTGATCGCGCGCTACGGCGACCGTGTCGGGGCGTTCGCCCAGGATCGCCTGCCGCTGATCGCAGCACTGGCCCTGGTCATTGCCCTCTGCGTCTTCGTCGCCTTCCGCTATCTTTGAGGAGCACCATGCCCGCCCGCATTCCGCCCGCCGTCATCCTGCTCCTCGGTTCGCTTGCGGCTCTGGCGATTGCCTTTGCCAGCCAGTATTGGGGCGGCCTTCTTCCCTGCCAGCTCTGCCTCTGGCAGCGCTGGGCCTATGGCGCGGTGATCCTGCTGGCCATCCTGACATTCGCCTTGCCGAGGCGGCTCAGGCCCGCGGGAGCCAGCCTGACTGCCCTTGCCGTGCTCGCCGGCGCGGGCATCGCCCTCTTCCACGTCGGGGTGGAGCAGCATTGGTGGAAAGGCCTCGCCAGCTGCATGAGCACCGTGAACGCCAACCAGTCGCTGAACGACCTGGAAAGCCAGCTCATGGCCACGCCCGTCATTCCCTGTGACCGGCCGGCCTGGACCATGTTCGGGGTCTCCATGGCCGGGTATAATTTCGCCTATGCGACGGCGCTGGGGCTTTTCGGCCTCCTCGCGGCCGTGCGCAGTCGAGGCGAGCGATGACCAGGCAGCGCCGGCTTCCCGGCGATCCATCGGGCAACCAGTCCATCGAGCGGATGATCCGCGTCGATCAGGCGGGCGAGTATGGCGCCCGGCGCATCTATGAGGGCCAGCTCGCGGTTCTCCCCCAGGGGCCCGGCCGTGCGGCGGTGGAGCACATGGCGGAACAGGAGCGCCGGCATCTCGCTGCCTTCGATCGCATGGTGGGCGACCGCCATGTCCGGCCGACGGTGCTGCAGCCTCTCTGGCATGCGGCGGGCTTTGCCCTCGGCGCCGCGACGGCGCTTCTGGGGTCCCGCGCGGCCATGGCCTGCACCGTCGCGGTCGAGGAGGTGATCGATGCCCATTACGCCCGCCAGGCCGCGGCGCTGCCCGAATCAGAAGGCGCGCTCAAGACCACCATCGAGAAATTCCGGGACGAAGAACTGGAGCATCGCGACCTCGCGCTCGCCCATGGCGCCGGCGAGGCGCCGGCCTATGAACTGCTCACCTCGGCCATCAAGGCGGGCTCTCGCCTCGCCATCTGGCTGGCCGAGAGGATCTGACCGAGGCCCTGGCCGCCGATCAGTTCGGGTCCAGTTCCGTGTCCCAGTAGAGGAAGTCGCGCCAGCTGTGGTGCAAATAATTGGGCGGGAAAGCCCGCCCATTTTCCTGCAACTCGTAGGTCGACGGCTGCGCTGGTCGACTTTTGGGGAACAGCCCCGACTGCTGGGGCAACCGGTTCCCCTTCACCAGATTGCAGCCCTGGCACGCCGTCACGACATTGGACCAGGTCGTCCGCCCGCCCCGCGAGCGCGGCACCACGTGATCGAACGTCAGGTCATGGGTCGGGCAGCAGCGCCCGCAGTACTGGCAGCTGAAGCGATCGCGCAGAAACACGTTGAACCGGGTGAAGGCCGGGCGCCGGTTGAGCGGGATGAATTCCTTGAGGGCGATGACGCTGGGCAGCTTCATCTCGAAGCTCGGGCTGCGCACCACGCGGTCGTATTGGGAAACGATGTTCACCCGGTCGAGGAACACCGCCTTGATCGTTTCCTGCCAAGGCCAGAGGGACAGAGGGAAGTAACTCAACGGCCGGAAGTCGGCGTTGAGAACCAGGGCGGCGCAGCTCTCGGGCGATGCGTTCATAACGGTCTAGGACGCTCTCGCATAAGGACTCCTGCCAGCAGGTTTAGCCGCTGACAGCGAAAAACACAAGATTTGGTAGGCTGGCGGCCGAACTCTTCACCAGCTTGTCATCGCCGTCACCGGATCGTCACGATTCAGCTGGTGCCGTGGCGAAGGCGCGCTGCAGAAACTGGCCGCCGAGCAGGAGACCGGGCTCGTCGATGCCATGGCCGAGACCGGGTCGCGTCTCGGTCGTGAGCGGGACGTTGAGGGCCTTGAGGTACCATTCGGCGCGGGCGAGCTTGGCGAAGGGCACCACTTCATCGGCATCGCCATGGACCAGCAGCACCGGCGGGCGCGATCGGATTTCACCGGCAAGGTCCGTTTCGCCGATGAGCGCGCCCGAATAGCCGACCACGGCCGCGGGTGCCTTCGCCCGGCGAAGGGCCACGAACAACGCCATCATGGCGCCCTGGGAGAAACCGACCAGGGCCATGTCGCGCGCCTCGAGCTTCCGTTCCGCCAAAGCCTCGTCAAGGAACCCGTCAAGGATCGCTCCCGCCGCCTTCGCGCTGGCCCGGATCATTTCGGGGGTCTGGCTGAGCTCCAGGCCGAACCATTGGCGCCCGAAGCCCATCTCGCAGGGAAATGGCGCGTGGGGCGACAGGAACTCGGCGTCCGGCAGCATCTCTGCCCATCGCGGCGCGAGGCCGATCAGATCATTGCCGTCAGTGCCATAGCCGTGGAGCAACACCACGAGCTGTTTCGGCTTGCCGCCGGAAAGCGGTGGCTCGGAGGGTCCGTCGAGATCGAGGGGTCCTGGCATGTCAGTCTTGTTCCTCCAGTACCGACTTTCGCAGAAAGTCGGTACATCGTTTAGAGATTCAGTATCGGATTCACGCAGAAATTCGCGACACGGCCCGAGTCACGAATTTCCGCGATCCGATACCGGACGGGCTTTGGCCCGGGAGTATGCGTAGTAATGCCAAAGCAGGCGTGCCGCAACGCTCCGCCACGGCCGCCAGGCTTCGCCCATGCGACGCAGGTCCGCTTCCAGGGGCCGCTTTCGTTTGCGCTTCACCACGCCCGCGGCTTCGCGCAGCGCCAGGTCGCCCGCCGGCAGCACATCGGGCCGGCCGAGACAGAACATGAGATAGATCTCCGCCGTCCATCGCCCGACGCCCTTGAGAGCAACCAGCTCGGCCATGGCTTCCTCGTCGGCAAGACCAGCCACGCGCATCAGATCGAGCCGGCCCTCGCCCACGGCCTCGGCGAGGCCGCGGGCATAGACCACCTTCTGCCGGCTGAATCCGATGGCGGCGAAATCTGCTTCGCCCAGGGTCAGCAGGCTCCCCGGCGTGACGCTCCCGACCTTGTCCAGCAGGCGCTGCGCGATGGCGCGGTAGGAGGCGGTCGACACCTGCTGGGCCAACACGATATCGACCAGCGAGGCAAAACCCGCAGGCCGGGAGCGCGGCGGCGGCACCCCCGCCTCGGCAAAGGCGCGGGCAAGGTCACGATCCTGCCGGCAAAGCACTCGCAGAGCATTCGCGAGCCGCTTGCCCTCGAGTTCCGGCTGCACCAGTGTCATGACCCTCTTTCTGCCATGTGCATGCACCGGATTTGAAGCCTCTCGTCACCCGCTTCGCCCCCAGCCCGACAGGCCGCCTGCATCTGGGCCATGCCTGTTCGGCATTGCTCTCTCATGGGCTCGCGCGCGCCGCCGCGGGGCGCTTCCTGCTGCGCATCGAGGACATCGATCCCCAGCGCTGCCGCCCCGAATTCGAAGCCGGGATCTACGAGGATCTTCACTGGCTCGGGCTTGCCTGGGAATTGCCGGTGCGCCGGCAATCGGCTCATGTGAACGACTATCGCGCCGCTCTCGACCGGCTGGCCGCGGCGGGATTTCTCTATCCTTGCTTTTGCAGCCGCAAGGAAATCGAGGCCGAAGTCGCCCGTTCCGTTGCCGCGCCCCATGGGCCCGAGGGGTCGCCCTATCCCGGCATCTGTCGCCGGCTTTCCGAGACGGAGCGCGAGGCCAGGATCGCGGCCGGCAAGCCCTATGCCCTGCGGCTCGATATCGGCCGCGCTCTGGCTGCGACCGGCCCCTTGACCTGGCATGACTTCGAGAAGGGCGAGGTGCGGGCAGAACCGGAGCTGCTGGGTGACGTTGTCCTCGGCCGGCGCGATGCGCCGGCGAGCTATCACCTTGCCGTAACGCTGGACGATCACATCCAGGGCGTGACTCTGGTCACCCGGGGGGAGGACCTGTTCCACGCCACGCACATCCACCGCCTTCTCCAGGCATTGCTCGGCCTCGACCTCCCCGGCTATCGCCACCACCAGCTGTTGACCAATGACAAGGGCGAACGCCTTTCCAAGCGCGATGGGGCTTTGACTCTGGCGGCCTTGCGCGAAGCCGGCCGAACCGCCGGCGAAATCCGCGCCCTGGCCGGGTTTCCGGATTGAAGGAAACCGAACGTCGCAGCGCCTTGCCGTTGCGGCTCCGGCTCACAACATGCAAAGTCCGGGCCAGCGGCCGCCGGTTCCCTGGCCGACCCCTGCCCAAGCCGAGTTGGTGCATCCCGGCCTATGATTTCCCTCGCCTCATTGAGCGCTTTGGCCCAGGTCGTCCTGGTCGACCTGGTGCTGGCCGGCGACAACGCCATCATCGTGGGGCTGGTCGCCTCGGGGCTGCCCAAGGGCAAGCGCGGCCGGGTCATCATGATGGGGATTCTGGCGGCGACGACGCTGCGCATCATTTTCGCGCTTGCCGCCACCAGGCTGCTTCAGATCATCGGCTTCACCCTTGCCGGCGGCCTGCTGCTGCTGTTCGTGTGCTGGAAGCTGTGGCGCGAGCTCTGCGCCCAGCGCCGGGCCGCCAAGGCGAGCCATGCCGCCATGCCGGCCAAGACGGTGCGCCAGGCCGTGTTCCAGATCGTGCTCGCCGACGTTTCCATGTCGCTCGACAATGTGCTGGCGGTGGCCGGCATCGCGCTGCAGCACACCTGGGTCCTCGTCTTCGGCCTGGTGCTCTCCGTCGCCCTCATGGGCGCGGCGGCGGCGATGATCGCCGGCGTCTTGAAGCGCTACCCGTGGATCGCCTTCGTCGGGCTCGCCGTCATCGTCTATGTCGCCCTCAAGATGATCTATCTCGGCTCCATGGACGTGGCGGGCGCCGCGGGCGCATTCCACGGACCTTGAAGTCTTACAGCCTCAGGCCCTCGACGATCTCCACATAGTCGGGCTCGTCGGGCCCGAGATAGCCGCGCCGGACGAGAAAATCGATGTTCACCAAGGCGACGTTGAACTTGAAGTCGTCGCCCGCAGCCAGCCGCGCCTTCACCTCGCCGACAGGCCAGAGCTGAAACCATTCGATCTCGCCGTCGGTATTGCGCGGCACGAAATTGACCGGCAGCTCGATGTCATAGGCATAGCAGATGTCGGTGCGCAGGCCCTCGACGCGCTCGGTCACATAGCTGACGAAGCCGGCTGGCCTCGCCTGCCGGGCAAGGCTCTCGGGCATGGCGGCTTCCTCGGCGCATTCCTTGACCAGGTTCTCCATCAGGCTGAGGCCCATGGGCTGGCCGCCCGCCACGATATGGTCGAGCTTTCCGGGCGCTGTCTGCTTCGTGGCCGAGCGCCGGGCGACCCAGAGACGAAGACTGTCGCCCCTGCCCACGAATCCGTTGAGATGCACGCCATAGGCGCGCACGCCGAACAGGGGGACGGCGGCCCGTTCCATTTTCATCAGCGGGCGCGAATGCAGGCTGCTGCTCACCGGATAGGCTTCATCCCGCCATCCCTTGATCAGCCCTTCCGCCTTCAGCTGCCGGAGCACCTCCTCCACGGCCCGGCTGCGGGAGTCGAAGTCCCGAAGACCCGGGACGAGATCAACGGCCTCGGGCGACACCGCGAACACGGCCGGGAAGCCCTTCAGGCGGTCAGCGAATTCGCGGCCGATCCAGCCAAGGGACTGGCCGTCCACCCGGAAGGGGCGATACCGCTTCCGGTCCCAGCGCTGGCATTCCTTGATGCGCTCGATGAGGCTCATGGGTGAATCCGGCAAATTTGGCGGCCTTCTACTACCAGACTTTGCCGCCGGGCGGCCAGACAGCTACAATGACTGGATGCGGGCGATGCATGACATGGGTGGCCTTCCGGCCGGCCCGGTGGAAAAGGACGAGCATGATCCAAGCCTGGCCGAGAGGCGGGTCGATGCTCTGATGAGCCTTTTGATGAGCCCGGCGGTGGCCGCCTTCAACGTCGACGAGATGCGCCGGACCATCGAAAGCCTGCCGCGGGAAGTTTACGAACGCCACGATTACTACGAGCGCTGGCTGCTGACCATCGAAAGTCTTCTCGTCGAAAAAGGACTGCTGACCAGGGCCGAGATCGAGGCCCGGATCGCGGCCTTGGAGGCCGATGGCCATGACTGAGCGCCGTTTCGCCGATGGTACGCTGGTGCGGGTGCGCGACCTGCCGGTGAAAGGGCACATGCGCACGCCCTCCTATGTGCGTGGTCGCCAGGGGCGGATCGAGAGCTGCCAGGGCGGCTTCCCCAATCCCGAGGAGCGGGCCTATGGCAGCGATGGCCTGCCCCCTCGCCCGCTCTATCACGTGCGGTTCCAGCAGCGGGACCTGTGGCCGGGCTATGCCGGCCCGGCAGCCGACAGCCTCTCGCTGGACCTGTTCGAACATTGGTTGGAGCCCGCCCATGGCGCATGATCATGAGCACCCGCATCCGGCTCGCTCCGATCACGGGAGCCATGCCTGGGAGCGGCGCGAGGCCGCGATCCGCAGCCTGCTCATCGAGAAGGGCCTGCTCACCGCCGACGCGATCCGGGCCAAGATCGAGGAGTGGGAGCAGAAGACCCCGGCGCTGGGCGCGCGCATCGTCGCCCGCGCCTGGAGCGATCCCGCCTTCGAAGCAAGGCTGCTCTCCGATGCCAATGCCGCGGCGGCAGAGCTCGGCATCGAAGCCCGCGGCGTAAAGATCGTCGCCCTCAAGAACACTCCGCGGCTTCATCACCTGGTGGTCTGCACCCTTTGCTCCTGCTATCCCCGCGCGCTGCTGGGGTTGCCACCGGCCTGGTACAAGGCGCCCGCCTATAGAAGCCGCGCCGTCAGCGAGCCGCGCGCCGTGCTGGCCGAGTTCGGGACCCGGCTGCCGCCGGAGATCGAGGTCAAGGTGGTCGACAGCACGGCCGACTGCCGCTATCTCGTGCTGCCCTTGCGCCCGGCCGGGACTGAGGGTTGGTCCGAGGAGCGGCTCGCCGCCATCGTCGGCCGGGACTCCATGATCGGCGTTGCGCAGGCGCAAGCCGCCCGGGCATGAGCGCCAGAAGCGGTCCTGGCGGTCGCTGGCTCTGGTATCTGTACGGTGCATTGGGGGCGATCGGGCTGGCCTGGCTGCTGTTCCATCTGTTTCCGGGCGCGCTTCAGGGCGAGGATGACAGCCCGCACCTGGTCTATCTCGTGGCACTCCTGGCGCTGGTCGGCGGCGGCAGCCTGGGCCGCATCGCGCGACAGGGCCCGCCGGGGGTACGGCGGGCGGCGGGGCAGCTCGGGATTTGGATCGTCATCGCAGTCGCCCTCCTGCTCGGCTACAGCTATCGCGCCGAGGTGAGCGACGCCGGCCGACGCATATCCGCCTTGCTGATGCCGGCCCAAGGCGAGGCCATGGGGGGCCAGACCATGCGCTTCACCCTGGAGGCGGATCGTCAGTTCCACGTCAAGGCCATGGTGGGCGGCGTTCCGGTCTATTTCTTGGTCGATACAGGCGCCAGCGACGTGCTGCTCAGCCAGGCGGATGCAAGGCGCCTGGGCATCGATACTGGATCCCTCAGCTATTCGCAGCTCTATCGCACGGCGAGCGGCACCGCGCGCGGCGCCCCGATCACCTTGCCGGAAATCGATATCGGCACGATCCGCGTCACCGACGTCAACGCCTCGGTCAGCGAAGGGGACACGGACGGCTCGCTGCTCGGCATGAGTTTCCTCGGCCGGCTTTCGGGATACGAGGTCAACGGCGACACGCTGACCTTGAGGCAATGAGCATAGCGGCGGCCCGGGACATGAGAGCATCGCGTTGATGGGCGGCGCATACATCAACTGGCTGGTCGACGCGGCCGTGGCGGCAGGCCTCATTGCCATAATTGTCGCGATCGGCATCGCCTGGAGATACCGGGCCTCCATCGGCTGGATGACCGCCAACCTGGCGGTCTGGGTCGTCATCGCGGGAATATTCATCACCGTCTACGTCCATCAGACGTCAAGCACGGTGCCCGCGGCCGGGCCGGCGCCCGCCACCGACGAGCAGGCGGCGGTGACCGCGGCACCGCCGGCCGCGGTTGAGCCCGACAGCTCGAGCCTGCGCGTTTTCGCCAGCAACGATGGGCATTACCGCGTCGACGGGCTGGTGAACGGCGCGAGCGTCCAGTTCCTGATCGATACCGGCGCCAGCATCGTCCTGTTGACCCCCGACGATGCGCGACGCGCGGGGATCGATCCGGATACGCTTCAATACCGCCGGCAGATCACCACGCCCAACGGCCTGGTGCAGGGCGCGGACATCGTGATCTATCAGCTCGCGGTCGGGCCGATCCGGCTGGTCAATGTCGCCGGCGCGGTGGTCCGCACGAACACCAGCAACTCGCTCCTCGGCATAAGCTTCTTGAGCCGACTCTCGGGATATGAGGTCAGCGACGGCGCCATGACCCTGCACCAATGAACCCGACGGCGAAACCGGGAAGGAATGCGGCGCCATGATGAGCGGCGCCGGATCCGGCTTGCTCGATATTGCCGTGGCTTCGGCCTTTATGGGCTGGGTGCTGCTCTTCCTGTTCGCGCGCGGCTCCGGCCGGTCCCTCGGTTGGGCACTGCGCAGCCTGGCGACCTGGATCGGCGCGGGCGTCCTTGTCGCCGCTTTCGTCACCCAGCGCGGCGATTTCGCCAGATGGATGGCGAGCAAGATGCCGGTGGAGAGCAGCCATGTGCTGACCGTAAGCGCCCCGCCGCAACCGGCACCGGCGTCCCAGCCCGACTACGAGAGTGTTCGCTTTCCCGCCGACAGGGACGGGCATTTTCGCGTCGATGCCATGGTGAACGGGGTTTCGGTCCGCTTCCTGGTCGATACCGGGGCCAGCATCGTCGTCCTCAACCCGGCCGATGCGCAGCATATCGGCCTCGATCTGGACAGGCTCGCCTATACCGACTCGGCGGAAACTGCGAACGGAAAGGTCTCGGCGGCGCCGATCACGATCCAGGAAATCCTGATCGGGCCGATTCGCCTGACCGATGTCGCCGGCGCGGTCGACCGCCAGAACACCATGACCTCCCTTCTCGGCATGAGCTTCCTCAGCCGTCTCCAGGGCTACGAAGTAAACTCCGGCGAGCTGACCCTGCACCGATGAGCAGGCGAATGCACCACCGATTGGCGCAAACGCTCTGGTTTCTGCTGCTGGGCCTGCTGGCGGGTTGTTCCCAGAATCTGCCGTCGTCCATGGTCACGGCCAGCGTCCCGCCGCCGTCGGCCCCGGCCACCTCACCGGACGGCATCCATCCCTATGAGGGTGCATTGATCCAATGCGTGCCCTACGCACGCGAGGTCACTGGCATCGACATCATGGGCGACGCCTGGACCTGGTGGGATGGTGCCAACGGCAAATACGCCCGCGGCCATCAGCCGAAATTCATGGCGGTGCTGGTGTTGAGCCGGACCCAGCGCCTGAAGCTTGGCCATGTCGCCGTGGTGGTGGATGTCCTGAACCCGCGGGAGATCCGCGTCACCCAGGCGAATTTCGGCAGCGACTACACCAGCCGCCACATCATCTATGACGCCATGCCGGCAGTCGACGTGTCGGCGGCCAATGACTGGAGCGCCGTGCGCTTCTGGAACTACCAGCTCCAGGCCTGGGGCATCGTCTATCCGGCCTATGGTTTTGTCTATCCGGACCGCGTCGATACGATGACGGCCCAGGGCACGCCTTAGGGCACCCGTCGATCCTGAGCTCCCGTGCCGTAGGCCTTCAGGAACATATCGACCGCGGCCGTCACCAGGCGATCCCGATCGCTGGCCGGGGTGACGAGGCCGATCTCGAACAGACAGCGCAAATGCAAGTCCGCCTTGACCAGGCTGAGGAACTGACGCGCGGCCTGGCCCGCATCGGGGATCGCGAGATCGCCGCTTGCCGCGGCCTGCTCGAGATAGCCGGCCAGGCAATCCTGCATCACCAGGGGGCCGGACCGATAGAAGACTCGTCCGAGTTCGGGAAACCGGTCCACTTCGCCCATGACCATCCGGAACATCCGCACCCGCTTCGGGTCGGTCAGCACCTCGAGAAACCGTCCCCCGATGTCGAGCAGCGCCTGGCGCAAGGGCAGGCCGGCCTCGATCACGGCCCTGATCTCCCGGGTCAACTGGCCGCATATCCGGGTGACGATGGCGGCGAAGAGCTCGTCCTTGCTGTTGAAATGGGCGTAGACCGTGGCCTTGGAAACCCCGGCCGCCTTGGCCACCGCATCCATCGACGCGGCCTCATAGCCCTTGGCCATGAACAGCTCATGGGCAGCCTCAAGAACATCCTGGGCCTTGGCGCTGACCGCAGCTTCCGAGTTGGCTTGCACCACGCCGCTCATTCCGGCCTCGCTTTAGACTGAACGGTTCAGTTCACCCTTGACTAAAGATAGGCCGACGACCAAATTTCCACAAGATACAGACTGAACGGTTCAGTTCACTCGCCGCGAAGACAAGCCACCGACCCGGCGCCCAAAGTTTGGACTGCCCAAATGCCCAACGACTCTACGCCCAAGGCGCCTGCAGCGGGCACTCCGCCCCATTCGCCCGGTTCCGGGCCGGGGCCGGCGACCCGCGGCGGCATCGCTCGGACCGAGCCGCCCCGAAGCCCGCGCGGACCCGCGCCCGAGCGTGGTGCGGGGCCGAGCGGCTGGATCAGACGCGCCCGCCGACCGATGATTGTTGCCGTGGTGATCCTGCTGGCGGTCGGCAGCGCCACATACTGGTGGCTTAACCGCGGTTTGGTCTCGACCGACGACGCTTTCATCGACGGCGATGCGGCCGTGCTCAGCCCCCAGGTCGGGGGAACGGTCCAGCGCCTGCTGGTCACCGACAATCAGCGGGTGAAGGCGGGAGACCTGATCCTGGAAATCGACCCCAGCGACTACGAGGCCGCGCTGGCGAACGCGCGTGCCAATCTGGACGCAGCGCTCGCAAGCGAGGCCCAGGCCCGCGCCAATCTCGATCTGACCAAGGCGAGCACGGCGGCGACCCTGGCGGAGGCTGAAAGCGGCGTCGAGCTTGCCAAGGCGGGCGTGTCGCAGGCCGAAGCCCAGCTCGCGGCCGCGGGTGCCGAGGCCGAACGCTCCGCCGCCGATGCGAAGCGCTACGCGGTCCTGTCGAAAAGCGATTTCGCCTCACGCCAGACGCTCGACCAGGCCGTGGAGACGGCCCGCAGCGACGCGGATCAGGTGCTCGCCGATGCCCAAGCCGTCACCGTCGCCAAGGCGAAGATCGGCCAGGCGCAGGCCGAGCTCGCCCAGGCCGAGACGGCGGCCCAGCAGATCGCCGTGCGCCAGGCCGAGCTCCAGTCGGCGAGCGCCAGCGTCGAGGCGACCCGCGCCGCGGTTCAGACGGCCGAGCTCAATCTTTCCTACACGCGGATACTTGCGCCCCAGGACGGATATATCACCAAGCGCCAGGTCAACGTCGGCGATGTGGTGCAGAAGAATCAGACTCTGGCGACGCTGGTCTTCGGCCAGCCCTGGGTCACGGCCAATTTCAAGGAAACCCAGCTTGACGGCATGCGGCCCGGCCAGCCGGTCGCCATCACCATCGATGCCTATCCGGACGTGACCTTCAAGGGCCATGTGGACAGCATCATGCGGGGCACGGGCGCACAATTCAGCCTGCTGCCCCCGGAGAACGCCACGGGCAACTACGTCAAGGTCGTGCAGCGGGTGCCCGTGAAGATCCTCATCGACGAGCCGGCCGACCTCAGCAGGGCGCTCGGCCTCGGCATGTCGGTCGTGCCGACGGTGGACACCCGCGACCGGTCCGCCGCGAAAGCCAAATAGGGCGAGGCCCGGCCGTGAGCACTGCCAGCGATACCGCCGTGCGAACCGCGGGGCCGGCGGCCCCGGCGATGTCCCATTCGCCGCCAACGCGCTGGATCGTGGCGCCGGTGGTGGCCCTGGCGGCCTTCATGGAAATCCTGGACATCTCCATCGCCAACGTCTCGCTCCAGCATATCGCCGGCAGCCTGGGCGCCAGCCAGGACGAGGCGACCTGGGTGCTCACCTCCTATCTCATCACCAACGCCATCATCCTGCCGATCAGCGGCTGGCTTTCCGCGGTGCTCGGCCGGAAGCGCTTTTATCTCGCCTGCATCCTCGGCTTCGGCGTCAGCTCGTTCTTCTGCGGCCTCGCGCCCTCTCTCGGGCTCCTGATCCTGTTCCGGGCCATTCAGGGCCTGACCGGCGGGGGTTTGCAGCCGTCCTCCCAGGCGATTCTCGCCGACAGTTTCAAGCCCGCCGAGCGCGGCATGGCCTTCGCCTTCTATGGCATCGCCGTCGTCTTCGCGCCGGCCATCGGGCCGACGCTGGGCGGCTGGATCACCGATAACTACAGCTGGCACTGGGTCTTCCTCATCAACGTGCCGATCAGTATCGGACTCTATTTCCTGATCTCGGCCATGATCGAGGATCCGCCCCATCTGCTCGAGGAGCGCCAGCGCCTCAAGGAGCGGGGCATCAAGATCGACTACTGGGGATTCGGCTTTCTGGTGCTCGGCCTGGGTTCGCTGCAGTACGTGCTCGACCGTGGCCAGGAGGACGACTGGTTCGGCTCCTCGGCCATCATCCTCTCAATGATCGGCGCGGTCGCGGGGCTTCTGAGCTTCGTTCTATGGGAGCTGCGTCAGCAGGATCCCCTGACCGATCTCAGGCTGCTGAAGAACCGCAACTTCGCCATGTCGAATGTTTTGATGTTCATGCTGGGGTTTGTCCTCTTGGGCTCGACCCAGCTCATCCCCCAATTTGTCCAGACCCTGCTCGGCTACACGGCGACCGATGCGGGGCTTGTCGTCTCGCCGGGCGGCTTCGCCATCATCCTGCTGATGCCCGTTGTCGGCCGCCTGGTTTCCCGCGCCGATTCCCGCGTCCTCATCGTCTTCGGCCTGGCGATCTCGGCCGCGGCGCTCTACCACATGACGTCCTTCGACCTGGAGGTCGACTATTGGACAGTGGCACTTGCCCGCATCTTCCAGGCGGCCGGACTCGCCTTCCTTTTCATTCCGATCTCCACCATCGCCTATGTCGGAATCCCGCGGGAGAAGAACAACAACGCCTCGGCGATCATCAATCTTTCGCGCAACCTCGGCGGCAGCGTCGGCATCGCGCTGCTCACGACCTTCCTCGCTCGGCGCAGCCAATACCACCAGAGCATCCTGGTGGAGCGGGTCGCGGCCGGCGATCCGCGCTACGCGGCCATGGCGGCCAAGCTGCAGCAACACATGGCCAGCCTCGGCGGCACCGCAGACCAGGCGCGGCACCTGGCCCAGGCCGAAATTGGCGCCATGCTGGGCCGGCAGGCTCAGATGCTTTCCTACGTCGACGATTTCCTGATGCTTGCCATCGCCTTTGCCGTCCTCATCCCGTTCGTCTTCCTCGCCCGCCAGCCCGGTCACGGACAAGGCCCGGGCGCTGGAGCCCATTAAGGCATGCTGGCCGCAGGCCGGCGGAGGGTTACGCCGCCTCGCGGGTCGCCTGATCCACCAGTTCGACGATATCGGCCATGATCGCGTTGAGGTCGTAGTCCTTGGGCGTATAGACCCGGGCGACGCCGGCGGCGATCAGCCGGGCGGAATCCTCGGGCGGGATGATGCCGCCCACGACCACGGGCAGGTCGCCCAGGCCCGAGGCCTTCAATAGGGTCAGCACCTCGTTCACCAGCGGTTCGTGGCTGCCGGAAAGGATCGAAAGCCCGATCACATGCACGCCCTCCTCCAGCGCCGCGTTGGCGATCTCGGCGGGAGTGAGCCTGATGCCTTCATAGACCACCTCGAAACCCGCATCCCGCGCGCGCACGGCAATCTGCTCGGCGCCGTTGGAATGGCCGTCGAGGCCCGGCTTGCCCACCAGCATCTTGAGGCGCCGCCCCAGCCGCAGCGAGACGCCTTCGACCCTGGCCCGGATCGCATCGAGCCCCTCGCTCCCGCCGGCCGCGGCCGCCCGGCCGACGCCCGTGGGCGCGCGGTATTCGCCATAGATCTCGCGCAAAGCGCCGCCCCACTCGCCGGTGGTCACGCCGGCATGGGCGCAGGCGATCGAAGGCTCCATGACGTTGCGGCCTTCTTTCGCGGCGGCCTTGAGGCCGGCCAACGCCGTCTCCGCTGCCCCTTGATCGCGTGACAGACGCCAGGCGGCGAGGGTCTCGACTTGCGCCCGTTCGGCGGCCGGATCGACCGCAAGGAAGCCACCGTCCGCGCCGGCGAGCAACGGCGAGAGGGCGGACTCCGTAAAGCAGTTGACCCCCACAACCTTCTGCGCACCGGACTCGATGGCGGCCAGGCGCCGGCTGTTCGATTCCACCAGCTTGCGCTTCATATAACCCTGCTCGACGGCAGCGATGGCGCCACCTATGGCCTCGATGCGGGGGAGTTCCTCGCGGGCGGCTGTCTTCAGTGCCTCGACCTTGGCGGCAATGGCGCCGGCGCCCTCGAATATGTCCTCGAATTCCAGCAGGTCGGTCTCAAAGGCCAGGATCTGCTGCAGGCGCAGCGACCATTGCTGGTCCCACGGGCGCGGCAGGCCCAGCGCCTCGTTCCAGGCCGGCAACTGCACCGCGCGCGCCCTCGCCTTCTTGGAGAGCGTGACCGCGAGAGTCTCCAGCAGAATGCGATAGACGTTGTTCTCCGGCTGCTGCTCGGTGAGGCCGAGGGAGTTCACCTGCACGCCGTAGCGGAAGCGGCGCAGCTTCTCGTCCTCGATCCCCCAGCGTTCGCGGCAGAGCTCGTCCCACAGATCGGCAAAGGCCCGCATCTTGCACATCTCGGTGACGAAACGGATGCCGGCATTGACGAAGAAGCTGATGCGTCCGACGACCTGGGGAAACTCCGCCGCCGGCACCTGGCCCGACGCCTTGACCCCATCGAGCACGGCAATCGCCGTGGCGAGCGCGAAGGCCAGCTCCTGCTCCGGCGTCGCGCCGGCTTCCTGCAGGTGATAGGAGCAGACGTTGGTCGGGTTCCACTTGGGCACTTCGCGATAGGCGAACGCGATCACGTCGGCGCTGAGTTTCAGGCTCGGCGCCGGCGGGAAGATGTAGGTGCCGCGGGACAGGTACTCCTTGACGATGTCGTTCTGCACCGTGCCGGCGAGATCGCGCCTGGACGTCCCCTGGCGCTCCGCCGCGGCGATATAAAGCGCGAACAGCCAGGGCGCGGTGGCGTTGATGGTCATGGAGGTGTTCATGGCGGCCAGCGGCAGGCCTTCGAACAGCCGGATCATGTCTCCCAAATGGCCGATGGGAACACCCACCTTGCCGACCTCGCCCTTGGCGAGTGGGTGGTCGGCGTCGTAGCCAGTCTGGGTCGGCAGGTCGAAGGCGACCGAGAGGCCGGTCTGGCCCCGGGCAAGATTGGTGCGATAGAGGGCGTTGGAGGCGGCGGCCGAACTGTGGCCCGAATAGGTGCGAAAGATCCAAGGCTCGTCGCGCCTGGCGCCGGCCGCCGATCCGCTTCCTGCCGTCTTTTCTGGCTTCGCCAAAGCTCGGCCCTCCTTAAGGGAACCGAGCTTAGCGACGCCATTGCTGCACCGCAACAATCCGCTCGCCGGCCCCTATGGCCCAGCGAGCGGTGGAGGTGTGCCGTGCCCTATTGCCAGGGCACGTGGTCGAGGAAATGCAGAATGTCGTTGGTGAACTGCTGCGGATCCTGGAGGAAGGAGAAATGGCTCACCTCCGGTTGGATCAGCATTCCGGCATTGGGGATATTCGCCGCCATGAACTCCGTGTTCTCGCGCTTGATCGCCTCGTCATGGTCGGCGTCAACGATCCAGGTCGGCACCGTAATGGTCTTCAGGTCGGCGGCGGTCCAGTTCGGCTGGGTCGCCCACATCTTGCTGATCTGGTCGAGGAAGGCGTTGTACTGGGTAGGCGTCGCCGAAAGTTTCTCATACTCCTTCGCAGCCCGAGCGATATAAGCATTGAACACGTCGCTCTTTGAGATATCGGCCACGCCGGTCGGATCGGAGTTGGCGGCGAAGGCGAAGAGCTTCGAGAGCCGCTCGGGGTGATGCAGCGCGATGTCGAGGCCGAGAATGGCGCCATCGCTCCAGCCGACGATCGCGGCCTTCTGGATCTTCAGATAGTCCATCAGGCCGATCACGTCTGAAGCCATCAGGTCATAGCCATAGGGCTGATCGTTGCGGGTGCTGCGGCCATGGCCCCGGCTGTCCATGACGATGACCTCGTAGTGTTTGGCCAGCACCGGAACCTGGTTGCCCCAGTAGTTGGAGTTGGCGAGGCCGCCATGGAGCAGGATCACCGGCTTGCCGTGGCCGAAGACGGCGTACCAGATCTTGATACCGTTGACCGGCGCGTAGCCGCTATGAAGCGCCTTGGGCAGGCTCGGCGTTGGCGGCAGTTTCAGCCATTGGGGATCGGCGCTCGCCGCCGTGGCGAAGGCGAAGAGGCCGAGGAGTGCCATGAGAAATCCCGATCGACGCATGATGTCCTCCTGTTGCAAACCGTTGCCAGTCTAGAGAAGAAGCCGAATTGATTGCCCTATCCTGAACGCGATGGGACCGAGCGCAAGAATCGGAGGGCGGCGGAAGCTTGACGGGACCATCCTGCGAGCCAGGACAACAAGGAGCCTCCGTCATGAGCTTTCGCATCATCGGCCTGCCGGCCGAAACCTTCGCCCCGCTCTTCGCCCTTTCCGAGGACGCGCTGCGCGAGCGCGGCGCCGTTCGCAGAATCGTCGACCAGCCGAACGCCTATCCCTGCCGGATAAGCCTGACCGATGCCGAGCCCGGCGACACGGTGCTGCTGACCCATTTCGAACATCATCCGGTGGATTCGCCTTTCCGCTCGAGCTACGCAATCTATGTCCGCGAAGGCGAGCGGACGTTCGACGCCATCGATCATGTGCCCGATCAGCTCCGCCGACGCCTGCTCGCGGTGCGTGCCTTCGACGAGGCGGGCATGCTGCTGGACGCCGAGGTGACCGACGGCAAGGCGCTCGAGCCCCTGATCGAGAAGCTCTTCGTCAACGGACAAACCCGCTACCTCCACGTCCATTTTGCCAAGCCAGGTTGTTACGCCGCGAAAGTGGAAAGGGCTTAGACCGCCGCCAACGCCTGGGCCAGGTCCGCTTCGATGTCGGCCGGATCCTCGAGGCCGACGGAAAGGCGGACCATGCTGTCGGTGATCCCCTGCTGAGCACGAAGCTCGGGCGTCAGGCGTTGATGGGTGGTCGTCGCCGGATGGGTCACCAGGCTCTTGGTGTCGCCCAGGTTGTTGGAGATCACCACGAGCTTGAGGGCGTTGAGGAAGCGGAAGGCCGCCGCCTTGCCGCCCTTCACATCGCCACCCTTCACGTCAAAAGTCACGAGCGAGCCGCCGGCGCCCATCTGGCGCCGGACAAGAGCATGCTGGGGATGGCTCTTCAGTCCCGGATAGAGCACGGCACCCAGCTTCGGTTGCCCGGCTAGGAATTTGGCGATGCGCAAAGCACTCTCGCAGTGGCGCGCAACCCGCAGCTCCAGGGTCTCGAGACCCTTCAGCAGCAGCCAGGCATTCATCGGGCTCAAGGAGGGCCCGGTGTGGCGCAGGATCGGCTGCAGCTGCTCCTCGATGTATTTGCGCTTGCCCAGCACCACGCCGCCAAGCGCCCGGCCTTGGCCATCGATATGCTTGGTCGCCGAATAGACGACCACGTCTGCGCCCAGGGCCAATGGGCGCTGCAACAGTGGTGTGGCAAACACGTTGTCGACAACAAGCTTCGCGCCAGCGCCCTGGGCCAGCGCTGCCACCGCCGGCAGATCGACGATGCGCAAAGTCGGATTGGACGGCGACTCTATGAACACCGCGGCGGCTTTCTTCGAGAGAGCCGCTTTCCATTGCCCGAGATCGCGCCCGTCCACGAACACCGTCTCGACGCCAAATCGCGGCAGGATTTCCGCCAGGATGTACTGGCAGGAACCGAACAGCGCATCGGATGAGACGACGCGGTCGCCGGCCCGCACCAGGCTGATGAGGGCGGCGAAGACCGCGGCCATGCCGGTCGCCGTCGCCCGCGCCGCCTCCGCGCCTTCGAGCAGCGTCATGCGCTCCTCGAACATCTGCACCGTCGGGTTGCTGAAGCGCGAATAGATGAATCGCGGCTTGGTGTTGGCGAAGGCCGCTTCCGCTTCCTCGGCCGAGCCGTAGACGTAGCCTGAGGTCATGTAGATGGCTTCGCAGGTCTCGCCGAAGGCCGAGCGCAGGACCCCGCCCTGGATCAGCTTGGTAGCGCGGCCCCAGCCCTCGCTTCTTGTTTCGGGCGGATTGCTTGCTGCCGGTTTGCGGGTAGATTGCTTGCGGGTTTGTCTCGTCATCGAAGCCTCTGATCCCTTTCCCGTCCATGCCGACCGGAAACAAAAACCCCGGCTGTCTGGGGCCGGGGTCCAAGATCGAGACCTCCGACCTTTTAGCGGGTTGTTTAACGTGGCCGCAAGCCGGTCGGCTCAAATCACCACGACGAATGACAATAGAACTGGGTGCCGGCGGGGTCAAGGATCGCATCCCGCAGGAAGCGACAGGGCCGTAGCTATGGTTGGAACAGCCCCTTCAGCTGAAGCAGACCGAGCGCCGCCACTGTCGTCGCGTCCTTGATTTCGCCGTCGCGAATCATCCTGGTCAATTCCGATCCAGAAAAGCGGCGGGTGATCAAGCCCTGCTCCTCGTGATCGAGCTTGCGCGCGGCGGGGCGAAGGCCTCTCGCCAGGAACACATGATAGCCCTGGGTGGCGTACCCATACGCCTGCAACAAATGACCGGCAGCGGTCATGTGGTCGGCGAGGAGTCCCGTCTCTTCCTGCAGTTCACCGCGCGCCACGTCGATCGGGTCGGCTTCCGGAGCATGCTCCCAGGCGCCCTGAGGGAATTCCCAGAAGCGAGCGCCGACGGGATAGCGATATTGCTCGACGAGATGCACCGATCCGTCTTCTTCGACGGGCGCGATCACCACGAAATCCGATTTCTCGACCACGCCGTAGATGCCCTGGGATCCATCCGGCCGGCGGATCGCGTCCTCCCGCACCCGCATCCAGCGGTTTTCGTAGACCAGGCGGGTCCGGAGGGTCGCGATCTCCCGTTCGGCGTCATCTGTCATCTCTAGCCTCCTGCTGGAGCTGGTTTCCATCTCGCTGGCGCAGCATCATAATTCTGCTTGTCCTCGAGTGAGTTCAGGAGTTGCCGCAATTATGTTTCAATTCCCGGATGAACCAGACAACATATAGTGTCTTGCGCATTGCAAACTGAGCAACTGCGGGAATAGAATTATCGTTCATTCTGCGGCGCAGCAAAAGTTGCCGACAGGGAGACCAATATGACCGAGACGGCAGAAATCATTCCCTTCAACGGCGGCCACGCCCACAAGGATCTCTATGAGGTCGGCGAAATTCCGCCGCTGGGCCATGTGCCGGCCAGGATGTATGCCTGGGCCATCCGGCGCGAACGGCATGGTCCGCCTGAGCAGTCCTTCCAAGTGGAAGTGGTGCCGACGCCTAGCCTCGATCCCTACCAGGTCCTGGTCATGGTGATGGCTGCTGGCGTCAATTACAACGGCGTCTGGGCCGGGCTCGGCCGGCCGATTTCTCCCTTCGATGTGCACAAGGCGCCCTATCACATCGCCGGGTCGGATGCCTCGGGCGTGGTCTGGGCCGTGGGCGACAAGGTGCGGCGCTGGAAGGTCGGCGACGAGGTGGTGATCCACTGCAACCAGACCGACGGCGACGACGAGGAATGCAATGGGGGCGACCCGATGTTCTCGCCCTCCCAGCGCATCTGGGGTTACGAGACGCCGGACGGGTCCTTCGCCCAGTTCACCGCCGTCCAGGCCCAGCAGCTGATGCCCCGCCCGCGCCATCTGACCTGGGAGGAGAGCGGCTGCTACGTGCTGACCCTCGCCACCTCCTACCGCATGCTGTTCGGCCATCGTCCCCATATCCTAAGGCCGGGCCAGAACGTGCTGGTCTGGGGCGCTTCGGGCGGCATCGGCTCCATGGCGGTGCAGCTCATCTCCACCGCCGGCGCCAATGCCATCGGCATCATCTCCGACGATTCGAAGACCGATTTCGTCATGCAGTTGGGCGCCAAGGGCGTCATCAACCGGAACAAGTTCGACTGCTGGGGTCCGCTCCCCGACGTGGACGATGTCGCCGGCTATGCGGACTACATGAAGCGGGTGCGCGAATTCGGCAAGGCCATCTGGGCCATCACCGGCAAGGGAAACGACGTGGATTTCGTCTTCGAGCATCCGGGTGAACAGACCTTCCCCGTCTCCTGCTTCGTGGTGAAGCGCGGCGGCATGGTCGTCTTCTGCGCCGGGACCACGGGCTACAACATCACCTTCGATGCCCGCTTCGTCTGGATGCGCCAGAAGCGCATCCAGGGGAGCCACTTCGCCAATCTCCTTCAGGCAAGCCAGGCCAACGAACTGGTGATCGAGCGGCGCATTGACCCCTGCATGTCCGAAGTCTTCGCCTGGCCGGATATTCCCCGCGCCCATACCAAGATGATGAAGAACCAGCACAAGCCGGGAAACATGGCGGTGTTGGTCCAGGCCAAGCGCCCGGGCATGCGAACCATCGAGGACGCGCGGGAGGCTTAAGCACGCCTGTCGACGGCCTGAGAATCGCCCCCCCCCCCACCCCCCCCCCAAAAGGGGGGGGGGGGGGGGTT
>Ga0265313_10001012_pt1 | contig 27472 bp, 24 predicted proteins | sample 4123metaG_FD_203122 | JGI IMG/M metagenome (GOLD analysis project Ga0265313, IMG submission 203122) | Rhizosphere microbial communities from Carex aquatilis grown in University of Washington, Seatle, WA, United States - 4-1-23 metaG | ecosystem: Host-associated > Plants > Roots > Rhizosphere >...
CTTGTCGAAAGCGAACCGGGCCGCGGCGCCACATTCACCGCCGTCTTCCCGATTCAGGGCCGGCGCCCCGCAGCCTGAATCGGCTCGTCCATCCGAAGTTCGGCCGGGCTCGGCGGAGCCCGGCCGACTTTTTCAAGTCACTGGCCTCCCGGCGGCGGCGGCGGATAGTCACTGTTGTCGGGATTGCCCGGTCCACCCGGTCCACCCGGACCGCCCGGACCTCGCGGCCCGCCGCCGAAGCCGCCCGGGCCCCGCCTCGGCCGCATATTCTGCAGCTGCTGGAGCTGCTGGGGCGTCAGGATCTTTCCGAGCTTCGCCGCAACGTCGGCCTCCAGCGCGTCCACCTGCTTCTGCTGGTCGGCGTTCAGATTGAGCCACTCAGCGGCCCTCGGTGGCAGGATGCGGATCAAGCCCCGGTTCCGGGCTCGCGCGGGCCGCGCCGCGGAAGGAGGTTGCGACGCGGGCGGAGGCTGCTGCGCGCCGGGCTGCGGCGCCGCGTCCTGTGCGTTGAGAAGGCAAGTGGCGGCGCCAAATGCCAGGATTATGGGAACGATCTTGGTTTTCATGCGGGTTGCATTCACTGCGTTGCTCGAACGCCCGCCGCGGGCACCGTTGGGGTGCCGCAAAAGTCTCGGCTGAGGCGCACAAATGGCGCCGCCTTCACTTTGCTCGCGGAGGCGGATTCCATGTTCATGCGCACACCTTACGCCAACCAACCTTAAGCCATGGTTAAGAGTGCAGGAAAACATGCCGTTTTATTGAATTGGGTTTTGAATTGCCTCGCAGCCCGGCAGAATCGACAAAAGTCCCATGAATACCCCCGTTCGCCTCCGCCGCCTGGCTGCCTTGTCATTGCTCGGTTTGCTGGTCGCGAACGCCCCGCTGGGGCGGGCGGCGGACGCCGCTCCCGTCCCCGACTCGGTCGCCATCGCCCGGCCGTCGCCGGACGAGGTTGCCCAGGCGACCGCGAGCCTGCAGCAGTTCCTGGCCCAGGCGGATTCCGCCACCAAGGCCATCGTCGGGAAATATCCCGACCTGCTTGCCGTGCGGCCCCCGCGCGCGAATCCCGCCGTCATCCCCTTCCTCAGCCCGGGATTCCGCGTGAAGCACAGCGCCAACGTCGAGCTTGCGAAGAAGGGGGACATCGACCTGCTCTTCATGGGCGACTCCATCACGGATTTTTGGCGGAACGCGGGCGCCGAGGGCGATCCCAACCCGGCGCGGGCCGGGAAGGCGGTTTTCGAGAAGTACTACGGCGCTATGAAAACCGCGAACTTCGGAATCAGCGGCGACACGACGCAGGGCGTCCTCTACAGGCTTCAGAACGGCGAAGGCCAGGGTTTCCAGCCCAAGGCCATCATGCTCATGATCGGCACGAACAACGCCGCCACGTGCTCCTCCCCGGAGATCGCCGAGGGCGTCGGCGCGGTGGTCCTGGAGCTGCGCAAGGATTTTCCGAATGCGAAAATACTGCTGCTCGGGATCTTCCCGCGCGCAAACCCGGGCGAGCCCGTCCGCAAGACCGTTTTGGATGTGAACCCCGTCATCGCGAAGCTCCATGACGGGCAGCACGTTTTCTACCTCGACATAGGCTCCAAGTTCCTCGACGCGAATGGCGTCCTTCAGCCGGATATCATGGCCGACAGGCTGCATCCCAACCAGAAGGGCTACGTGATCTGGGCCGATGCGGTCAAGGAGCCGCTGGCCGAGTTGATGAAATAGCCGATGAGCGCTGGAAGAGGCAGGGACACATCCAGGACCGGGCAACCGCGGGAGCGCCCATGAGGATCCTCATACTCGGCGGCACGGGCATCATCAGCACGGCATGCGTTCAGCTCGCCGCGAGCCGCGGAATGGAAGTGACCGTGCTGAACCGATCCCGGCGCGGGGCGCAGGCCGGGGCCTCCCAGGTTACGGCGGACATCAGCCGCCCGGGCGAGGCCGAATCCGCCCTGGAGGGACGGACGTGGGACGCCGTCGTCGATTTTCTTTCGTACACTCCCGCGGATATCGAGCGGCGCATCGGCCTTTTCCGGGGCCGCACCGGCCAGTTCCTCTTCATAAGCTCGGCGAGCGCATACCAAAAACCCCTGGGCGGCCACCACCTTGTGACCGAATCGACCCCCCTTGTGAATCCGTTCTGGGAATACAGCCGTGGCAAGATCGCGTGCGAGGAGCGCCTGATGCGCGCCATCCGCGAGGAGGGCTTCCCGGCGACAATCATCCGGCCATCCCTCACCTACGGGGACATTGTCTTCCCCCTCGCGGTCAACAGCTGGGAAAAAAGCTACACCGCGGTGGACCGTCTCCGGCGGGGCCTGCCGCTCATCATCCCGGGCGACGGATTGACGCTTTGGACGATTACGCACAATTCCGACTTCGCCAAGGGGCTCGTGGGGCTTCTGGGCCAGTCGGGGGCGGTCGGCCACGCCTTCCACATCACGTCGGACGAGGCGCTGACCTGGAACCAGATCTACGCCGCCACCGCGGAGGCCGCGGGCGTAGCCAATCCCCGGTTTGTCCACATCGCCTCCGACTTCATCACCGCCTGCATGCCCGAGACGACCGGCACGCTCCTCGGGGACAAGTCCCACTGTGCGATTTTCGACACGACAAAGATAAGGCGCTTCGTGCCGGATTTCGTCGCGACAACCCGCTACAGCCAGGGAATCGCGCGCACCATCGCCTGGTTCGACGCCGACCTGTCGCGGCGGCAGGTGGATGCGGCGCTGGGCTCGCGCTGGGACAGGCTGATCGCCGCCTACGAGCGCGGACTTTCCGCGGCACGGCGCGAATTCAGCGAGTGAGCGCCGTGCGGTCAGGCGGCGCGGCCCCTCCCGCCTGAAGGAGGTCCGAGCGGGCATCCAGCTCGATCTCGAACAGCAGGTCGTCGCGGCAGATGCCGCAGTGCGTCCGGATGGCCGGCATGGCCTCGAGGCCCCGGGAGGAGCACCAGGTGTCGAAGGCCGCCGCGTCGTCCGGATGCTTGAAATAGGCGATCGCCCGGGTCACGTCCGAAAAGGCGAAGCCCCGCGAACGCAGGATGGCCCCGACCACGTCCATCGTGCGCGCGACCTGCCCCGGTGCGTCCCCCACCCGGACCGAGCGTCCATCCGCCGCGATGCTGGCCGTGCCGGAAACCATGAGGCGGCGGCTCCCCGGGCCCGCGATCTCGACCGCCCTGCTGAAGGAGCTTCCGTAAGCGGAGGCCGGACATTGCAAAGGGGAGCCGACCTCGACGGCCCGGACCGATGGATGCAGGGGCTGGAAGGCCAGCGCTCCGGCCGCAAGGGCCGCGCCGGCAGGATTGCGGGCGGATATCCCGGTGCTCGCCGGCAGAAAGCCCGAGCAGAAGACGGTCTTCCCGTAAAGGGCCGTGCGAACGCGGTTGAAATCGTGATACCAGTCCAGAAGGTCCTGGTTGTAGAACCACGTGCGGACAACGTCCGCGAGCCCGAATCCCGCCTCCGCAAGCGCCGCCTCCATTCTGTCGAAGACCTGCCAGGCTTGGACGAATCGGGGGAGCGCTGTCGCCCTGGGTCCGATCCCGCCCAAAAGGCAGTACCGCGCCTCACCGTCCTGATAGACCGAGCCGACTATCTGTCCGTCGAGGGCGATCCGCCGGACATCGGCACCCGTCGCGACAATGGCCTGCAAGCCGGCGATCCGGGCTCCGTTGCAACGGCCGCCCTGGACCCATGTGATCGGCCAATCCACCGTTCGGAACTGACTCCTCAGCTCATCGTCGATCTCCCTTTGGACATCCGATGGCGCAAAGACCAGGAGCTTAAGGACCACGGCCCTGCAATCGCGCAGCAATCCGGCAAACCGCCCGATGGCGGAGGAGACTCCCTCGCCAGGGCGCGGCGCAATTGTCAGGGCGAACGAGTCGACCGCCGCCCCAACGGGACGATCCGCGCCGCGGCTCGCAGGCCGCCGGGCCGCACCCGGATGGGTCAGAATGGGCATGGGCAAGGTGACGCCGGGCCGCCCCTCCGCGTTACATTCCCCTCCGCATTAACCCGCCAAAAAACGCGCAGCAATTGTCCTTCACGCCGCCTCGGGCATCCCCAGAATAGCCGCCCCAGGTGCTCCTCAAATGAAAAAGACCCTGGCTGGAGAAAATCCGCGCGGAACACTGACGGACCGAATCGAAATCGGGCATCACAAGTGCCTGATTGGAGCTGGCGCGCCCATTTCCAGCCTGGGCCTGGACGAGCAGCTGCGGCGCGTGTTTCCAAGCCTTGCCGAGGCCGCAGCGGGGGCGGGTTCGTCCCGGGTCCGCAGCGCAGCAACGGTCGGCGACAATCTTGCCCAGCATTCCCGCTGCTGGTATTACAGCCGTCGCGGCGTCCGCTGCAGCAAGAAGGGCGGATCCAAGTGCTTCGCCCGTGTCGGCGTGAACAGGTTTCACGCGCTTTTTACCGGGTGCATGTGCGTAAGCCCGGCTGTCTCGAACCTGGCGGTCTCCCTCGCCGCGCTGGACGCCCGCATAGCGGTCCTGCGCGAGGGAAAGGTGGAAAGGCTGACAGTGGCCAGATTCTTCGCATCGGCGTGGTCCGATCCGACCGCCCACAATTCACTGAAGCCGGCCGATCAGATCCTGCGCGTGGAGATCCCGGTCGTCGCCGGCCTCAGGAGCGCCTATCTGCAGGTCAGCGAGAGGAGCGACGCCGGCCGGGCGATCGTGAGCTGCGCGGCCGCCGCCCGCGTGTGCGGACGCACCGTCAGGGGGGCGCGAATCGTTCTCGGCGCCATTTCGCCGGTCCCCTGGCAGGTGGCCGCGGCAAACCGGTTTCTGGAGGGGCGAATCGTCAATGACGACGTCGCAACGCAGGCGGCAAGCCTGGTCCTGCGCGAAGCCGCTCCGCTGTCCTCCAACGGGTACAAGCTGCCGATCGCGCGCGCCCTGATCCGCCGGTCCCTCACGCAGATTGTGGCGTGACCCGCGGCAGGCCCCGCCGGGGCCGGGGGGCAGGGCGAAATGGAGCCAAAGTCGCGCCGTAAAGCGTGCTACAATAGTCCGCATCGTGGCACTTCCGGAACATAAACAATGGGGCTCCCGTGCAGCCGATCCGTCCCTCCGGGAAGGGGTTGCGCACGGGAAGTCGATGACCTCCGATTCAACCCGCCCCCTCATCCTCGTCGTCGAGGACGATCCGATGGTGCTGGCGACCCTCAAAGTGACGCTGGAGTGCGAGCAATTCCAGGTGGCTGCCTGTTCCAATCCGCTCCATGCCCTGCCCCTCCTGGCCGACCGGGACTTCGCCGTTGTCATTTCCGATCACAAGATGCCGGAGATGATGGGCCTCGACTTCCTCGCGGAATGCCGGCGGATCCGGCCCAACAGCACGCGGATCCTGCTGACCGCAGTCCTCAACCCGTCGAAGGTGGTGGATGCCATTGCCCAGGGAGACATCTATCGTTTCATCGCCAAGCCATGGCTCCGAAACGAACTGATCGCGGCGATCCGGGATGCCGTCGAGCGGCACCACCTGATCGCCGAAAACGCCGAGCTCAGGGCTGAGGTCGGCCGGCTGGAGAAGGAATTGTCCGCAATCGGCCTCGCTCCCGCCTCCTGACGGGGCTGTCACTCCCGCCCGAACAGGTGCGCCTCAAGGCGCGCGTAGCTCAGTTTGCCGGTGGCATAGAGGTGGATCAGCGAAAGCGTGCCAAGGCGGTCCTGGGCCACCGGGTTGGGCGCAAACCGCGACGCGTCAGCCAGGCGCTGAACCAGGTCGCACAGGCGCGCCCGAACGCGATCCACGTGAGCCTCGCCGTTTGAGCCGTGGACGGGCGCGCTTTCCCCGGCCCCTCCCCATTCAAAGTCCTTCGGCAGCAGCTTCGCCCGGTGATGGCTGTCCGCCGCGGCCATGGCCGCGGCGACCTTCTCTATCTGCAATTCCGCCGGAAAGGCCCGAAGCAGCCGGAGGGCGAGCTTTTGCGAGACGCGCCCCTCGCGCACGCGGTCGATGAGGCGCGGATCGGCCGAGTTGAGGTTGTGGGCGTTGGTTATCGTCGTCCGGGAGACTCCCGCCTTCAGGGCCAGCTGCGCCTTGGAGTATTCGCTCCTCTTTCCCAGTCGGGAGATGAAAAGCATCCTTTCCAGGAGCGTAAACGGCTTTCCGCTGTTGTAGATGAGCTGGGAGGCGAAGAGCTCGGCGTCTGTCGGCGAGCCGTCGATCAGGCGGCACTCGATTCGCTCCGGGTCGAAGCCGCGGCGAAGGGGACCGGGAGCCTCCCGAAGCATCCGGTCGCCCTCGTAGACAACGTGCCTTGCGCCATCCGCGGCGATGCGCAGGCTCCGCGACCGCGCAAAAGCCCTCTGCCGGCGGTGCCCGTCCACGACGAAGAACCGGCCGTCCTCCTGCCGGACCTTGATCGGCTCGAGCTGGCCTTCCGTCATGAGCTGTATGGCGAGCCAGTCGATGTCTCCGTAGAAAAGGCGGATGTTGAAGTTCTGGTCCTCCAGGATCCGGTCCAGGGAAAGGACGAATGTGACTGTGCCTTCTTCGCGCATTCCGCTCGATTGTTGTGCCGGCGCCCCGGGATCGCCATTCGTTTTCAGACAGCGATGGCCAGCTCGTCCGCCAATGTTTCCACCTCGGTCCGCCGATCGCCGGCACTTCCGATCATCCTTAGCCGGGCCGGCTCGTCGAGGCACTTGGAGGCTGCGGCCGCCGTCGCCCGGCCGCGGACGGCCGACAGGGCGATTTCCTCCCTGAAAAGACGCGCGCCGATTGCGGCGGAGTCGCCGATGTCGCTGCGCATGGAAACGATGAATTGCTTCAGGCTGTCGAGCCTGCGCAGCCGCTCGTGGAGGATTCCGGCGATGTCCGCGTTTTCCGCCGCCTCACGGGGCTGCGAAACCGCCGTGTCGGCGACGATGTCCTCGAAGCGCAGCTCGCCGTCGGCAAAGCCTGGCACCGGCTCCTCAAGCGACTGGACTTCCGGCACGAGCGTTTTCGGGCCGGCCCCCCCCTCCCCTGCGGCGCATTTCCGCCTCTCGCGCCGCACCTTTTCCTGGAGCCCGATCGGGAGCCGGATCACATGCGAGGTCTTGGCGACATGCCGGTCGATAGCCATCTTGATCCAGGGCGTCGCATAGGTGCTGAACTGGCCCACCGTCGAGTCGTAGCGGCTGATGGCGATCATCAGTCCGTCCGTGCCCGCCGTGAACAGGTCGTCCATGACGGCGCCGGGGTGAAACCGGCCGCGGCCCAGCACGATCTTTGCGACCAGAAGCAGGTTTCCGGCGAGGATCTCGTCGCGGATCCCGCGCGCCGCCGAGAGCGCGGCCTCAAGTTCCCGGCGCAGCTGCGCCGGGCCCGGGCGGGCGGACCCGTCCGACCCGCCGCCGTTTGCGCCGGCGGCCTCGCCGGCGCACGGCACGGGTTGGGCGCGCACGGCCACCTGCTCGATGACCTCGAAGGTGAAGCGCATCAGGAAATGCGCCTGCCACACGGCTCCCTCCTCCGCGGAAACCCGTCCCTCCCGCGCCGCCGCCGAATGGCCGTCGAGCTCATCGACGTGGCTCGGCGTGATTCCCGCAAAGCGGTAGGAGCTCTTCTTCCCGGAACCGGTCTTCTGGTTCCGGTCCGAACCCTCGCGGAAAAAGGCGAGATGCCCGATCTTCAGTTCGCTCGCCATCCGCTCCAGCGGATAGCGCAGCGCCGCGAGCGCGGCGCACACCCGAACCTGGGCCCGGTGGAAGGCCGCGCCGAGCTCCCGGGTCCGCTCCGCCGGGAGGGCAGGATGACGCTGCAGCATGAGTTTCATTCCGTCGCTGAACTGGATGTTGGACATTGCTGTTTGGGCCTGGTTGGCGCTTCAGCGGTTCACTCGGGCACCGCCGCACCCGCGTAAGGCGGGGTGCTGGCGAGCGGTGGAGGTATTCTGCCGAAGGGACGAAGGCATTGGTCTTCCTGCGCCAGACGAACAGGGCAACTCCGCGCCATGTGAAATTCTTTCTGTTCAATTCCCCTTCAAAACGGCCTGGGTGTTTCACCCCGGCCGGGCCGGGAACACTCCCTGCTCCCTTTGGGGAGTTCCCTTCGATCCAACGCGTTACAAAACCGCGTTTCCCGCCGAAAAATCCAGGCGGAAGCGCGCGCCGACCGCATCGGACAGCGTGAGGTGGCGTATTGTTCCGCCCATTACAGTCATTGCATCCCGGCAGAGCACAAGGCCGAGGCCCGTCCCCACCCGGCCCGCGGCGGGTTCGAGAAAAAGCCGCCCGCGCAGGTCCGCGGGAACCCCCGGGCCGTTGTCCTCCACGTCCACCGTGCACCGGCCGCCCGCCGCTTCGGTGCGAACGGCGATCACGGGATCCCCTGCGCCCTCAAGGGCCTGGAGCGAATTGCGAAGCAGGTTCAGGAGGACAAGCCGAAGGAGCCCGAAATCGGCCAGGATTGCGCCACCGGCGGGGTCGAAGCGGCGCTCGAGGCGCACGCCTCCCCGCATCGCAATGGGCCCAAACTCCGCGAGAATCTCCTCAATCGCCTCCTGCGCGGGCATCCGCTCCAGCCGGCCGAAGTCGCAGCGGATCATGTCGACGCCAAGGTTGAAATCGCCCACAAGGGCGTCCATTTCCCGCAGGAGCATGGTCCGGTACTCGGGCGGCATGTTGGCCTCCATTCCGGCCTGCAGCAGCTCAAGCGCGGCGCGGATCGTCGCCAGCTGGTTGCGCGCCCGGTGGCCCAGGAGCGAAGCGACGAATCCGACGGCGGCCAGCCGGGCCCGCGCCGCGCCGGCGTCCGGCCTTGGACCGATGCCTTCGCGTTGCCCGCTCATATTGCCACGGGAACGATCGCTTCGACCGAAGTGTGCCCGGCCGGCGTGCGTCCGACAAGTGCGGCGCCCCGGGCCGCCGTGAGCACCAGCGCGAGCACATTCAGGTTGCCGGTCCGGCCGCTCTGCGCGCCGAAGCCGAAGGCGTCCCGAATCTCGTCGGCGGAGACCGACGGCATCGTGCCGGACACGCGCAGGACCACGTACGGCCGCTCCGGACGGAGCGCCTCCCGGTTCAGGACGAAGTCGGCGTTCTCCAGCAGCCCGGCCATTTGCGCCGCTGAATGCACCATTGTCGCGGCAAGCGAGACCTCGGCCGAGGCGGGCACGCGCAGGAGAAAGAACTCCACAAGGTGCCGCAGCCCGTTCACGAGCTCGAGCGGGGCCACCTCGACGAGGGTGTCGCTCATGAGGTCGCGCAGCGCGACCCGCTTGCCTTCCGCGACCCAGCGCTCGGCGCCATCGAAGAACTGGCGGAGCGCGGCAAGGCAGACATTCACGGCGGCCCGCGACGCCTCGCTTCCGTCCCCGAACGGCCCGTCCAGGAATGCGTTCACCGAATCGACCATGCCCCCCACGAGTTCGGCCGAGCGTCGCGCATGGTCTGCAAATGCGCGGCTTCCGCCGCGGGCCGCGTCAACCCGGAGCACCGAGGCGAGGGCGGAAAGCGCCGTCAGGCGGTTTCGAAGGGAGTGGACGAGCCCGTGGTGCACGTCGGCCGCCGCAAGCCGCAAATCGTAGGCTCCGAGGGCCTCGACCAGCCTGGTCTTCGTGGCCTGAGTGTCCCGGGCGTTTCGCGTCGTCTCGCGCCGCTCCCGCGTCTCGCGGATCGCCTCCTGCGTGCAGCTGCGCAGCTCGGCGAGCGTCGTCTTGGACTTGACCGCCCGCTTGATCGCCCGCAGCTCGATCGCCCTGTCGGCTATCTGGTCTGATTCGCTCGCCGTGCGGATGATGATGGCGAGGTCCTTGTCGAACTCGCGAAGCGCCCTCAGGAAGGCCAGCCCGTCCATGGTCGAGCGCGGCATCCTCACATCGACGATCGCCGCATCGCAGGGATGCAGGCGCGCGTATTCGAGCGCGGGCTCGGGGTCCGTGAATTCGGCCAGCTTGCCGAGCCCGGCCAGCTGCGAGCGAAGCGTCAGGATCTGGGCCCGTTCGTCCTCCAGGACAAGGATGACCGGATCGGAAGTCATGCTTCGGGTTCGGGGGTGGGCCCGGCCGCGGCCGACCCAATCCGCCAGCCTGCCTTGGGTTCGCTGGCCACGAGCCTGTTGAAGTCGACGTTATGGCGGATAAACAGGCGCCGGAGGGTCGAGACGTACTCGTTGACCGAATGGCCGGCGTTGTTGGCGTCGGAGCCCCAGACGCGCTTCATCAGCTCGTCCTTCAGCACCAGCCCGCCGGCACGCTCCGCGAACATCTGCAGGATTCCGTGTTGCTTCGGCCTGATGCGCTCCTCGGCCCCGTCCGGAAACCGGACGATCAGGTTTGGCGTGACAGTCGCCCCGCCGAACGTGAACGGGGACCAGCCCAGGAGGACGCCGCCCGCCTTGCGCACGGCCGCCCCGCGCCCGCTCCGCGCCAAAAGCTTGCGGATCCTCAGGAGGAGCTCCTCGTGGTGAAACGGCTTGCGCAGGTAGTCGTCGGCTCCCGCGTCCAGCGACTCGACTCCCAGCGACGGCTGGGGCAGGTCGGACATCGCTATGATCGGAAAATCGGCGCCGGCCGCCCGCCAGTCCCGGATCGATGCCAGACCCGCCGGCCGCCCGCCGAACGCAAGGTCGACGATCGCCAGGTCGAAGGAGCGGCGGCGAAACGCATCACCGGCCGAATCCGGCTCCGCATGCCAATCCAGTTCGTACTCGCCCAGCGCGAGCTTGAGGATTCCCCCAAGGTCTGGACTCTCGACCAAAAGGAGCAATCGGGGGTTACGCTGGCTCATTGTGCGGAATAGGGCAATTTCACGCGGGAATGCAGGAAACAGCAAGTCCGCAGCGACGCGCGGACACCCGGAAACTGCCAAAGGCCATTGTCAGTTCCCGGATAGCCTCTAGTCGGCGCGCAGCGCCGACACCGCCGCCCGCGCGGCGTCGAGCCGCTCCCGGTCGCGGACGACAAGCCTCGACTCCGAACCGGTCGGACGCTCCGACAGGCGCAGCTCCCCGAGCCGCACATCCATCAGCGAAAGCTCGACATCGATCTGCCCCAGCCGGTTCAGGACCGCGTCCTTGTTGGCGCCCGTCGCAGCCTTTTCGAGCACAGAGATGTCGTACGGCAGCCCGTCCAGGCTCTGGTCAAGTTCCTTCAGCGTCTCCGTCGGCGAACCCTGGAACGTCCGGTGGCGCGGTGCGGGCAGCGGTGGGGCGACCACCCCCGTGTCCGCGACGCCGGTGTCGACAAGCTCCGGGGTGATGAACGCGATCAGGGTCGTCCGCACCGTGCTGTCGGCCTTGTTCTTGAAGGCGTATCCGATGAGCGGGATGTCCCCGAAGACAGGGACCTTGCTGTCGGTCGTCTGCCGCTCGCGGTCCTCGAGGCCCGCGATCGCAAGGGTCTGGCCCGCCGGAACCGAGACGGAGTACGAGTACGTGCGCGAGCTGGTGATTGGGTACGGATTGCCGCCTATCTGCTGCGTGCCGACGATGGAGGAGACATTGATCGAGAGATTGAGCTGCACGAGTTCCCGGTTCGGACCGCCGCCGGGAAGGATGCACGGCAGGACCGTCAATTGCGTTCCGACGTCGATGTAGGCGATCGAGGACGTCGTCGCGGCGGTGGACGAGCCGATGGTCGTCGTGCCCTGCTGGACCGGCTGCTGCGTCGTGTCCGCGAAGGACACCTCCCGGTTGTTGGTGGTGTAGATGACCGGGTCCTGGACGATCGAGCTGTACTTGTCCGAGGCGATCGCCTGGACGGTCCATTGGAAGGCGGGCGCCGACAGGAGGGTCGTCGGGAAATAGTGTCCCAGGCCGACCGATGTGGCCAGCGCGTTGGCCGTTGACGCGAGCGGCCCGGAGGAACCTCCGCTTCCAGTTGTCACCGATCCGCTCCCGGTGTTCGTGGAAATCGCGCCGTTCGTCACGCCCGAGCCCGTCAGGGTCGTCGTCGTCGTGCCGTTGCCAGCCGCGAGCGAGGGCACGGTCGAAACCGTCGTCAATGTGGACTTGGAGGATTGGAGATTCGATCCGGCCAGCGTCACCGGGCCCCCGGATCCCAGGAAGGTCTGCGCCCAGTCGACCCCGAGCGACTGCTGCGGGTTGCGCGAGGTTTCGACGAACTTCACGGCGATCCGCACGAGCTTCTGCGGCCGGTCGACAGCCTTCAGGTATGCGGAAATGAGCGAATGCTGCTGGCGGGTCGCGACGACAAAGAGCTGGCTCGTCTCCGGATTCCAAATCGGCTCGACCTTGGGCGCATCCTGGGCCTTTCGGTCGGCGCCGGCTCCGGGAACGCCCGGGCTGCCGTCAAGGGACGGCGTCGCCAGGCCCACGGTCGGAAGGCTGAGGATCTTCTTCACGTCCTCGATGATCTTGTCCGGCTTCGAGTTGAAGGTTCCCCGGGCGCCCAGCGCCGACGAGGAGGCGCCGCTGGACAGGCCCCCGCCCATCCCGCCTGTCCCGCCCATTCCGCCCGACGACCCGCCGGCGGCCGCAAGCTGGCTGTTGATGCTCGAGGACTGGATCGTCACCTGCTGCAGATTGTTGAACCGGACGCTGTAGGCCTTGCTCACCATCTCGTTCAGGTTGATCCGGTAGAACCGCCACACGCCGCGGCGATACTCCATGCCGAATCCGTAGTTGTCTCCCAGCACCTGGAGCAGATCGAAGGGATTCATCATGACGTCGCTCGTGACGCGCTCGGAAAATTCGGCATCCGCCGGCGCGATATAGGACATGCGGGCGGTCTGCGCGAGCAGCCGGATCGCGCTCGCCAGGGTCGCGCCCTTCAGCGGAATGTGATTCGCGGGCAGGGCGTGGAGGCGGGCGAGGTCGTCGGACTCCCCCGCGGCCGGCACGGGCATCATTTCAGAAGCCGAACCCGCCGGGCCGGCTTGATTCGTATCGGCGCCTCGCAGCGGCGACCAGACGAGGAGCATGCCCGCGGCGACAAGTTGGGAAGGCTTGAACATGGCCCGAGTATAACAGTGAAAATCGCGCGCGGACTTCGGATCGGCCGGCCCTCGCGGCCGGGACGCTGCTATCCTCAATCAATCATGCACTGGTTCACTGCCGAGGATGGCACCCGGTTTCTCATCCAGTCCCCCCTGGAGTGCGCGCACTCCCTGGCCCAGGCGTTCCCTGAGGGCGCCTCGGCGGTCACCTCCCGCCGGTTCATGGCCCAGGTGAAAATGGAATGCGCCCCGCCGGACCGCGAACCGCGCCGCGGGCCCCTTCCCGGAGGCCGTGGACCGAGCCACCTGAACGGAGCCAATCCCTGTTAGAATTGGTGGAGACGATGAGCGCATCCGCTTCCATTCTTTCCCAGCACGGGTGCGCGGGCGCCGTGCTGATGATCCTGGGCGGCGCATGGCTGGGCCGCCTCATGGGCCGGCTGATCCAATCCATGGCCCAGGCCGCGGGATACCCGTCCTCCCACTACTACACCCTGGACACCGGACGCAGCTGGGCTGCCCGCCTGCCGATCGCCGGCCATTTCGCGCGTCCGCGGGGCACCCGCTCGCGCCGCGCGATGGTCCTCGAGTTCTCCTCGGGCATCGCCTTCCTCGCCTGCTGGCTCCTTTTCCCCCCGGATAAGGCCGCCTGCGGCGCGCTTTTCGTCCTCTCCCTCATCGGGGCCTCCGCCATCGACCTCGATCACATGATCATACCCGACCTTTTCACGATCGGGCTGGCGCTGGCGGGCCTCGCGCTGTCCGCCTTCGTGCCCGCGCTGCACGGGATCGGGGCGCACTCGGCATTCGGCTTCGCGCGCTCCCTTGCAGCCGCGGTCCTGGGCGTGGCCCTGGGATCGGCCCTGGGGCTTTGGATCGCCATCATCGGGGAGTGGATCCTCGACAAGGAGGTGCTCGGGTTCGGCGACGTGAAGTTTCTGGGGGCGATCGGCGCCTTCTGCGGCTGGCAGGGCGCCGTGTTCAGCCTGTTCGGCGGCGCCCTGGTGGGCGCCGCGGTTCTTGCCGCGGCCGCGGCCCGTCGCCGGATGTTTGGGGAAAGCGCCGTGCAGCTCTTTCGCGCGCAGTCCTCGCCGGGCGAGGGCGGCGGGCTCGGATGGGGGGCGCAATTCCCGTTCGGCCCCATGCTGGCGGCGGCCGCCGCGGCATACTTTCTCGCGCTCCACTCCGCCGTGGACCGGTTTCTCTCCTGTTACTCGGTTTTCTTCTGACCCGGAAAAAAACAACGGCTGCGGGGCAAGGTGCGGGCGGAGGCGTGCTAGACTTGAACCCGGAATCAGTGTCAGGAAATCAAAACTCAAATCCATGAAAGGTCCCATGCAACTCATCCGCAAGCTCCTGAATCGGAATCCGGCCCGCAAGGGCTCGAATCGCACAATCCGCGGCCTCAGCACCGCTGAACTCGTCGGCATCATCGTCGTCATCGGCATTCTCGGCGCCCTCGGCGCAACCTACATCTCGGGGATGGTGACCGCGGCCAGCACCAACACGGGCAAGCAGAACGCCGTGACGCTGGGCACGCTCGCCAACTCGTTTGTGACGGGCGGCGGCCAGACCGGCAGCGGCGCCAACCAGCTCGACCTGACGAGCGCGACGACAGCCATTGCCTGCCTCAACACCGGAATCACGGATGCAGCCGGCATCACCTACAAGATGTCTCCTGCGGTCGCCGATCCGGCGGACTTCACCGAAGCGGGAACCGGGGCAGCGGGCAGCAGCATCGTGTTCGCGTACGTTCCGCCAGCCGGGACGCCGTAAGGCCGCGTCGCGGCAATCCCGGGGGTTTGTCAAACGCCCGTCAATCCCTTCACCTGATGTTCAAAGGAATATTGGCAGCGGGTGGGTTTGGAATCTGCCGGGCCCCAAAAGGGGCCCGGCAGTCCGGCCTGACTCTTGTCGAGGGGATCGGCATGATCGTCCTGGTGGGAATCATGGCCGGTCTGGCCACCCCCGCCATCAGCGGCCTCAGCCAGGCCGGACGGGACCAGCAGGCGATCAGCATCGCCCAGGCCCTGAACCAGGCGCAGCAGACCTACCAGTTGCGCGTGGCCAATGCGATTGGCAACTGGTCAAACGCCAGCAGTTCGGAGTCAAAGTACGAGCTCGTCTCCGCCTACGTGCCGTACGCGGCGGCCACCCTGGCGGACTATTCGCCAGCCGGCTATTCCCTCGCGCTGGGCGCCACGCTCGGCACAAAGGTCGTCATCACCGGACCCAACGGCACGGTGCCCTACTGAGACCGGGTCCCGCCATGAAACCGGTTTCATTCCGCGTTTCTGCCGCCGGCTTTTCGATCGTCGAGGCGATAGGAACCCTCGTCGTATCCGCGCTGGTCATGGGCGCCCTCACCTACGGCATGGGGGGCCTGTTCAGCCAGCAGGCGAATCCAGCCGTCACCTACAACGGGGCGGCGTACACCCGGGCGCCGAGCTTCGACGATTTTCACCAGGCAATCGATCTTCACACGGCGCTTTCAGGAGCCGTCGACGCCGCGGACAACATAATCGTCCTGGGCGGAACGCGCAGCCATCCCGCCTTCGATCCCACGGGGCCGTCGAGCGCCCTGGCCGAAAACTTCGCCGACACCGCCCTGGCGGCCGCGGCGGGGGAAGCTGGGTCCAAGCTATTCTCCTCCTGGGACCAGCGGCAGATCAACAGCTCCCAGTTCTCGTCCTACCTGACTTCGAATCCCGACCCCGCCGATTTCACGATCCTGACGGTCCAGGGGCTTTCGCAGATCACTTCCGTCACGCACCAGCGCCGCCGCACGGCCGTCATCGACGGCCGAAGCCTGGCTTTGTACGAAGTCACCCATCAAACCGTCGATTGGAGGTCTGGCTCCCCGGTCCTCACCGCGAATTCGGTCACGGGGACGACCCCAACCTACAGCTACCGCTTCTACTACGCGCTCGCCGAGGACGTCTGGTCCATGCCCCCGGGGGCGACACACTATTGGTATCGCGCGGACGCCGCCTGGGACCGCGATCAGGAAGGTCCGGCTCGTGTCGTCTTCGCGGATCCGTTTGCACTCGCGGGCCAGGATTCCGGCTCTTCGCTCTCCCCCGTGTCCCGTTTCGTCTACTTCCTGCCGCAGCTCCGATGAAGACCGAATCACATTTGGCCCGTGGCCGCGGGAAGCGCGCGTTCCGCCCCGGATCCAACCGCGGCATGGCGAGCTTCGCCGTGCTCCTTTTCGCCATCGTCTCGGTGATGATCCTGATGGCGAACTTCAAGCTCAACTATGCCGTCAGCGCCACGAGCGACGCCTACGATGCCTTCAGTTCCCAGGTAGTCGAAAAGAACGGGCTATCCCAGGCCGTGAAGGAGAGCATCCTCGCCATCGGGGAAACGGCGATTGCGAACAGCGGCGGCACGCTGCAGCAGGAGATCCAGAACCGGCTTTCGAGCATGTCCTTCGGGTCCAACGTGACCGTGTCGATCGACACCGCCTTGCCGGTCCCATCCGTGCCGGCCAATGCCTTCTACCCCTTTGGGACGCCGCCCGGCAGCTCCCAGCCAAGCTACTTCTCGGCATCGGCGTGCACCCGGCCCGTCGCCGGCATGGGCGGCCTTTTCACCTCCCTGTGCATGCTCGGGCCGTCCGCCGACCTCGGGCGCCTGACCGTGACATTCGACAGGACAAACAGCGCATCACCGGAGGACGCCCGCACCTACGTCGTGAATGCCGACCTGTTCTCCGTTCCGTTGACGAACGTTGACGTCATCGCCTACGGCCTGCCCATCACCGGATCCATACCCTCCGCCGCCCCGGCCGTGCCGCCGGGCTTTTTCGGAGACGGCGTGTCTTGCCTGGTCACCACGTCGAACAATCCCGCAAACGACTCGACGGCCTATCCGGACCTTTTCGCCTCATCGGGCGGGGAGAGGCTGCCGTATCAATACCGGAATGCGGTCAGCTTCTCCTGGAACGCCTATGAGTACCTCTGGTCCCCGACCTACCAGAATGCGCTGCTCGGCGCGGCCCTGATCGCCCCCAACGCAATCTACAATTTTTCGACATCGTTTGATCCCTCCAATCTCCAGCCGTTTCCCGGGATCACGGTCTCGCCCACGGGCGCCTCGGTCACGGTGGATTGCAGCGCCGTGACGGGGTCGATAGTCGCCCTGGTCGATCCCAACGGCACCGGCAGCGTCACGATCACCGGCAGCCCCGCCCCGGGATCCCCCTTCATTCTGCTGGTGCGGAATACTTCCGGCGTCCGCACGCCGGTGACCTTCACGGGCAGCAACAGCCGGCCCGCCATCTTCTACCTTGAAAACTCCAGCGTTCAATTCAGCGGCGCCCCCCAGATCGAGGGGGCCCTCTTCCTTGATCCAACCACAACGGCCTCCGGCAATGTCACCTGGTTCGGTCATTTCTCCTTCTACGGGCCGGCCAGCCCGCTCGGAACGCTCGGCATCACAATGGCCGACACTCCGGCGGTCAAGAGCGCCCTGGCGCCGCTGGCTCCCCGCGTATTGCTCGTCTCCACCAATGCCACCCGATGAACTCAAATGTCAAAGCCTTCTCGACCGTCGAACTCGTAGGCGCGATCGTCCTTTTCAGCGCGGCCACCTCGGGCGTCCTCTACATGGGCAGGGCGATGCACGACCACCAGCTCGCGGCAGCCTCCATGAACCAGCAGAATGCCTACGCCACGTTCCAGTCGCAGGTGACCCTGCAGGGCATCGATCCGACGCTTGTCGCCAATCCCATGGCCGGCGCCATAAACCAGGGCCAGATCATCACCGGCGCCGCCGCCGCGGTCGGCCGGAACCTGAACGCCGCGTTCGAAATGAACGCCGTCACCCAGCCTGCCGGCGCCCGGCGAAGCCTCGCCGGCTCCGTGCGGATCGATGCGATCAACTACAATGTCGCCGCGGCCGGGAATGCGCCGTCACGCGGCGCGGGCATAGGATTTGCGATCGAAACAACCGGGCCGGCGGCACCGGCGCCGCCCAATGCAATCCAGCTCGCGCCCCCGGTATTCAATGTGACCGGAGACCTCACAAACCTGGTGTTTCCCCTGAACAACATTGCGACCCTGCCGAGCTCGAATCCGCCCGGCACGCTGTACCGGTACACGACCGACGGGTCCACCCCGAACGGATCGAGTCCGGTGTGGGACAACAACCCCGGGTGGACCCCCGGCAACTTTCCGGCTAGGCTCACCCTTGCGGCGTTCAATCCGGATCCCCAGTACGCGGCGAGCGCCGGTGTCACGGCCAGCTACAGCATGCAGCTCAGCGCCTCCTTTGGCCGCGCCGACAACCGGACGACGGACTTGTACGGCTTCAACATCGCCGACCTCGTCTCGCCCGACGCGACGGGCATCGTGCTCTCGGACAATATCGACGGCTACGTCATCTTCTACACGCTCGACGGCTCGGACCCGACGGCCTCTCCCACGGCGGCCTCCTACAGCGGACCGTTTGCCCCAGGCCAGTCCTTTTTCGGGCCCAATGTCACGCTGAGGGTCGCGGCGGTCTCCTCCGATGCCCGAATCACGTCATCGCCCATCCTGACGTATACGCTGAGCGCGGAACAGACGCCTCTCATGGCCCCTAGCTTCGTCACCCCGAACTCCGCACCCCTGGCTCCCGAAACGCCGGTTGTCATCAGCATGAACGGCGGCAACGGGTCGCCCCGCACGGAAGTAAACAACGGGGTGCCGACCCGGTCGAGCAGCTCGGCAACCTCATTTCCCCTGGACTAGCCCGGCCGGGAATGGTCGCGCGGTTTCCCGTGTTATACTCCATGGCATGGAGTGGTCCCGATTCTTCGAAGCCAATTGCGGCCGCAAAGGCTTGAGCGACTTCTTCATGCGCGAGACCGGCGAGGTCGCGATGATGATCGGCCGGCGGCTGGAATTCGTCGATGAGAAGATAACCACGGCCGAATTCGACAATCTTGTGAGACTGATGTTTTCGGGCACGATGCCAGAGCTGGGCCTGCGGGCCTACGAACCGGCCTTCGAACTGGCAGGGCGGAGATTCCGCGTGTCCTACTACCGGTCGCTGGGGGGGCGCGAAATCACGCTTCGCCTGCCGGCGATAAAGATTCCTCCGCCGGAGGAGCTGCGGGTTCCACCGGCCGTCGTGTCGACCTTCTGCAAGATCCGAGGGGGGCTCGTCCTGGTGTCCGGCCAGATGGGCTCGGGCAAGAGCACCACCGTCTCCTCCCTCTGGCTTCACCTCGCGGCGCAGCAGGCGCACCGCGTCGTGGCGATCGAGGATCCGATCGAATTCGTCTACCCGACCCGCCTCGGTCCCAGCATGTTCACCATGCGTGAACTGGACACGTCTTGCGAGGGCTACGAGACGGCGCTTCTTGAAGTGAGACGCCAGAATGCGACCGCCGTCAGCATCGGCGAGATCCGCGGCGCCGAATCCGCCGAAAAATGCCTTCGCTTCGCCCTGATCGGACTGCTTGTCGTCGCGACGATCCACGGGGAGAATGTGCCCGCCACCCTGGCCTCGTACGTCGCCGAACTCCCCAAGGAGCGGGCCGACTGGGCGCTGGCCAACCTGTCAACGGCCTGCCGGATGGTTCTCGCCCAGAAACTGGTCCGCAACCCCGAGACGGGAGCACTCGTCGCCGTTCACGAGACGATGTTCAACCTCAGCTACGAGGGCAGGCACCTAGGAATTGCCGCGAACATTCGCGAAGGCCACCTCGAGCGGCTGCGGCGCGACATCCAGGGCTTTCGCGCCGAGGGCATGCAGACCTTTGAGGACAGCCTCAACCGCGCGGTCAATGAGGGTGCCCTTCCCGCGGAATTCCGTCCACCCCCCAACGCACTATGATTCAGCAATCGATCGACCTCCTTTTGGGGCGCGCGTTCGCTCCCGACCCCATCGACACCTCGGTCCCGCTGGCAAGGCGCTTCGCGAAGCGTCCGCTTCTGGCCGTGACGATCTACAAGGATGGGGTCGAGGCCGTTCCGGTCTCATTCTCCGGTTCCGCGCCCCGCTTCGGCGCCGCGGTCTTCAACCCGACGGGCGGGGAGGATGTGGACGCCACCTTTCTCCGCACGATGGCCGACCGCTGCAAGGCGCGGGAATGCCTGCTGAACCTGGCCACCGGCTACACCGCGGTCCTGTCGTCGCGTGCGACCCGGCCGGACAGCGAAGAAGAGGCGATTCTTCTCATGCGGGACAATCCCGATCGGATTCTCGGGGAGCCTCCGACCCAGGGCTGCAGGCATTCCCTGGCCTTCCACCCGACCCACAATTTCGCCGTCGTCTTCGCCCACAGGGAAAGCGAAATCAACACGGCGGTCTCGCTGGCCGCCAAGGCCGAGCTCGGGATCGCAAGGCTGCACTGCGGCATGTCCAGCCTGCTCATTTACCTGCTCGGCAACCACTGGTCGGAGGCCGGGCGGGAGGCCGAACTGCTCTTCGTTGACCGGGGATCCCTCTTCCACCTTCCAGTCGGCGAAGGATCCCTGGGCCGGCCGCTCTTCGACGTCGGCCTCAAGGAAGCGGCGCTCAACCAGGCCATCGCGGAACGGGTCGGGAAGCTAAAGCCCGGAGGCCGGGTGATCCTCGTCAACTCGAGCGGAATCGACATCGAGTCGATGATCCGGGAACGCGGGAACGACACGACCGTCGTCGAGCCGCTGAAGGACCAGGCGCAACCCGCCCTCCTGGCCTGCTGCAGCGACAGGCCCCGCCTCGCCTACGACCTGTATCCCAGCGAGCGCGTCGTCAGGCCGTTCGCCCCGACGAGCATGCGCGTCGTGCCCCTCATCCTCTGGACTTCGGTCGCGGTGTCCGTCGCTGTCGTTGGAATCAACGCCTTTCGCCAGGCCCAGGCCTCCCGGATGGCCAGTGGCTACCGGAAGCAGACTGAGATGGTGAACCAGATGAAAAAGCATGGCGAGGACGTGATTCACGCCGCGCAAACGAGGGCTGAAAACACCGCCGCGATCTGCGACTGGCTTCTCATCAGCCCCCCGACGCAATCCCTGCTGGTTGACCTGACCAGGGAAATCGAGGGAGCGACCGAACAGGCGATGAGGGAGGGCAGGCCCGTGGCCCGAGTGGACAGCCTGTCGCTCACCCGCCAGGAAGGGCAGCCCCAGATGCGCCTCGTTGTCGTCGTTCTGGGAGAACCGTCAGCGGCCAACCGCATCTTTCAGCGGGTTTCCGCCCTTTTCGGCCGGATGGGGTACAGCACCGTCGACCTCAAGGAATCGCTCGTTCCGAACGGATTCCGATATGAGCACCTCCTAAACATGCCAAAGCCGGCCGAGTCATGAAAAACTACACGATCGCCGCCATTCTCGTTCTGATGGTGAGCGCCCTCTTCCTGTTCCAGATGCTGCAGAGCTTCAGCCGGGCCGGCAGGGCCGCCAAGGACCTCGCGGTCTCCCAGGACGAGGCAACCGTCGCACGCCAGCAATTGGAGACCGTGCAGCGGGCGGCCACGACCGCCAAGCAGAACGGCGTGCAGTCCGACCGATTCATGGAGACGTGGACAGCCGAGCTCCAGGCGGAGGAAAACATCGAGCAGGTGTTCGGACGGCTGGACACCCTCGCCGTCAACAATCTGCTATCCCCGTCCGGCAAGAACTTCACCCTCAACAAGAATTATTTCTTCAACGGCCGGCACACTTCGGTCCAGAACGTGAACATAACCGTGGCGGGCGATTTTCCCCGCACACTGAACTGGCTCGGCGCCGTGGAAAGCGCGTTCCCCCTGGCGCGGGTCGAGCAGATTTCCTACACGACCAACACCAGCTCCCTGGCTTTGGCCGTGCAGTTCGTGTTTCCCCGCAAGTTTGATCCCGAATGAACGCAATCAAGTCATTCCTCGCCGGCTGCCCCGGCATCGGTCCATCCGGACACGGGACGCATCCCGGTCCGGCCCCGCACCCAATCGTGCAGGCTGTCATCAGGATCATCCTGTTCCTCATACTCGCCGATGCCGCATCCGGTGCGGCGCCTCCCTCCGGACCCATCGCGGGCTCGCCGGCGATCGGCACTGCCGCGCTCGCCAGGCTGATCAGCCAGATAGGACCCGACTATAAGAAGGCCGCGGAGCTTCCCGACACGTTTTTCAATCCCTTCAAGGTTGAGGCGACGATGGAGATGACGCTTCAAAAAAGGGGCGCCCAGGTCACGGAACAGGGTGTCGCCGATGCCGTCGGCCGCAAGGGCGTGTCGGGCATCATCTACGCGGCCAACGCCGGCCTGAGCCAGGTGATCATTGGCGACCAGGTCTTCCGCGTGGGCGACGAGCTCAGCTTCCCCGAGGGCGACGGAGGCGCGATGACCGCCCTCGTCGCGGGGGCCAGCGTCATCCTGCGCGAGGTGGGCGCAAAGAACCTCGTGTTCGACTTCACGGCGGAAGGCGAATCCGCGCGCCGGTCAACCTTTTCCCTCCGCAACTTCTGGGCGCCGTAGGGCGAACCGCCATGGCGCAGACCCTCACGCTTGAGGCGGACCGGCCGGCGACAAAAGCCGCTCCGGCCATTCCCGCCGATCCTCCGCCCGACGCCGGCCGGTTGGATTTCGAGCGGTTGTTCGACACCTACGGCATAAGCCCGCTTCCCCTCGGGATGCGAAGGGTGCCGCTCGACCTGCTCCGCGCGTATCAGAATTGGAGCGACCTGCTTTCGGCGTGGCCGGACCTCGACAGCGATCCCTGGCTGCCTGTCGGATCCGTGGGGCCCCTGCTGATCCTCGGCCACTACCTTCCCCCGCAAAAGCAGCCGGCGCTCCTCCCGCCGTGGATGTCCGGACGGGCGCTGGTCCAGGAGGACGTCTACAGAAAGATATCCGCGGAACTGAGGGAAAGCCACGCCAGGAACCTGCGCCATAACTACGAGGCTCCGGCCCAAAGGAAGCTGAAGGAGACGGCCCCGCACTTTGCCGACGACCGGGGCGCGTTGCAGTTCGTCCTGGACCATTTCATCCTGGAGCCGTCCGCAAAGGCGGTCGCGCGCGCAGCGCTCGAGCGGGGCACGCCCTCCTCAGAGCTGCCCCTCGGCCTCAGGGAGACCGTCATGTTTCTCAGGCAGCGAAGCGCCGTCGTCGACGTGCGCTTCCTCGACATTCCCAAGGAGCTTCAGGGCCTCTCGTGGCGCACGACCCGCGACTACCACGGCTTCTGCTTCAAACGGACGCCCAACGCCTTCTTCGTCGCCTTCCACGAGGTGCCGCCCCACCCCGCCTGCGACGAGTTCACAGCGATGTTCCGGGCGGAGGTCGAGGACGAGGACAGGCTGCCGATTCATTTCGCGCTGACCGAGCTCGACCAGCTGAAGCAGGCGCGCCAGCAGTCGCGGGACGCCGAAGTGCGCGTCAATGCCCCCGTGGTCGAGAGCTCGACATCGTTTGTCCATGCCGTCGAGTGCAAGCTCACCGCCGAGGCCGTGAGGCGGATCGATCCCGACCGCCTGGGCACCACCGACGAGCAGCTTGTGCATTGGGCGCTCGGCCAGGCGATAATGGCCAATGCCCAGGACCTGCACGTGATGTTTGAGCGCAGCTCCGGGCTTTTCCGCATCAGCAAGGACGGCGTCCTCCAGACCCTTTACAGCTTTGGCGAGCAGCGCTGGGGCAGCGTCGTCGGGATCCTGCGCGACCTGAGCAAGATATCGGGCCCGTTCTTCCAGGCTGTCAGCTCGCGCTTCAGCATCCTCTACGACGGCTCGCCCGTGGACTTCCGCGTGGAGGCGACCCCGTTCCGGGATTTCGAGCGGCCCCAGAACATGAGCCTGCGCCTCAGGCGAATGGACGGCCGGGTCCGCACGCTCGGCGACCTCCAGATGGAGGAAAACGACCTGAAGCAGATGCGGCGCCTGATCTCCCGGCCCGACGGGATGTTCCTGTTCACCGGTCCGACCTGCCACGGCAAGTCCACAACGATCTACGCCGCCCTGAACGAGCTGAACAAGCCCGAGATCAAGATCATGACGGCCGAGGATCCAATCGAGCAGGTGATCGAGGGAGCGCACCAGGCGCAGGTCGACAACGTGAAGGGGCTGACCTTCGCCTCGCTCCTGCGCTCCTTTCTGCGTTCGGCCCCAAACATCATACTCGTCGGTGAAATCCGCGATCCCGAGACGGCCGAGATGGCGGTCGGAGCGGCGCACACCGGCCACCTCGTCTTCAGCACGCTCCACGTCCGAAGCGCGGCCGCCGTGCCGACCCGGCTCGCGGACCTGAAGATACCGGCCGGCATGGTCGCCGACACGCTCATCGCCGCCCAGTCGCAGCGGTTGATCCGGGTCCTCTGCCCGATGTGCAAGGTCGCCGCCGCCGTGAGCGCGGCGGACGCCAAACTTTTCGCCGAAGCGGGCCTGGAACCGCCGAAGACCCTCTACGCCGCGGGAAACGACCGCCGCTGCGCCCGATGCCAGGGACGCGGATACAACGGCCTGACGGCGGTCATGGAACTGCTCGAGCCGGACGACGAGGTCTTCGACCTCATCCGGCAGGAGGCGGGCATGCGCTCCATCCAATGCACGGCCGAGAAAAAGGGATTCAAGCCGCTGCGGGTGCAGGCCCTGCGCCGGGTTGCGGAAGGCCAGACCTCCCTCGAGGAGGCCAAGCGCAAGGTGATCTTCACCCTCTGACGAGCCGAATCACCCATCATGGCCGCCACCGCCCAACCCTGGATATTTCGGGTATTCGCCATCCGCCATCGCGGCCGGAAGCGCGAGGTGGAGGTGTATTCCGCAGCGTCGCCTGCGGCGGCCCGCTTTGCGGCGGGCAAGGCGGACGACGAGGAGCTGTCGGAAAAGCACCTCGGGGAATTCGACCAGAAGTTTCGCACATTCGCGGCGCGAAAGACCGCGACCATCAGCGAGCTTGAAAAATTCTACCACGGCATGGCCGAAGCGATGCACTTGGGAGCCGACTTCCGCTCGGCCCTCGACCTTGTCGCTCCGAGCGCCGAAACCGCCTATTTCCGCGGCGTGATCGCCTCGCTCTATGAGAAGAAGGCGTCGGCGGCGAGCATCGGGGCCATAATGGGCCAGTTCCCGGGGGCCTTCAGCAACGTCGCGATCGCCATGATCGAGCAGGGTGAAACCTCCGGCCGCCTCGAGGCGGTGTTCGACAAGCTGGCCGTCATGACCAAGAACCGGATGGTCATTACGGGCGAGATCAAGTCGGGGCTGTACTATCCCGGATTCATCGGGTGCCTGCTCCTGGTCGCGATGATTGTGGTCAATTTCTACGTGCTCCCGATGATCACGAAGAACTTCAAGCTGTTCCACACCGACCTGCCGCCGGCGACCCAGTTCCTGTTCGACACCCTGAGCTTCATCTCCGCCCACCCCCAGGTCGCATTCGTCCCCCCGGTCCTGGTTGTTGCAGCCTTTCTGCGCCGCCGCTGGATTCTCAAGCAGGACCTCACGCAAAAGGCGCTGGTGCGCATACCCAAGCTGGGCGTCCTGTTTCAGAAGGAGATTCTCTCCCGCAGCTTGAGGACGCTCGCCATGCTTTACCAGACGGGCGTCTACCAGAGGGACGCCTTTGCGATCACGGCGAACGTCGCCGACCACGTCGAATACTCCGCCTACTTCAGGGCGATCAGCGACCACCTTTCGAAATCGGCCAACCTCTACCAGGCCTTCCTGCGGGAACGCCACCGGGTGGGGCGGCTCGGCAAGTCCATCGCCGACCAGATGAAGGTCGCCTCCTCCTCGGCGGATCCCTCGGTCATCCTCACCCGCATCGCCACCCTTTTCGAGGAGGAGGCCCTGCGGGACGCCAAGAACATGCCGAAACTCATCGAGCCGATCCTGATCCTGGTCATTTTGGTCTTCGTCGGCTTCCTGGCGGCCGCCGTCTATCTGCCGAATCTGTACCTGATGTCGCACGTGGCCCAGCATCCGGGCCTGATGACCGGCACCCACTGAAAGAGGACGGGCGCCCAGCGGCGGGAACCGGCCCCAGCAGGGCCAAGAACGGGCGGGACCCGGAAATGCCGCGGGTCATGCTAGAATTGGGATACCATGAGCTCATCACTCTGCCTCAAGCGCCTCTGGACTCCCGCCTTTGCAACTGCCGGTCTGTTCTGCGCAAGCACCGCCCTGGCCGGCGGTTCAAGCACCCCCTCGTTCACATCGGGCAATTCGAACCAGGTGCTCACCGTCGGACACGCCTATTCCTACCAGGTAAGCGCGACTCCGACGCCGATCTTCACCGCCACGGGGCTGCCTCCCGGGCTGACCCTGTCCAGCGTGGGCGTGATAAGCGGAACGCCGACGATGGCCGGAACCTTCACAGCCACGATCACTGCAAGCAATGACAACGTATCCGTGCAGGAGATGGGCGTCGGAGCCAACGAAGTTGTCAACATATCAAGCTCCACCCTTGGCAACAACCTGAACGTCTACGCCTGCGCAATCAACATCCAGTTCAACGGGGTGTCCGGAGTCGGATTCTGCATAGACCCGTGGCACTGGAGCCTCGATGGAGTGCAGACTTTCAACTGGGAAAGCCTTGCCAGCGGTCCAAAGGTGGCCGACGGGATGGGGGTCTCGACGGCGCTCCAGATCGAGCAGCTCTGGGGCAAATACTATTCGGCCACGATGAGCAACAGCACCGCCGCGGGATTGCAGATCGCCATTTGGGACCTTGTCACTGCATCCATCAGCGCCCAGACGGGTGGCGCCGATTGGTATACGCTGAACATTGGAAACGACTACGGCGCGAGTGCCATGATCTCGTTTGTCCAAAGCAATCCCGGTCTCCCCGCGGCCAACCTCGACGCGGTGACCGGGGCCGGCCAGGACTACGTCACCCTGGCATCCAATCTGCCCTCGACTCCGATTGCGACGGCGACCCAAACCCTGCCCTTTACGGTCTATGCGGTTCCAGCTGTAACGAGCAACAGCACCACAATCCCGGTCGGCCAGCCGTATTCGTACTCGATCGTCGCCACAAACAGCCCGACCTCCTATTCGGCAACAAGCCTTCCGAGCGGCCTGACGGTGAGCACGTCCACCGGAGTGATCTCCGGAACGCCCGGCCACACGGGCTCGTACGCAATTCCGCTGTCAGCCGCGAACCCCGGCGGATCGGGTTCGGGGAGTCTCACGCTCAACGTCGTCGCCGCGTACACATTGACAATCGGCGGATCTCCAGCCGCCGGCGGCACCGCCTCGGGCGCGGGCGTCTACGCCGCCGGAACCGTCGTAACCATCTCCGAGACGTCGAATACCGGCTACCGCACGAGCGGATGGTCGGGGACGGATGTCGGCAGCGTGGCGTCCCCCTCCAGCGCCACGACGACAATCACCATGAACTCGAACAAGAGTCTGACCGCCGGTTATGTGCAGCGGGTCACCCTGGCCATCAACTCGGCCACAGGCGGGACAGCGACCGGTGCGGGAACCTATGATGTCGGAACAACCGTGCCGATCGTTGAAACCGCGAGCGCGGGCTACCGCACAAGCGGCTGGTCCGGTTCGGCCAGCATCGCTTCGCCGTCGAACGCCTCCACCTCGATCGTCCTCAACTCCAGCGCAACGATCACCCCGGCCTTCGTCCAGCAGGTCGCCCTGACCATCAACTCGGCGACAGGCGGGA
>Ga0265313_10001016_pt1 | contig 27359 bp, 26 predicted proteins | sample 4123metaG_FD_203122 | JGI IMG/M metagenome (GOLD analysis project Ga0265313, IMG submission 203122) | Rhizosphere microbial communities from Carex aquatilis grown in University of Washington, Seatle, WA, United States - 4-1-23 metaG | ecosystem: Host-associated > Plants > Roots > Rhizosphere >...
GTGCCGGCCACGATCGTTCGTGGGTCGCCGAGCACTTCGTCGCGTGCGTCGTCGTCGGCGAGGTCGTGCGCGATCGAAACCGTGGTGGACCCGATCTGGAGGTTCCAACCGGCCGAGCCGTTCACCCGTGACATCGCTTCGATGATCGGGAACGTGTCGCCGAGATGCAGCCCGCCCCCGCCGTAGCGCGCGGGGAGCAGCATGCGCAGCAGGCCGCTGTCGCGCAATGCTTCGACGGTGCGGTCGCCGAGCCGGCGGTCGATCTCCGCTTGCTCCGCGTCGGCGCGCACGATGTCGGCGATCTCGGCTACCCGCGCGAGGTAGTCGGGCCGGCTGGTCGCCGTCGTCGGCGTCTCGGTCGCCACGGCGCGGAGGCTAATCGCAGGTCGAGGTGCTGGTCAGTGGCGCCCGCCGCTCGTATCGCCCCGGCTTCGGGCGCGGCAGCGTCAAGGTTGGGCGCGCGGGTTCCGATGATGAAGGGACCAAGCGGCCGAGAGGTGTGTTCTGTTGCGTCGTCGAATGAGCGGAACGCGTGCCGTGAACGCCGTGTCCGCTCTGCGGGTGAGCCGCCGGTGGGCGGCCGGGTTCGTGGCGATCGCGATCGGCGGTGCGATCCCGGCGGTGGGCCTGGCTCCCGCGGCCGGCGCGGCCGGGTTGCCGAGATTCCCGGGCGCGTCGTGGATCACCCCGCTCGGCCCGACGCACTTGTCGTCGCCGGTGATCGCCGACGTGAATGGCGACGGTCACCTCGACATCGTCACCGCCGACCTCTCGGGCATGGTGCACGTGCTCGATGGCCGCAACGGCCGCGACCTTCCCGGCTGGCCCCAACCGGTGCAGGTGATCCCCGGTCAGACGGTGGCGGTCGAGTCGAGCCCGACAGTCGCCGACCTCGACCGCGACGGCCGCAAGGAGATCATCGTCGGCGCGGGAAGCATCGACATCCCCGGCCAACAAGGGGGCGTCGTCGCGTTCAACGCCAACGGAACGGTTCGCTGGCGCATCCAGACCATGGTGGCGGCGGGCGAGAGCGGCGTCGTCGGCACACCCGCCGTGGGCGACGTGAACGGCGACGGTTTCGCCGACGTCGTGTTCGGCAGCTTCGATCACCGCATCTACGTGGTCAACCGTTTCGGTCAGGCGCTTGCGGGCTTCCCGATCGACAGCCTCGACACCATCTGGGACTCTCCCGCGTTGTACGACGAGGCGGGCCTCGGCCGGATGGACATCTTCCTCGGCGGCGACGCGAGCCCGGGCGGTCCGTGCGGTGCGCAGACCTGGTCGGGGATCCTGCGTGCGATTCGCGTGACGGCCGGCGGGTACCGCGTGCTGTGGTCGCACTGCCGGCACCAGATCTTCCAGTCGAGCCCCGCGATCGGTGACCTCGAAGGCAACGGCCGCAAGGACGTGGTGGTCGGCACCGGCGACGGTCCCTCGGGAGACGCGGTCGCGACCAACTCGCTGTACGCATACCACCTCGACGACGGCTCACCCGTTCCCGGCTGGCCGGTGCTCCTCAACGGTCCGATCTTCGGTTCGCCCGTGATCGGCGACGTGAACGGCGACCACCGCAACGACGTGGTGGTGACTGCCTGCGCGACGTGCAACGACGGCCGGGTGTGGGCCTTCAACGGTCACGGCGGTCTGCTCTGGGACCGGCTCGCCGCCAACGACCACACCGAGATCCTCTCGACGCCGATCCTCGTCGACCTCGACGGCGACGGTGTGAACGACGTCGCGGTCGGTCAGGCCGGTCAGTTCTATCTGCTGCGAGGCCGGGACGGCGCGCAGCTGTACCGGCCGATCGAGATCAACCGGATCGTGCAGAACTCGGCCGCGGTCGCCGACTTCGGCCCCGGGTACGGATGGCGGCTGATCATCCAGAGCTGGCTCCCACAGGGCGACGGGCTCCCGAAGGACGGTGCCGGTCGCGTCGAGTCGTTCCACATGCCGACGGCGCCCGCGATCGACCCCGCGTGGCCGCAGTGGCGACGCAACGCCGAGCACACCGGCTCACCGCCCGCGCCGCAGGTCGCCAAGCCGCGCCAGGTCCCGGTGCGCGCCGGGTATTGGATGGTCTCGCGCGACGGCGGCGTCTTCGCCTACGGCAACGCGCATTACTACGGGTCGGCCGGGGCGAGGCATCTGGTGCAGCCGGTCGTCGGCATGGCGTCGACGCCGTCCGGTCACGGCTACTGGCTCGTGTCCCGCAACGGCGCGGTGCGCAGCTTCGGCGACGCGAAGCTGTACGGCTCCGCGGCCGCGAGACACGTGAGCCAACCCGTGGTGGGAATGGCCCGGACGCCGTCGGGACACGGTTACTGGATCGTCGCGCGCAACGGCAACGTGTTCGCGTTCGGCGACGCCAAGCCCTACGGCACGACCGTCGCCCGGCATTTGAAGCAGCCGATCGTCGGCATCGCGGCGACCCGTTCGGGGAACGGCTACTGGCTGGTCGGACACAGCGGCAACGTCTTCCCGTTCGGCGACGCGAAGTCCCACGGTGACACCGGCGCGAACCACCTCTCACAACCCATCGTGGGAATCACCGCGACGCCCTCGGGCAACGGCTACTGGCTCGTCGGCCGCAGCGGTCACGTCTTCACGTTCGGTGACGCGCGTTATTACGGATCGAGACGGCACCAGCAGGCGCCGGTGCCGGTTGTCGGGATGACTCGGACCTCGACCGGTCACGGCTACTGGCTCGTCGGGCAGTACGGGAACATCTATTGCTTCGGCGACGCGCGGTTCTTCGGATCTTCGGTCAGCCTCCGCAGCGCCGCTCATCCGATCAAGGCGGTTGTCGCCAGCCGGCACGCGTAGCGCAGCAGCCGGCCGCGGGCGCGATTGATCTTCTACGGCGCTTCCGTTCGCAGCCGCGGCAGCACGTGCTCGGCGAACAGGTCGCACTCGTTCGCGTGCGGGTAGCCGGACAGGATGAACGTGTCGATGCCGAGCGACCGGTAGCGGATCAGCTTCGCGAGCACCTGATCGGGATCGCCGACGATCGCGGCGCCGCACCCGCTGCGGGCCCGCCCGATCCCCGTCCAGAGGTTGGGTTCGACGAAGTCGTCGTCGGTGGCCGCGTCGCGTAGCTCGGCCTGGCGCCGGACCCCGACCGAAGTGCTGTCGAGCGAGCGCGCGCGCATCGCGTCGCCGGTCTCGCGGTCGAGCCGGCCGACGAGTCGCTGCGCCGCCCCCCGCGCCGCGGGCTCGGTCTCCCGCACCACGACGTGCACGCGGTAACCGAAGCGCAATGATCGCCCGTGTCGCTCCGCACGTACGCGCAGGTCGGCGATGACGGCGGCCACCACGTCTTCGGTGTCGGGCCACATCAGGTACACGTCGGCGCCCGCCGCGGCGCATTCCCGGGCCGCATCCGACAGGCCGCCGAAGTAGAACGACGGGCACCGCCCCGAGACGGTCGTGATCGCGGGCGGATCGAGGTCGAGGTCGTAGAACTCGCCGTGGTGACGCAACGGGTCGCCGTCGAGCAGCCTGCGGAGGATCTGCATGACCTCGAGCGTCCGCCGGTAACGCGGATCGCTGTCGAGCGGCGCGCCGGGAAGGTCGCTCGAGATGACGTTCACGTCGAGGCGGCCGCCGGCCATCCGATCGATGGTCGCGAGCTGACGGGCGAGTTGCGGCGGCCACAGCTCGCCCGCGCGAACGGCGAGCAGCAGCCGGATCCGGTCCGTGAGCGGAGCGATCCCCGCGGCGAACGCGGGCGCGTCGATGCCGAGCGCGTAGCCCGAGGGCAGCAGCACGCTGTGGAAGCCGTTGCGCTCGGCGCGCAGCACGAGGTCGCGGCAGTGCTCCCACGAGGAGCGCAACGCGGGGTCGGGCACGCCGAGGAACTCGTAGTCGTCGTCGCATAGTGCGGCGAACCACGCCACGTCGAGGGGCACGAACGTTACGGTACCGGCCCATGCCGCTGCGTTTCGGGGTGATCGGTACCGGGATGATGGGTTGCGAGCATCTCCGGAACCTGCTCGCGCTGCCCGATGCCGAGATCGTCGCGGTCGCCGATCCGCACGCGGAGTCACGCAAGTGGGCGAGCCTCACGCTCGGCCCCGACCATCCGGCCGCGATCGGCGGTGATCTCGCCGACGTGCTCGACCGAGACGTCGACGCGGTGGTGGTCGCGACCCCGAACGTGACGCATGCGTCCGTGCTCGCCGAGCTGTTCGCGCGGTCTTCGGAGCTGCCGGTGCTCGTCGAGAAGCCGCTGTGCACGACGGTCGACGACTGCCGGGTCGTGTCGGAGGCGGCGGCCGCCCGGAGCGGGATCGTCTGGGTCGGCCTCGAGTACCGCTACATGCCGCCGGTCGCGCGTTTCCTGAGTGAGATCGAGGGGGGCGGGCCCGGGCCGCTGCACATGGTGTTCGTGCGCGAGCACCGGTTCCCGTTCCTGAAGAAGGTCGGCGACTGGAACCGCTTCAACGCCAACACCGGCGGAACCTTGGTGGAGAAGTGCTGCCACTTCTTCGACCTCATGCGCGTCGCGGCCGGCGCGGATCCCGTGCGCGTCTTCGCGAGCGGCGGCCAGAGCGTCAACCATCTCGACGAGCGATACGACGGCCAACGGCCCGACATCCTCGACAACGCGTACGTGATCGTCGACTTCGCCAACGGCGTGCGCGGCTGCCTCGACCTGTGCATGTTCGCCGAGGGCAGCCGCAACGAGCAGGAGCTCTGCGCGGTCGGCGCGCGCGGGAAGGTCGAGGCGTTCGTACCCGACGGCACCGTACGAGTGGGCGATCGCTCCACGCGCGAGGTACGCGAGATCGACGCGTCGGCGAATGCCGACGTTCTCTACGAGGGTTTTCACCACGGCGCCTCGTACCTCGAGCTCGCCGCGTTCGCCGCCGCGGTGCGAGCCGGCGCACCGCCGGCAGTCACGGTCGCCGACGGGTGGTGGTCGGTCGCGACCGGTGCCGCCGCGCACCGGTCGATCGAGTTCGGCCGGCCCGTCTTCCTCGACGAGTGGACGTAGGCGGAGGACGCGCTCGCAGTGGAGACCATGGCCGAGACGTTCGAGCGAGACGGGTACGTCGTGCTCCGCTCGGCGGTACCGGCCGACGTCGTGACGCAGGCGCGGGCCGAGATCGCGGCGGAGCTCGCCGGCCGGGGAGTCGACCTGCACGATTCGTCGACGTGGTCGGAGCCCGTCGTGCGGATCAACTGCCCCGAGACCCCGACGTTCGCGGTCGCGGGCACGCAGCCGATCCTCTGGGACACCTACGACGCGTTGCTCGGGCCCGGCACGTGGTGGAAGCGCCAAGGTGTGGGCGGAACGGTCGCCGTCCGCTTCCCTTCGGAGGTCGACCCGGGCGACGCGGGCTGGCACGTGGACGCGAGCTACGAAGGACCCGACGGTGGCCTCTGGCTCAATCTGGCGAGCCGCGCGCGCGGGTTGCTGTGCCTGGTCCTCTTCTCCGACGTGGGCGCCGACGATGCCCCGACCGAGCTCAAGGTCGGTTCCCATCTCGACGTGCCGCCGCTGCTCGCATCCGCGGGCGAGCCGGGCATGCACTTCGTCGCGCTCGCGGGGCGGTTTCTCCCGGCGACCTTCGAACGGGCTTCGGCCTTCGCGACCGGGCGCGCCGGCGATGTGTTCGTGTGTCACCCGTTTCTCGTCCATCGCGCGACTTGGCCTCACCGCGGCGTCGCGGCGCGCATCGTCGCCCAACCGGCCGTGGCGGTTCATCGGCCGTTCCCGCTCTCGGGCGCCCGCCCGTTCCCCGTCGAGCGCGCAATTCTGCGCGCGCTCGAGTCTGGGTAAGAATGGATCCGTGACCGCGGGGGATGCATCTATTGTAGGTCCGGTCGACCGGCAGGCGTTGCGGGCGCGGTATCGCGAAGAGCGCGACAAGCGGCTGCGCGAGGACGGCAACGACCAGTACATCGAGCCGACCGGACGCTTCGCGCACTTCCTCGACGATCCGTACGTCGACCGGGCCGATCGCGAGCCGGTGTCGGGCGACGTGACGGTGGCGGTCATCGGCGGCGGCTTCGCGGGATTGGTCACCGGCGCCCGGCTGAAAGAAGCCGGCATCGACGACGTGCACGTCATCGAGGGGGGCGGCGACGTCGGCGGCGCCTGGTACTGGAATCGCTACCCGGGGGCGATGTGCGACACCGCGGCGATGATCTACATGCCGCTGCTCGAAGAGACCGGGCACATGCCCACCCAGAAGTACACGCTCGCGCCGGAGATCTTCGCCCACGCCCAGCGGATCGCGAGGCACTACGGGCTCTACGAGAAGGCGTTGTTCTCGACCGAGGTCACCCACCTCGAATGGGACGACGCGTCGTCACGTTGGATCGTGTCGACCGACCGCGGCGACCGCATCCGCGCCCGATTCGTCACGATGGGGACTGGCCCGCTGCACCGGCCCAAGCTTCCGGGCATTCCCGGCATCGAGACGTACGCGCGGCACGCGTTCCACACGAGCCGGTGGGACTACGACTACACCGGCGGTGACGCGGCCGGAGCGCCGATGAGCAAGCTCGCGGGAAAGCGGGTCGGCATCGTCGGCACCGGCGCCACGGCGGTGCAGTGCATCCCGCACCTGGCCCGCTCGGCCGGAGAGCTCTACGTCTTCCAGCGGACGCCGTCGTCGATCGACGTGCGCAACAACCACCCGATCGAACCGGAGTGGTTCGCCACCCTCGAACCCGGCTGGCAGCAGAAGTGGCTGCTCAACTTCGCGATCCTGCAAACCGGCGGCTTCGCCGAGGAAGACCTCGTGAAGGACGGCTGGACCGACATCTCCCAGCGGATCCGCGACCGCGTCATCGCCGACGTGGGTGCGGAGGCCTTCACCGCGGAGACGTTCAAACGCGCGTACGAAGACAGCGACGACGACAAGATGACCGAGATCCGCGCGCGCGTCGACACGATCGTGCGCGACGCGGCCACAGCGGAGGCGCTGAAGCCGTGGTACCGCCAGCTGTGCAAGCGGCCGTGCTTCCACGACGAGTACCTCCAGGCCTACAACGAGCCCGGCGTGCACCTCGTCGACACCGACGGCAAGGGAGTCGAGCGGATCGACGAGACCGGTGTGTGGGTCGCGGGCGTGCGCTACGAGCTCGACTGCCTGATCTTCGCGTCGGGCTTCGAGGTCGGCACGGAGTACGCGCGGCGATCCGGCTTCGAGACGGTCGGCCGGGGCGGGCGCACGCTGTCGGAGCACTGGGCCGGGGGCATGCAGAGCATGCACGGCATCCACGTGCACGGCTTCCCCAACCTGTTCGTCACCGGCGCGACCCAGGCCGCGAACCTCATCTCGAACATCACGCACAACCTCACCGAGGCGGGCTCGACCATCGCGGCCGTGGTTGCGCGAGCCGTCGAGGTCGGCGCCGAAGAGGTGGAGGTGACCGAGACCGCCGAGCAGGCCTGGATCCAGATGCTCGAGGACAACAGTCAGTCGTTCATCGGCGATCCCAGCTGCACGCCGGGCTATTACAACAACGAGGGCAAGCCGATCGGGCAACGCGAGTTGCTCAACGGCAGCCGGTACCCGCAGGGTCCGGTCGCGTACTTCCAGTTCATCGACGGGTGGCGCAGCTCCGGCGAGTTCGCAGGCCTCGAGTTCCGGACCGACCGAGACGGCGGCCGAACACCGGCGTCGTAGGATTTCGGCGATGGGACGACTCGACGGCAAGGTGGCGCTGATCACCGGCGCCGCGCGCGGGCAGGGCGCGGCCGAGGCCCGGCTGTTCGTCGCCGAAGGTGCGCGCGTGATGATGGGCGATGTGCTCGACGCCGACGGTGAGATCCTCTCGAAATCGCTCGGCGAGCACGCGGCGTACCGGCATCACGACGTCACGAGCGAGGACGACTGGCACGCCATCGTCGCGGCCACCTGCGCCCGGTTCGGACGCGTCGACGTGCTCGTCAACAACGCCGGCGTGTTCCGGGTCCTCGGCATGACGGCGACGTCGCTCGACGAGTACATGCGGATCGTGACGATCAACCAGGTCGGCACCTTCCTCGGGATGCAAGCGGTTTCGGAGACGATGATCGGTCAGCGTTCGGGATCGATCGTGAACATCTCGTCCGTCGCCGGGCTGGCCGGAAGCGCGGGCACGATCGCCTACACCGCGAGCAAGTTCGCGGTCCGCGGCATGACGAAGGTCGCGGCGCTGGAGCTGGCGCCGTTCGGGGTGCGGGTCAACTCGGTCCACCCCGGCTTGATCGACACGATGATGCTCAGAGAGGCGTTCGGGCTGCCCGACGACGCGCGCCTCGACGCCGCGGCCCGCAGCATCCCGATCGGCCGGCTGGCCACCGCCGACGATGTCGCGCGCCTGGTGCTGTTCCTCGCGTCCGACGACAGCGCGTACTCGACCGGTTCCGAGTTCGTCGTCGACGGCGGCATGACCGCGCACACCTGAAGCAGGACCTCCGGCCCTATCGGCCGACCGCCCGGCGCGGTTAGCTGCGAGGGTGAGCGGACACGGCCCCGAAATCGACGGCACCTCGGCGGCCGTCGACCTGTTCTGGATCCCGCTCGGCGCCGGCGCGCACGTCGTCCGCCTGAGTGGCCGCTTGTTCGAGGCGATCTCGGCGCTCGTGCAACGACGCCAACCGTGCGCCCTGTTTCACTCCGCCCTGGAAGTGCGCGTCCCCGAGGGCCGGTTCGTCATCGAGATGACGCCGATACCCGACACCGACGGGTTGTACCGAGGCGTCGTCGCGGAAGGCCCGGTGGGTACGAGATGGGCCGGTCGGTTCCGCGTGTTTCGCTACGAGGTGCGACGTTGGCGGGAAGGCACGATCCCCGACGTCGGCGCTGCGATCGGGAGCCCGGTGCGGTTGACCGACGAGCTCGCGGTTGCGCGGGGCATCCTCGGAACGCTGCCGTCGATCCCGGTTCCCGTGTGGGGCCGCGACGAGCTGCACGCCGGCGAGATGTGGAACTCGAATTCGGTCGTGTCGTGGACACTGGCGCGTGCCGGGATCGACGGGTCGAGTTTGCGTCCGCCCGGCGGCGGGCGAGCGCCCGGTTGGGACGCCGGACTCGTCGCCGCGGCGCGCAGCCGCGACCGCTCCGGCGCCTAAGCCTTCTCGCCCACGAGCAACGCGAACCCGCGCCACCGCCACAAACAGTCGACGTTGGTGAGTCCGGCGTCACGCATCCAGGCGAGTTGGTCGTCGATCGGGGCGAGCCGGTCTTCGGGGTCGTCGGCGGTTCGGCCGATCGCGACGAGGAACTCTGCGTGCCGTTGCGGCGTTGCCGACGCGACGACCTCGAGGTTCACGAACGCGCCGGCGGGCGTCAGCTGCGTCGCGACCTCCTCGAACAGCGCCTGCTTCCGCGCGTCCTCGAGGTGGTGAATGGCGAAGCCCGACACGACGAGGTCGAAGGTTCCGAGCGGCGCGATCGCGTCGCGCAGGTCCCAGGTGCGCACCTCGACCCGGCGCTCGCCCGCGAATCGCTCGCGTGCGCGCTCCACCATCGGGGGAGAGCAGTCGACGGCGACGACCTCCTCGACGCCCGGCCGCTCGGTCAGCACGAGCGCCGCGAGCCGGCCGTCGCCGCAGCCGAGGTCGAGCGCTCGACGCGGGGCCGCGGGCATGACGTCGGTCATCATGCGCTCGCCCGCCTGGCGGGCCTCGAGCCGGCCGATGCGGTCGACGTACCACTCGACCTGCGCCGGATCGGACCAACCGCCGACCGGCGTCGGGGTGGTGGCGGCGTCGGACATCAGGGCAATGATGCCAAAGGCGCCCCGCCTCCGGAACGGCCAAGTTCGCCCGTACGGGTGTGTTCCCGGTGATTCGGATATTTGACACAGACACGACACCCACGTCTAAAGTCTGCGAAGTCGCCTGTTATCGGGCGGCTGGCGGGCTGGAGAACGTCGTGGGGCGAGTCGTGGGGATCGGTCGGAGCCGCATCGGCCGCGCGAGCGTCGTCGCGGGCGCGATCGGCGCGCTCGTCGTCGGGCTGACCGCGCCGGCTTGGGCCTGCAACGCGATCGTGGCGGGCTCGATCGACTGCTCCACCGGGCAGCGGGTCGTGCACTGGTCGATCGGCAACGACCAGGTGACCTTGCCGATGACGATCGTGCACGCGCTGTCGTCGATCGGCTCGCAGTACTACCCGACGACGGGCTGGGCGGCCGGTGTCGGTCCGGCCGGGTCGACCTCGGCCACGACGAGCATTCCCGACGGCACGACCGGCACGATCACGTTGAACGTGTACGCGACCTGGCCGGGCGGCTACGCCAACGTGAGCGGCGGCTCGGTCAACCTCGGTGGCAACTGTCCGCCGCCGACCACGACGACGACCACCACCACCACGACCACGACGCTGCCGCCGCCCACGACGACAACGACATATCCGACCTCGACCACGACGACTCCGTACCCGACGTCGACGACGTATCCGACCTCCACCAGCTGGCCCGGCACCACGACCACACCGACCACGCCGTACGAGACGACCACCACGACGTGGGGCACCACCACGCCGAGCACGGGCCTGCCGGGGCCGCCGACCACGATCGGTACTTCGACGTCGAGCACCGAAGTGTCGGGCACGACCGTCGTCGTCACGACCACGACGCACGCGAAGTCGACGACGACCGTTACCGGCCAGGGCGGGACGTTGCCGCCGACCTCCACGACCGGCGCCGCTGCGCTCGCGCCCTCGGGCACGCTGCCGCGCACGGGCAGCGGCGCCTGGCTGCCGATCTCCTTCGGTGTCAGCTTCCTCGTGTCGGGCGCGCTGCTCGTGCGCCGGCGCCGCCGGATGGCGCTCTCACGCGCGTAGCAGCCGGGCGCGGCGGCGATACATAAAGCACGCGGCCGCGAAGATGACGACGAGGCCGACGATCCAGACTGCCAGCGCGGGCACCGTCGCGGCCGGCGTCGCGTCGACGCGCACCGGCGCCTTCTGGCCGATCGGCGCCGCGATCACGTTGGGTGCGAGGGCTCCGAACCGCTGCGCGGCGGCAACTTGGCCGAGTTTCTCCAGGCGGCTCTTGAGTTGGATCCGCTCGAACGCGAGGTTGAGCTCCTTTACCGTGCCGTGCTCGGGCACCGGCGGCGGCCCGCCCGGCTGGGGGCCGGGCCGAACGTTGCCGTTCGGCGCGTCGTACATCCGCACCGAGCCGTAGATCTTCGGGTCGAGCTTCGCGAGCTTCGCGTCGATCGACAGGAGCTGCTCGTGCACGGTCGCGACCTCGCGGGTGAGGCTCTGCCGGGCCGCGATGAGCTGCCGTCTCGCGTCGGCCTTCCGCGTCGTCGCGAACACCGAGACCCACTCGCGGGTGACGAGCGCCGACGCCTCCGACGTCGGCGCAGTCGCGGTGAGCGAGATCGCGTTCGGCGCGGTGCGCTCGGCCCGGAAGTCGACGTGCGGGTCATCGGGTGCCAGGTGCGCGGCGAGCAGGGTGGCGCGGCGAGTGCCGGCGGCCAGCGCGGTCCGTACCGGATCGCCCAACTTCACGGTGGCGCCGTTCGCGGCCGTGAAGTTGGCCGGGCCGACCGCGACCGCGGCGACGCTGCGGTAGCGCGCGGGCGTGCTGCGCCACGACACGAGGAGCGCGACGCCCACGAAGAGGGTCAGCACGACGGCGATCGCGATCGACTGCCGCGCGACGCGCCGCTTCAGCCGGCCCCGCCGGTGCCACAACACCAAGCCGTCGAGCACCTCGTCGGCGTCGAGCCGGCCGGTGTCGGCGGAGCGCGCCAGCCCGATCCGCACGCGTTCATCGAGGGTCATCGGCGAGCTCCTCTCCGAGGCGTTCGGCCAACGCCTTGCGGCCGCGCGCGAGATGGGTCCTGACCGTGACCTCACCGCAGCCCATCAGCGCCGCGATCTCGCTCACCGGGCGGTCCTCCAGGTAGTACAAGGCGATCGCGGCGCGTTGCCGGCTCGGCAATGCGAGCAGCGCCCGGTGCACGTCGAGCTCCGCCTCGTCGGCGGCGCCGGCCGGGCTCGGCGCCACACTGCGTTGGAGCGCGACGCGGCGAACGTCGCGTCGCCGCACCCGGGTGGCCTTGCGGATGGCGACCCGGCGCGCCCACCCGCCCGGACTCTCCATGTCCTTGACCTTCTCCCAGTGCCGGAGCACCTGCACGAACGTGTCCTGCACGATCTCCCGGGCGACCTCCCAGTCGCCGACGATCAGGTACGCGGTGCGACTGATCGGCCCGAGCTCGCGCCGGAAGAGCGCCTCGAAGGCTGCGTCGGGTTCGTCCGATCTTCCCGCCCTGATCACCATCAATCAGGAGTCTCACAGCCCCGAGCCCTGACATTCGATGACATGCCGGCGCGCAATTCGTCGCCCCGGCACCGGCCGGTCGGCCCATCGACACCCGGGTGGACCGTCACTACGATTTGTCGGGATTGGGGGAGTGGGGGCGAATGGGGCGAGCTCGGCGTACTCGTGAGGGCGTCGTGCTCGCATCCCTCCTGCTCGTCGTGGCGGCGGTGACCGCGGTTGCGTCGGTCGCGTCCGACTCCGCCGGCGCCGCCACTCCCGTGCTCGACAACCTGGAGTGCTACGCCGTGACGAGTCCGGCGACCGCCAAGGTCCCGAAGCCCTTCCCGGCCACCCCGAAGAAGCTGTCGGTCAAGAACGCGTACGCGACGAGCGGTTTCGGCGCGGTGATGGGCGCCGTGCAGATGCAGTGCGATCCGACGCGCAAGACGATCGTGTCGGGCGGGCACTCGGTGACCACGCCGATCACGAACGCCAAGGCCCACTTGCTGTGCTCCGCGATCAAGCCCTACGCGATGCAACTACCGCCGGCGCTCACGATGAAGAACCAGTTCGGGCAAGGCGTGCTGAAGCCGACCGCGGCGCGGTCGCTGTGCGTGCCGTCGTGGAACACCCCGACGACGACTCCGAACTTTCCCGCCGCGAACGCGCCGACCGGGCTCGACCCGTTCGCGTGCTTCACCGTGACGCACGTGCAAGGTACGCCGGCGTTCAAAGTGCCGGCGTCGGTGCACCTGCAGGACCAGTTCGACACCGGCAAGACCAGCGTCGGCGCACCGAACCTGTTGTGCATTCCGAGTGCGACCGCGCCCACCGCGTCGACGGAGTGGACGAGCGTCGTGAACCCCACGCACTACGCCGTGTGCTTCGCGATCCCTTCGGGTGCCAACGTCGGGACGCGCACGGTCTACGACAAGAACCGGTTCGGGGTCGGCGCCGTGAAGCTGGCGCACAAGAGCGAGCTGTGCCTCCCTTCGGTGAAGGTCGCGTCGCCGACCACGACGACCCGGGCAACGACCACGACGATGGCGCCGACCACCACGACCACCACTCCGGGCGCGCTGATTCCCGTCACCAGCTACGCCGACCCGAGTATCAAGAGCCCGATCGACATCACCGCCGGACCCGACGGCGCGCTGTGGTTCACCAACGCCGGGAACGACTCGATCGGCCGGATCACCACCGCCGGGGCGGTCACCAACTTCACCGACCCGAGCATCGCGAGCCCGAACGGCATCACGGTGGGTCCCGACGGCGCACTGTGGTTCGCCAACAGCCGGGCCAACACGATCGGCCGGATCACCACCGCGGGCGCGGTGTCGCACTTCGCCGGCGCGCAGATCGACCAGCCGTACGACATCACCGCCGGCCCCGACGGGGCGTTGTGGTTCACCAACTTCGGCAACAACACGATCGGGCGGATCACGACGAGCGGAGTCGTCTCGCACTTCTCGTCGCCGTCGCTGACCTTCATCTCGTCTCCCGACGGCATCGCTTCGGCCGACGGTGTGCTCTGGTTCGCGAACTCCGGCTACTTCGGGATCTCGCGCATCACGACCGCGGGCACGATCACGCGCTTCACCGACGCGACGGTCGCGACGCCGTATCGCGTCACGACGGGTCCCGACGGCGCGATCTGGTTCACCAACAGCGGGAACAGCTCAGTCGGACGCCTCGCCGCCGACGGAACGATCTCCAACTTCGCCGACCCGAGCATCGCCGATGCGCAAGGGATCACGACCGGTTCCGACGGTGCGCTCTGGTTCGCGAACTACGGCAACAACACGATCGGCCGCGTCACGACCGCCGGCACGATCAGTGACTTCAACAACCCGGCGATCTCGTTGCCCGAGAGCATTGTGGCGGGCCCCGACGGCGCGCTGTGGTTCACCAACGTCGGCAACAACACCATCGGCCGGATCGCGCCGCCGTAGCTCCCCGGAGCGTCAGGCGGTCGGCGGCTTCGTCGGCAACTGCGACTCGAGGGTCTGGATCGCCTTCACGCTGCACGTCGCCGCGGGCTTGTTATCAGTGAGCTTGCACACGGCCGCGGTCATCGCGTTGGCCGCGCCGATTGCGCCCCTCGTGATGGAGCTCGTCGGGTCGGAGAACGCCGCCGCGATCTGCGCGTGGGTGTTGCCCTGCAGCACGCCGACGTCGTAGGTCGCACCCGAGATGACGTACTCGTTCGCGAAGTCGATGAACGGGATCGTGCCGCCCGAGGTCGAGCTGTCGGACACGTAGGGCGCGGTGTCGTACTTGGAGACGAGCGCCGACTGCTCGCTCGTCGGCGTCTCGAGGGTCTTCTGTTGGTTGTCCTCGGTCTCGACCGGCTCGAACGTGATGTAGGGGCTCGTGTAGGTGGATCCGAAGAAGGAGAACGTGGGCGTGTTCGCGTCCACATCGGTGCTCGACGACGTGGTGATCTTCAAGTTCTTGAAGGTCCCGAAGCGCGAGAAGGCATTGACCATGGCCCAGCGCTCGGTCGCGCAGTAGGGGCAGTACTCGGCGCCGAGGTAGAAGATCCGGGGCTTCCCGGCGCTGGTGAGCACGGGCCCGGGGAGCTTCTCGGGCAGGCCGGTGGAGCTCCCGGCCGCGACCTGGTTGATGACGCTCACGGGCACGCTCGTGACCTTCTTGACGACCGACGCCGGCGCGGCCTTGCGACCAGCGATCGCATCGCCGGCATTCGTCTTCGACCCACCTGCGAACGCGATCACGAGCGCGACGCCGATGGCGATCACGACCGCGGCGATGATCCACGAGGTTCGGTCGGAACGCTTGCCTGCGCTCTTCGCGGCGACGACGGCGCGGCCCTTGCGGGCCTGCGGGCGTCGCTTCGGCGCGGGACGGCGACCGGGCTGCTTGCTCATGAAGCTCCTCGTGCGGAAAGGGTGAGCGCGTCTTCGGTGTCGGACGCGTCGGTGGGCTCGATCTCGCTGTCGTCGCCGTGGTCGGACCGTACGACCAGCATCATCGTGATGATGAACGAGAACGCTGCGAGTGACATGAACGGGATCGAGATGAATCCGAACTCCCACACCCAGCGGTTGAGGCAGGAGTCGACGCCGATGTGGCAGAAGTGGGCCTGCTTCGGGAAGGCCTGGAGCTGGGTGTGGTACACCGCGATGATCGCACCGATCACGGCGGGCGGTATCACGTAGGCCCACACCTCGCGGTCTCGGCGCAGCCCGCCCACGAGCAGCGCGACGAACAGCGGGTACATGCAGATCCGCTGGTACCAGCACAGCGGGCACGGCGTGAAGTGCGCGATCTGCGAGAGGTAGAGGCTGCCGAGCGTGGTCACCAGCGCGACCGGGAACGCGAGCCACACCGCGTTGCGCCGCACGTCTTCGAAGAGCAACCCGGCCGACGAGTCGGGATCGCGCCGGTGCGCGAAGGCGAGCCCGATCGTGGCGAGCGTGCCCGCCCACGTGATCAGCGAAAGGATCGCGAACAGTCTCGTGACGACGGGCTCACTCATGCGTACATCATCGGTCGCGCGGAGGTGTTCGTGCAGGTCGCGGTCAATTCGAGGCCCCCGAACACGCCTCGCACACGCCCACCGCGTCGAGCTCGTGCGAGCTGAGGGTGAAGCCCTCGTCGCGGGCGAGCTGGGTGAGCACCTCGTCGAGCCGGACCTCGAGGTCGTGGGGGAGCTGCACGTCGGTCATGGCGCCGCACACCCGGCACGCGAGGTGGTGATGGTGCCCGACGAGCGCCTCGGTGAGCTCGAACCGGGCGAGGTCGCCGACCCCGGCGAGGCGCCGGACCACGCCTTCGGACTCGAACACCGCCAGGTTGCGGTAGACGCTGCTGGGCCGCTGCCGGGTGGATCGCTCGACGATCTCGTCGACGGTGAGCGGGCGCCCGGCCTCGGCCAGTGCCTGGATGAGATCGCGCCGGGAACCGGTGTAGCGACCGTCGTGACCGGCGAGGCGCGCGGCGACATCCTCGTGGAGGTCGGGCGGCATCTTCCCATCATACTCGGCCGAAATGAGCATGGTTCCCGTTCTTGACTTGGCAGTGCCGCGGTCCTAGCTTGCGAAGATGAGAACCATCCTCAAAAGCGCCGACGCCGCGCTGGCGATCGTGGTGCTCGCCGCGGTGGTGCTCGCCGCGTGCTCGTCGGGCTCGACCCCGACCGCGGGCGACGGGCGCATCCGGGTGGTCGTCGCCGAGAACTTCTGGGGGAGCATCGCGCGCCAGATCGCGGGCGCCGACGCCGTCGTCACGAGCATCATCAGCAAGCCGGGGGCCGATCCGCACGACTACGAGCCGACCCCCGACGACGCGCGCAGCGTCGCGGGCGCGCGCATCGTGATCGAGAACGGCATCGGCTACGACCCGTGGATGAAAGAGCTCGTGGACGCCGACGCGTCGTCGAGCCAGGTCGTGCTCGACGTCGGGAAGCTCCTCGGTGTGGCTGCCGGCGGCAACCCGCACCAGTGGTACTCGCGCGCGGCCGTCGAACGGGTCAGTGCGCGCGTCGCAGCCGACCTCGAGGCCGCCGACCCCGCGCACCGCGACGCGTACGAGCGCAACCAGCGATATTTCGACGAGACCGCGCTGGCGCAGTACAACGCGCTGATCGCGACGATCCAGCGGCGATACGCCGGCACGCCGATCGGCGCGTCGGAGAGCATCGCGGTGCCGCTCGCGGCGACGCTCGGCCTGCGCGTGCTCACGCCCGCGAAGTTCCTCGAAGCCGTCGCCGAGGGCAACGAGCCGTCGGCATCCGACAAGGCGACCGCCGACGCGCAGATCCGGAAGCACTGGATCGCCGTGCTCGTGTTCAACGGCCAGAACTCCACTCCCGACGTGCAACGCCTCGTCGACGAGGCGCGGGCCGCCCGGATCCCGGTGGTCACGATCACCGAGACCCTCACGCCGGCGAACGCGACGTTCCAGAGCTGGCAAACAGGCCAGCTGCGCGCGCTGGCCGCGGCGCTGGGCCGGGCGACCGGGCGATGAACGCGCTCTCGTTCCGTTCGGCGCGGGTCGACCTCGGTGGCCGGACCGTGTGGCAGGGCGTCGACCTCGAGATCCCGGAGCGCGAGTTCGTGGCGATCCTCGGCCCGAACGGGTCGGGGAAGTCGACGATGCTCAACGCGATCCTCGGCCTCGTTCCGCTCGCCGCGGGCGAGATCCTGGTGCACGGCCGCCGGCCCGGTGTCTCCAACCACGACATCGGGTATCTGCCCCAGCGGCGGAGCTTCGACCCCGCGGTGCGCATCCGCGGTGTCGACATCGTGCGGCTCGGCCTCGACGGAGATCGCTACGGGATCCCGCTCCCGAACGCGCGCAGCCGGCGCGAGCGGGCGCGGGTGGAAGAGCTCGTCGAGCTCGTCGGCGCGAGCGACTACGCGCATCGCCCGATCGGGCAGTGCTCGGGGGGCGAGCAGCAACGGCTGCTGATCGCGCAAGCTCTCGCACGCCGCCCACCGCTGCTGTTGCTCGACGAGCCGCTCGACAGCCTCGATCTCCCGAACCAGGCGGGGGTGGCGGCGTTGGTGTCGAACATCTGCCGGGCGGTCGGCGTGACCGTGCTGATCGTGGCGCACGACGTGAACCCGATCCTCACGTATCTCGACCGCGTCGTGTACCTCGGGCGCGGCGGCGCGGTGTCGGGCTCTCCCGACACCGTGCTCACGACGGAGACGCTGACCGACCTGTACCAAGCGCCGATCGAGGTGCTGCACGCGTCCGACGGCCGGCTCGTCGTGGTCGGTCAGCCGGAGGCCGCCAGCTACCACCCGGACCTGCACCACGCGCACGGTCCGCACGGCCCGCACGGAACGCACTGAGCGCCCGATGACGATGGCCGGCGTCGACCTCACCTGGAACATCGCGCGAGACGTCAACAACCTCTTCGCCTACCACTTCATGGTCAACGCGTTTCGCGCCGGCACCGCGGTTGCCGTCGTCGCCGCGGTGGTGGGCTGGTTCATGGTCTTGCGCGAGGAGACGTTCGCGGGCCACACACTGTCGGTCGTGGGCTTCCCCGGTGCGGCCGGCGCGGTCTGGCTCGGTTTGAGCGCGAGCCTCGGGTTCTTCGCGTTCTGCGTCACGGCCGCGCTGTTCATTGCCGCGCTGCCGCGAAGGACGCGACGCGGGTTCAGCGAGGAGTCCGCGGTGATCGGGACGTTGCAGGCGTTCGCGCTCGCGTGCGGGTTGCTGTTCGCGAGCCTGTACGCGGGCTTCCTGAACGGTGTCACCGCGCTGCTGTTCGGGAACTTCCTCGGCATCACCAACGGCCAGGTGGCGACGCTGGTGATCACTGCCGCCGTGTGTGTCGTCGTGGTCGCGCTCGTGTACCGACCGCTCGTGTTCGCCTCGGTCGATCCCGATGTCGCTACGGCCCGAGGGATACGTGCGCGCGCGCTCTCGGTGCTGTTCCTCGTGGTGCTCGGCGTCGCGGTTGCCGCGGCCGCGCAGATCACGGGCGCGCTGCTCGTGTTCGCGCTGCTCGTCGTGCCCGCCGCCGCGGCCCAGGCCGTAACCGCCCGCCCGGCCGCCAGCCTCGCGTTGGCGGTCGGCTTCGGCCTCGCGATCGCGTGGATCGGCCTCGCGATCGCGTACTACTCGCCGTATCCGGTCGGGTTCTGGATCTCCGCGGTCGCCCTCGCGATCTACAGCGCCGCCCGGCTCTTCGCGCGTTCGCCGGGGCGGCGCCCGGTGCCGGCCGGGAGCCGCGTCGCGTGACGCTCCAACACCTCGCCGCGGCAGCGACCGGCTCGGGCCTGTTCGACATGCTGGCGCATCCGTTCATGCGCAACGCGTTCCTGGCCGGGACCGCGATCGCGGCGGCGAGCGGGCTGGTCGGCTACTTCGTGGTGCTGCGGAGCCAGGTGTTCAGCGCCGACGCGCTGAGCCACGTCGCGTTCTCGGGCGCGCTCGGCGCCCTCGCGCTCGGCATCGACGCGCGGGCCGGGCTCTTCGGTGCGAGCGTGCTCGTCGCGGTGGCCATCGGCCTGCTCGGCAACCGCGGGCGTTCGGACGACGTCGTGATCGGAACGGTGTTCACCGGTGTGCTCGGCCTCGGTGTGCTGTTCCTCAGCATCTACACGCGGTCGTCGAGCGGTAGCAATGGTGTGGCGAACGTGAACGTCTTGTTCGGTTCCGTCTTCGGGCTCGGCGCGGCGCAGGCGGCGGTCGCGGCCGTGGTCGGTGTCGGTGTGTGCGTCGCGGTGATCGCGATCGCGCGTCCGCTCTTCTTCGCGAGCCTCGACGCCGCGGTCGCGAGCGCGCGCGGACTCCCGGTGCGCGCGCTCGGCATCGGGTTCCTCGTGCTCGTCGGTGTCTGCGCCGCGGAGGCCACGCAGGCGGTCGGCGCGCTGCTGCTGGTCGGTCTCGTCGCGGGGCCGGCCGGCGCCGCGCAGCGCCTCACCGACCGTCCGTGGGCCGGGCTCGGGATCGCGGCCGGTCTCGCAGTGCTCTCGATGTGGGTGGGCCTGACGGCGAGCTACCTCGACGGCTCGCTGCCGCCGAGCTTCTCGATCATGGCTGTGGTTGCCGGGGTGTACGCGCTCGCCGTCGCCATCCCCGGCGTGACCACGCGTGCGCGCCGTTGACCGCGGCGAGGCGTTCCTCGTGCAGCAGGTCGGCCTGCGGGTCGGCGAAGGGTGCGAGCGGTCCCGTCACCATCTCCAGGAGTCGATCGGCGAGCAGGGGATTGCGGGCGAGCACCGGCCCGTGCAGATAGGTGCCGACCACGCGGCCCTTCACGACGCCGTCGGTCGCGGAGTCGTGGGCCGGCTGTCTCGGCCCGAGCGGTACCTCGCCCGGGCCGAGTGCTGTCACGCCGCGGTGGTTCTCGAAGCCGACCAGCCAACCCGTGCCGAGCGCGTCGTCGCGCACCGCGACCTCCCCGACGAGTCGCCGGGGTGCGCGTGTCGTGACCGCGTCGACGAGGCCGAGGCCGGGCACGGTGCTGCCGTCGGTGTGGGGGAGCGACGCACCGATGAGTTGGAAGCCCGCGCACACCGCGAGCACGACGGCGCCCCCGTCCACCGCGTCGTGCAGCGCGCCGGAGGCTCGCAGCGCGTCGAGCGCGGTGAACTGCGGTGAGTCCTCACCGCCGCCGAGGAGGTAGATCGATGCGTGGCGCGGGATCGCGTCGGTGATTCCGACCTCGATGACGCGCGCCGCGATCCCGCGACGCGAGAGCCGGCGGGCGAGCACGAGCGCGTTGCCGCCGTCGCCGTAGGTCCCGAGCAACTCCGGGAACACCAACGCGATGTCGACGACGGATTCAGCGGCCACGGTCGAGCTCGCGGGAGAGTGAGAGGAAGTTGGTGTAGGTCGCCGCGATCACAACCGGGTTCTCGCGCGCGGACCGAGCGGCGACGAGGGGCGCGCGGGTGTCCTTGCGGTACGCGACGCCGGCGTGGTCGAGCCGCACGGCGAGGTCGGTCGCGCGTTCGCCGGTGGCGATCACCGCCCGGCCTGCGAGCTGCTCGAACGGCACGTCCCACAACCACGACGGGTCGCGGCCGTCGGGCCCGCGAGCGTTGATGGCAACCACCACGGTGCCGTGCCGGTCGGGCAGCAGGTCGTCGATCACGTCGAGCGTCTCCACCCAGCCGGCCGGGTTCTTCGCGAGCAGCAGCACGATCTCGTGCTCACCGACGCGATAGCGGCCGTAGCGGCCGGAGATCTCCTGCACGCCCGACACCGCGCGGATCGCGCGGTCGACGGGCACCCCGAACGCGTGCGCGGCGCCGACCGCCATCGCCACGTTGCCCCGGTTCGCGCGTCCGGGCAGCGCGAGCACGTACGGGTAGTCGACGCCACTCACGGTCACCTCCTGGCCGTGCGGCGAGATCGCCGGTTGGGGCCGTTCGAGGCCGCAACCAGGACACGACCACGACGCGGCGCTGCGGGCGAGGAGCTCGCCGCACGCGGGGCACGCCGCCGCGTCGCTGTGCCATTCGGCGCCGCCCGCGACCCAAGTGACGTCCTTCGCGCCGGTGGCCGCCCACACCACGAGTGGGTCGTCGGCGTTGGCGACAACCTGCGCGTCGCGATGCGCGGCGAGCGTGTTCTTCCAACGCAGCGCGAGCATGCGCGTCTCGGAGTGGCGGTCGAGCTGATCGCGACTGAGGTTCAACAGCGCCACCACGGCTCGGGGCGTGGCGTCGAGCGCCGCGGGAAGGTACGACTCGTCGACCTCGAGCACCACCGGGCCCCGGCCGGGGGAGTCGAGCAGCGTGCTCACCCATCCGGCCGGCAGGTTGGCACCGTCGCGGTTGGTCGCGACGCCTTCGCCGATCGCGGCGGCCACGAGCGCGGTCGTGGTGGTCTTGCCGTTGGTGCCCGAGACCAGGCAGGCGGGCCGGTCGGCGAGCAGCGTCGTGAGGAGGTTCGGCTCGACCTTGAGCGCCACGAAGCCGGGCAGCACGCTGGCGCGCCCGCCCCGCACCCGGGCCGCGAGCTGCGCGGCTCGCGCGCCGAGGCGGGCCACGCGAACGCGGACCGCCGCCGACCGGGGAACCGGTGCGGCGGCGGTGCTCGGGGGCTCGGGCGTCACGAGGGTGACGCTAATGGGCTCGGTTCAGGCGGCGGTCGTCTTGGCGTGCTTCGGGTGCCAGGTGTTCACGAGCTTCGCGGCGCGAGCCGGGAGCTTCTGCTCGATCTTGGTGGCGCGGGCCGCGGTGATCTCGTGCGCCGTCACGGCCGCGGTGAGCTTGTCGGTCGCGGCAGTCACGAGCGCGTCGATCACGGTCTGCGGCGCGACACCCTTGGCGGTGGCGATCTGAGCGATCGTCTGCCCGCCGGCCAGGTCGGCGCGCAGGGTCTTGCGGTCGATCCCGATCGTCTTGGTGATCACCGCCGCGGCGCCCCGGCGGATCCGAATGCGGAGGCGGACGCGAGCGGCGCGTCCTGCGAGCGGGTGGCGAACGCTGGTGCCCACCGCCGACGTAACCGTCGCGGGGGTGGTCGAGGGCCGGCTGCCCGAGTTGGTGGTGGCGCCCGCAAGGGCGACACCCGAGGTGGCGAGGACGGCGGCGGTGGTGGCGGTGGCGATTGCGGTGCGGAGTCTCATGTGGGCATCGTCCTCCCTCGACATGAGGCCGGCGTGTGTGAATTGTGAGGAGCGCGTTAGGCCTTCAGGCCCCGGCCATCAGGTCGCGCACGACGTCGAGGATGCCGTCGACTCCCGACCCGTGCAGCGTCATCCCGCCGTCGATCACGAGGTTCTGGCCGGTCACGAACCGGGCGAGATCCGAGCACAGGAACACCACGACGTCGGCGATATCGGCCGGGGCGCCGATGCGCGCGAGAGGTGTCTTGGCGATCATGTTGTCCTCGCGGCCCAGACCGCGCTTCTCGAGCAGCAACGTGGTGAGCGGCGTCGCGATCATCCCGGGCGAGACCGCGTTGACGCGGATCGAGGGCGCGTACTCGAGCGCCGCCGACGCCGTGAGCGCGGCGACCGCGGCCTTCGCGGCCGCGTACGGCGCCTCGCCTGCGGCCGGTCGGGTTCCCGAGATCGACGCGGTGGAAACGATCGCGCCGCCACCCGACGCCAGGATGAGTGGCGCCACCGCCTTGAACCCGTGGAACACGCCGGTGAGGTTCAGGGTGACGATCCGCTGCCACTCCGCGAGGTCCCAGTCGTGGATCGCGGCCAGTGAGCTGCCGCCGGCGTTGTTGAAGAGCAGCGTCAGCCCGCCGAGGCGCTCGTTCGCGTCGACCGCCGCGGCCTGCAACGCGCCGAAGTCGGTGACGTCGACCGCGCACGCGATCCCGTCGATCGAATCGGCGACCTCGGTGGCACGTTCGGCGTCGACGTCGACCACCGCGACCCGGGCGCCTTCCTCGGCCATACGTCGGCAGGTGGCGGCGCCGATTCCCGATGCGCCGCCGGTGACGAACGCGCGCTGGCCGTCGAGCAATCCCATCCGGCGAACGGTACCGCGGGAAACGAAGGGGCGATCCGGCGCAGGGGCTATCCTGACAAACCTTCCAGGGCGGTTGGCTCAGTTGGTAGAGCACCTGCATGACGCGCAGGAGGTCAGGCGTTCGAGTCGCCTACCGCCCACTCATCACCGTTGACGATGCGGTACTCCGGTCGCGGCACTCCCGCTTCCCGATGTGGCAGCAGCACCGGTCGGAGCCGCGGCCGCGGCGACCGTGAAGCCGTACGCGTACACCTCGGCCCCGATGTTGGTCGGGTCGATGTTGAAGGCGCAGAGCGCTCGGCCGGCCGGCACGACCAGGCCGGGCTGGAACGGGATGACGGTCTCTCCCACGGTGGCCGGGTTGAGATTGGCTGCGGTCAGCCCGCTCGTCGGATCGATGACGACCTGGGCGCACGTGTTGTTGGTCTTGCTCACGGCGATACCGATGAAGTGGTTGGCGCCGGTCACGGTCGCCTTGAAGACGTTGTACGCGATCGACGTCACGACCAGCGCGCGTCCCGGGGGTGCGGCGATGACCTGCTTGAAGGTGGCGACGTCGGCAGGGACCCCGCGGTAGAAGAACGATTTCGGCCCGGCCTGGGCCACGTTGAGCGCGCCGGTTGTGTTCACCGACGCGTGTTGCCCGCTGGCGGCGTCGGTCACGAACACGTTTGACCCACTGACCGCCCACGCCCCGATGGGGAACAACAACAGCAGCGCGAACGTGACGATGATGACGGTCAGCTGACCACCGCTGAACGGTCCCAAACCTCGGCTCTGGCGCATGTTCGGTCTCTCCTTCTGCGGGCGGCGCCGCACGGGGCGAAGCCTGGCACCGATGACACTCGCCCGTGGGGAACCAGGGTGGAACCGAGGTCGCACCCGGCCGCCGTACGCTGGTACGCAGGTATGTTCATCGACGGCTCGATCCACCAGCTCCCCGACATCGATCAGGCGGAGACGGCCGAGTGGCTGGATTCGCTCGATGCGGTGGTCGACAGTCGCGGGAAGTCCCGCGCGCACTACCTGCTCGCCCGGTTGATGGAACGCGCGCGCGACAAGGGCGTGGGCGTGCCGTTGATGGTGCAGACCGACTACATCAACACGATCCCGCCCGAGCAGGAGCCGTGGTTCCCCGGCGACGAGTACGTGGAGCGGCGGATCCGCGCGTTCATCCGCTGGAACGCGGTGATGATGGTCGACCGGGCGAACCACCGGTTCGACGGGCTCGGCGGTCATCTCTCGACGTACGCGTCGGCGGCCGCGCTCTACGAGGTCGGGTTCAACCACTTCTTCCACGGCAAGTCCGACGGCGGCTACGGCGATCAGGTGTTCTTCCAGGGCCACGCGGCGCCGGGCATCTACGCGCGCGCGTTCCTCGAAGGGCGGCTCACCGAAGACCAGCTGGATCACTTCCGTCGTGAGGTCGGCGGCCACGGCCTGCCGTCGTACCCGCACCCGCGCCGCCTGCCCGGCTTCTGGGAATTTCCCACTGTGTCGATGGGGCTCGGCCCGATCGCCGCGGTGTACCAGGCCCGGCTGAATCGCTATCTCTACAACCGCCAGCTCGTCGACACGTCGAAGGCGCGGGTGTGGTGCTTCGTCGGCGACGGCGAGATGGACGAGCCCGAGGCGATGGCGGCGCTGCGCCTCGCGGCGCGCGAGCAACTCGACAACCTGATCTTCGTCGTGAACTGCAACCTGCAGCGGCTCGACGGTCCGGTGCGCGGCAACGGCAAGGTGATCCAGGAGTTCGAGTCGGCGTTCCGCGGCATGGGCTGGAACGCGATCAAGGTCATCTGGGGCGGGGCCTGGGACGACCTCCTCGCCCGCGACGTCGACGGCGTGCTCGTGAACCGGATGAACGCGACGCTCGACGGCGACTTCCAGAAGTACGCGGTCGAGTCGGGTGCGTACATCCGTGAGCACTTCTTCGGGCCCGATCCGCGCTTGCGCAAGATGGTCGACCATCTCACCGACGACCAGCTCCAGAAGCTGCCGCGCGGCGGGCACGACTACCACAAGCTCTACGCGGCTTACAAGACGGCGATCGAGTACGAAGGCGCGCCGACGGTCATTCTCGCCAAGACGGTGAAGGGCTGGACGCTCGGCACCGACTTCGAGGCGCGCAACGCGACGCACCAGATCAAGAAGATGACCGTGAAGGAGCTCAAGAGCTTCCGTGACCGGCTCTACCTCGAGGTGCCCGACGAGGCGCTCGAAGGGGGCGACCCGCCCTACTACCACCCGGGGTTCCGCTCACCGGAGTACGAGTACCTCATGGAGCGTCGACGCGCGCTCGCGGGCTTCCTGCCCGACCGCGTCGAGCGGTCGAAGTTCGTCGTGTTCCCGCGCGACGAAGTGATCGACCAGCTCACCGCGGGAACCGGCGAGAAGGTGCAGGCCTCCACCACGACTGCGTTCACGCGGCTGCTGCGCGTGCTCATGAAGGATCCCGAGTTCGGATCGCGCGTGGTGCCGATCATTCCTGACGAGGCGCGTACGTTCGGCATGGACGCGCTGTTCGCCGAGTTCAAGATCTACTCGCCACTGGGGCAGCGGTACGAGCCGGTCGATGCCGCGCTCATGCTCTCCTACCGCGAGGCGACCAACGGGCAGATCCTCGAAGAGGGGATCACGGAGTCGGGTGCGATGGCGTCGTTCGCGGCGGCGTCCACCGCGTACTCCACGTGGGGCTACCCGCTCATCCCGTTCTTCATCTTCTATTCGATGTTCGGCTTCCAACGGGTGGGCGACCAGATCTGGGCCTACGGCGACCAACGGGGCAAGGGCTTTCTGCTCGGCGCGACCGCGGGCCGGACCACGCTCACCGGCGAGGGGCTGCAGCACTGCGACGGTCAGTCGTTGCACTACGCGATGGCGGTCCCCAACTGCCGCGCGTACGACCCTGCGTTCGCGTACGAAGTGGGAGTGCTGGTACGCGACGGGATTCGCCGCATGTACGGCAATGGCGGCGAGAACGGCGCCAACGAAGACTGCTTCTACTACCTCGCGCTCTACAACGAGAACTACGTGCAGCCGCCGATGCCCGAGGGCGTCGAGGAAGGGATCGTGCGCGGGATGTACCGCTTCCGCGCCGCGCCCGAAGCGCGCACGCATCGTGCGCAGCTCCTCGCGAGCGGTCCGATGGTGCTGCACGCCCTCGAGGCGCAGGCGCTGCTCGCCGAGCACCACGACGTCGCGGTCGACGTGTGGAGCGTCCCCGGCTGGAAGCAGCTCCGTGACGACGGCATCGACACCGAGCGATGGAACCGGCTGCACCCGGCTGATCCTCCGCGTGTCCCGTTCGTGACCCAGCAGCTCCGCGACGTCGAAGGCCCGATCGTGGCGGTCACCGACTGGCTGAAATCGGTGCCCGACGCCATCTCCCGTTTCGTGCCTCGGCCCTACCTCGTGCTCGGGACCGACGGTTACGGCTTCTCCGACACCCGCGCGGCGCTGCGCCGGCACTTCGAGGTCGACGCCGCCCACATGGTGGTCGGTGTGCTGGCCGGCTTGGCCCAGACGGGCGACGTCAAGGCCGAAGCCGTTGCCGACGCCATCCGTCGCTACGAGATCGACCCCGAAGGCTCGGACCCCCGCAACACCTGAGCCGGGGTGCCCGGCGCCGGCCAGGGACGCCTACCTGAGCGCCTGCCTAGAGATGGTGGTCGGGGTCCCAGTCCTCGTCGTCCTCGAAGTCGTCGTCGAGATCATCGTCGTCGTCGAGGTCTTCGTCGGACTTGCTGTCGACGTCGGCCAGCGTGCCGGAGCCTTCCCGGAACAGCCCGTCGTCGTAGCCCTGCTTGAGTTCCCGCGCTTCGCGGAACCGGCGCGCTCGTCCTTTTCTGGGCACGTCGTCACCTGCCTGGGAGTCGTGACTCCCATTATGCCGCGGCGATCCGGTCCGAGGGTCCCCGGGGACCGTCAATTCGCGCCGCGACCCCGAAATGGCTGGTGGCCGTATCGATCGAGGTGCACGACGTTGCCGACCGGGGCGACGGGAGCGGGGGTCGGCACGCCGCGGGGCCGCCCGAGGGGCACGACCACGACCGGCGTCACCGTCGCCGGGAGCCCCAGGGTGCGGCGGGTCTCGAGCCGGGACCACAGCGCGATCGTGCTCGCGGCGCCGCCGAGCCCGAGCGCACCGGCCGCGAGCAGCAGGTTCTGCACGGCCGGGAACACGCCGGAGTAGAAGGATGCGGC
>Ga0265313_10001018_pt1 | contig 27299 bp, 25 predicted proteins | sample 4123metaG_FD_203122 | JGI IMG/M metagenome (GOLD analysis project Ga0265313, IMG submission 203122) | Rhizosphere microbial communities from Carex aquatilis grown in University of Washington, Seatle, WA, United States - 4-1-23 metaG | ecosystem: Host-associated > Plants > Roots > Rhizosphere >...
ATGGTCCAGCGCGGGCACATCTTTGCCATCGTCGACGAAGTCGACTCGATCCTGGTCGACGAGGCGCGCACGCCACTGATCATCTCCGGCCCGCTCGACGACCGCAGCGAGTTCTACAACACCATCGACGCCTTCATCCCCAAGCTCGACAAGACCGACTACGAGGTCGACGAGAAGCAGCGCACCGTCACCATGACCGAGGCCGGCATGGAGAAGATGGAGCAAATCCTGGGCGCCGCCAATCTGCTCAAGGGTGAATCGCTCTACGACGTCGAGAACGTCTCGGTCGTGCATCACGTCAACCAGGGACTGCGCGCGCACAAGCTGTTCCAGCGCGACAAGGACTACATCGTGCGCAACGGCGAGGTCGTCATCATCGACGAGTTCACCGGCCGCATGATGCCGGGCCGCCGCTACTCCGAAGGGCTGCATCAGGCGCTCGAAGCGAAAGAGCGTCAGCCGATCCAGCCGGAGAACCAGACGCTCGCCTCGATCACCTTCCAGAACTACTTCCGCATGTACGAGAAGCTCGCGGGCATGACCGGCACGGCGCTCACCGAGGCCGACGAGTTCATGGACATCTACAATCTCGAAGTGCTGGAAGTTCCGACCAACATGCCGCTGTCGCGCAAGGACGACGACGATGAGGTCTACCGCACGCAGGTCGAGAAATACCGCGCCATCATCACGCTGATCGAGGACTGCAAGAAGCGCGGCCAGCCGGTGCTGGTCGGCACCACCTCGATCGAGAAATCCGAGCAGCTCGCCGAAATGCTGCGCACTGCCGGCTGGGAAGCCCACGACTTCACCGATGCCAACGCCTTTGCCGCGCTCTATTCCGGTGACGACGGCGCGATGAAGACCAAGGTCTTCGCTATCCTCAACGCGCGCTACCACGAGCAGGAAGCGCAGATCATCTCGCAGGCCGGCGTTCCCGGCGCCATCACCATCGCCACCAACATGGCCGGCCGCGGCACCGACATTCAGCTCGGCGGCAACGCCGACATGCGCATCCGTCAGGAGCTGCGCGACATCGACGACCCGCGCGCCCGCGACAAGGACCCGCGCGCCGACGAGATCCGCGCGCAGGTGGCGCGGCTCAAGGAAAAGGCGCTCGCCGCCGGTGGTCTTTTCGTGCTGGGCACCGAGCGCCACGAGAGCCGGCGCATCGACAACCAGCTGCGCGGCCGCTCCGGCCGCCAGGGCGACCCCGGCCACTCCAAGTTCTTCCTGTCGCTCGAAGACGACCTGATGCGCATCTTCGGCTCCGACAAGCTCGACGGCATGCTGCAGAAGCTCGGCCTCAAGGAGAACGAGGCGATCATCCATCCCTGGATCAACAAGGCTCTGGAAAAGGCGCAGCAGAAGGTCGAAGCCCGCAACTTCGACATCCGCAAGAACCTGCTCAAGTACGACAACGTCAGCAACGACCAGCGCCGGGTCATCTTCGAGCAGCGGCTCGATTTGATGCGCGACGAGGCGGTCGACGAGACCGTGGCCGACATGCGCCATTCGGTGATCGAGGAACTGGTCGCGAAGCACGTGCCGGCCAACGCCTATCCCGAGCAGTGGGACGTCGCCGGGCTCGACAAGCAACTGGTCGAGGTTCTCACGATCAGCCTGCCGGTGCAGGACTGGGCCAAGGAAGAAGGCATCACCGACGAGGACGTGCGTGAGCGCGTCATCCGTCATGCCGACGAGCACATGGCGTCGAAAGTCGCCAAGTGGGGCCCCGAGGTCATGCGTTACGTCGAGAAGTCGGTCCTGCTGCAGACGCTCGATCACCTGTGGCGCGAGCACCTGGTCGTGCTCGAGCATCTGCGCCAGGTCATCGGCTTGCGCGGCTACGGCCAGCGCGACCCGCTCAACGAATACAAGGCCGAGGCCTTCAGCCTGTTCGAGCACATGATAGCCAATTTGCGCCAGGCCGTGACCGCGCAGCTGATGCGGGTCGAGATCGTGCAACAGCCGCCGGCCGAACCGCCACCGCAGCAGTTGCCGCACATGGAGGCGCACAAGCTCGACCCGACCACCGGCGAGGACGAGCTTGCGCTCGCCGCCGCGCCGCTCGCGCCGGCGATGGCCGGCAACGGCGGGGCCTTGCAGGCGACCGCGCAGCCTGCCGCCGCGCCGGTGGCGCAAGCCGAACGCAATCCGAAAAGCCCGGCGAGCTGGGGCAAGGTCGGCCGCAACGAGATGTGCCCGTGCGGCTCAGGCAAGAAGTTCAAGCATTGCCACGGCAAGTTCGGCTGAACGCCGTCGGCAGTCGGAATTAACGATAATCCAGAAAGCAGCGATTTTGGCGCGGACGATAACCAAAAATGGGTTGGCCCGGCGTCGCGGGTTGCGTATCTTGATACCGCGGTGGCACCGATGGACTGGGGACGACCATGGTATCACGGCTTCACCTATATTTCGGGAAATGTGCGCGTTCAGTGGCTCTTGCCGCTGTGATTGGCGGCGTTGCGACCGTCGCGCACGCCAGCAGTGTGCAAACCCTGCCTGACGTCGAAGTCGACGGCTATGCGTCGGCCGCCTACGCCTCCAATTATGTCACGCTGTCGACGCTGGGCACCGCGAGCTTGCCCTCGGACACCTACGGCACCGCCACTCTCACCGCCACGGGCGGACAGCAGCCGGGCGTTTCGGTGTCGTTCTCTCCGCATCCTGGCGACATTTACGGCACCACCGGCGGCAATGCGCACGTCAACATGGGCTATTACGTCGAGTACGTCGGGACATCGCCGGGAACGACGATCGGCGCAACGATCCATAGCAGCGATACGATATCTGTAAACGGCAGTCTGACGGCGTTTGCGACGATGCGTTTCAACGGCGGGCAGATCGCCTACGAATGCGTGTCGGGCGCTGGATCGTCACAGAGCTGCGGCAGCGCGCATCCGAGCTACGACGGCGCACCCTTTGGCGATTTTGACGTGAGCATGGTCGAGGGCGCGATCTACAAGGTCGTGCTGACGACTTACATCCAGGGATTTTATGGCCCGGCGTCCATCACCATTGATCCTTATTTCACAACCGCGGCGACCGACGGCAATTTCATCTTTAGCTCCGGCATCGAACCGTTCGCGGCGGCGACGCCGTTGCCCGCAACGCTGCCGATGTTCGTTTCTGGTCTCGGCGCGGTCGGTGCTCTGGTGTGGCGGCGCAAACGCAAGGCTTGAAACATCTCTACCAATCGCTTGAGGGCGGCCCCATGTGGGCCGCTCTTTATTTTTTGCGCCATTGCGGAATTGATCTGCCTCAAGGTGGCAGAACCGGCGGCAACCAAACTGCCACCTGACACGTTGTCGAAACGTCACGTTCAGTCCGGGGTCAGCCGTCATGCAAACACCGCTCGAAATCGCCTTCCATAATTTCCCGTCGTCGCCGGCCGCCGAGGCCGACATCCGCAACCACGTCGATCGCCTCGAACGCATCTTCAGCCGGCTCACGAACTGCCGCGTGCGCGTCGACCAGCGCAACCAGAACGCCAATGAGACGATCCCGCCGGTGGTGCACATCGAGATAGCGGTGCCCGGCCACAACGACATCGTGGTCGCGCACGAGCCCGGTCATCTGCAGCGCAAGTACCAGCAGCCGGACCTGCACAACGCCATCAACGAAGCGTTCCGCATCGCCGAGCGGCAGCTCAGCAAGTACAAGGGCAAGCTGACCGACCACGGCGCGGCTGCCGCCGGCCACGAGGCGTCCAACGAATTTCACGGCCAGGTCGCCGAGCTCTCGCCCGAGACGGATTCAGGATTCCTGATGACCAAGGAAGGCGGGTTGCTCTACTTCCACCGCAACAGCCTGCTCAGCGGCGATTTCGACTCGCTGCGGCGAGGTGATGACGTGAGCTACGTCGAGGACGTCGGCGATACCGGTCCGTTGGCCACCAAGGTGCGGGTTGCACGCGCGCGCTGACGCGTATCAGCGCCACAGCCCGAAGGCATCCCACTTGTCTTCCGGGATCTTGTCGCCGATGCGAAAGTCGAACGACAGGATCTTCAGCCGGTCGGGCGTGGTCTTGCAGGTGAACGAGAACTGATACCACTGGCCGCCGCTGCGGAAGGCGCCGCCGTTGCCCTTCACCGTATCGCCGGTGATCTGCGGTGGCGATACCGAGTCGATCACGGCGCGGTCGGGATGAAAGCCGGTATGGCCGCGCCCGATGCTTTCGGCGGCGGCGTAGTCGCAGACCTGCTCCAGGCGGTCTGATGGATCGATGCGCTTGAGCATCTCCTCGATGTGCGAGTCGGCTGCGGCCAGTCCGGTTCCGGTCACTATGACAATCGCCAAACCCAGGGACACGCGCCGCATTCAGCCACCTCACTGCAGTCGAATCAGCTGAACATAACCCAAGCGCCGCGAGGCGCGAGACGGCGGCGGTGGAAAACTTTTGTTGACAATCAGCGCGCCAGCGCGCGGGCGAGCTTCTTGCGGAAGGCGCGGTCGCGCTTGAGGTGCCACTCGCGGCTCATGGCTTCGCGCCGGGTCGCGAACCACTCCGAATGCAGCAGCACCCAGTAGCGGCCGCGCGTCGTGCGCGCGCCCTTGCCGGTATTGTGCTGCCGCAGACGCCGCGCGACGTCGTTGGTCCAGCCGACGTAAGTTAAATGGCGTGTCTTGGTTTGGCAGCCGAGGACGTAAACAAAGCAGTCCATGCCGGTTGCGTGCTGGAAGCGAAGCCTAGCCTAGCGGAACGCCGACCAGCGGCTCTCGAACGTGCCGGCGGGTACCACAGGCTGCGCCCCGGCGAGCATGCCTTCTTTATTCTGCTGTTGCTGCTGTTGCTGCTGTTGCGGCGCCGAATAAGCGGTGCGGATTTCGCTCGACGCCGTCGCGCTTTGCGTCTCGGTCTTCGGCGGCCTGGCTTGCGCCTGCTGAACCGGCGGTTTGGGCGCGGACGCGGCGGCGACCGCCTTCGGCGCGGGCTTGGTCAGCGCGACCGGCGGGGCCGACGCGGTGCGGAAGGCCGGAGCCGGCTTCGGCTTCGCCGCGGCGACGCTGGTCGAGCCGCGCAGAGTCACGGGCTGGCTATCGCTGTCGCTGGCGGTATCGGTGGCCTCGGGCGCAGGCTCGCTCGGTCTCGCTTCGGCCTTGCCGCCGAACAGGTTGCCGAGCAGGCTGGCGATCGTCTTCGGTTGCTCCTGCGGCGCTTCGCCTTCCTTCGGCAGCGGCGCGGGCTGCGGCACCGGCACGCTCGCGAGCTGCACCGGCTCGCCGGCGTCGGCCGGCGCGGCCGTTGCGACCGCCGTTTTTGCGGCAGGCTGCTGCGGCGGCTTCGGTGGCGGATGCAGAGCGGCGAAGGCGCCAGGCGCATTGGGCACGTGCGGCAGCGCGCCGGGCGGTTGCGTATTGCCGGCGAGCAGCATCAGGCGGCCGTCATTGTCCGGCGCGCCATGATTGGCGAGCTTCTCCGCGAATACCGGGTTTATGCCGCCGTCGCCGATATGCGGCGGGGCCAGCGAAACATTCTGCGCGATGTACTGCGCCATCTGCGTCTCTTCGTGGCGCTGCGTGTCGAGCACGGCGTCGGCGACGTTCCTGTCGAGCTGATAGGCCGGGCACTTGCCGCGCGGATCGAACCGCAGCGGTTTGCTCGAGCCGTCCGGCGCCTGCGGGTCGAACACGTAGTGGCGCTCGCAGACCGCGACCTTCGGCTCCTGCTTGGTGGCCTCGAAATGGTCGTAGCCTTCCTTGAGCATCTTCCAGAAGGCGAAGTTCGGATTGTTGCGATGCTTCGCCATGTTGAGCGCGGTCATGCGGAACGGGAAGGCTTCGAACTGGAAGTCCTTCTGGCCGCCGAAGAACGACTCGCGCGCCAGCGCGTAGATCTCCTGGATCTGCTCGTCGGTCATCGCGTAGCAGCCGCGCGACGAGCAGTCGCCGTGCACCATCAGCTCGGAGCCAGTGTAGCCCCACGAGCGGTCATAGGTGTTCGGGAAGCCGGTGTTGAAGGCGAGGTAGTAGTTGGAATTCGGATTCATCTGCGTCGGCGTGATCGTGTAGAAGCCCTCCGGCGCCTGGCGGTCGCCTTCCTTCTTCTTCGGGCCGAGATCGCCCGACCAGCGGCAGATCGGATAGGTTTTGAGCAGGGCGTAGTCGCCGTCGCGGGTCTTCTTCCAGACTTCGAGCTCGGCTTCTTCCTTGAACAGGCGGATAAGGATTGGAGATTCCTTGTCCATCTTCTTCTGTTCGATGTCGGCGACCATCTTGTCGGACAACGGCGCGAGCGCGCGGCCGGTGGGGATGGTCTCTTGATCGCAGCCCGCAAGCATGATCGCGGCGGCAACAGCCGCTGACGCGAGAAGCGCGCGTGCGAAGGAGCCTGGTATCAAACGCTACTCTCCCCGGGGAACGGACCCCTCATTTCCTAATCGTTATCCATAAGATGTGGCGTCCGCAAGGCAATCCGGGGCCTTGGGCGGAGGGGCTAAGCCTATGGTGAACCACCGGTAAATAGTTCCGCCGGAGCGGGCGCTCACACCGGCAGCCGTCCCATTTGCAGGAACTTGTCGCGCCGCTGCTGACGAACGGTTGCGGCATCGAGCGGACGCAACTCGGCGAGCGCCGCCGCGACCGCCTCCCCGATCGCCGCTGCCGTCGCCGCCGGGTCGCGGTGGGCGCCGCCGACCGGCTCCGGCACGATGGCGTCGATCATGCCGAAACGGGCCATATCCTGGGCGGTGATCTTCATGTTGGTGGCGGCGTCCTGCGCCTTCGAGGTGTCGCGCCACAGAATCGAGGCGGCGCCTTCCGGCGAGATCACGCTGTAGATGGCGTGCTCCAGCATCAGCACGCGGTTGGCCGTGGCCAGCGCGATGGCGCCGCCGGAGCCGCCTTCGCCGAGGATCACGGCGATGTTGGGTACGCCGACGGCGAGGCAGGCGTCGGTCGAGCGCGCGATCGCCTCGGCCTGGCCGCGCTCTTCGGCGCCGATGCCGGGATAGGCGCCGGCGGTATCGACCAGCGTGATCACGGGGATGCCGAAACGGTCGGCCATGTCCATCAGCCGCACCGCCTTGCGGTAGCCCTCCGGCCGCGCCATGCCGAAATTGTGCTTGAGGCGGCTCTCGGTGTCGGAGCCCTTCTCGTGGCCGATCACGCAGACGCTCTCGCCGCGGAAGCGGCCGAAGCCGCCGACGATGGCCGCGTCCTCGCCGAATTTGCGGTCGCCGGCGAGGGGCACGAATTCAGTGATCAGCGCAGCGATGGTGTCGAGGCAATGCGGCCGCTGCGGATGCCGCGCCACTTGCGTCTTCTGCCAGGGCGTCAGGTCGGCGTAGAGCTCCTTGAGCGCGAGGCCGGCCTTGGCCTCGAGCCGGCCGATCTCGTCGCCGACGGCGACTGCGGTGCCGGTCTGCGCCATGGCACGCAGCTCCTCGACCTTGGCCTCGAGTTCGGCCACCGGTTTTTCGAAGTCGAGGTAACTGCGCATTGAGCCCCGGCTAGGGTGAAAAAAGGGAACTGAAACAGTCGATGCCTTCAAGTCAAGCAGCGCCCGGCTCCCGGTCGGTAAGCGGGTGCAGGTCGCGCACCATCGCCTTCAGCCGCTCCTCCAGCACATGCGTGTAGATCTGCGTGGTCGAAATATCGGCGTGTCCGAGCAAAGTCTGCACCACCCGCAAATCCGCGCCGTTGTGCAGCAAATGACTGGCGAAGGCGTGCCGTAACACGTGGGGAGACAACCGCGCCGGCGCAATGCCGTGGGCCTCGCCCAGCGCCTTGAGCTCGCGGGCGAAATGCTGCCGGGTGAGGTGGCCCTGCTCGCCGAACGACGGGAACAGCCACTTCGACGGCGCCTCGTCGCCGGGCAGCGCGAGGTATTCGTCCATGCTGCGCTTGGCGGCCTGGTTGAGCGGCACCAGCCGTTCCTTGTTGCCCTTGCCGCGGACCACCAGCATGCGCTGGTCGCGCCGCGCCGCGGAGGCGGGCAGGGCGACCAGTTCGGAGACGCGCAAGCCCGTGGCGTAGAGCACCTCGATCAGGCAGTTGAGCCGCGCCGCCCGCAGCCGCGCGGCGTGCTCCAGCTTCTCGTCTTGCGCGGCGGTGCGCGCCGCTTCGAGCAGGCCGTCGACTTCCGCGATCGACAGAACTTTCGGCAGCGCGCGGCCGCGCTTCGGCCCTTCCAGCACCGCGGCCGGATCGTCGGTGCGCTTGCCTTCGGCGTAGAGGAAACGGAACAGCTGGCGCAGCGCCGACAGGTGCCGCGCGACGGTAGAGGACTTGAAGCCGCGCTCGTCGAGCGCGGCGAGGTAGCCGCGCAGGTTCGCGGTCGTCGTCCGCGCGATGCTGGTGCCTTGCGCGTTAAGATGCGCGGCGAGATCGGCGAGGTCGCGTCCGTAGGCGTCGAGCGTGTTGCGCCCCGCGCCGCGCTCGGCCGCCAGCATGTCGAGGAACAGGTCGATCGCTGTGGCGTCGGCGCGTGGCGTGTCGCGGTGCTGCGGCTGGCGCCCCATCGGGCCTCAGCGCTGCGGCTTGAGGAAGCGGTCGGACGGCACGGTCACGATGATCTCGCGCGGCTTGTAGGACACGAAGTTGGCTAGCGCGAACACCGCCCCATAGGCGAGCCCGCCCAGTACGCCCACGACCACCAGAAATCGGAACAAACTCGGCATGATCGGGGTCCGGCGACCGTCCGCGCTTGCGACGCGATTCGAACGATTCTGCCGGAGTACCAACACGTTCTTTACCGGGTGACAAGGCCCGCCATCGCCGGGCTCGCGATTCTGGTATAGGAAGCCCGTATTCGCCGACCGGGATTTAGACCATGGCCAATGGCGCCATCGAGAGCACCGCCGAGAACGCCCAAGTCGCCCAAGTCGCCCAGGACGCCGCCGTCGTGCGCGCGCTGGGCACGCGTTCGGTCGTGCTGGTCGGCATGATGGGCGCCGGCAAGTCCTCGGTCGGCCGCAGGCTGGCGAGCCGACTCGCCATTCCCTTCGTCGACGCCGACACCGAGATCGAGACCGCCGCCGGCATGACGATCCCGGAGATTTTCGACACCCACGGCGAGGCTTACTTCCGCGCCGGCGAGGCGCGCGTCATCGCGCGGCTGCTCACGCAAGGCCCGCAGGTGCTGGCGACCGGCGGTGGCTCGGTGATGGATCCGAACACGCGCGCGCTGATCCGCGACAAGGGCATCTCGATCTGGCTCAAGGCCGATGCCGACGTGTTGATCCGCCGCACCAAGCGGCGCAACGACCGCCCGCTGGTCGAGAAGATCAAGGAACTGCTGCCGCAGCGCGAGCCGGTTTACGCGCAGTCCGACATCACGGTGCAGTCGCGCGACGAGCCGCACGACACCATCATCGATGAGGTCATTGCTGGGCTGTCGAAAAAGCTTGGTCTCACGGAGAATGCATCATGACCGTGCAGCCGCGCGCGTCCGAGCCGATCGTGGTGCAGGTCGCGCTGCCCGGCCGCGCTTATGACATCGTCATCGGCCGCGGGCTGCTCGCCTCGCTCGGCCAGCGCATCCATGCGATGCGCCCCGGCACGCGCGCCGCCATCGTCACCGACAACACCGTCGCCGAGCACCATTTGGTGCCGGCCGAGATCGCGCTTAAATCCTCCGGCGTCAGCTGCACCGCGATTCGCGTCGCGCCTGGTGAGCAATCGAAAAGCTACGAGACCTTCGAGGGTGTCTGCGAGGCGATCATCGACTCGCGCATCGAGCGCGGCGATCTGGTGGTTGCGCTCGGTGGCGGCGTGATCGGCGACCTGGCCGGCTTCGCGGCCGCCTGCGTGCGCCGCGGCGTCGACTACGTGCAGGTGCCGACGACGCTGCTGGCGCAGGTCGACTCCTCCGTCGGCGGCAAGACCGGCATCGATTCCCCGCACGGCAAGAACCTGATCGGCGCCTTCCATCAGCCGGTGCTGGTCGTCGCCGACACCGCGCTGCTCGACACGCTGCCCAGGCGCGACTTCCGCGCCGGCTACGCCGAAGTCGCCAAATATGGCCTGCTCGGCGACGCCGCGTTCTTCTCGTGGCTGGAAGCGAACTGGCAGGACGTGTTCACGGGTGGGCCCGCTCGCGAGCACGCCATCGCGGTGTGCTGCCGCGCCAAGGCGGCAATCGTTACACGCGACGAACGTGAAACCGGCGAGCGCGCGCTACTCAATCTCGGCCACACCTTCGGCCATGCCTTCGAGGCCGCCGCCGGCTTCTCCGACCGGCTGCTGCACGGCGAGGCGGTCGCGCTCGGCATGGCGCTGGCGTTCGATTTCTCGGCGCGGCGCAAGCTCATTTCGGCGGACGACGCCGCGCGCGTGCGCAAGCATCTTGCCGCGGTCGGCCTGCCGACCGATATCAAGGACATGCCCGGCGGCGCGCCGCCGGTTGACCGCCTGATGGACCTCATCGCCCAGGACAAGAAAGTGAAGCGCGGCCAGCTCACCTTCATTCTAGTGCGCGGCATCGGCCAGGCTTTCGTCGAGAACAACGTCGATCCCGCCGAGGTGCGCGCCTTCCTCGCTGAAAAGCTCGGCGCGTGATCGTGAAAACTGCGCCGATGCGGAATAGGCGGATTAGAGTGTAAGCAGATGGAAGCCCACGACTGGCTCTCCCTCGTCATCGTGTTCGTGTGTTTGCTGCTGTCGGCTTTTTTCGCCGGCAGCGAGACCGCGCTCACTGCGTCGTCGCGCGCCAGCATGTCCCGGCTGGAGAAGCACGGAAACCGCCGCGCCGCGACCGTGAACCGCCTGTTGGCGCAACGCGAGCGGCTGATCGGGGCGCTGCTGTTCGGCAACAACGCGGTCAACATCGCCGCCTCGTCGCTGGCAACCGGCCTGTTGCTCGTCTGGTTCGGCCATGCCGGCGTGCTGTACGCGACGGTGATCATGACGCTCGTCGTCGTCGTCTTTTCCGAAGTGATCCCCAAGACCGCGGCCTTCAACGCCCCCGACCGCATCGCCTTGATGGTGGCGCGGCCGATGGAGCTGTTCGTCAAGGTGTTCGGCCCGTTGCTGATGGCGATCGAGGCTTTCGCGCGCTGGGTACTCAGTTTCTTCGGCATCACGGTTGGGGAGGAGGAGGAAGTGCTGTCGGCCCGCGAACGGTTGCGCGGCGCCGTCGACCTGCTGCACCGCGAGGGCGATGTCGAGACCGTCGACCGCGACATGTTCGGCGGCGTGCTTGACCTGCGCGAGCTCGTCGTCTCCGACGTGATGATCCACCGCACTGACATGATCACGCTCGATGCCGACGACAAGCCTGAAGCGATCGTCAACGCGGTGATCGCATCGCCGGTCACGCGCATCCCGCTGTGGCGCGACAACCCGGAGAACATCGTCGGCATCCTGCACGTCAAGGATCTGCTGCGCGCGCTGCACGCCGTCGATGGCGACGCCGCCAAGGTCGACGTCGCCGCGTTGACGAAGCCGCCGTGGTTCGTGCCCGACACGCGCCCGGTGTCAGAGCAGCTCAAGGCCTTCCGCCGCCGCAAGACGCAGATGGCGCTAGTGGTCGACGAATACGGCGACGTCGAGGGCCTCGTCACGCTCGAGGACATCCTTGAGGAGATCGTCGGCGACATCTCCGACGAGCACGACATCGCCATGCCGGGCGTGCGCCGCCAGCCCGACGGCTCGATCAATGTCGACGGCGCGGTGCCGATCCGAGACCTCAACCGCGTCATGGACTGGAATCTGCCGGACGGCGAGGCCACCACGATCGCCGGGCTGGTGATCCACGAGGCGCGCTCGATCCCGGACGTCGGCCAGAGCTTCACCTTCCACGGCTTCCGCTTTCGCGTGCTGCGCAAGAGCCGCAACCGCATCACCGCGATTCGCATCCAGCCGCTGCCGCGCACCCAGCCGGCGAAAAAGGCGAGTTGATCAGGCCCCGCCTTCGCCCGGCGCCGCGGCGTGGATGGCGAGGGCGTGCACGCCGCCCGAAAGCTCATCCGAAAGTATCGCGTTAATCATGCGATGGCGCTCGACACGGGTCTTACCTTTGAACGCCTGCGACACGATATAAACTCTGAAGTGAGTTTGCCCGCCCGGTCGATGCCCGGCATGGCCTTCATGCTGGTGCGATTCGTCCACCACCTTGAGGCTTTGCGGCGTGAAAGCCTCGGTCAACTTCTTTTCGATAGTGTGTGCGGTCTGCATGCTGGGCGTGGTTAAAAGCGCGAATACCGTGCGGGTCAATGGTTTGTCGCGTCTCTGTCAAGTCTTGAAGGCGTCATTGCATAAGGCGCATACTGTCCGGTCATGAAATTCGACTCGCCTTTATTCGACAAGATCCGCGTCAAGCCGTCGCGGGATCGCCGTCCGAAAGCCCCGGGCCCGGCGTGCGGGTGGCATGGCTGCAAGGAAGCCGCCACGCACCGCGCGCCCAAGGGCCGCGGCAACGACAAGGACTACTGGCACTTCTGCCTCGCGCACGTGCGCGAATACAATCAGTCGTACAATTTCTTCGCCGGCATGAACGATGCCGCCGTCCTCGCCTATCAGAAGGACGCGCTCACCGGCCACCGCCCGACCTGGAAGATGGGAACCGGCAAGCGCTTCACGAAGCCCGATCTCGGCGAATTCACGAAGGGCGGCGATCCGTTCGACCTGTTCGGCGAAGGCGTGCGCGCCGAGCAGCAGGCGAAAGCCGAGACCCGGCAAATCCGCAATGCCGAGCGCAAGGCGCTTGACCGGCTCGGCCTCGATGTCGGCGCCACCCCGCAGCAGGTAAAAATTCGCTTCAAGGCGCTGGTGAAACAGTTCCACCCTGACGCCAATGGCGGCGACCGCTCGACTGAGGAGCGGCTGGTCGAGGTCATCCAGTCTTACAACTATTTGAAATCGGTCGGCTTCGCCTGAGGCTCGGCGCACTTTCTTGCGTCCCGCCCCACAAAGCAGCCTGGCCCCGCCTTTCGCGCGGGGCTCATCGCACCTATCTCATTGAAAATATTGATAGTGGTATCGGAGACAGGCGGGTTTTTCCGCGCTGCGGCGTCTGCTAAGTTCGTGCCTCTATCAGCCGGACCGTAATTCGTCGGACCCGCATCAGGCTTCGGGCGTTCCGAAGCCACGGAGGATCAATGGCTACCGCAGTACAAGAACAAGTTGCCGGCCTGCCTGACATGAAAGTGTCGGTCCGGCAGACCTTTGGCATCGACAGCGAACTGGAAGTCCCCGCTTATTCGAAACCCGACGAGCACGTCCCCGACCTCGACGCGGACTACCGCTTCGATCGCCCGACGACGCTCGCCATCCTGGCCGGCTTTTCCAAGAATCGCCGCGTCATGGTCACCGGCTATCACGGCACCGGCAAGTCGACGCACATCGAGCAGGTCGCGGCGCGGCTGAACTGGCCCTGCGTGCGCGTCAACCTCGACAGCCACATCAGCCGTATCGACCTGATCGGCAAGGACGCCATCGTTCTGAAGGAAGGCCAGCAGGTCACGGAATTTCGCCAAGGCATTTTGCCCTGGGCGCTGCAGAACAACGTTGCGCTGTGCTTCGACGAGTACGACGCCGGCCGCCCGGACGTGATGTTCGTGATCCAGCGCGTGCTGGAAGCGTCCGGCCGCCTGACGCTGCTCGACCAGAGCAAGGTCATCAAGCCGCATCCGGCGTTCCGCCTGTTCGCCACTGCCAATACGGTGGGCTTGGGCGACACGTCCGGCCTCTATCACGGCACGCAGCAGATCAACCAGGGCCAGATGGACCGCTGGTCGATCGTCACCACGCTGAACTATCTGCCGCACGACAACGAGGTCGAGATCGTGCTGGCGAAGGCCAAGCACTACCGCAACGATCAGGGCCGCGACATCGTCAACAAGATGGTGCGGGTCGCGGATCTCACGCGCAACGCCTTCATGAACGGCGATATCTCGACCGTGATGAGCCCGCGCACGGTGATCACCTGGGCGGAGAACGCCGAGATCTTCAACGACGTCGGCTTCGCCTTCCGGCTCACCTTCCTCAACAAGTGCGATGAGCTGGAGCGGCCGATCGTCGCTGAATTCTATCAGCGCTGCTTCGGCGTCGATCTGCCGGAGAGTTCGGTCAACGTGGCCTTGAGCTGAGGTTTCGACCGAAGGACAAGCCATGACCACGGGCCAGGAAGAAGCGGTGGTCGCGCTCGCCGGCAGCCACGAGCGTTACGACAATATCGACCTGTTGCGCGCGGTCGCCGTGGTGGCGGTCATGCTGTTCCATTACACCGCGCGCTTCCCCCAGGACTACGTTCATTTCAGCCAGCCGGTCTGGCGCTTCAACTACGGCTTCATGGGCGTCGACCTGTTCTTCATCATCAGCGGCTACTGCATCTACATGACGGCGACGCACTGCCGCGGCGTCGGCCTGTTCTGGGCGCGGCGGTTCTCGCGTCTGCAGCCCGCCTACATGGCGGCGATCCTCGTCACGTTCGCCGTCGTTTCGCTGTTCGGCTTGCCCGACCGCGGCGTCACGGGATTGCAGGCGCTGGCGAACATGGCGTGGCTCAACGGCATCGGCGTCGTGCCGCATGTCGACGGCGTCTACTGGTCGTTGATCTCCGAGATCAAGCTGTACCTGTTGTTCGGGCTGCTCTATTTCGGCCTAAAATCGCGCGGCGACCCGATCCTGTGGTGGAGCGCGCTGTGCTTGGCCGGAGCGGCCGTGATGCTGGTCGACCGGCACAGTTTCGGCGGCTCGGTGCAGGACTGGAGCCAGGATTTCGCGACTTTCGTTTTCCCCGCCAGCGCCTTTTTTCTGATGGGCATGCTGATCTATCGCTGGGCCGAAACCCCGGCGGTGACGCGGCTATTCGCCATCGCGGTGTTCGCCGGCGTCTGCTGCCTCTACGGCCCGGGGTGGAAGGAGCGCATCATCCTCATCGCCCTGTTCCCGCTCGCCAAGCTCGCCCTCGACCGTAAATCGCTGACGGTGCCGGCGCCGCTCGTATTCGTCGGGTTCGTCAGCTACCCGCTCTATCTGTTGCATCAGAATATCGGCGTGGTCGCGCTGCGCCAGCTCGCGCCCTATATATCGTCCGAATACGCCCGGATCGCCGTGGCGGCCGCGATCTCGCTCGCCTTGGCGGCCCTGATCGGCGTCGCCGTCGAGCATCGCTTCCGCAAGCCGCTGGAGCGCGCCAGCGAGCGGCTGTTCTCGGCGATAGTTGCGCTGCCGTGGCAGTTCGGCATGCTGCGCACGAAACGGTCCTGAAAGCAGCCATGGCGTCCAACATCAAATCGAAACCGTCGTCGAAGGAGTCGCCGACCGAGCCGTTCAAGCGCGCGGTCACCGGCTGCCTGCGCGCCATCGCGCGCAAGCCCGACCTCGAGGTGAATTTCGCCGCCGAGCGTCCGGGCCTGATGGGCGGCAAGGCGCGGCTGCCGGAGCCGCCGCGCAAGCTGACGAAGGCCGAAGCCGCGATCGTGCGCGGCAATGCCGACTCGATCGCGCTGCGGCTTGCCTGCCACGATCCCGCCGTTCACCGCCGCCTGCAGCCAGGCGGCCAGCAGGCGCGCGCGGTGTTCGAAGCGGTCGAGCAGGCTCGCGTCGAGGCGATCGGCGCGCGGCGCATGGACGGCGTCGCCAAGAACTTGACCGCCATGCTCGACGAGCGCTTCGCCCGCGCCAAGTTCGACCAGATCACCGAGCGCGGTGACGCGCCGATCGAGGAGGCCCTCGCCTTGATGGTGCGCGAGCGCCTCACCGGCATGGCGCCGCCGGAGCACGCCAGGAAGCTCGTCGACCTGTGGCGGCCGCTGATCGAGGACCGCGCCGGGGCCGACCTCGACCGGCTCGAAGGCGTGGTCGAGGACCAGCGCCAGTTCGCCGACGCCGTGCACGACCTGCTCGATTCGCTGGAGATGGGAGAGGACCGCTCCAGCGACTCCGAGGATCAGGAGGACGAAGGCGAGGAGGATCAGCGCAAGCAGCAGTCGGGCGAGGAGGGCGATGCCGCCGAGTCCGACGACCAGCAACGCATGAGCAGCGAGGAAACCGAGGCCTCCGCCGAGGACATGCCGGATTCCGCGACCGAGGCGGTCGATGCGCAGACCGCCGACATGGCCGACGACAGCGACCTCGGCGACGCCGAGACGCCGGGCGAGCCGCAGCGGCCGCGCCAGTCCGGCCAGAACGAGCCGCGCGGGCCGGACTACCGCGCCTTCACCATGAAGTTCGACGAGACCATCGCAGCCGAGGACCTCTGCGAGCCGGAAGAGCTCGATCGCCTGCGCGGCTATCTCGACAAGCAGCTCTCGAACCTGCAGGGCGTCGTCGCCCGCCTCGCCAACCGGCTGCAGCGCCGCCTGATGGCGCAGCAGAATCGCTCGTGGGAATTCGACCTCGAGGAAGGCCAGCTCGATCCGGCGCGGCTGTCGCGCATCGTCATCGACCCGCTGCATCCTTTGTCGTTCAAGGCCGAGAAGGACATGCAGTTCCGCGACACCGTGGTGACGCTGCTGCTCGACAATTCCGGCTCGATGCGCGGCCGCCCGATCACGGTCGCCGCCACCTGCGCCGACATTCTGGCACGCACGCTCGAGCGCTGCGGCGTCAAGGTCGAGATCCTCGGCTTCACCACCCGCGCCTGGAAGGGCGGGCAGTCGCGCGAATCCTGGCTCACCGCCGGCAAGCCGGCCAATCCCGGCCGCCTCAACGATCTGCGCCACATTATCTACAAGTCGGCCGACGCGCCGTGGCGGCGCGCCCGCAAGAATCTCGGGCTGATGATGCGCGAGGGCCTGCTCAAGGAGAACATCGATGGCGAGGCGCTCGACTGGGCGCACAAGCGCCTGCTGGCGCGCACCGAGCAGCGCCGCATTTTGATGATGATCTCGGACGGCGCGCCGGTCGACGACTCGACGCTCTCGGTCAATCCCGGCAATTACCTCGAGCGGCACCTGCGCTGGGTGATCGAGGAGATCGAGACCCGCTCACCGGTCGAGCTCATCGCCATCGGCATCGGCCACGACGTCACGCGCTACTACCGCCGCGCCGTCACCATCGTCGACGCCGAGGAGCTCGGCGGCGCCATGACCGACAAGCTCGCCGAGCTGTTCGAGGAGAAGGCTCCGGCCGAGCCCGCGCGCACGCCGCGCGGCGCGCGCCGGCGCGTGGCGTGATCCCGATCTGCCGCCGGCTCGCCGCCGGTCTGCTGCTCGCCGCGCTCGCTTTATCCCCGTCGCTCGCCCAGTCGCCGCGCTACGCGCCGGCGCCTGCGCAAATTACGGTCGAGGCGGAGCCGATCGCCAGCTTCGACACCGGCGACGCCTCGCGCGTGCGCTTCGGCGCGCTCGAATTCCGCGGTGGCCTAGTGCTCAAGTCGAGCGAGCGCGCCTTCGGCGGCATTTCCGGATTGCGCCTCGATGCCGACGGCGCGCACTTCCTCGCCGTCACCGACAACGGCTCGTGGCTGCGCGGCCGCATCGTTTACCGCGACGGCCATCCCTCCGGCATCGCCGACGCCGAGATGGCGCCGCTGCTTGGGCAAGACGGCAAGCCGCTGGCGTCGCGCGGCTGGTTCGATTCCGAATCGCTCGAGAATGACAACGGCACGCTCTACGTCGGGCTCGAGCGCGTCGAGCAGATCGTACGCTTCAACTACGGACGCGACGGCCTGACCGCGCGCGGCGAGCCGCTGCCGGTGCCAGCCGACTTCAAGACCTTCAAGTTCAACAAAAGCCTCGAATGTCTGGCGATGCCAGCGAAGGGCTCGCCGCTCGCCGGCACGCTGATCGCGGTCACCGAGCGCAGCCTCGACGTCGACGGCAACCACCGCTCTTATCTGTTGAGCGCCTCACACGGCGATCTGCTCAGCGGCGCGCAAGCCGAGCGTTTCAGCGTCAAGCGCAGCGACGACTTCGACGTCAGCGATTGCACCATCCTGCCGCCGGCCGATCTGCTGCTGCTCGAGCGGCGCTACTCGCCGCTGCGCGGCGTCGCCATCCGCATACGCCGCATCCCGCTCGCTAGCCTGAAAGCCGGCGCGCTCGCCGACGGCGCGCAGCTCATCTATGCCGACATGGGATTCGAGATCGACAACATGGAAGGCCTCGCCGTGCATCGCAACGCCAAGGGCGAGACCATCCTTACGCTCATCTCGGACGACAATTTCTCGTCGTTCCAGCGCACCCTGCTGCTGCAATTCGCGCTGGTGGGGGAGTAAAAGGCAAAAGCCCCGCGACGGGCGCGGGGCTTGGCACTTGCCGTCGTGACGGTCTCAGCTTGCCGCCGCGGCCTTCTTCTTCGCGATCTGCTTCTTGAGGTCGCGCATCTTCGGCGACAGGCCCTCATCCTTGGCCTTGAGCAGGAAGGCATCGAGCCCGCCGCGGTGATCGACGGTCTTGAGCGCGTTGGTCGAGACCCGCGCCCGCACCCGGCGGCCGAGCGCGTCCGAGATCAGTGTCACGTTCTGCAGGTTGGGCAGAAAGCGGCGCTTGGTCTTGATGTTGGAGTGGCTGACCTTGTGGCCGACCATGGCCTTCTTGCCGGTCAGATCGCAACGAAAGGACATGGCTTGATCCTCAAAAAACACTGGCGCGGGAGCCGCGGCGCGAACCGTCATTCGTCATGGAAGACGGGCGTTCGTATAGAGACGCCGGCCTTGACCGTCAAGCCGCGCCAAAACAACACAGATTCGACGCATTCCGCGCCGAGCTATTGAACCGGCGGCGGGCCTGGCCGTTTCCTGTGGAGCCAGCGGCTCCGGGTCGAACGGCCCCTTGCCGCGCCCGAAACCCGGCTGAATGATCGCGTTTGTTCGCCCCCGGGTCCGTCCCGCGGCGAAGGAGAATTGACCCTCGTGCTGGCAACTCGGCGCCTCCGGCTTTTCGTCACCTTCGCTGCCGCGGTTGGCGCCAGTCTTGGCGCCATGCCGACCTCGGCGTCGGCGCAAGGCCGGCTGGACGCGACCTACAACGTGACGCTCGCCGGCATCCCGATCGGCAAGGGCGACTGGTCGATCGACATCTCCGACACGCACTACACGGCGACGGCGAGCGGCAAGACCACCGGCCTGATGCACGTGCTGACCGGCGGGCAGGGCGAAACCAGCGGCACTGGGACCTTCGCCAACGGGCAGCTGCAGAGCGCGACTTATCTCTCGAACATCATCAGCCACAAGAAGACCGACAGCATCCGGCTGGTCGTCGACGACGGCAACGTCAAGGAAGCCAAGATCGACCCGCCGACCGATCCCGATCCCGAGCGCGTGCCGATCACCGAGGCGCAACAGCACGGCATCCTCGATCCGATGAGCGCGGTCCTGCTGCGCTCGCCCGGCACCGGCGAGGCAATATCGGCGGAAGCTTGCCAGCGCACCGTGCCGATCTTCGATGGTCGCATCCGCTACGACCTGCATATGGCCTACAAGCGCATGGAGCAGGTGAAGGTCGACAAGGGTTATGCCGGGCCGGCGGTGGTCTGCGCGGTCTATTTCACCCCGGTCGGCGGCTACGTCCCCTCGCGCTTCGCCATCCGTTACATCACCAAGATGCGCGACATGGAAATCTGGCTGGCGCCGATCGCCGGCACGCGGGTGCTGGTGCCGATCCGCGCGCAGGGTCCGACGCCGCTCGGCCCGGTGGTGATGGCGGCCGAGAAATTCGTCTCGCTGGCGACGCCGGCCAAGGCCTCCGCCAACGGTTCGAAGACGCAATAGGCGGAAAAAAGCGGCTTGACTCTCGTTGGGACACGTTGTCGTTCGCCGTTAACTTTTCGGCGGCATTGAATCGCCTTGAATCAGGCCCCAGCTACCCGATGTGGTAGGACTCGAAGGAACGAAATCCAGATGTCGCCGTGAACGAACGCTTACAGCGCCGGAGTCAGTGATTCGGGCGCGTTTCGTTCCAGACTCGTTCCAAGGCTTAACTGCGCGGCTTGCAACCGTCGCATTGTGATACAGAAAACCTCCGGCGGGGCATTCCGTCGGGTGCGGATGCGTAATGTCCCTGTCTTTTTCCCGTCCTTCGAGCTCTGAATCCCGCGCCCGCGGCGCCGGCGTGACTGCGGTGCTGGGCCCGACCAACACCGGCAAGACCTATCTCGCCATCGAGCGGATGCTCGCCCATTCGAGCGGCATGATCGGGCTGCCGCTTCGGCTGCTGGCGCGCGAGGTCTACAACAAGTGCGTCGACCGGGTCGGCGCCGCCCAGGTTGCGCTCATTACCGGCGAGGAAAAGATCAAGCCGCCGAACGCGCGCTACTGGGTCTCGACCGTCGAGGCCATGCCGCGCGACCTCGACGTCGCCTTCCTGGCGGTCGACGAGATCCAGCTCGGCGCCGATTTCGAGCGCGGCCACGTCTTCACCGACCGCATGCTCAACGCCCGCGCCCGCGAGGAGACGCTGGTGCTCGGCGCCGCCACCGCGCGGCCGATGGTCGAAAAGCTTTTGCCCGGCGCGCACATCATCAGCCGGCCGCGGCTGTCGATGCTCACTTATTCGGGCGAGAAGAAGCTGACGCGGCTGCCGCGGCGCTCGGCCATCGTCGCCTTTTCGGCGGAAGAAGTTTACGCCATCGCCGAGCTGATCCGCCGCCAGCGCGGCGGTGCCGCGGTGGTGCTCGGCGCGCTGTCGCCGCGCACAAGAAATGCGCAGGTCGCGCTCTACCAGTCCGGCGACGTCGATTACCTGGTCGCGACCGACGCCATCGGCATGGGGCTGAACCTCGACGTCGACCACGTCGCCTTTGCCTCCGACCGCAAGTTCGACGGCTACCAGTTCCGCAAGCTCAATCCGGCGGAGCTGGCGCAGATCGCGGGCCGCGCCGGCCGCGCCACGCGCGACGGTACCTTCGGCACCACGGGACGCTGCGATCCGTTCGAGCCGGAACTGGTGCAGGCGCTGGAGAGCCACAATTTCGAGCCGCTGCGGCAGCTGCAATGGCGCAATTCCACGCTCGATTTCGCCTCGATCGGCGCGTTGCAGGCCTCGCTCGCCATGCCGCCGCGCGAGCAGGGACTGACGCGCGCGCCGACCGGCGAAGACATTCTCGTTTTGGAACACGCCGCGCGCGACGAGGATGTCCGCGGCATGGCGAACGGCGCCGCGGCGATCGAGCGTTTATGGGACGTTTGCCAAGTTCCCGATTACCGCAAGATCGCGCCCGCCACTCATGCCGAATTGATCGTGACCCTCTATGGATTCCTGATGCGGGAGGGTAAAATCCCGGTCGATTGGTTTGCCCAGCAGCTCGCGCAGGCCGATCGCACCGAAGGCGACATCGACACCCTCTCCAACCGGATCGCGCATGTCAGGACGTGGACTTACGTTGCCAACCGCCCGGATTGGCTCGCCGATCCGGAGCACTGGCAGGGGGTCGCGCGCGCCATCGAAGACAAGTTGTCGGATGCGCTGCACGAGCGTCTGGCCGAGCGTTTCGTCGACCGCCGCACCAGCGTATTGATGCGGCGGCTGCGCGAGAAGGACATGCTGGAAACCGAAATTGGCAAGGGCGGTGAGGTGACGGTCGAGGGCCACGTGATCGGCCGGCTCGACGGCTTCATGTTCGCGGCCGCCGCCTCGACCGACGCCTCCGAAGCCAAGGCGCTCAACGCCGCCGCGCAGAAGGCGCTGGCCGGCGAGATCGAGGCGCGGGCCACCAAATTGTCGCAGGCTTCGGCCGACCACATCGTGCTCGCCAATGACGGCGCGCTGCGCTGGGTCGGCGACCTGGTCGGCAAACTCGTTGCCGGCGATGACGTGCTGCGGCCGCGCGTGCGCATCATCGCCGACGAGCATCTCACCGGCCCGGCGCGCGAGCTGGTGCAGACCCGGCTCGATCTCTGGCTCAAGACCCACATCGAGAAGGTGCTGGCGCCGCTGTTCTCGCTCACCGCCGCCGATGACGTCACCGGAATGGCGCGCGGCGTCGCCTTCCAGCTCGTCGAAGCGCTCGGCGTGCTGGAGCGGCAGAAGGTCGCCGAGGAGGTCAAGGGCCTCGACCAGCCGTCGCGCGCGACGCTGCGCAAATACGGCGTGCGCTTCGGCGCCTATCATATCTATCTGCCGTTGCTGCTCAAGCCGGCGCCGCGCTCGCTGGCGACGCAGCTCTGGGCGCTCAAGCACGAAGGCCCCGACGCCAAGGGCGTCACAGAATTGCTGCACCTTGCCGGTTCGGGGCGCACCTCGATCCCGATCGACAAGGACACGCCGAAGTCGCTCTTCCGCACCGCCGGCTATCGCGTCACCGGCGAGCGCGCGGTGCGCGTCGACATCCTCGAGCGTCTCGCCGATCTCATCCGTCCGGCGCTGTCGTGGCGCGAGGGCGCGCCCGGCCCCAAGCCCGCCGGCGTATTCGATGGCCGCGGCTTCACCGTCACCGGCGCCATGACCTCGCTCACCGGCGCCTCAGGCGAGGACTTCGCCTCGATCCTGCGCTCGCTCGGTTACCGCATGGACCGCAAGCCGAAACCCGCGGAGCCGGCGGCTGTCCCCGCGGAAGTCGCCGCAACGCCCGAGACGCCCGCGATCGACGCGCCGGATGCCGCCGCGACGGCAGCCGAAGCGCCCGCGCCCGTGCCGGAAGCTTCGATCGATTCCATTGCGCTGCTGCCGGAGGCCGAGCTGATTCCAGCGGTGGCGACCGCGCCGATCGCGCCCGAAGTGGAAAATGCTGCGCAGCAACTTGCCGAGCCTACCGCAGCAGAGACAGCGCCAACCGAAGCTGCCGTGGCGCCGGTCGCCGAAGCCAAGCCCGAAGAGCCCGCCTTCATCGAGGTCTGGCGTCCGGGTGGCCGCGCCGAGCGCCGTCCGCACAAGCCGCGCCGTCAGCGCCGCCCCGAAAACAAGCAAGCCGCCGCGCCAGCCGTCACGTCGGATGCCGCGCCAGAAGGCGTGGCGCCCGCGTCGGCGGAAGCATCCGCTGTTGCTCCGGAAAAAGCTGCGGAGCCGGCGCAACAGGACCGCGCCAAGGACAGCATCAAGGATCGCGCCGCCCGCGACCGCGCCTTCCGCCAGGAGCGCCGCGACCGCAAGGAGAAGGCCGAGCGCCGCGACCAGCGCGTCGACGCCATGGCCCGGCCGAGCGGGGGCGGGCGTGGCCGGCGCGACAAGGGCGCCCAGGTCGATCGCGCCGAGCGCGAGCAGTATTACGCCAAGCCGCAAGGTCAGCGCGGCGACCGCAATAAGCAGCCGGATCCCAATTCGCCGTTCGCCAAGCTCGCGGCGCTCAAGCAGCAGCTCGAGCAGAGCACGAAAGAGCCGACCTGAGGGTTGATCGGGGCGTGGACCGCCAGCGCATCGACAAGTGGCTGTGGCACGCGCGCATGGTGCGCACCCGCACCGACGCGGCGAAACTCACTGAAGCAGGCTTCGTCCGCCTCAACGGCGCCCGGGTCGCTCAGCCGAGCCACGCCGTCAAGCTCGGCGACGTCGTAACCTTGGCGCTCGACCGCTCGGTGCGGGTGGTCAAGGTCGAGGGGTTCTGCGAGCGGCGGGGGCAGGCCGCTGCGGCGCGGGCGCTCTACCGCGATATGACCCGCCAGACCGGTTGATTCGCCTGCAAAAACGCGCCTCTGGCGTGGCAAGGCCGCCGCTTGCGGCCTATCTATGCTTGCGTTAGGCAGCGTTGCCGCCAGTTCCGGAGCCTTGGATGACCTACGTCGTCAACGAAAGCTGCATCAAGTGCAAATACATGGACTGCGTCGAAGTCTGTCCGGTGGACTGCTTCTACGAAGGCGCCAACATGCTGGTCATCCACCCGGACGAGTGCATCGACTGCGGCGTCTGCGAGCCGGAATGCCCGGTTGACGCCATCAAGCCGGACACCGAGCCGGGCCTCGAGAAATGGCTGGAGCTCAACGCCCAGTACGCTAAGGCCTGGCCGAACATCACGGTGAAGCGCGAGCCGCCGGAGGACGCCAAGGAGTGGGACGGCGTCGCCGGCAAGGAAAAATACTTCACACCGGAGCCCGGTGAAGGCGACTAGGCCTCGCGGCCGCCGGACTGTCCCGATTTGCGACATCCAGTTTCCGCATTAACCAGTCTTTAAGGTTTGCGGCGCGGCCCAATTGTTGAGGCGGCGAAGGCTGGATAGCGTCCGGGCGTGGCGTGTTCTGGGGGCTTCGATGCTGGGTTTGACGCGCTTCTCCGGCGCCACTGCCGCTTGTGTTTTCCTCGGTTTGGCCGCGACAAACGGCGCGCATGCGGCGCTTGTCTGCACCCCCGGCAACATCGTCGGCGCGGGCAACTGCGCTGAACTGGTATCGATTTCGCCGACCGCGACCGACATCGATCCGCCTGGCGTCTCGCTGATCATCGACAAATGGCAGTCGAATGCCGCTGCCGGTTTTGTCGAGACGCTGACCAGCGTTGAGTTCGTCCTCAACGCGACGCTTAGTTCTTCCGGCTCGATCACCAACAACACCAATCAGAAGCGCAGCTACGTCATTACCAACACGTCGGATTTCACGGTCAGCGCGGGAGCGGGCGCGCCGTCCAACTTCCTGGCCTCGCCCCTGATCTTCACGCTCGACACCGGGCTGACGGTCAGCAACGTGCTCGGCCATTCGACGGTCTCGTTCTCGAAGTCCGCCAATGCTCCGGCGCAGGATTCCGGCCTGATCACCACCAGCCTCGGCGAATACACCGGCCCCGGCACGTTCGCGGCGCTGCTCAGCACCTCGACCGACACCGGCCTCACCGGCGGCGGCGGCAATCTGGTGTTCTCGCTCACGACCTTGGCGAGCGCGGATATCAGCGTGACCTACAACTTCGATACCGAGCCGGACATTTCCCGCGCCCCGCCGACGCCGATCCCGGCGGCGTTGCCGCTGTTCGCCACCGGCGCGGGTGTTCTCGGCTGGGCCGCCCGGCGCGCGCGGAAGAATCGCGCCGCTTGAAGATAACCCCGGCAGCCGCGGCCGCCGATGGTAAGGCAGTATTGATCGGCCCGCCGTGGCACCCCATTTAGGTAGCATGGGAGTTCCATGGCTGCTGGCCGTTAACGATTTTCCGAAGATTGCAAATTTGCTGCAGCAGTATTGCGCAATTAATTCCGCATAAGACTTTGATTCTGCCCAAAAATGTGCTATACACTAAGAAAATCGATGAACACAAGAAATCCGCAGCAGAAAGAGCGCTCCCCCGTCGGGAGCCTATTTTTTCGGCAGCGTATCTAGGGAAAACGGCGAGAGGGCGTGAGTTCCACGCGTGAGCAGTGGCAGATAAAACGCGTCAGAAATCGAAAAAAGGTTCGGCCGGTATGACCCGGAAGCCTGAGAAGTCGGCCGCAGCGCGGCGGACCACCCCCCCGGCCTCGCGCGGCATCGTCCGTGGCGCGGCTCCCGCAGCCAAGAAAACCGGCAACCGCAAGGGTGCCGGCGAAGGAGTTTTGCCCGGAATGCCCAGCACGAAAAAGACGACTCAGCGCCAAGGCTTCAAGACCAACGAGTTCATCGTCTATCCGGCCCACGGGGTCGGCCAGATCCTGGCGATCGAGGAGCAGGAGGTCGCCGGCGCCAAGCTCGAGCTGTTCGTCATCAATTTCGTCAAGGACAAGATGACGCTCCGCGTCCCCACCGCCAAGATCGTGTCGGTCGGCATGCGCAAGCTCGCCGAGCCCGCGGTCGTCAAGCGGGCGCTGGAGACACTGAAGGGCCGCGCGCGCATCAAGCGCACCATGTGGTCGCGCCGGGCGCAGGAATACGAAGCCAAGATCAACTCGGGCGACATCGTCGCCATCGCCGAGGTCGTCCGCGACCTCTACCGTTCGGACACGCAGCCGGAGCAGTCCTACTCCGAGCGGCAGCTGTACGAAGCGGCGGTCGACCGCCTGTCGCGCGAGATCGCGGCGGTGCAGAAGGTGACCGAGACCGAGGCGATCAAGGAGATCGAGGCCTCGCTCGCCAAGGGCCCGCGCCGCGGTCCCAAGCCCGCCGAAGAGGCGACCGAAGGCGAAGCCACCACCGAGACCGAGGAAGAGGCGGCTTAAAGCCGCGCTTCCCGAAACGAATGAAATCGAAAAGCCCGGCAGCGATGCCGGGCTTTTTGTTTTTGAGTACGCCGCGACGTCCGCTCCGCCCCGCAAGCAGACAAGCGTGGACGCGGTTGCGTCGCCGCCCTCCTGCAAAGCTTCGGGCCTCGCTATACACTTCGGTATAAGCATGTGGGCAGGAGTTGGCGCGATGGCAAAGAAAAATGTCTTTATAAGCATGGGTAACCCGTACACGGAATCGCAGGGAAAATTCCTCGATGCATTAATTGATTTGCTGAGGGCCTGCGATATAGAGCCGCGCGCCATAAACAAGACGGACTATTCGACCGGGAGCCCGCTAAAAGATATCTCTCGCATAATGCGCGAGTGCCAGGGCGCGATCATCGTCGCCTGTGAACGAACCTATTTCGACTCTGGACTGGAAAAAAGGAGGTCTCCACAAGAAAAACCGTTGGCATCCGTGCGCTACACCACGCCGTGGAGCCAGATCGAGTCATCGATGGCATTTGCGCTTGGGATGCCAATCATCGTCATAATGGAGAATGGATTGCGGGAAGAAGGATTGCTCGAGGAGAAATACGATTGGTACATTGAGCGGCTGGATATTTCTGGCGATGCCTTTTTACAAAAAGATGTCCGTAGCCGGATCATGGCTTGGTGCCGTCGCGTGCAGACAGAAACACCGGCACGGGAGCAGCGCGGCCACATCACCGCCGAGATGACCATCTTCGAACTCGGCCAGATGCTAACCATCAAGACGGCGATTGGCTTAGTCGTCGCGTTATTTGCAATATTCGTATTTGGAGTTTTGATAGGCCGGAGTTCCTTCGGCGACTTCATACTCGCGTTGATGGGAAAGCTTTGAGCCGTAAGCTCGTCTGTTTGGGTTATCAGCGGGCAGCGCCGGCTGCCTCTTGACTTTATTCCTAGAGTACTAGATTATATTCCCATCCCGCCCCAATGAAAGGGTGTCTGATCAGCATCTTGCAGATGCCGGGCGGGGAGCGGTGGCCGGGCGGGGCGTCGGAGATGCGGCGCCATCAACCCCCCGGCGGTCCAAGCCGCATCGTCCCGGCGCGCTGCCCGCGCGTCACGGGGCTCCGTGATGACGGCGCGGGCGAATGGTCACGTTCAGCCGGCGCCGATCTGGGCCCAACAGCGGTGGATAGGCAAACCCTCCGTGAGGCGGGTCGCCTGAAACGGTAAGTCCACCGGGGGCGATGGGGAGTAAACCTAGAAACACCGCGCGCGGGACGCCTTTGGTCTGGCGGACTTGCGGTTACCACCGGTCTCGACAAGCCTCGATGTCGCGAGGCGTCGGGGCCCGCGGGTCCGTCTGGACCCATCGGCGTCCCGCGCGCCCTTCTTCTCGCGCGCGGCAGAATTGGACGACGGCGTACCCGGCGCCGCAAAGAATACGGGCG
>Ga0265313_10001019_pt1 | contig 27296 bp, 22 predicted proteins | sample 4123metaG_FD_203122 | JGI IMG/M metagenome (GOLD analysis project Ga0265313, IMG submission 203122) | Rhizosphere microbial communities from Carex aquatilis grown in University of Washington, Seatle, WA, United States - 4-1-23 metaG | ecosystem: Host-associated > Plants > Roots > Rhizosphere >...
GTGAAAAATTGGACCGTGGCCGAGGGGCTCTCGTCCAACCGCGTGAATTTCGTGTTCGAAGACATCGATGGCAGCATCTGGTGCGGGTTGCCGACCGGGTTGGTGCGGCTCAAGAACAACGAAATCACAATTGTCACAAGCGCGGACGGACTGGCGGACGCGCGTATCTACGCCATCGTGCCGGACGATCTTGGGTTCTTCTGGCTCTATTCGGGGCGCGGCATCCTGCGGGTAGCGCGCAAGAGCCTGGCGGAATTTGCCGCCGACCGATCCCGGCGGGTCGCCTGCGATATCTTCGACGGCCTCGAGTCGGTAAAATTCACCGACCGCACCGACCAGGGCTTTTCCGGATGCAAAACGCCCGATGGTCGAATCTGGTTCCCGAATCCCGCGGGCGTGGTGATGGTCGATCCGACGCACTACTTCATCAACCGCGTGCCGCCGCGGGTCCACATCGAAAGCGTCCGTGCCAATGGCCGCATCCTCCCGAAGGGCCAGTCGGCGGTCTTACCGCTCGCCGAGCGCAGCGTGGAATTCTTTTTCTCCGCGCTGAGTTTCATCGCCCCCACGAAAGTCAACGTGCGCTATCAGCTCGAAGGTTTCGACGCCGCCTGGGTCGGAGCGGACCTCAACCGGTCGGTGACCTACAACAATCTGCGCTCCGGCCGCTATACGTTCCGCGTGCAGGCGGCCAATGCCGACGGGGTCTGGAATACCGTCGGCGACCGGTTCAGCATCGAACTGCCCCCGCCCTACTACGAGCGGCCCTCGTTCTATGCCCTCTGCGGCGGCGCACTCGCGCTCGCCGTTTTTGGCGGCTACCGGTGGAAGCTCCGGCAACTGCACCGCCGTCAGCAAAAGCTCCAAGCCGAAAACGATCTGCTCGAAGCCAAGGTCGCCCGCCGGACCGACGAACTCGCCCGGTCGTTTTCGGTCCTCAATGCCACGATTGAGTCGACGGCAGACGGGATCGTGGTGGTGGATCTCGCGGGCAGGATCATCCACTACAACACTCGGTTCGCCGGCATCTGGCAGTATCCGGGCAGCCTCCTGGAGCACGGCGACGCGGAAAACTTTCGCGCCCATGCCGCCCAGCTTCTCAAGGATCCGGAAAAGTTTCTTGAGATCATCCCGACGCGCAACGACGGACCGACGGCCAGTGACTTTGACGAGATTGCGCTGAAGGACGGGAGGATTTTCGAGCGCTATGTCCTTCCGCAGTCGATCGAGGGCAAATGCGTCGGCCATGTGGTCAACTGGCGCGATGTGACCACGCGCAAACACGCGGAGTCGGAGCTCCGTCGGATTCACCAGCAACTGCTCGTCGCCTCCCGCCAGGCCGGCATGGCTGAGGTGGCCACCGGGGTGCTGCACAATGTCGGCAATGTGCTGAACAGCGTGAATGTCTCCGCCACGCTCGTCACCGACCAGGTGCGCCACTCCAAGGGCGCCAGCGTGGCGAAGCTCGCCGCGCTCTTCGCGGAGCACCGGGCCGACCTCGGCGATTTCCTGACGAAAGATGCCCGCGGCCAGATGATCCCTGATTACCTCGGCATGCTTGCGGATTCGCTCGTCGCCGAGCAGCAGGGGCAGCTGACGGAGCTCGAGCACCTCCGCAAAAGCATCGAACACATCAAGGACATTGTCGCCATGCAGCAGGCTCACGCAGGAAGTTCCGGCGTGATCGAGACGGTTGAGGTGTCCGACCTCGTCGAGGCTGCCATCCAGATGAACGCCAGCTCGCTCGCTCGCCACGACATCACCCTCTTCCGCGACTACCAGACCCGGCCGATGATCACCACCGACAAGCATAGGGTGATACAGATTCTCATCAACCTTGTGCGAAACGCCAAGCAGGCCTGCGACGAGTCCGGACGGACCGACAAGCAGATCGCGGTGCGCACGACGGGCGACGACCGCAGCGTCAAAATCACAGTCAGCGACAACGGCGTGGGCATCCCCGCGGAGAACCTCGACCGGATCTTCAACCAAGGGTTTACCACCAAGAAGACCGGCCACGGCTTCGGCCTGCACAACAGCGCAATCGCGGCCAAGGAAATCGGCGGCTCGCTCACCGTCCAGAGCGGGGGCCCCGGCCGCGGCGCCGCCTTCATTCTGGATCTGCCCCTCAAGCAAAACCCTCCCGCCCATGAAGACTCCCCCTCCTGAAAAGAACCTCCGCATCCTCGTCATCGACGACAATCGCGCGATACACGACGATTTCCGGAAGATCCTCGTCGGCGAACGAACCCCGGACAAGGCCCGCGCCATGGAAGCAGTCCTGTTTGGCGAGGCGGCCGAAACGCGCCGGACGATCCGCTTCGAGCTGGACTCGACCTACCAGGGCAAGGACGGCTTCGAGATGGTGGAGCGGGCCGTGGCCGCCGGCAGGCCCTATGCGATGGCCTTCATGGATGTCCGCATGCCGCCGGGCTGGGACGGCATCGAGACCGCCGAACGCATCTGGAAGGTCGATCCCGAGATGCAGATCGTCATCTGCACCGCCTTTTCGGACTATTCGTGGGATCAGATGGGCGAGAAGCTCGGCCAATCCGACAAATTCGTGATCCTCAAGAAGCCCTTCGACAACGTCGAGGCGCTGCAGCTCGCCATCGCGCTCACAGAAAAATGGAATCTCGCGCGGCAGGCAAAGTTTCAACTCGCCCATCTCGAAGAGCTCGTCGAGGAACGCACCGGCGAGTTGCGCATCGCCAAGGAGGCCGCCGAGGCCGCGTCGACGGCCAAGAGCGAGTTTCTCGCCAACATAAGCCATGAAATCCGGACGCCGATGAACGGCGTGATCGGCATGACCGGACTGCTTCTCGACCTGGAACTCGGGCCCGTTCAGCGCGAATACGCCGAAACGATACGCGCCAGCGCCGACACGCTCCTCACGGTGATCAACGATGTGCTCGATTTTTCCAAGATGGAGGCGGGCAAGCTAACCTTTGAAATGATCGCCTTCGACCTGAAGGAGACGGTCGAGAGCACGCTCGACATGCTCGCCGAGCGTGCGCGGGCCAAGGGCATCGGGCTGGTGATGGACATGCCGGCGGAGGTGCCGCGACTCCTGAGGGGCGACCCGGGCCGGCTGCGCCAGATTCTCACCAACCTGACGGGCAACGCGATCAAGTTCACCGAGGGCGGGGAAGTCGCCGTCCGCGTCGCTCAGGAGACTGAGAGCGACCAACGCGTCGTGCTCCGCTTCACCGTGACCGACACCGGCGTGGGCATCCCGCCCGAGGTCCAGGCCCGGCTGTTCCAGGCCTTCACCCAGGCCGATTCTTCCATGGCGCGACGCTACGGCGGCACCGGTCTCGGCCTCGCGATCTGCAAGCAGCTGGTCTCGATGATGGATGGCCAGATCGGGGTCGAGAGCGAGGCGGGCAAAGGCTCAACGTTCTGGTTCACCGCACATTTCGAGAAACCCGCGCGCGGCCAGTCGCCGCTCGCGGGCGATCGGGACGCGCCGTTGCCCCAGCTCTCGGGCGGGACGCGCATCCTGCTGGCAGAGGATAATGCCGTTAACAAGAAAGTCGGGCTTGCGATGCTGAAAAAGCTCGGTTTCACCGCCGACCCCGTTGGCAACGGGATTGAAGCCCTTGAGGCGTTGCAACGCATCCCCTACACGTTGGTCTTCATGGACTGCCAGATGCCGGAGATGGACGGCTTCGAAGCAACACGGCTCATCCGCGAACGCGAACACGACACCGGCCATGCCTGTCCCTGGAAATCGCCCGTCCACATCATCGCGCTCACAGCCAGCGCCATGCAGGGCGACCGCGAAAAATGCCTCGCCATCGGCATGAACGACTATGTGAGCAAGCCCATATGCCTCGGCGAGCTGCAGGCGGCACTGGAGCGCTGGCAATGCTCCTTAATTTCGGCCGCTTGAAGGCGATTACAACAGGTCTGTCCTGTCGTCCAGCCCGACCCTGAGCACTGAATTCAGTCCTCCAAAAGGATTGGCCGCGCTCTGCGTCGCCTGCGGATCGTCGGTCCAGACGCCGTCCACGACAAAACGATACTCATACTGGCCCGACTTGAGCATCAGCCGCGCGGACCATTCTTCGGATCCAATGTGCTTCAGCGGGTTGGCGTCCGAGCGCCAGCCGTTGAAAGTGCCGGCCACCTCTACCGCGCTAGCCTCCGGAGCGTAAAACGTGAGCACCACTTCTTGTTCCTCCAAGGCGGGGAATCGCTCCGAAATCGGCTGGATTGGAAACGGCGCCTCCATGTTATTCTTTCTTTCTGCCGGAGCCGCTCTTCTTGCCCCCGCCTGTGAGTTTGTTCACGGTAGCCCAAGCCCGTGCTTCGGCGGTTTTCGTGCCGATCCCCTTTTTCTCGTACCCGGCTTCGATGTGCGCGGCCTGACGCTTCTGTTTGTCAGTGTAGCTGGATTTATCGCCTTGAGGCATTGGCGGCTCTTTCATTTGGGCGGGGCACGGTGATCCCGAGCGCGGCGCTCAAATCGATCTCATGGTCCTGCTCCTGGGCGATGATGACGCGCAAGGTCTCGCTCAACGCGAATTCCCCCATCGCCTCGGCCTGGCGGATGCGCTCGCGGTAGCGGCCCACCGTTTCCCGCTCGTTCTCCAAATCTGCGCGCAGCATTTCGACCGGATCGTTCGAGGTCTTGACCGGCTTGGGCGTCACGACGGGCATGCCGCCCAGATAGTCGATCTGTTTGGCGATCTTTATGGCGTGCTGCAGTTCCTCCGCCGCATGCAGCTCCAATTCCCGCGCGATGTCGGTGTAAGCGGCGCCTTTTAGCACCTGGCTATATACCGTGTAGGCGATGATCGCTTGATATTCTCCGGCCAAATCCTCGTTCAACAACTGAATCATCTGTTCACGAGTGATATTCAATGCAGCTGGCGTGGATTCTTTGGTCATGATGTTTTGGGATATTAGTCGGCGTCTTTGACGGCGAAGCCGACTTTGATGGTAACCTGCCACAGAATTTCGTTCCCGGTCTCGATGCTGCCGCGCGTCTCGATCACTTGAAACCAGCACAAGTTCTTGACCGTTTTTCGGGCACGCTTGATGGCCTTCCCGACGGCATCCTCGACGGATCTCGTGGATGTGCCGGTCAGTTCGATGAGCTTATAGACGGTGTCTTTCATGTTCTTTTGCCGGGATTCAGGGCGATAGCCTCCACATCTGCGGTTTCAGGAGTCCATGGGATGCCCACTTCACGAGTGTAGGCCTGAAGCCGGTTGAATGCTATGGGGTGGTGACCCACCATCAAACAGCCTGCCTGGCGACACCCACACCGGGGCAGGGTGTCCAACGGCTCCATGTCGATCGACAAAGAGAGCAGCGGTTTACCGGAAGTGAACGTTCACCGGCGAACGACAAAAGTGAATTTGTGGATGATCGCGGGAATCTTTATGTTTCTCATTGCGGCGGTCGGCACGGCGTATTGGGTCTTGCGTTCCGCGGCGGAAAATTAGCAGCCGCGCCATTCGTTCGTCCGTCTTTGGCGCGCCGCCCCTCCGTATGCAGATCAATCAAAAAGCTTCAGGTCTATCGAATCGGCCAGAAGCTTGTAGCCCGCGGTGTTCGGGTGGACGTAGTCGCGCGTGAGGTCCTTGCGGATCCGCAGCGGGTTTTGGGGATCCTGAACGACCTTCTCGAAGTCGAACACCGCGTCGTAGGCCTTTGAAGTGCGGATCCATCGGTTGACGGCCTGGCGGGTCGCCTCGTTCGCGGGCGTGTCCTTCGTGGAATTCTGGATCGGCAGCAGCGTCACCCCATAGACCTTGATGCCCCGGGCGTGCGCCCTTGCGATGACGTCCTGATAGGCCCCGATGAGCTGCTCCGGCGAAGCGTGCTCGTAGCTGATGTCATTGATGCCCTCGAACACAACCACGTGCGTGACGTTGGGGCGGGAAAGCACATCGTCTGCGAAGCGGTGCACGCCCGAGGGCCCGGCGGCATCCGCAGACACAATGCGATTTGAGCCGATGCCCATGTTGATAACGGCAACCGGCGCGCCGTCGGCGAGGGCAGGCAGGCGCTTCGACAGCAGCTCCGGCCAGCCTGTGTTGCTATTGAGATCGGAATTCGCGCCATCCGTGATCGAATCTCCGAAAGCCACGATCACCTTCGCTCTTGCCGGAGCCATCACCTGAATCCCGGACACGAAGAACACCGAGGTGGTCGTGTGGCTCCCCTCAGCAGGAGGCATTGTCACCGCCCCCGTGTGGTCTCCCGGCGCCGAAATATAGCTGGTCTTCAACCCAGTCGCGTGAAACGCGGTGGGCTTGAGCGCTTCGGGGAGGAATAGGCTGACCATCAACTCGGAATGCTGCCGGACGGGGATGTCCACCGGGTCGCTCCACAGCTCGGCGCCGGGCGGGATTATGACCGACGACACGCCGCCAAAGACCAGCGCCCGATCGGTCTCCTCGACAATCGCCCCGCCAAGCGCGGCCTGTGCAAGATGCGCCGCGCCGATGACGAGCGGAGCGGCCTGGAATCTATTCGTGAATTTTACCCGGGCCTGGGAGCCCCCGAGTCTGGAAAACAGGGCGATCCGCACCGTCTGGTTCTTGAACGTCGGCACGTTCCGGACCGCACCGTTGAGCAGCGTCGGCAGGTAGCTCACGCCCCAGGCATCGATCCATTTCGTTTCGGAGGACGCGGGCCCGGCTGTCTGGGCCGCAAGGGTGGATCCAGCGGCAACAAAGGACGACAGAACGACGATCAGCACAAGGACCTGCCGCATCGGAAAGCGGGCAAGGGCCTGGTTCGGGCGAATGGGAGTGGACATGGGGTGGAAGCGATGGGTGCCGGCGTCCTCCAGCGTCCACGGTCCCGGAGTTTTCTAAAGCGAAAAGGCTCCGGGGGCGTCCGTCCCGGGGGGCCGGTGCCGGATGGGTTACAAGTCGCCGCGCGGCCGACATTTGTGTTGCACCAGTGAAGCCCCGGGTGCGAATCAGCAGGAGTCATCACGCCCGCTGTCCAGGCCGCGGGCACAATCTCCGAGGCAAATCCCCATGAAAAGAAACCTGCTCGCGCTTCTTCTGCTCGCGTCGGCGCCTCTCCTCGCATCGCTCCAGGGAGCGGAGGACGCGGCTTCAAGCACGCCCGCCGCTACATTCGACATCACAAAGATCCGTCACGTCGTGATCATCTATCAGGAGAATTGGAGCTTCGATGGGTTGTATGGCAGTTTTCCGGGGGCCAACGGGTATGCCTTCGACCAGACCGTGCATCAGACCGACTTAAGCAACAAAGTCGTCCAATCATTGCCCCAAGCGCTCAACGCGGACGATCAGGGCATCATCTTTGACAAGAGTTTCCCGGCGTCCCAGCCCGTGGCTCGATTTGACATGAGCAAGTACGTGCCCGAATCCGCGAGGACCGGGGACATCGTCCACCGATTTTACACCGAGCAGCTGCAGATCAACAGTGGCGGGATGGACCGTTATGTGGCGTGGACGGACAATCCCGGCCTGGTCACGGGCGGATTCGACGCCACCCGACTGCCCGAGGGCATGCTCGCCCGGCAGTATGTGATGTGCGATAATTTCTTCCACTCGGCCTTTGGCGGGTCCTTCCTCAACCACCAGTTCTTCGTTTCCGCCCAGGCCCCCGTGTGGCCGGATGCGCTCAAGCCGGCAAACGCCGCCGATTTTATTGCAAGGGCCGGAACGCCCGGATTCGTCACGGCGGCCAGCGTCGAAGCCGCACATGGCAGCAACCTGCTTCCGGTGCCCAAGGTTTCCAAAAACACGGCAGGACTCGCATTCCCAAACGGGAATAACTGGCCCGCGCCCCTGGGCAGCGGCAGCATAAAGTTCGACAACCACCTGACCGTCGATCCCGACGAAAACGGGGACTACCATGCCGTCAACACGGTGCAGCCTTCTAGCTGGCCATTCGACCTCCACGGGCCTTTCCTTCCCCTGCTCAAGAATCCCACGATTGGAGACCGCCTCAGCGAGGCCAGCGTGGCATGGAAATGGTATTCCGGCGGCTGGGACCAGGCGGTGGCGGGCAATCCCGACCCGAACTTCCAGGAACACCACCAACCGTTTAACTATTACGCGAACTTCGCCCCGGGCACGCCGGGCCGGTCGCACCTCGTGGACCTGAAGGAGCTGGCCGTGGACCTGGCTGGAAACAACCTGCCGGCGGTTTCGTTCGTCAAGTTTCAGGGAGAGTTGAACGAGCACCCGGGCTACGCTGACGTCGCATCCGGCCAGCAGGCCACCGCCGATTTGGTGAAATTGATCCAGGACAGCACCGCCTGGGACAGCACGCTCATCATCATCACCTATGATGAAAACGGCGGGCGCTGGGACCACGCGCCGCCACCCGTGATCGACAAATGGGGTCCGGGAACGCGGGTCCCGACGATTCTCATCTCACCCTTCGTCAAGCGGGGCTTCGTGGACCACACCCAATACGAGACCGTCTCCATCCTGCGCTTCATCGAGGACCGCTGGAAGCTCAAGCCGCTCGGCACCCGGGATGCCGGAGCCAAGAGCTTTACCGCCGCGTTCGATCCGGCAAAGTGAGCCTTCCTTCCAAGATTCGGCTCACCCGACTTTTCGGGCGAGGACGATGTCCTGGAAGCTGAGGTGTTTTTCCCTGCCGGACCACAAGCCGAAGTGGATCGGCTCGACGATCTCCAGCTTGTTTCTGGAGAAACACTGCCGGATGAAGTCCTCCGGATAGCCGACAGCGTTCTCGGGCTGGTCCTCCCTCAGGATCATGCAGTCCTGGCGGGGGATCGTCAGCCGAAAGACGCTCTTGCCGCCATCCATGAGCGCCTGAACTTCAGGATTGAGGAGAAACATGCTGATCATGCACCGGCCGCCGGGCTTCAGGACGCGCGCGATCTCCGCAAGATAGTGCTGCATCTCGGCCGACAGCATGTGGGTGAAGACCGACGTCATGAATAGAAAGTCGAACGAGCCCGTCGGATAGGGAAACTGGTATTCCGAGGGCTTCTGCGGACCCCGGGGATTGTAGCTCCTGTTGTAGACATCCGCGTGCTGAAAACGGAATCGCGAATCCTGCGCCTCGATGTGCCGCCGGCACCAGTCGATCGCGACCCGCATGATGTCAAAGCCCTCATAAGAGCCCTCCTTCGAGAGAACCTTCATCAAGGGGACCGCCATCCGCCCGCAGCCGCAGCCGACGTCCAGGACCCGGTGATCGGGTTTGAGCCCGCCGACGTCGACAAAGTGCCGCACGAACTCCCTGCCAACGGCCTCGAAGTCGCCCCCGGCCACCGCGTTGATGAGCCGCCTGGGCGGCGTGAGGCTCTTGCCCTTTCCGAGCAGGCCGGACGCTATGCGCTCGGAAGCATACAGGGACAGTTCCTTGAATCGGTTCATCATGGGGATATGACGACGGATTCCGCGCCCGAATCCCTCCGAAGGCAAAAGATTTTCCTCAATACTCGGCGTGCAGCCGGAATCCCAGGACGCTGACGGGACCCCGGTCCCGGTTGTAGCCGGGGTTCCCGATGTATTGGTAGTCCAAGGTCAGGAGGAGCCATTTGGCTGCTTGATAATTATAGTAGGCTTCGAGGATGTCCTCGGTGCCGTAACGCAGGCGGCCGTCTCCAACGATGAAGCCCTCGCCTCCGGCCGCCAGGTACCTGCGATGAAGCGAGGAGAGGCCGTCGACGGCGGCCGCGACCGCGAACGTGTCGTCCGCCCTGCCCCAGCCCGCGCCTTTCCAACTGAGCCCTCCCGAGGCCGCGCGGTCGACTTCGGTGAATGCCCACGTTTCCGCCCGCCCGTCGCTGTATTCAACGCGTCCGAACGCGCCAAGCGCTCCCGTGATCTCCTGGTCCCAGCTTATTCCGCCGCCCGCCTTTGACCGAGTGCTGCGCGACAGGGTGACATCGGGATGCGCGGCCTGCAGCGCCTCGGCGTATCCGCCCATGTGCGTGCGGTTCCAATAGACAAGGGGCCGCAGGGTTCCGGCGTGCCCGTCGATCGAATAGCGATGCTCCCATTCCAGTACCTGGCCCCAGGACTTGGCCGGATTGTAGTCCAGGGCAAAGCCGTTAGCCTCCGCGGGCTCGAGGAAGAAGCCGTAGCGGGCGGTGTCGGCCGGCCGGTTCCACTCGACCGCCGCCCCGCCCGTGTATCCTTTCGCATTTGCCGGGTAGTCCCAGGCCGCGTTGTCCATGAGAGACCAGTTGAGAAACTGGGTGCGCGGATCATGCGCATAGGCGTTCCCATCAAAGAGGTCCGAAGCGGCGAACTTGCCGACGGTGACGGTGACGCGATTCACATCCTGCTCGCCGGAGAGCTGGTTCTGGTCGTCATCGATCCTTTCGCGCTCCCCGCCCAGGCCGAAAGTCTGGCGCAGGAAAAGGCGGGCGGTCGTGTAGGACACGAGATTGCCGGCCCCGCCGTGCGTCGCCTCGCCGTTCGGAAAACCCGCGACGCCGACGCTGCCGCTCAAGCCCGACCCTTGGGAAGTCTCCGGATTGAAATAGATCCCCGCGCCCGTCCAGAGGGCGCGTCCGAGAAACGCGGTCACCGTCCACGTGTGGGCGCTCTCGGCCTGCGAATCGAGGCTGTTGGGGCCCGAGTAGGGAGACCTAATGTCCCCGTGCCACTGGTCTATGAAGGTCGATTGGGCATGGACGGTCCAGTCTTCGGGCTGGACACCAGCTGCGGCGCAGGCTGACGAAACCGCAAAGGCTGCGAAAATCGCAAGTCGCGTTTGGAATTCCATCCGTCCGGAAGAACAGGAGCCGTTCCCTGAAGCCGCAATCGCAAAGGATAATCCTATGTGAAATCTTGCCGGTGCGGCGTAGCCGGGTTCAACTGGGGCGATGATTTCCCTCCACGAAGGCAAGGGATCCAGGGTCGGGAAGCCCGTGAACCGGGTCTTCTCGCTGCACCTCAGGATCGCCGGCTGCCAGCCGCAGATCTGGCGGCGACTTCTCGTCCGGGAATCCATGTGGCTGTCCCGGCTGCACGATTCGATCCAGCTCGTCTTCGACTGGTTCGACTACCAGACGCACGCGTTCGCGCTGGGAGACCTCCGCCTGGGCAACCCGCTGAAGCGGGAGGGGCTGCTCGTCGAGGACGACCGCGATGTCGCGCTTGCGGACCTCGACCTGGAGCATCGCCCGCGCTTCACCTACACGTACAATTTCGACGAGGGATGGCTCGTGGAAATCGCCGTGGAGAAGGCTCCGCCGATCCGAAAGGGCGCGCGCTATCCCCTCTGCATTGCCGGGGAGCGGGCGGGGCCGCCGGAGGATTGCGGCGGGCCGGAAGCCTACCACGACATGCTTGCCTGCCTCAAGGAGCCCCACACCGACCTCGGCAGGGAATGGCGGGAATGGCTGGGCCCGGAATACGATCCGGAGGCCTGCGACCTGGAAAAGATCAACCAGTCCCTGCGGAAGCTCGGGAAGTGACCGGCCGGCTAAACGTTTTCGTCCTCGCCCGCAGGGCGCAAACCCTGGTTTGCGGGGAGGTGCTGCGGCAGGAAGAAGTAGTAGTTCATCAGCCACCAGCTTCGCGACGAACGATAGAACAGGATCGGCACGAGTATCGCGCCGATGCCGCCCGTGACGATCGCGGCGGTCGGGCCGATCTTCCCGTGAAAGGCGAGGATGAGGATCGGTGTAAGGAAGACGACGATCGTGAAGCCGTAGTTGAGCGACATCGATCCCAGGAAGAATCCCTCGTCCCGCTCGATCCTGAGCCCGCAGCGCGGGCACTCGGGAGCGATGTCGAACAGCTTGCCCGGCTGGAACAGGGTCCGTCCCCCGCAGTTGGGGCAGCGGTTTGTCAGGCCGCGCGCCACGATCTGCAGGCGCGTGACCTTCACATCACGAGCCCAGCTGGAAGCGGACGAAGCGCCGGATCTGGATGTTCTCGCCGGTCTTCGCGATCCGCTCGGTCAGCATGTCCTTGACCGTCTTCTCGGGCAGCTTGACGAACGGCTGGTCCACGAGGCACACGGTCGAGTAGAACTTCTCGAGCTTTCCCTCGACGATCTTCTGCACCGCGGCCGGCGGCTTGCCCTGAACCTGGGCGGCGGCGATATCGCGCTCCTTGGCGAGATCCGCCTCCGGGACCTGGTCCCGGGAGACGTAGCTCGGGCTCGCGGCGGCGATCTGGAGGCACAGGTCCTTGACGAAGGCCCGGAACTCCTCGTTTCGCGCGACAAAATCGGTCTCGCAGTTGACCTCGATGAGGACGCCCACCTTCCCGCCGACGTGGATGTAGCTCTCGATCAGGCCCTCCTTCGTCGCGCGGTCGGCCTTTTTCGCTGCGGAAGCGGCGCCTTTCTTGCGAAGGATGGTGGTCGCCTCCTCGGCGTTTCCGTTGGATTCGACCAGGGCTTTCTTGCAGTCAAGGAGCCCGGCGCCGGTCTGGACGCGCAGGTCATTGACCATTTGGGCAGTGATGGTGGTGCTCATCGCTAAGGTCATGTTCCGTTACTCCGCCTTCACGACTGCCTTCCGGCGCAGGGGCCGGCGCTTGATCGCCGCGGGATCGGCCTCGCCCTCGACGGCGACGGCGACATCGGCGGGCAGGTCGACCTTCGACAGGTCGATCTCGACGGCGGGCGCGACGGTCTCGCCGTCCGGCTGGGGCGCCTTCACGATATCGGCGGCGCCGCGTTGCGTGCGGCGGGATTCCCGCTGCGCGAGCGCGGACTGGATGGCGGCGACCAGGGCGTCGACGATGATCCGGATCGATTTGACCGCGTCGTCGTTGCCGGGGATCGGATTGCTGACGAGGCCGGGATCGGAATTGGTGTCCGCGAGGGCGACGCAGGGGATGCCGCAGCGCGCGGCCTCGGCCACCGCGATCTTCTCGTGGTTGATGTCGATCACGACGAGCGCGGTCGGAAGGCCGCCCATCTCGGCGATGCCATTGAAATTGCGCTGCATGCGGACCATCTCGCGCTTGATCGCCGACTCCTCCTTGCGGGGGAGCTTGGACATCTCGCCGGAGGTCTCCATCGCCTGGTATTTCTTGAACTTGGCGATGGACTTCTTGACGGTCGCGTAGTTCGTGAGCGTGCCGCCCAGCCACCGATCGACGCAGAAGGGCATGTTGGTCGTGGCCGCCGCCTCGCGCACGATTTCCTTCGCCTGGCGCTTGGTGCCGACGAAGAGGATGGTGCCGCCATCGGCGACGGTCTCGGTGAGGAAGTCACAGGCCTTCTCGAGGGCCGCGTGGGTCTTCGCGAGGTCGATGATCGTCACGCCCTGCCGATGATCGAAAACATACGGCTTGGAGCGGGGATTCCAACGCTTGGTCTGATGCCCGAAATGCACGCCGGCATCGAGCAGGTCTTTGACAGTTACGCTAATGCTCATGGGATCTATGTATCGGTCGATACACAGGTCGGCCGAAGGGCCGCCTTGCGATCGCTAATCTCTTTGATGGTTATGGGTTATGGACGAATTCCGCCGTCCAATCGGGCGACGGAAGGTCCAACACACATCACCCCCGACCCGCTGGCAAGTGCGAAGTTGAACGCGAGCCCCCTGAGGCGAGCGTCCTGCAGATCTCGCAGGTCTTTCCGTCGCATCCCCGGGCCGTGCAGTGCTCCCGCCCGTAGTATATCATGCGCAGGTGGAGCTTATTCCAATGCTCCGGCGGAAAGAGCCTCTTGAGGTCGCGCTCGGTGTGTTCGACGCTCCGGCCGTCGCTGAGACGCCAGCGGCGGGCCAGGCGGTGAATATGCGTGTCCACTGGAAATGCCGGCTGCCCAAAGGCCTGCGACATGACGACGCTCGCGGTCTTGTGCCCGACGCCCGGCAGCTCCTCCAGCTCCTCGAAGGACCGCGGCACCTTGCCGGCATGCCTTTCGACGATCAGACGCGACAATTCCGAGATGGCCTGGGCCTTGCGCGGAGCCAGTCCGCAGGAGCGGACGATGCGGTTGATCTCGGCCACGGGGACCCGCATCATCTTCTCCGGCGTGTCCGCCAGGGCGAAGAGCTGCGGCGTCACCCCGTTCACCCGCTTGTCGGTGCATTGGGCGGAAAGGACCACCGCGACGAGGAGCGTGTAGGCATCCCCGTGATCCAGGGGGATCGGCGTCTCGGGATAGAGTTCGGCAAGCCGGCGGTCGACGTAGTCGGCGCGGGATTGCCGGGTGGGATGGGAACGGGCGGACATGGGAAGGCCAGGGAGGCGCACGCTAGCCGGCCGCGGCTAATATCGCCAACTCCAAGATTGCGCGCCCTCCGGACCCGCCTACCGTCGCGGAATTCGTCACATGCTCCCGTCCCGCGATCCCTTCGCCCCGACCGATTCATTTGCCCGCCGCCACCTCGGGGACGACAGCGCTGAGACGGCGGAAATGCTCCGGCTGCTCGGCCAGCCCTCGATCGACGCGCTCGTGGACGCCGCGGTGCCGTCGGACATCCGGCGCCGCCCCCTGAACCTGCCGGCCGCGGCGGGGGAGAGCGCCGCCCTGGCCGAACTGCGGGCGCTGGCCGCCAAGAACCAGGTGGCGCGCAGCTTCATCGGCCTCGGCTACTACGACAGCTTCACCCCGCCGGTGGTGCAGCGGGCGATCTTCGAGAACCCCGGCTGGTACACGGCCTACACACCGTACCAGGCGGAGATCTCCCAGGGGCGGCTCGAGGCGCTGCTCAATTTCCAGACCATGGTCTGCGAGCTTTCGGGCATGGAGATCGCCAGTGCGTCGATGCTCGACGAGGGCACGGCTGCAGCCGAGGCGATGATGATGTGCCACCGGCTCACGTCCGGGGCCGAGGGGCGCGCGTTCTTCATTTCCGCCGGCTGCCATCCGCAGACAATCGACATCGTGAAGATGCGGGCCCGGCCGCTGGGGCTGGAAGTCATCGTGGGCGACCATCGGAATTTCCGGCCCGTTGCCGGCACCTTCGGCGTCCTCGTGCAATATCCGGCGACGGACGGTTCGATCCACGACTACGGCGCGTTCTTTGAGCAGGCCCATGCCGCCGGCGCCTTCTGCATCGTCGCCGCCGATCCCCTGGCGCTGACGCTCCTGCGCTCGCCGGGGGAATTCGGGGCCGACATGGTGGTCGGCTCCACCCAGCGCTTCGGCGTTCCTCTCGGCTTCGGCGGGCCCCATGCAGGCTTCCTCGCGACACGGGACGCCCACAAGCGCCAGATGCCCGGACGCCTGGTCGGCATGTCCCGTGACGCCCAGGGCGACCCGGCGCTCCGTCTGGCCCTCGGGACCCGCGAGCAGCATATCCGCCGCGAGAAGGCCACGTCCAACATCTGCACCGCGCAGGTCCTCCTCGCCGTGATGGCGTCGATGTACGCGGTCTACCACGGCCCCGAGGGGCTGAAGAAGATCGCGCGTCGGGTAAAGGCCCTTGCCGAGCTCCTCGCCGCCGGCCTCCGCGCGACCGGGGCAACGCTCAATGTGGAGCCGGTCTTCGACACCCTCACCGTTGCCGGCATCGACGCCAACCGCGTCCACGCCGCCGCTGCCGCGAGGAATTTCAACCTCCGGCGCATCGATGCAACCACCGTCGGGATCTCCGTCGACGAGACGGCGACCCTCGAGGAGATCGAGAAGCTGATCGCCTGCTTCGGCCCGGCCAGGGCCGGCCGCCCGGCCCCGTCCGCCTCCTCGTCCGAGTATCCCCCGGCCCACGCCCGCACCTCGAGATTCCTGACCCACGAGGTCTTCAACCGGTACCACACCGAGCACGAGATGCTGCGCTACATCAAGCGGCTTGAGGCGAAGGATCTCTCGCTCTGCCACTCGATGATCTCGCTCGGGTCGTGCACGATGAAGCTCAACGCCGCGAGCGAGATGCTGCCCGTCTCCTGGCCGGAGTTCTCGCGGATGCACCCCTTCGCCCCGGCCGACCAGACAGCCGGATACCGCGAGCTCTTCAGCCAGCTCGAGGCCTGGCTGGCCGAGATCACGGGCTTCGCCGCAGTCTCCCTTCAGCCCAACGCCGGCTCGCAGGGGGAATACGCCGGGCTCCTCGCGATTCGCGCGTATCACGAGGCCCGCGGCGACGCCAAGCGCACCGTGTGCCTGATCCCGACGAGCGCGCACGGCACCAATCCGGCGAGCGCCGTCATGTGCGGGTTGCGGGTCGTGGCCGTGGCCTGCGATGCCCAGGGCAACATCGACCTGCCCGACCTGGCGGCAAAGGCCGAGGCGAACCGCTCCGAGCTCGCGGCCCTGATGGTCACCTATCCCTCGACCCACGGGGTTTTCGAGGGATCGATCAAGGAGATCTGCGCCCTGATCCATCGCCACGGCGGCCAGGTCTACATGGATGGCGCCAACATGAATGCGCAGGTCGGCCTGACCTCGCCCGGCCAGATCGGCGCGGACGTCTGCCACCTCAATCTGCACAAGACCTTCTGCATCCCGCACGGCGGCGGCGGACCCGGCGTGGGCCCGATCGCCGTCGCGGCCCACCTCGCGCCGTACCTTCCGGGCCATCCGCTCGGCGCAGCCGCGGGGTTGCGCAATCCGAGCGGAGCCGTGGGAGCCGTCTCGGCGGCGCCCTGGGGCAGCGCGTCGATCCTGGTGATCTCGTGGATGTACATCCGCATGATGGGCCCCGACGGCCTGGCGACTGCGACGAAGACCGCCATCCTGAACGCCAACTACGTGGCCCGGCGGCTGCAGGAGTTCTTCCCGGTGCTCTACCGGGGCCGGACCGGCCTCGTGGCGCATGAATGCATCCTCGACCTGCGCGGGTGGAAGAAGCACGGCGTGGAAGCCGAGGACGCCGCCAAGCGCCTGATGGACTATGGCTACCACGCGCCGACCCTCTCCTTCCCTGTGCCCGGGACATTCATGATCGAGCCGACCGAGAGCGAGGTGAAGAGCGAACTCGACCGGTTCTGCGACGCCATGATCGCCATCCATGGCGAGATGCAGGCGGTCGCCAACGGCGAGGCCGATCCGGCGAACAATCCCCTCAAGCACGCCCCGCACACCGCCAAGGTGGTCTGCGGCAACGACTGGGACCGGGCCTATCCGCGCGAAACCGCGGCCTTTCCGACGGCCTGGACCCGCGCCCACAAGTTCTGGCCGGCGGTCGGCCGGGTGGACAATGTCTATGGCGACCGCCATCTCGTGTGCTCCTGCGTGGGCATGGAAGCCTACGCGGACGCGGCAGCCGCCGAATAAATCCTATGCGCATCATCCGCCACCTCGGTTCCCAGGGCCCCGCCTGGGCAGCACTGCAGCCCGATGGCTCCGCCCGCGAAATCGCGGGCGGGCTGTTCGACAAATTCAGCGTCACGGACAGGACCGTGGTGCCGGGAAAGCTCCTGGCGCCGGTCGTGCCGACGAACATCCTCTGCATCGGCCTCAACTATCGCAAACACGCCGAAGAGGGAGGGCGCGGAGCGCCCGAGCGCCCGGTTCTCTTCATCAAGCCGACGAGCACCGTACAGAATCCCGGCGACCCCATCGAACTTCCCCAGAAGCTCAAGTCCGACCAGGTGGACTATGAGTGCGAGCTGGCCGTCGTCATCGGCCGGAAGTGCAAGAACGCGACCCGCGCAAACGCGCTCGACTACGTTCTCGGCTACACCTGCGCGAACGACGTCTCGGCCCGCGACTGGCAGAACTTCCTCGGCGGCGGCCAGTGGTGCACGGGCAAGAGCTTCGACACGTTCTGCCCGCTCGGCCCAGTCCTCGTGACGCCGGACGAGATCCCCAATCCGAACGCCCTCAAGATCCGCACGCTGCTGAACGGCCAGGCCATGCAGGACTGGAACACGGACGACATGATCTTCGACGTGCCGACGCTGATCGAATTCCTGAGCGGCAGCAAGACGCTGCTGCCCGGGACGGTCATCCTCACGGGCACGCCCCATGGCGTCGGTTTTGCGCGCAAGCCGCCCGTCTTCCTCAAGGCCGGGGACTCGGTCAGCATCGAGATCGAGAAGATCGGCACGCTGACGAATCCGGTCGTGGACGAACGGATCTGATCCGCCAGGGTCAGTCCAGAACCAGCGCAATCTGGACGCCGGGGCCGTGCACCCCCTCGATGAGGATGCCCTCGACGTCGGCCGTCTTCGAGGGACCCGTGCACCAGACGACATTCCGGTCGTCCCCGAGCGCGTCCACGGCGTGGGGAAGGTCGCCAAAAATCTCGGAGCGCCTAAGGACGGCGACGTGAACCCAGGGGGCCAGGGCTCCCAGCCGGCGCGACGTCGTCGCGTCCTTCAGGATGATCGTCCCGGATTCGGCGATGGCCCCCGCCGCCCGGGTTATGCCGAAGGCGTAGTCGTCGATCCGGGTGCGGTCGAATTCCGTCTCGACCTGGAAGTCGGCGCCGAAATGCGCCTTCAGGCCCGGCCAGAGCGAGGGATCGCAGTAGCCGTGGAGCCAGCCGGCGGCCCGGAGACGCCGCGCGACCTCAGCCGGATCAGCCAGCGCCTCGCCGTGGACCAGCTTGATCCGCTCAGCGAACACCGCGTAGAGATCACGGCCCTCGAGCAGCTTACGGACCACGGCGATTTCCGTGTCATAGTCGGGCATGGCCGCGCGCTCCGGGAGAGGAGTCAGCGCGGCGCGCACACGGGAGAGGATGGCTTCGCGATCGTCGGGCATGGCTAATCAGGCTTGGGTGAGGATAGGAGCCGACCACGGGCCACGAGGTAGAGCAAGCCCGTCAATAGCACAAAGGGCAGGAGGGACAGGGCATCGGCATGCGCGCCGTCAAAAAACGGGTTGTGCGCCGTGGACCATCGCGTGAGAGCCGTGTCCAGGGGAACGAGCGCGCCGGCGAGGAAGGCGATCGCGATGCCGGCGATCGCCCCGCCGGCGATATAGCCGGAGGCAATGAGAACGCCGGGGCTCCGGTCGCCCTCGGCAATGTGCTGGGCCTCGGTCAGGCCCCTCTGCGACGGCTGCCTGCGGCGGCGCCAGTCGACGAATCCGCGCACGAGACCGCCGATGAAGATGGGCGTCGAAGATGAGAGCGGCAAATAGACGCCGACAGCGAATGCCAGCGATGGAATGCCCGCCATCTCGAGCGTGATCGCGATCATGACGCCGAGAAGGACAAGCGCCCAGGGCAGCTGGTGGCCGAGTATGCCCTTGATGATATAGGACATCAGGGTCGCCTTGGGCGCGTTGAACTTGCGAACCTCCGAGCCGTCCGGCCGGTGCGTGAAGGTTCCGTTGATCCCCGGATCGACGAACCAGGCGGCCCGGCCGGCCGGATCGACGAAGTATTCGCCCTCGGGGCCGCCCGCGGAGTCCGTCTTGTGCCAGATCCGGTAGGTGTTGCCGTCGTCGCGGGCCTGCGGGCCCGTCAGGTGGCCGAGCGATGAAAGGCCTGTTACATCGGCGCGCAGTCCGGCGGGGGCAACCTGGGCGATCGGAACGTAGACGGTCGCGGAGTCGTTCAGCTTGAGGAGGATCGGGCCCAGGGTGAGCGCGGACGCGAACGAGCCGCACAGGATCGCAATCTGCTGGAATCTCGGGGTGGCGCCGAGCAGGTATCCCGTCTTGAGATCCTGCGAGGTCGCTCCCGCGTTCGTCGCGGCGACGCAGACGATCGCGCCAACCGAAAGGGCCGTCACATAAACGGTTCCGCCCGTCCAGCCGACCAGAAGAAAGACAAGGCAGGTGAGAAGCAGCGTGGCCACGGTCATCCCCGAGACCGGATTCGAGGAATTGCCGAGTTCGCCGGTCAGCCGGGAGGACACGGTGACGAAGAGGAAACCGAAGACGACGATGAGCAGGGCGCCCAGGACATTCATGTGCAGGGCCGGCACGGCGGTGATGGCCGCCATGAGGCCGATGATGCCGATGACAACGAACTTCATGGGAAGATCGCGGTCCGTCCGCAAAGGGGTCAGGTCTCGGATCGCGCCTGCGGCCCTATCCGAGACCTGACCCCTGATCGCCCGCCAGATCATCGGAAGGGAACGCAGAAGGCTGATGATCCCCCCGGCGGCAACGGCACCGGCGCCAATATACAGGACATAGGCTCCCCGGATCTGGCCGGGATCCATTGCGGCGATCGGCACCAGGCCAGGCGCAAGCGGCCCGGAGATCCGCTCGCCGAAGAATTTTATCATCGGGATCAGAACGAGGTAGGCCAGGACGCCGCCCGCGCACATGATGGAGCCAATGCGCGGCCCGATGATGTAGCCGACGCCGAGCAATTCCGGGGAGATCTCGGCGCTGACCGAAGCCGAACGAAAAGGGGCCCCAAAAACCTTCTCGGGCACGTCGCGCCAGCCCTTGAAGGCGACGTTCAGCACCTTGTAGAGAAGGCCGACCGCAAAACCGGTGAAAATGACTTTTCCGCCGGAGGAAGGGATTATGTCTCGGATTTTGCCTCCAGACCGATCGGCGAAAGCAATATCCGAGACCTGACCCGTTGCCTTAAAATCAGCCTCTGTGGCCCCGGCCTCCAGCACGGCGGCACACGCGGTCCCTTCCGGGTACTTCAGGATGCCGTGCTCCCTGACGATGAGCGCCCGCCTCAGCGGAATCATCATCAGGATGCCCAGGAATCCCCCGAGGACCGCGACAGTCATGACGCGTACGATCTCAAGGTCGAAGCCGAGAACGAGGATCGCGGGCATCGTGACGCCCACGCCGAACGCAAGGGATTCCCCGGAAGACCCGGCGGTCTGCGTTATGTTATGCTCGAGGATCGTTGCGTCCCGGAGGCCCAACCGGGACAAACTGCGAAAGAGCGCGAGCGAGATGACCGCGACGGGAATCGAAGCGCTGACCGTGAGGCCGACCTTGAGCGCAAGGTAGAGGGAGGAAGCGCCGAAGATCACGCCGAGCACGACCCCCGTGGCCACGGCGCGGACCGTCAGCTCGCGCATGTCCGCCTGCGGCGGAATGAACGGCTCGTGCTTCATGATGCGGCAGGCCGAATCCGGAACTGCTCAGCCATCCCGCCCCGCCCCCAAGTTTTCGCCTTCCGCTTTCCGCTTCTCGCTTTTCCTGTTCTTGAGCCACGTGCGGAACTCCCCGCCACGCCAATGTGGAAGCGAGCGCTTCTGCTCCCAGGCGCGCAGGGCGGGCACGGGCACGAGCTTTGTCGGAATGTGGTCTATGATCTTTCCGCCGATCAGCGCGGCTTTCCAGGCCATGGGCTGCGACGCAAGGAGCGACCAGGCGCCCATCGGCGGCGTGCCCGGGGAGGACACATGCTCGCGCTTCGCCTTGTCTCGCAGGCGCAGGAGCATGTCCGGAATCGGTATGTTGACGGGGCAGACCTCCTGGCAGGCGCCGCACAGGCTCGAAGCCTTTGGCAGGTCCGCCTTCTCGGGAAAGCGCTTCCCCATGAGCAGCGGCGAAAGAACGGCCCCGACCGGCCCCGGATAGACGCTGCGGTAGGCATGGCCGCTCGCCTGACGGTAGACCGGGCAGACATTCAGGCAGGCGCCGCAGCGGATGCACCGGAGGATGTCGCGGCAATCGCTGGCAAGGACCTCCGTCCGTCCGTTGTCGACGAAGATGACGTGCATCTCCTCGGGGCCATCCGGCTGGGCGGCCGACTTCGGCCCGGAGATGAACTCCGTGTAGACCGTGAGCTGCTGGGCCGTTCCGGAACGGCCGAGGAGGTTCAGGAGCAGGGCCAGGTCGCGGTCGCGGGGCACGATCTTCTCGATCCCGATGAGGGCGATGTGGCATTTGGTCGCCGCAAGGCAGAAACGGGAATTGCCCTCGTTTGTGACGAGGACGATCCGGCCGCTCTCCGCCGAGACGAAATTGGCGCCCGTCAGGCCGACGTCCGCCTGCAGGTACTTGTGCCTGAGGAACTGGCGCGCCCGGCGGGTGATAACCTCCGGCGCGTCGTCGTAGGCGCCGAGGCCGTTCTTCTCGAAGGAGGTGGCGATCTCGCGCCGGTTCTTGTGGATGATCGGCCGGACGATGTGGCTCGGGTGGTCGTGGTCGATCTGGACGATGAATTCCCCGAGGTCGGTCTCGAGGGCCTCGATGCCGTGCTTCCCCAGGAAATCGGCGAGCTCGATCTCCTCGCTCACCATCGTCTTCGCCTTCACCATGCGGGTCGCACCCCGCTCGCGCATGAGCCTGAGCACGGTCTGGCAGGCGGCCTCGGCGTCGGTGGCCCAGTGGACCTGCGCGCCGTTGGCCACGAGCTTCGCCTCGACCGCGGGGAGGTAGGTGTCGAGGTTCTCGATCGCGTGCTGCTTGATCTCCCCTGCGATCTCCCGGAGGCGGTTGGGATCGGCAAACTGGTCGAAAAGCATCTGCGTCCGCTTCTCGTGCGTCATCTTCGTGCTCTGGTAGACCGAGGCGCGCTTGTCCGCGCGAAGTTCGGCCGCGAATTGATCTATCTGCTGGAATCGCATGGAAGGGGAGCGCCCGTCAGATCAGCCCGCCCTGGCGGAGCGCATCGCGGAGCACCTGGGCAAAATGGAGGATCTTGATCGGCGATCCCTCCTTTTCCGCAAGGCCTCCCAGGTGCATGAGGCAGCTCATGTCGCCGGAGACCAGAACGTCGGGCCGGACTGCCCTGATGTGCTCGAGCTTCAGGTCGCCCATCGCCGAGGAGATGTTGGGAAAGGTGACGGCGAAGGTGCCGCCGAAGCCGCAGCACTGCTCCCCTTCCCCGAATTCCGCGAGGCGCAGCCCGGCGACCGACGCGAGGAGCGAGGATACCGCCGCCCCGCTCGCCGTGCCGCGGGTGTGGCAGGACCTGTGGAGGGCGACCGTCGCCTCATAACGGCCGGGCCAGGCCGTGATCCCTAGGCCGTTCACTATGAAATCCCCGAGCTCCCAGGAGCGGCGCCCGAGGGCCTCCACATCCGCCCGGTCGGCTTCCTTCTCGAATTCGAGGACGGCCCCGTGAAAGAGCATGGCGGCGCACGACCCGGAAGGCACGATCACGGGATCGGTCCCGCCAAACGTGCGGACCGTGTGCCTGACCACCCGCCGGGACGCCGGCCAGTCGCCGCCGTTGAAGGCCGGCTGGCCGCAGCAGGTTTGGGCCTCCGGGAAGTCCACGGTGCAGCCCAGGTGCTCCAGGACCTGGACCGTGGCGACAGCGACATCGTCATAGAAGGCGTCGCACAGGCACGTGGCCATGAGCTGCACACGTTTCCCGGTCACTGGCATGCGCTCGGTATTCAGCATGGGAATCTCAAAGCTGTTCCGCCTCCCACCGCTGGCAACCGAAAATCCCAATTGTTCGCCCGGGGGCCGTCCGTTTCCGCTTTCCGCTTTCCGATTTCCGCTTTTTATAGCCTCCATGCCCCCCGTCACCTACGCAGCCGCCATCGACCTGGGGGCCACCAGCGGGAGGGTCATTCTGGGGTCCTGGTCCAAGAACAAGCTGAAGCTGACCGAGGCCCACCGGTTTCCAAACGCCTTTCACTCCCTGGGCGCCCATGACTACTGGGACCTGGGGACGCTGTGGCACGAGGTGCAGGCGGGGTTGCGCAAGGCTGCGGCCGCGCTGCCGCGCGGCGCTCGCCTCGCCTCGGTCGGCGCGGACACCTGGGGCGTGGACTACGTCCTCGTCAACGATTCGGGCCGGCTGGTGTTTCCCGTGCACGCCTACCGGGACGCAAGGACCCAGCCCGGACTCAGGAAACTCGGCGGCACGCGCGCCGCCCTGGAGCGGATCTACGCGGCGACCGGCATTCCGAACCTTTTCTACAACAGCTCGCTCCAGCTCGCGGAGACGGTCGCAAACTGCCCCGCTGTCGCGGACCTGGCCACCCGCTGTCTCTTCCTGCCCGACTATTTCAATTTCCTGCTCTCGGGGAGGATGGAGAACGAGCTGACGATCGCCAGCACCTCGCAGCTCCTGGATGTCCATGGAACCGGCTGGTCGCGGGCCACGCTCGATCATTTCCACCTCCCGCCGGGTTGGTTCACGCCGCCGGTCCTCGCGGGCACCCGCCTGGGGCCGGTGCGCGGCCAGTCCGCCCTGGCGGGCGCGCAGGCGATCGCCGTCCCCGGCCACGACACCGCCTGCGCCTACGACGCAATGCCCGCGGCGCCCGACGGCACCGACCTCTTCATCAGCTCCGGGACGTGGTCCCTCGTCGGGTTCGAGAGCGATGCGCCGGTTCTCGGTCCCGAGGCCCTCTCCGCCCGCGTGGCAAACGAGCGGATCGGAGACGGCCGCTACCGCCCGCTGACGAACGTGATCGGCCTGTGGCTCCTCGAGGGGATCATGAAGGACTTCAGCTCGCGGCCGCGCAGCGCGCGGGAATGGACCGCGCTCATAGCGGCGGCGACCCGGCTCCCCCCTCCCTCGGCCCTCCTCGACGTCACCGATCCCGAGTTCGCGAACCCACCGTCGATGAAGGCCGCGATAGACGGGCAGCTTCGGAAGAAGAAGCTCCGCCAGCCGGGGAGCCTCGCGGCCTACACCCGTCTGATCTGCGAGTCGCTCGGCCGGGGTCACGCGGACGCCAAGGCCTCGTTCGAGCGGATGACCGGGCGCCGATTCCGGCGCATCCTCATGGTCGGCGGCGGCTCGCGGAACCAGCTCCTGTGCCAGGCGACCGCGGACGCCGCAGGCATTCCGGTCGTGAGCTTCAGCCTCGAGGGCACGGCCGTCGGAAATCTCGCCAACCAGTTGATCTCAATCGGAGCGGTGAAGAATCTCGCATCGTTCCGCGCCCTCCTGGGAGCCGACCTGTCGCAGAAGCTGTACCGGCCAGTCGCGCGGTAGCCTCAATCCGTCATTCGCCCCGCCCGCACCCGGGCCTGCTCCGCGCGTCGAGGAAGCTCCGACTTCGCCAAAAGCGCAAAACGCGCGTTACCAGATCACAACCCGGTCCTCGTCGGAGCGGCGCATGAAGGCGCCCTCGGGAACGTCGAAGGCCCTGGCGAACTCCGGCAGGTTGGAAAGCGGACCGTCCGCGCGGAAGCGCGGCGGCGAATGCGGGTCGGTGTTCACCTGGAGGCGAAGCGCCTCCGGCCGGATGTTCTCCCGCCAGATCGTCGCAAAGCTGAGGAAGAAGCGCTGCTCGGGCGTGAAGCCGGCGATCTTCGCCGGCATCGCGCCCGCCAGCGCCTTCTGCAGGGCCGCGTAGGCGATCTTCACGCCGCCCAGGTCGGCAATGTTCTCGCCCTGGGTCAGCTCGCCGTTCACGTGGAGGTCGTCGATCGCGACGTAAGCGCCGAATTGCCGGACGATCCCCGCCGCCAGGGCCTTGAACCGGACCGCGCTCGCCGGCGTCCACCAGTCCGCCAGGTTGCCGTGCGCGTCGAATTGCCGGCCCTGGTCGTCGAAGCCGTGCGTCATCTCGTGGCCGATCACGGCACCGATCCCCCCGTAGTTCACCGCGTCGTCGGCCTTTGGATCGAAGAACGGCGGCTGCAGGATTCCCGCGGGGAAAACGATCTCGTTCATGTTCGGATCGTAGTAGGCGTTGACTGTCGGGGGCGTCATCTGCCACTCGGTCCGATCCACCGGCTTTCCGATCTTCGCCAGGTCCCGGCGGACGTTGAACTCCCGAGCGCGGAGGACGTTGAGGACGTAGGGCCCGCGGTCGATCCGGAGGGTTCGGTAGTCCTTCCACTTGTCCGGGTAGCCGATCTTCACCCCGAGGGCGTCGAGCTTCACGATCGCGGCCGCACGGGTCGGGTCGTCCATCCACTCGATCCGGCCGAGGCGCTCCCGCAACGCGGCGCGCAGGTTGCCGACGAGCTGCAGCATGCTGGCCTTGGCCCTGGGCGGAAAGTATTCGGCGACATAGAGCTGCCCGAGGGCCTCGCCGATCGTTCCGTCCTCGATGGCGAGCACGCGCTTCCAGCGCTCGCGCAAGGCGAGCGTTCCGGTGAGCGTGCGGCCGTAGAAGGAGAAATTCTCCGAGACGAAGGAATCGCCCAGAAACGGCGCTGCGCCGTGAAGGAGATGCCAGCGGAGATAGGCGCGCCATTCGGGGACGGGCTCGCTCACCAGGAGGGAGTCGAAGGTCCGGAAGAAATCCGGCTGGCCGATGTCGACGACGGCCGGGGGCGGCAGCCCGAGGCCGGAAAGGTAGGCCTGCCAGTCAAAATGCGGCGTGAGCCTCTGGGCATCCGCGAGCGGCGTCTTGTGGTAATTGGCGACCGGATCGCGCAGGTCCACATTCGTCTTCGATCCCCGGGCAAGGGCCGTTTCGAGCCGCATGATGGCGGCCGCGCTGGCACCGGCCGACGATGCGCTTTCGCCGGCGAGCTGGAGCATCCGGGCCATGTGGGCGACGTAGAGCTCCCGTATCCGGGCCGACTTCGCGTCGGTCCGGAGGTAATAGTCGCGGTCCGGAAGGCCGAGCCCGCCCTGGCCCCCGCCCGCGATGACGTCGGCGCTGCTCTTCGGATCCTGCTCGGACGCAAACGCGAACGCGGCGTCCATCCCGATGCGGTGCAGCCGGGCAACGGCCGCGGCCACGTCGGAGGCGCTCCTCACGGATGCAATCCGGGCGAATTCCGGCTGAAGCGGGGCGATTCCGGCCGCGTTCACAGCGGCCAGGTCCATCCCGCTCGCATAAAAGTCGCCGACCTGCCGCTCGACGGGACTCGGGCTATCCGCCTGGGCGGCGTTTTCGAGAATCGTGTGCAGGGCGTCCTGGTTCCGGTCGTTCACCTCGTGGAACGATCCGTAGGAGCCGTAGGCGGCCGGGATGGGATGGGTCAGAAGCCACCGGCCGTTCGCATACTGGTAGAAGTCGGCCTGCGGCTTCGTCGTCTTGTCGAAGTTCGCGGGCTTGATGTCCGCCCGCGCGGCGGCGAGGCCAAGGAACGCGAAGAGTGCCGGGGTCAGGCGCATGGCGACCAGCTTTCCGCAGCGCGGGACTCCGGCAAGAAGGATGTTCGCCCGAAGATGTTCAGGAGGCCGACTTGGTGACCTTGGCATAGGTCTCCTGAAGCGCGCGGGCCGATGTCTGCAGCGCCTGCGCCTCCTTCGGCCAGAGCTCGACCTCGACGTGCGAAAGCGCGCCCGCCCTGCCGACGACCGTCGGGACGCTGAGCGCAACGCCGCGCAGGCCATAGGCGCCCTGCTGGACGGTCGAGACCGGCAGGACCTGCCTCCGGTCGAGAGCGATCGCATGCACGACCTCGGCTATCGTGACGCCGACGGCCCATCCGGCGCCGCCCTTGCGCCGGATCACCTCGGCTCCGCTCCCCTTCGTGCGCTCGAATATCTGCGACTGGAATGTCGGGGTGCAGCCGGGCACCTTGACGAGAGGCAGGCCCGCATAGGCGGCCGAAGACCAGATCGGGACCATCGAGTCGCCGTGCTCGCCCAGGATCAGGGCCTTGACCTGTGTCGGCGCGAGCGCGAGCTCCTGCGCGATCAGCGACCGGAAGCGGGCGGTGTCGAGCATCGTTCCGAGGCCCAGCAC
>Ga0265313_10001020_pt1 | contig 27275 bp, 23 predicted proteins | sample 4123metaG_FD_203122 | JGI IMG/M metagenome (GOLD analysis project Ga0265313, IMG submission 203122) | Rhizosphere microbial communities from Carex aquatilis grown in University of Washington, Seatle, WA, United States - 4-1-23 metaG | ecosystem: Host-associated > Plants > Roots > Rhizosphere >...
ACCGGCTCCCACCACCGCATCTTTTCCAATAGTGACGTCGGGAATCGCCGTCGCGCCGGTAAAGATAATCGCCCCTTCGCAAAATCGAACGCGTCCGCCGGTTTTCACCCCGGGCCCGATATTCACGAAATCATCGAGGACGTTGTCATGCTCGAGGATCGCTCCGGCATGCACGATGACATGGCGGCCGATCCGGACATCATTCTCAAGAACGACGCCGGCGTTGACGATACATCCCTCCCCCACCTTGGCCGATGCCGCCATGATCGCCGAGGGGTGGATCACCGAGATGAACTCATAGCCGCGCTGCTGGAGGAGGCCAACGAGTTCTCGCTTACGTTTGAGATCCGCCACCGCCGTGATCACGCGCAGGTCCTTGGCCGGCGAAAAGGAGTCCAGGGCGGCGAGCCCCCCCAAGACCTTGGCGCCACCGACCGTTTGGCCCCACAGGGCCGGATTCTCGAATGTATCGATCAAGCCGACGACTTCCGCCGTCCGGGCAAGGTCGACGATATTGAGAATCTGGCGAGCCTGCGCGCCGGCTCCGATGATCAACAGTCTAGGCATGAATCTCGGGTCTTCTGTTCAAGTTCTATCGGCCTTCCCGGCCCCAGCGCTCCTCCACCACGTCCCGATGATAGGGCGGCAGGGGATTCTGAAATGCGATCTGCCGGGAAATCCGCGCAAATTGATCCGCCACAAAGGCCAGGACCAGCAGAATGAGGTCCACCAGCCACAGCAGCGGCGGCAACGATCCGAATGAGGCGAAAAGCAGCAGATTCCGAACCGTAAAGGCGGCGGCAGCGACGCCCAGAGCAATCACCACCGGCATCAGCATGCGGAGGGGATCGAAATAACAAATGGTGCGAAAGATCGTTAAAAAATAATTGTAGGTGTCGCGGATTGGCCGAAAGGATGATTTTCCTTTCCGGACGTTGTAGTCGATGGGGACAAAATCCACTTTCAGCCCGTCTGAGATAAAACCCAGCGTCATGGTGCTCATGATGGAATGCCCCCTGGGATAAAGGTGCGCGTAGCGCAGAGCGGAGTCACGATGGTAGGCGCGCATCCCGGAATTGAGATCGGGAATGCGCTGCCCCGATAGAAAGCTGGCCGTGCCTTTAAGCAGATTTTTCAGCAGGGTGCGCAGCCATCGCCAATCCGTGGCGCTCTCGTGGCGCCGGGCGCCGATGACCATGTCCGCGCTCTGCAGGCGCTCCAGCATTTCCGGAACCCGATCGCACGGATAGGTGCCGTCCGCGTCGGTTTGGAGGATGAGCTGCCCGCGGGCGTGGCGCAGGCCGCTCAACCGGGCAATGCCGCCTCCCAGGTTGCGCCGATGCCGGACGACCCGGATCGCCATATCGCGAACGGTTTCGAGACAGCCGTCCGTCGAGCAATCGTCGATGATGATGATCTCGTAAGCGATCCCCAGGGGATCGAGCACCGCCTGCAGTTCGAGAATCGTGCCGCGCAAAGCCTGCTTCTCGTTATAGACGGGAACGCAGACGCTCAAGCTGACATCATTCTTTGCCTCAGTTGGCGCCATAGAATTCGCGGATCACTTCAACGACATAGTTCGCCTCTTCCAACCTCAATTCCGGAAAGATGGGGAGAGACAGCGCCTCCGCAGCGTGGCGGCGCGCCTCCGGGAGCTCGAGCGCCTCGGCCGGCAGCTTCAATTTCGCAATCAGGGGCTCGTCGGCCAGGGTCCTCGCGTAATGCACCATCGTCTGCACTCCCGCTTCCTTCAAAGCGGAGGCAAGCCGGCTGCGGTCGCCCGCCCTTAGGACAAATTTGTGCCAATTGTGGCCGCCGCCCGGCCGGACCCGGGGCAAAATCACCTTCGGAAGGCCGGCGAGCGCGCGAAGGTAAACCTCGGCAATGCAGGTTCGCAGCCGCTGCCATTCTCCCATTTTGGACAGCTTGAAGTCCAGCATCGCCGCCGTCTCGCTCGAAAGCTGGCTGTTGAAGCCGAGTATTTCATAGGCCCGCGTCTCCGGATCGCGCCCGTGATAGCGCAGCATTCGAGCGTGGCGCGCCACCTGGGGATCATCCGTCAGCAAGGCACCGGCGCTGCCAAATGCCGCGATGACTTTGGTGGGATCAAAGCTGACGCAGCTCACCTTCCCCATGCTGCCGGCTGGCCGGTTTTCGTCCTTTGCTCCGAGCGCCTGCGCCGCATCCTCGATAAGCACACATCCATGCCGCTCGGCAAATTGCTCCCAAGCCGCGATGGGAAGCGCCTGGCCGTAGAGATGCACGGCCAGGATCGCTTTGGTGCGGGCCGTCACGATCTTCTCCGCCCGCTGCAAGTCCATCTGCCAATATTCCGGATCGATATCCACGAAGCGCGGCGTGGCCCCCACCCGCAAGACCGCCGACACCGAGGCAATGAAGGACATGCCCGTCACCAGCACTTCGTCGCCGGGACCGATTCCGCAGGACATCAGTGCGAACCCCAGCGCGTCCGTGCACGAGCCCATGGCCACGGCATGCTGCCGGCCGCAGGCAGCGGCCAGCGAACGCTCGAACTTGGCGACATCCGGGCCCTGCAGGACCTGCCCGGATGAAAGCACCCGCTCCGCAATCGCCAGAAAGGCCTCGCGATGCTGCGCGAATTGGCGATCGAGGCCGAAAAACGGCACCTCCATTCTCTGGGCGCTCATGGGGCGGCCGGCTACCATATGCCCCGCCGCCGCTGGTCGACGAGATGGGCATGGTAGCGCTCGAGACCCTGCTCGATGTCCACCTTGGGCTGAAAGCCGATCTCGCCGGTCGCGCGGGTGATGTCGAGCGCCCCGCGCACCGGCATCCGCCGGTCATGCTCGACGACCTCAATGGCGGCGCCTGGCACAAGGGTCGCGATGATCCTCGCGGCCTCGAGGATTCCGCGCGCCCGTCCGCGCGTGATGTTGAAGGCCCTGCCGGAGGCGCCCGGATGCAGTGCCGCGCAGATGACCCCCCGGGCGGCGTCGCTCACATAGGTGAAGTCGAGGGTGTTGTCGCCCCCCCGAACCTGGAGCTTCTTCCCCAGAAGCGCGTGCTCGAGAAAAACGCCGAGCACACGCCGGTTGTTGTCCGTCGGGCCGTACACCGCCGAGGGGCGCACGATGGCCCAGTCGATTCCGAAAAGGCCGCCGAAGGAGCGCACGAGCAGCTCACCCGACAGCTTCATGGCGCCGTAAAGCTCCTTCGGCTCCTTGAGGTCGTCCTCCCGGATGGGGGTCCGCACAAAATCCCCGTAGACCATGCTCGAGGAGACATAGACGAGGCGCTCAAACCCGGGCAAATCGCGGGCTGCCTGGAGGAGCGAAAGCGTTCCCATCAGGATCGCCTGGACGGCCTCCTCGGGATGGTCGACAGCCAGGTTGGCCAGGGGCATCGCCGCCAGATGAATGATGCGCTGCGGCCGGAAATCCAGCACGGCGCGGCGCAGGCAGTCCTGGTCCTGCGTGCTGCCCCGATAGATCCTGATCTTGTCCTGGATCAGCCGAAGTCGCGTATCTATATTATCGATATGCGTTCGATTGAGCGGAAAGACGTAGTTTACGAAGGAGTCATAGACCGCGACCTCGTGCCCCTCCTCGAGCAATTGGGCCGCCACGTTGCACCCGATGAATCCGGCGCCCCCGGTCAGGAATATGCGTTTCATGGATGCGGCAAAAAACTGGCGGCGGACATCCCAAGACCCTTGCAACGTTGCAATGCCTCCAGCAAGCTGAAAGGAGGATTCGCCTTCGAGTCTCCCCTTGACTTTGCCGCGAAGCTTTCGGGTTGGGTTCTGCCCCTTTTCGCCATGACGGCCATCATTTTTTGTCTCCATAGCGTGATCGTGTTCCTGGTGCCGATCTTCTTCGGCTGGGCCGTGCTTCGGCGCATCGCACGGGAGCATGATCTGGCGATTCTGGCGCCCGGCTCCGCCGTGGTGGGGTTCGCCGCGCTCATGGCCTCGGTCAATGAGCTGCGGTGCTGGCTTGAGGCTCCCGCGGCCCTCTGGTTTGCCTACAAGCTCCTGCTTCTCGCCGGCCTTTCCATCCTGGTATGCACGAGGCGGCCGGATCGGGCGCCGATGCTGGCCCGGCGGCTCCGTGACGGATGGAAGCTCGCAGGTGTCGCGGCGGGGGCGGTGCTGACGGGAATCTATTTCGGGATTCCGGCCTATCACGGTTTCCTCGACGACGCGTGGTGGGGGCACTATCCGATCGCAGTCGAGATTCAGAACGCCGCACATTTTCCCCTCTTTCCCCCATTTGCGCCCGACGATCCGCTCTACTACCATGCGGGTCCGGATATCCTGGCCTCGGGATTTTCCTCCTTGCTGCTGCTTCCCGTCCAGGAGGGCTTCGCGCTCGCCGTCGCCCTGTTTGCACCGCTCGCCTTCCTTCTCGCCTTCGGCCTGACGCTGCGGCTGTCCCGGAGTTATGTTTCCGCCTTGTTGGCGGCCGGGTTCGCGGTTGTGGGCGGAAACCTTCGGTTCATCGGCGTGTTCGGGGCCGATCTTGGGAACGCAGCCTCCCGGCTCCAGGTTTTCAACAGCCAGACCATCCAGGGATTGCTGCAGATGATGTTCACACCGTCCCATTGCCTGGGCATCCCGCTCGTGCTGGCGATCCTCGCCGTATTCCGGCATTTTCTTGCGCGCCCCTCATGGCCGCTCGCCGCCCTGCTGGGCCTGCTGCTGGGATCCTTAACGCTGGTTGCGGAATGGTATTTTTATCCGCTCTGGTTGGCGCTCGGCATTTGCGTGGCCCTTCGGGCCCTCCGGGGCCGCGGTCTTCCGCCTCGAATCGGCCGTGGCCGGCTTGTGCTGCTCTGCGCGCCCCTGGTGGTGGCGGTGGCGGTGGGCCTCTACAACAGCACCTATACGGCCGGCATCTTCAATTATTTCTGGACGCACCGCGAGAGCACGTCCCGGCAGGCGTTTGCGCGCCAAGTCTATTCGTACCTCGACCGGCGCCTGTCCCCTCCTCCATCCATCAGTCCAGCCACCTTTCACTGGACCGTCCCGACGCTGATACCCCTGGGACTCAATTTCGCCCATCTGGGCGAGGTGCCGTCGTGGGAGCTGGCAGGCTCCAACAGCGGGTCGTGGGTCGCCCTCTGGAGCTGGGCGTTCATCCGGGAGGCGTTCCCGGTGGTCGGCATCGGCATCCCATTCGGAATCTGGTGGTGGCGGCGTTCGCGCAATCTCCTTCTTCTCGCCGTGCTCCTCATGGCCGCAATCAGCCTCGCCCCCCCCATCCTGCTCGACTGGGGTTACCGTTCGACCGATTTTCTCCGGTTCTTCACGGGCGCATTTTCGTTTTCGTCGCTCTTGTTGGCCTGTTTCGTCGGCAGGATGCTCGAGGCGGTCCGCTGGCCCGCGCGCATCTTGGGTGTGTCGGTTATCGCAGCGACGCTCACGAACGCCGCCGGCCTGGGAATTCTGGGGCTGCAGCCCTCCACGCTGGCCACTGCCAAGGCGGTGAGCTCCGAGGGCATATCGCTTTCGCAGTTCGCGGGCAGCGGCGCTGGCGGGGCATCCCCGGAAATGGCGCCCGCAGACCGGAGCCGGGCGTTTTCAGTGCTGGCCGCCCGCCTCGACGATTTCTTCTTCCCCATCTCCCGAGGCAGGGAGCGCGCAATCGTGATCGTTCCGCCGAACGAGGTGCCGCCCCTGGAAAGATTTCCAGAGTGGATGAAACTCGCGACCCTGAGCCGGCTGGTGATACCGGTCGGCTGGCATTGGGCCGACTCGCTCTATGCCGCCAAATATCGGAACGCGGTCCTGACCCTCGATTCCGATGCGCTCAGCGCCCTGGGCGCCCGCTGGGTCATCGTCACGAACCTCTGGGGCTACGCGCCTCCCGCCGCGGTTGCGCGCGCCTTGCGCGAGGGGGACAGGTTCACCCTCGTCACCACCTTCTCCGAGGGGCCCTACACCCTGGCCCTGTATCGCGCGCAGTAGGCTGGGCAGCCAGCGTTCAGCAGAACCATCCCCGACCCATGGCCAGCGCCAGCCGCACCCGGATATTTTTCGCCGCCAAGCTCGTCTGTTCGGGATTGCTGCTCTGGCTCGTCCTCGCGCGCATAGACTGCCGCGACATTGCGGTGCGGCTCCGCGCCGCCAGCCCGGGCTGGCTGGCGCTGGTCCTCCTTCTCAGCCCGGGAATCATGGCCCTCTCGGCGCGGCGCTGGCAGATCCTGAGCCAGGGCCTGCTGACCTTCGGGCGGGCCTTTCGCTACACCTGGATCGGTTTTTTCTTCGGCAGCATCATGCCGGGCATGGTCTCGGGCGACATTGCGAAAGGCTTCTCGCTCGCCGCAAAAGACGCGGATACGCGAAATGAGCGGCTGCCCGTATCGATATTCTTCGACAAACTGATCGGCCTCTGGGTGTTGATGGCCTTGTTTTGCGCCGTGGCTGTTCTTCTGCTCGGGACCCATTCCGACACCCTGTCCGGCCTGCGCCACATCGTTATCCTCGGAGTCGCCGGTACGGTCATCGGGTTGATCGCCGGAATCGCCATCATGCATCCGGCGGGATCGGGCCTGGCCCGCCAGCTGGCCTCTGCGGTGCCGATTCCCGCAGTGGCCTCTTTCGTGCGGCGGTCGGTGGACGCCATCAGCATCTACTCCGCCCAGCCCTGGCGGGTTGTCCAGGCCTTGCTGCTCAGCCTGGCGATCCATGGCTGCAACTGCCTGGGCTTTTGGTTTGTCCTGCGCGCCCTGTCCGTGCCCGCCGGGATCTCGTTCGCCGCTGTGCTTTACCCGATGCTTTCGCTTTTGCTCGCGGTGCCGGTGAGCATCTCGGGGATCGGAGTGCGCGATGTGTTCGTCCTCACCCTATTTAAGGCGTTTGGACTCAATCCCGCCGCCGGCGTGGCCTTTTCCTGGCTGCTCGTCGGCCTGAGCCTGCCCGTCATCGCCGTCGGCGGACTGATCCAGCTCTGGGAGGCATTCCGGCGCCGCGATTAGGCCGAACCGCGCCTAGGGGCGCGTGGAGCCCCGGATGCGATCGCGGATATACCAGCCCAGATCGAACCAGCGAAACCGGACCGCCGCCAGGCCCTTGGCAAATTTGGCCACGCTCCCGATGGCCAGGGTCAGGATACCGCGGATGCCGGAGCTCGATCCCCGATGATCCAGCAGGAGTCGCACCCCGGCCAGCCATTCGCGTTCCTTCACCTCCGAAAACGCCACCAGGAAGCTGCAGTCCCACCGGCTGCGCCACTTCTTCACATATTGCGGGGAAAAAAGCGGCCGATATTCCGTTTCCATGAAATGGGCGGCCCGATCGGCCAGCTCGCAGGCGATAGAGGGGGTCGCGATCGTCTTGCCGGAAAATCCTTCGGGCATCCTGCGCCAGGCGGCCAGCGGTTCGGGCACAAAGCAGACTCCGTGCGTCAAGGCTATAACTTGCATGACGAACCCGTCCGCGAAGGATCGCAGGTCCGGCCGAAATCCACCGGCCGCGATCAGCGCCTCGGTGCGGTAGATGGCGGTATTTCCCTCGATCCAGGGACCTCTCTTGAGGAAGCGGCGGGACACTTCCTGCGGATCGATGTAATGGGCGGATCGAACCGACGGAAAGGGATTGGGGAAAAACAACCCCAGGTCCCTGCCGTCCTTGTCGATCAGCCGCGAAAGGCACGAACAAAGCCCGGCCGAGGGATGCTCCCGCAGGATCGCCATGCTCTTCTCGAGAAATCCCGGGAGAATCACGTCGTCGGCGGCGACACCCATGAAGTACCGCCCGCGGGCGCGGTTGAGCAGATCGACATAATTCGCAACGGCACCGCGGTTGCGCTCGTTGAGCGTCAGCTCGATGACGGGATGACGCTGCGCGTAATCCCGCAAAATCCTCGCGCTGTCATCCGTCGAGGCATCGTCGACGAGGAGGAGCTCCAGCGGCTGATAGGACTGGATCAGGAGCGAATCCAGCATCGCCGGCAGAAACCGGGAGTGATTGTAATTGCTGATCGCTATCGTCAGGGTGGGCTCTTCCGAGGTCATGGTATTTGTGAAGCCCTGAATGTTCGGATCCTGCGACTCCAGTTGAGCATTTCGGGCGATTCTCGGTCGTCCTTCACCGCTGGCAATCAAAACCACTGCGGCCCAGGGCCGCGGCGGCCTGCGCCAGCTGCCGTTCCTTGACGCCTTCGGCGGCCTGCGCGCCAAGGGAAAAATCGCGGCGGCCGCGGTCTCCCGCCGAAAATTCATTCAGCATGATGCAGCACCATTTCAATTGATAGAGGGGCAGCAGCAGGCGGCACCGCTCCATGAATTCCCGGGGTCGCGGCAGATGCAGCATCGCGGCGATTTCTCCGGAAAAAGAGGCGAAGAAACTGCCCGGCACCGGCACCTTCGGCTGGCAAAAGAAGTCACAGATGGTCTTCGCCGGATCGTCCCAGCCGGCGTATTCGAAGTCGAAAAACACGAGATCGCCCCCCGGCCGCCGCAGGCAATTGTGGAATCCGAAGTCCGAGGGGGAAATGCATCTTTCTTTCGCGGGCACGATGACGTCCGTGCCGCCGCTCGAGGCCGCGGCCTCGATAAGGGCCTGCCGCAGCCGCGTCCCCGACGGCGCGAGCCGATCGCGGACAAATTCGGCCGCCCGGGCGTCGATTGCGGTTGCGGTCGGAAAGTTCTGCAGCCGCGCCAGACGGCGCTCGAGCATGAGCAGGTGCTCCCCGACGCTGAAGCAGGCCTCGGAAACGTCGGGGAGATTTTTCGCCTCCGCCCCGTCGCGCGGGCGATTGAGAGCCCGCAGGAACTCAAGCGTTCGCTCCACTTCCGGCGCGCCGATTTCCGCCGATTCCAGCCTGCGGCCCTCCACGAATTCAAACAGTCCCAGCCGATTGGCCTCATCCCATCCGAGCGGCTCGGGAGCTCCCGTGATCCCGCCCGATTGGATATAGGCGTAAAAGGCCCGCTCCGTGGCAAACCGGTCGCGGGAATCCGCTGGATCGTGGAAATAGTGCTTCAGGAAATAGCGTCTGCCCTGGCCGTCGGCCACGGCATAGGCCCGATTGTTCACGCCGCCGGGAAGCGCCTCGGGCTCGCCGGCCAGGATCCGGCCGGCGGAAGCCAGCAATTTCCGGGCGCCCTCTCCCGCTGTCGCCCTTCCAGGAGCCGGGGACGTCCTGGTCCACAGCAGGCGCGCGACCTCCGGCCAGCTGGCGCAACGCTCCAGGTCCTTCACGGCCGGATGCGCCTGACCGGGGTCGAAAAGCACGCGGCGTACGCCGGGCGGAAAACCGGGATGGAGCAAAAACTCGGGCAGATCATCGATGAACTCCGTGCAGCCACAGGCCGCAATCCGGGCCAGCTTGGCCTCCAGGGACGGTTCGAAAAAACAGGCTACGAAACCAGCCGCCGTTGCCGCGCCAGTCAGAAAGCCGTTGTTTTCCAGCCAGGCTCGGGCAGCCGCGTGCAAGTCATGCCTCGGTCCAAGATGAGGATGGCGCGTCTTGTGGCTGATGATGTGCAGCACGTTGCCGCGACGGCGGCATTCGTGGAAAAAGTCCAGGGCGCCGGCAAAGGGCGGCGCATCGGCCAGGGCTGGCCCATACACGAATCCCTGCAGCTCGGTCCAGGCCTCCTCGCGGCCCGCGCGACGAAGGTGATTGCGCAGGGCGATCTTATTGGCCGGAAGCCCTTCCGGGATCAGCCCCTTTTCCAGCGCCACACGGTGAAACAGGGCGTCGTATGAAATGAGCGTGTTGTCGAAATCTACGCCGATGATCATTCGCGGGCGGTGCTAAGTGCGGCCCGGATCCTGGCCGCGACAGCGGGCGCGGTCAGGCCGAAATGCTCGCGCGCCTGCTCCTGGTCGGAGGTTTCGTGCAAAAACTCGTCGCGCGTGCCGAAGCGCAACAGGCGCGCCCCGGGTTTGGCCTGGTCCGCCAGCCACTCCGCGATCGCTCCCCCAAAGCCGCCGAGGGTGCTGTGCTCTTCCAGTGTCGCCACAAGGCGGAAGGAACCAAACGCCCGGCCCAGGGTTGCCAGGTCGAGGGGCTTGATTGAGGGGCAGCTCACCACTTCGGCCGAAATCCCCTCCCCCGCCAGCAATTCCGCCGCGGCGAGCGCGACGGGCAACAGGACACCCGCCACCAGCAGGGAAACGTCATTCCCGCGGCGCAAAATCACGCTCTGGCCAAGGGGGAGTTCAGGGGGCGCACGATGGATCACGGGTTCGCCCTTCTTGCCGATCCGCATGTAGCTGGGCCCGGCATGGTCCAGCACGGTCCTGAGGCAGGCGCGGACCTCCATCGGATCCGCGGGCGCCAGCACCGTCATGCCAGGCAATAGCCGCAGCATGCCGGCTTCCTCGCAGGAGTGATGTGTGGATCCCAGCGAGGCGTAAGCCAGGCCGGAACCGGTACCCACGAGCACCACCGGCAGATGATGGTAGCAAAGATCCACGCGGATCTGCTCCATGCAGCGGTACGTGAGAAAAGGAGCTATGGTGTAACATACGGGCCGAAATCCGCCCGCGGCCAGGCCCGCCGCCATTCCGATCATGTTGGCCTCAGCGATCCCGCAATTGAAAAAGCGCCCGGGACATTTGGCCTTGAAGGAGTCGAAGAGACGGTTGCCAATATCGCCAGCGAGAAGCAGCACGCGCTCGTCGGCTGCGGCCAGGCGGGTAATTTCGTCGGCAAACGCGTTTCTCATTTCCGGTCGAGCTCCAGCGCGGCGGCCGCGACTTCTTCCGCCTTCGGAATGCGATAGTGCCAATTATTGTCGTCCTCCATGAACGAAACGCCGCGGCCCTTGACGGTGTGGGCGATGATCGCAGTCGGGCGGGCCTCGGCGGCATCCGCCGGATCCATGGCGGCCAGAAGCGCCGCCAGATCGTGGCCGCCGACCTCAAGGGCGCGCCAGCCGAAGGCCTCCCACTTTTCCCGCAATGGCCCCAGGGCGAGCACCTCGTCGCTCCGGCCGGTCGCCTGCCATTTGTTGTAATCGACCACCACCATAAGCCGGCTCAACCGTTGCGCCGGCGCCAGCATGGCCGCCTCCCAGACCGCGCCCTCGTTGCATTCGCCGTCGCTCATGACGACCATCGTTCGGGAATCCCGCCGTGCCAGGCGCGCCGCCAGCGCCATGCCAACGCCGACGGAGAGCCCGTGTCCGAGGGAACCTGTGGCCCATTCGACGCCGGGAGCGCAATGGGGGGCCGGCTGTTCCGCCAGGGGGCTGCGATGCCCGGCAAAATCGTCCAGCCAGGATTCGGGGAAGAATCCCCGCGCGGCGAGCGCGGCATAGAGGGCGGTCGCCGCATGGCCCTTGCTCAGGATAAGGCGGTCGCGGGCGGGATCTTCGGGCGCCGCCGGATCGATCCGAAGGCCGCGCCAGTAAGCCGCGACGAGGATGTCGACCACCGACAGAGCGGAGCCAAGATGGGCCGCGCCGCCGCGGTGCGACATCTGCACGATCTGATAGCGCAGGTCCCTCGCCGCCGAATCCAGCTCTGCCGGCGGCGCTCCGAAGGGAATGCTCGAAGCCTGCGCGTGGTTTGCCAGATGCAGCATCAACGTCAGGGAAGATGGAGCTTCTTCATCATCCTGATATTGTAGTAGCGCTCTTCGTCACGCAAGCGGCCCGAACGATACGCCTCGATCACCTCCCGGATGCCGTCGGCCACGGTGAACTTCGGCTGGAACCCAGTGGCGAGAAGCTTCCGCGAGGACAGGCGATAGGAGCGCGGATCGTTCGAAGGCGAGACCACGATCTCCGCCGGGACCGATTGGGTCACGCGGCGGGCGATTTCCATGATGGAAATGTTCTCAAAGCCCGCATTGTAGACGCCGGGATTTTTCGCGCCCTCGTCGAGGAAGTGGTGATAAACCCGGATCAGGTCCTGCAGGTGGATATTCGGCCTGGTCTGGTCGCCCCCAAAGACGGTGATCCGCTGATTCACGAGCGCCTGCATGGTCAGCAGGTTGACCGAGAGATCCAGGCGCATGCGCTGTGAATAGCCGCAGACCGTGGCCGGGCGGATGACGTTGACGAGGATGCGGTCTCCGTAACTCAGCAGGATCCGCTCGCTGACCATCTTCGTCTTGTTGTAGTCGGAGATCGGCACGAGCGGCAGGTCCTCCGTGACCTCCGGCTCGTCCTTGACCCCATAAACGCTGCCCGAGCTGGCAAAGATGAACTGACGGACACCCTCGTCGATCGCGCGTTCGGCCAGGAGCATCGTCGCCAGGCCGTTGACCTCCCAGTTCAGCTTGGAGTTCAAGTCGCTGCACGGATCGTTGGCGATGTTGGCCAGGTGCATCACCACGTCCACGCCCTTCATCGGAATCCGGCCGGCGTTGCGGATATCCTCGCGGATTACCGCAAGATTTGAATGCGCGGGCAGAAAGTTGCCGAACCACTCCAGGTCGACAACCGTCACTCGATGACCGCGATCGAGCAGGCTTTGGGTCAGGGGCGTGCCGACATAACCGCAGCCGCCGGTCAGGAGGATGTGCATGATTTAAGCCCGGATCAAAACGCCAGCATCGCCGCGGCGCCCTTCAGGAATTTGCCCTTCCGGATCGGCTCGGCGTTGCCGACGATCCTGACGGCCTGCGCGCCGGCAAGCTGGCCCATGAAGGTAGCCAAATCGAGGGGAAGGCCGCTCGCCGCCGCGAGGGAGGCCACCGCGCTGAACGCATCGCCGGCCCCCAGCGTGTCGACAATCGCCCGCTCGAAGGGGGCGCAGGAGCAGTACCGGCCGGCCGGTTGCCAGCCGAGCGTCTCGGTCGCGCCGCGGGTCAGCCAGGCATAGCGGCTGCCCAGATACCCGGCGAGTCCCGCCAGCTCCCGGCGAAAGTCGAATTCGCGGCGCCCCACCGCGAGGGTAATTTCCGTCAGATCGAGCGAAAAGGAATCAGCCCGCCGGTACCGGCGATTGATGATATTGAAACCGTGATTGTTGCTGTTCGTCTGGCAATTCACGGCCAGGAATTTGGCTTTCTTCTGCACGTAGTCGCAGACCATATCTTCCAGGAGCCCGTGTCCAAAATCCATGACAATGACCAGGTCGTAATTATCGATGTGGGCCGCGATCCGCTCCAGGACCATCTTTTGGAGCGCCTCACCCGGATGGTGCCGGTCGATGAAATTCACGGAGAAGAGCTTGGACAGCTCCTTGCCCTCCCCGCGTGGTTCGACAAAGCGCTGCTTCACAACCGTCGTGAAATCCGGCGAACGCACGATGTCCGACTCGTCCGGCGGGATAAACCCGCCCAGGGTGCCATCCACCCATGGCTCCGCGCCCACGAGGCTGATGAGCTTCACGTGAGGGGTGAACTCGCGCACATGCCGGAAGACCGCGAGCGCACCGCCCGCCTGCATTTCCTCGGACGCGAACCGGCCGGAAAGAATCCGGTTTTTTGAAGTCAGTCCCTGCACCTCGAGCGTCGTGTACCGGTCAAAGATTGCGTCCCCCACGACCAGGACGCGCAACCCGCTGAATCCCTCGACGGCTTCGCGGAATTTTTCCGGGGAACATCCCTCGGCCACGGTCTGGCAGAAGGCCTTAACCTCGGGAGGATGGGTGTCGAAATGCTCGTTTAGCAGTCGGGTGGAGCTGAAAACCACGGATCCGACGTAGCGCACCTCTCCGCCGAGCCGGCGTACCGTGGCGACGTCGCTCCCGATGTTGCCGGTGACATCATTGGCCGGATTTTCGTATTCGCGTCCCTTGCAATAGATTGCAGGTCGCACGCATTCGATGGCCTCAACCGCCGCCGCATGCGGCACCAGCACGACGTAGTCGACGCACGCCAGGGCTGCAAGCCAGCGCGAACGCATCTCGTCGTTGAAATAGGGCCTGCCTGGCCCCTTGTTCACAAAATTCTCCGACGTGACGGTGACGACGAGCACATCGCCCAGTGCCTTGGCTTCCTCAAAGTGGACGATATGCCCCGGATGCACCAAATCGAAGGTTCCGTGGCATTGGACGACCACCTTCCCAAGGCGCCGCAACCCCTCAAATGTCGCGGAAGCATCCGTAAATTGAAGAATCTTGCCGCCGTGCGTCATCCTGAGGCGTTTGGACGGTGCTTGCTGAGCCATTGCATGATCATGTGACCGACGATCAATTGGAGATCTTCCGCAATCTGCATGTCGTCGATCGCAAAGTGAATGGGCATGTCAGCCAACTCGCGGCAACGGCCTCCGCTGTAGCCGAGGACAGCCGCGGTGCGAAGGCCGAGGGTTCGGGCGGTCTGAAGCGCCTCGATGAGATTCGCTGAATTTCCGCTTCCCGAGAGAACGATCAGGACGTCCCCGCGACGCGCGAGAACTTTCAGCTGCGCTGAAAAGACCTTCTCATAGCCCAGGTCGTTCGCGAGACAGGTGACGATCGACTGATTTGCCCCGAGCGCGGTGGCGCGCAAGCCCATGCCTTCCGGCTTGCCGATGCCATAGAGGAAGTCGTTCGCCAGATGGAGGGCGTTTCCAGCGCTTCCGCCGTTTCCGCACAGGAAAAGCTGCCGCCCCTCCCGCCAGCATGCCTCGAGTTCTCCCGCCAGCAGCTCGACGGGAGCCCAGTCGAATCGTTGAAGGGCCTGTCCCAGGCGATGGGCGTATTCGGGGTAGAATTTGGATGCAGCCATAGGATCCCCTGGCGGTCGCGGAAGGTTCCGCGGGCCGGATGGACATTGTCCAATGCAACCACCGACGCTCCGCCCAAGTCGAGCGCCTTTCTTAGCGCGCAGCGTCCGCGAAGGGCATTCCCTCTGGATTTCACTCCTTGTTCGCGGCGCCTTTTGCCTTCAAGTTGCCCGGGGTCCCCATTCCCCGCCCCAGATTCCAACCCTTGAAATCCTTAGTCGAACGCCTGGGCAAGATCTCAGCGCTGGCCGTCTGGCTGGTGGTGCTCTGGGGCGCCGGACGCGGGTTTGATTTCACAGATGAGGGCGTCTATTACCTGAGCGCGGTTCACCCTGCCGAGGTGCCCGACCGCCAAACGACCTATTTCCTGTTTGGCCGCGTCCTCTACGCGCTCTCAGGCCACAGCATCGAGGCAACCCGCCTGCTCGTCGCCGGTTTGGTGCTGGGCTGCACGCTTGTCTTTGTTCGAGGCTTGCGCAGTTTCCTCGCCGCCTTCGCGGCAGAACTCGATCCCGGCGGCTGGCTCGGGTTGGCGGCCGTGGCTGGAAGCTCCCTGGCGTTCGCCACATCTCCGTTAGCCCCGTCCTACAACCTTCTCAATGCCATATGCCTGCTGGCGATTACCGGCTTGGCCTTGCAGGCTGCAAGTTCCCCGGCCGGGGAGGGATGCTTTCCAACGCGCTCCACCTGGGGACCTCTGCTTGGCGCAATCGTCCTCACCGTAGTTGATTTTTTTATTAAATTCAGCACGAGCGCGGTGCTGGCAGGGCTGCTGGCGGTCTTTTTCCTGGCGACCAGCCGCGAGCGGGTCCGAAACAAGGCGATCTTAGTCCTAACTTCGGCGGTTGTAGGGACGATGGTGGTGGCGGGATACTTTCTGTTCGTCCAAAATTTTGCGGTCTGGCGTCAGGGTATCGGTGGCACACTTGCCGCGCTGAACCGGGGAGCCTATATTCAAGGCCAATTTATCCGGTATGCGGACGAACTGCGGGAGCAGATCCTTGAAACGCTCTGGACTTACGAATCGATGTTTACGGCGCTGTTTGCCGGGGCTGCCGTGCTGCTTGTCTTTCGCTGGCGGCCGCGGTGGCAGCGTTGGCTCGCGTTAGCTGGGATTCTTGTTGCAGGAGGCATCGGGATTGATGCAACGCCCCAAAACTTTGTCCGGACTGCCGGGTATCTGGGCCTTCGGCTTTTTCTGGCCGGTATTTGTGGGCTGGGGCTGGTGGCTGGCCTGACGTGGATCGTTCGAGCTCCCGGGCCGCGTCCCGGTCTTGCGAAGGGCTCCTGGCGCGCCGTGATCGCGCTGGTGGTTCTGGCCCTCCTTCCCTTCGTTGGCTCATTCGGTACGAGCAACGACATCAGTTCCAACACGGTCTATCAGATGGCACCCTGGCTGACCCTCATCACTTTGCTCCTGGCCTGGCTGTCTCATAGCTGGCAGGCCCGGTGGCTGCCTGCAGTGGGAGTGGTCTGCATATCGGTCCTGACGTTTGGTCAGTTCATCAATGGTTATGTCTTCAATCCTTACCGCGTGCCGGGTGGACGCCTGGCACAGACCACGCCGACTTCGATTGGCGTTCCCTCATCGACGCTGCGGATTGATCCTGGATCGCACGATCTCGTTGAAGGGGTCCGCAGCCAGCTTATGAGTCATGGCTTCAAGCCGGGCGACGACATCTTCGCCTTCTTCAATCTGCCCGGACTGGTCTTCTCCCTCGGGGGTGTTTCGCCCGGGTACCCGTGGTATTTCTCGGGAAATGACGAATCGCTGGCGCTCGATGCCATGCGCGCAAATTGGGTGCCGGCACAGCGCCGCTTCCGGGCCTTTGTCATCCTCAACCGGCGTCCGGAGGATCCTCCTCCGCCTTGGCAGGCGATGTACATGGACTTCCCGAACGCGTACGAGCCGTGCGGTCCCGCCCTGCGCAATCCTCTGACTGGAGAGGTGGTGGAGGTCTGGAAGCCAAAAAGACGGTAGTTATCCCGTAAGCACGTCCGCCGCCAATTCTAAATTCGAGTGATTAGCTATTGCCCAAAGCTGATATGCCCTGCAAATCGGCGTAGTGGATGACAGCCGTTATTACCAACACGCCGGGAGACTACATTTCGCGCAGCACCTCTCCCTGCAAACACGCCTATCGATCTTCGAGTTCTTCATGGGATCACTTGCGCCCAATGAATACACCACGATATTGGATGTGGGGGTTTCATTGGATGTTACAAGCTTCGCAGCCAATTTCCTCGAGCAAGCCTATCCACACCCCCACAATCTTACTTGCGCCGGCATAGGTTCCGGATCCGCAGTATTGAACGCGTACCGGGGAGTTAATTTTGTAGAAATCGCTCCACATAAGCCGCTCCCATTTGCCGATAGCAGTTTCGATATTGTCTATTCAAATGCCGTAGTCGAACACGTGGGTTCCCGCGAGCAGCAGCGGCTTTTCGTCCATGAACTTTGTCGTGTCGGGAAACGCGTATTTATTACTACGCCCAATCGCTTGTTTCCCGTAGAGCATCATACCGCACTCCCGTTAATTAACTATTTTCCGCTTTCTATTTTTCGCTTTCTGCTTCGATCCACGCGTTTTCATTTTTGGAGTAATGAAAGTATCTTGAATCCCCTTTTTGCCTATCAATTCCAGAGGCTTTTCCCAGATCCCAGCCGGGTCAAAATCGAGACGCGCGGCTTGGGTTTCGGTCCGTTCCGTTCAAATTTAGTGGCTGTCTTATAAGGCGTTTTCGTTTGGTTCTCACGCTAAACCGTGGCCGGGCTGTTTTCACGTCCGAAGAAACGAGATCCGGCGGGTTCGGTTGGATTAGAAATGAGCCGCCGGGGCAGTGAATCAGTTTGATCTCCGATAAGGGTGCGGCCGTAATTTACGCAAACCGTCCCATGCTGTCCGTCCCCCAGAAGATGTTTTTAGCGCGCTGTTTAAATCGTTCGCTGCGCTTCGCGCGCGGCTTGGCCGGCCGCGATATGCATGTGCGTTGCCGGCGGAAAGGGGTCGAATGGGAACTCGATCTCGACGAGGGGATCGACCTGTCGATTTATTTGCTCGGCGCGTTCGAACCCCGGGTACTCCGCGCCTATATGGCTCTTATCCGACCGGGTACAACTGTGCTCGATATCGGCGCCAATATCGGCGCGCATACTCTGCATTTTTCCCGCATGGTTGGCCCCGCCGGACGGGTTTTCGCGATAGAACCGACCGATTACGCCGTCGCCAAACTCCGCCGCAATCTTGCATTAAATCCCGAGCTGGCTGCGCGGGTCACGGTTCGTCAGCAGTTCCTGGCGGCGGACCGCTCAACCCCCTCACCCGCTGCCATACGTTCAAGTTGGCCGATCGGAGAAAAATGCGTCGATCCGCTGGCGGAAGCTATGGGTCGCTTTCAGCCGGTCACAGACGCCGTCGCCATCACCGCGGATGATTTCTGCACGGCTGAGGGCATTGACCGCGTGGATTTTGTCAAAATCGATGTGGACGGAAATGAATACTCAGTAATGCGTGGTTTCAGCGGTGGCCTCGAGCGGTTCCGGCCCATCATCTTGATCGAATTGGCTTCCTTTGCTTACGATGGAGGCAAAGAGGCCGAATTCGATCGACTCGTGAGTTTTCTGGCCGATCTCGGCTATAGCTTTACCAACGCCGACACCGGACGCCCCATACCGAGCGATTCCGTTGCCCTACGGGAGTTGGTCGGGCCGATCAGCGGCATCAATGCCCTTCTTTACCCCCGGGTCGGCTAGGCGCCCGGGCGGTGAATCAGTTTGATCTCCGGCAAGGGTGCGGCGGTAATTTACGCAAACCGCCCCATGCTGTCCGTCCCCCAGAAGATGTTTTTAGCGCGCTGTCTAAATCGATCGCTGCGCTTCGCGCGCGGCTTGGTCGGCCGCGACATGCACGTGCGTTGCCGGCGGCACGGTATCGAATGGGAGCTCGATCTCGACGAAGGGATAGACTTGTCGATTTATTTGCTCGGCGCGTTCGAACCCCGGGTGTTGCGCGCCTACACTCCCCTCATCCCTCCCGGCGCCACGATCTTCGACATCGGCGCCAATATCGGCGCCCATACCCTGCACTTTGCCCGCCTCGCCGGCCCGGCCGGCCGCGTTTTCGCCGTCGAGCCCACCGACTACGCGGTCGCGAAGCTCCGCCGGAATCTCGAGTTAAACCCCGCGCTGTCTCCCAGAGTCACGCTCCGCCAATGCTTCCTCGCTGCAGACCGATCTACCAAACCACCCGCCGAGGTGCCGTCCAGCTGGCCGGTCGGAGACGGGTACACGAACCCGCGCGAGGGGGCGGTCGGCCGCTTCCAGCCCGCAACGGGCGCGGTCGCCACGACTGCCGATGACTTCTGCGCAGCAGCAGGGGTCGATCGGATCGACTTTGTCAAAATCGACGTGGACGGCAACGAATACTCAGTCTTGACGGGCTTCGGCGCCAGCCTTGCGCGTTTTCGTCCAAGCATTCTCATCGAACTGGCGCCGTACCAATACGACGGCGGCAAAGAGGACGAGTTCGACGAAATCGTGCGTTTTCTGGCGAAACTCGACTACGATTTCACGGACGCCAGCAACGGGCGCCCGATTCCCAGCGATCCCGCGGAATTGCGGCGTCTGGTCGTGCCGATCGCCGGCATCAATGCGCTCCTCATCCCAAGGGCAGGACGGTCCGGCCGAATATGAAATGCGAGTCACCGAAGACCGGCGTCCGACTTCGGGGATTTCTCCTCTGGACCTGCGTGATCGCGCTCGTGGTCGTCTTTCACAATTTCGGGATGCCGCTGCTGCCGGATGCGCATCGGATGTTCCAGCCCGCCGAAATCAAGCCGGAGTCGCCCGCCAACCCCGCCTCCCATGCCTATGTCGTCTCATTTTCTGGCGGCAGCGGCGATCTCGAAAACGACTACCGCAGCCATGCGGATCTCTACGAGGACGGGACGCTGCTTGGAAAGCACGCCAGCCTTGAAAACATTCGGACGGTCGGAAACGGGCAGTACAGGCATCGGGATGGGCGGGTCGTCTTTTCCGCAACGGACAACAGCGATCCGCGAAGGAACGGCCGGGACTACGACATCTATTATCCGCTTCTTTACAGCCGCGCGGTCGGTTACGCGGCGGTTCTCATATTTTTTGGGGCCGTCGCGGGACTTTTCGCCGTTCGTTTGCGCCGCGCGGTTCCGGACGGGGGAGCCGCGCGGCCCCCCGGCGGATTCGGGCGCCACCTGATCGCATCTGCGGCGTTGCTGACGGTCGGGCTGTATTGCTCGACCGGAACCCTCTCCCCCTACGCAAACACCACGTTTCCCCACGTGATTCCGCCCGGCAACTACCTCTACAACGTCGATCATATTCATTTCAAGGTCCTGTTCGACTTTGTCGACGGCAGGCCAAAATCCGTCTGGAACGGGGCGATTTTCATCAGGCGAATCCTGTTTCCCATCCTCTGCTACCCGTTCATGAAACTGTGGGGCTTCGAGATCGGGGGGACGATCGGGAGCATCGCCATCAACGTCGCCGGATTTGTTGTCTTTCTTCTGGTCCTCAGGCGCCAGGTGGGCGACAGGGGAGCGGCGCTCGCAGGCTGGCTCCTCGCTCTCTATCCCGGCTTCACCTATTGGGGAGGGCTCCCCTATGTCTATTCATTTATCGTGCCCGGCAGCCTCCTCCTCGCGTCCGCGGTCGTGGCGCTTCAGGGCGAGAGCCGGCTGTCCCGCGTCGCCCTGGTTTCCGTGCTCATGGGAATCGCATACCTGGGCTACGACCTTATAGCCTTCTTTCTCCCAGCCAGTCTGCTTGTTCTGCTCTTGCATCGCCGCAAGCCGGCCGCAGCAGCGCTGTCGGCGCTCCTCCAGATCGCCCCGCTGGCAATCTGGCTCGCATGCGTGAGCCTGCGGCTGCATCAGCCGCTCGAAAACTCCAACTCGGCCTCCGTGACCAACGTGCTGGGTTCCTATCTGCACACGCCGGACTTCCGCTACCTGGGTCAGGCGCTGAGGGCGGCCCCGGACATAGGGCTTTTTGTGTTCTTCGGATCGAATTTCCTCTTCCTGCCGGCCCTGTTTCTGGCGCTGCTCGCGATCAATGCCGCCACTTCCCGAATCCGCTTCCAGCCCGCGGAACTGGCGCTCCTCGGCATTACGCTTGCCCTTTTTCTTTTCAACAATCTCGCCCCGAACTACGGCGGAGCCTGGCAGATGCGCGGCATCTGGATCGCGCGGCTTTACCAGCCTGTCTTTCCCGTCTTTGCCTATTTCGCGGCGCGATGGTTCCAAGCCCTCCCTCCGCTGCGCAGGGGCGCGCGGTTTGGAATAGCCTCCGTGCTGCTCGCAGCGAGCGCCGGGAACTTCCTCGTGGTATTCGGCCCGATCCTGAACGACCCGCTGCATATCGCCGAGGAGGCGTTCTATCGCTTCTACGATCACAATTCCGACCATACCGTGTTTGAAAGGGAGCTGGCCGGCTTCGGCCGGAGGCCGCTGGGGTTCCCCGCACATGGAAAGTGAGGCGCTCTACGAGCGGATGGCCCTCATCCGCGCCTTCGAGGAAGAGGTCCTTGAGCTCTTCTCGAAGGGGGAGCTTTTTGGCACCACGCACACCGGCCTCGGGCAGGAGGCGATTGCCACGGGTGTGATGTGCCAGGTGACGCGCGACGATGTCGTCTTCAGCAACCACCGCTGCCACGGGCACTACCTCGCCCTATTCGACGAGCCGGACGGCCTGATGGCCGAGCTGATGGGCCGCTCCACCGGCCTGTGCGGCGGGATCGGCGGAAGCCAGCACCTCCACAGGGGCAACTTTTACACGAATGGAATCCTGGGCGGCACTGTCCCATGCGCCGCCGGCATGGCGCTCGCAGAGAAGCTCGGCGCCACCGGCCGGATCGCGGTCGTTTTTCTCGGCGATGGCGCTCTTGGTGAAGGCGTCGTCTACGAGACCCTCAATCTTGCGTCCCTCTGGAGCCTTCCGCTTCTTTTTGTGGTGGAGGCGAATGGCTACGCCCAATCGACGCCGACCGCCCTGCAGCTCGCCGGCAGCTTTGGCGCGCGCGCCGAGGCCTTTGGCGTTCGCGCCTACGAGGGGGACGGCAATGACATCGATGCCGTCGTGGCTCTGGCCGGCGAGGCGGTTCGGGCCGTGCGGACAGAATGCAGGCCCGCATGGCTGGCGCTTCACACCTACCGGCTCGGGCCCCACAGCAAGGGCGACGATGCGCGCTCCGCTGCCGAGATTGAGCAGGCGCGTGCGCGCGATCCGCTCCCTCGTGTGCGCGCGCGACTGTCGGATAAGATTGCCACGGAAATCGACAACCACGTCCGTCAGCGCATCGACGGGGCCGTTCGCCGGGCCAAGAGATCCCCTCTCGCATCCCTAGCGCGTTGAGGACAACGCGCTCCACCCTCTTCATCTCCGCCTCGCGTCTTCGCCTCATGGAACGTTGCGCCCAAGTTCTCAACCGAGCTCTGCACGCCCTTTTTGCGGAGTGCCCGAAGGTCGTCCTTATCGGCGAAGACCTGCTCGATCCCTATGGCGGCGCATTCAAGGTATCGTCGGGGCTCTCGACCCGATGGCCCGACCGCGTGCTCACGACCCCGGTGAGCGAGGCGGCCATCGTCGGGATGGCCGGAGGCATGGCGCTCCGCGGCTGGCGGCCGGTGGTCGAGATCATGTTCGGGGATTTCACGACGCTCGCCTGCGACCAGATCGTGAACCATCTCGCGAAGTTTCGGGCGATCTACAACGGCCAGGTTTCCTGCCCCGTGGTCCTCCGCACGCCCATGGGAGGGCGCAGGGGCTATGGGCCGACGCACAGCCAGTCGCTGGAGAAGCTCTTCTTGGGAATACCGGGACTGACCGTCCTGGCGCCGAGCCGGCACCATGATCTGGGCGGAATCCTTCGAAGGTCCGTGCTCGAGACCGAAGATCCCGTACTGTTTGTCGAAAACAAGCTCATGTACGGCCAGTCCAACGAACTTCCGTCCGGCGGCCGCATCGCCGAATTCTCCACGCGCATGACCGAAGAACGCTATCCGACGCTCACCCTTTCGCTCAACGACTTCGCCTCGCCCGATCTGACGCTTGTCACCTACGGGGGCATGCTCCCCGTCGCCATGGAGGGCGCGCTTGCGCTCGCGATGGAGCATGAAATTTTTGCCGAAATCGTGGCGCCGAGCCGGTTGAGTCCGCTGCCCGCGGAGGAATTGCTTGAAGCCCTGGGCCGGAGCAGGCGCCTCGTGGTCGCCGAGGAAGGCACCCTCACGGCCGGCTGGGGATCCGAGGTGGTGGCGTGCCTGATGGACCGGGCCGATTTTCACTTTGCCTCGGCCCGGGTGGCCGCGAAAGATGCCATTATTCCGACTTCCCAGCCGCTGGAGGCGGCCGTCCTGCCCCAGCCCGGAGACATCGTCGCCGCCGGCCTGAAACTCCTGTCCTCCAGCAAACGATGAAGCCCCTCGTCATCGAACAGTCGGATTTGAACAGCGAGACCGCGTTGCTCGTCGAGTGGCTGGTTGCCGACGGCGCTCCTGTGGAGGCCGGACGCCATGTCTGCAGGGTCGAGACAACGAAGGCGATCATCGAGGTCCCGTCTCCCGGACAAGGCCGGCTTTTTCATGGCGCATCAACCGGCTCCGCGGTTCCGTTCAACCGCCCGATAGGGTACCTGGCCGAGACCGCCAAGGAGGCGGAGGAAGCAGAAAAGAAGGCGCGCAATTTGTCCGAAGTCGCCGCCCCCGCGGTCAAGGCCACGAAAAAGGCTCGGCAGCTCGCGGCGCAACATGGCCTGTCGCTCGAAACTTTGGGCGCCGGGGGCGGCCTCGTGACCGAAAAGCATGTCCATGCGGCCCTCGGCCTGAAGCCGGCCTCCATCGGAGTATCGGCAGCCGTCTCCTCCCCGGCTCCGGAATTGCCTCCGGGGATCGCCCGGGTGCTCGTCCTCGGCGCCGGCTTGGGCGCCATGCAGGTGATCGACATCCTGCTGAACGATCCCATGCAAAGGCCGGTCGGATGTCTCGACGACGATCCTGAGATGCAGGGCCGGGCGCTCTTTGGCGTTCCGGTCTGGGGCAAACTCGACCTGCTCGAGACGATCTGGAGGGAGAAGCGCTTCGACCGGGCCATCGTCTCGATCAGCACGAACATCCCCGTCCGCAAGAGCCTGGCCGAACGGTGCAGAAAGCTTGGCATACCGCTGGCCAACGCCATCGATCCCACCGTCCGGCTCAACCGAGGAGCCGTCCTCGGCGAAGGCAATGTGCTTTGCAGCCAGGTCCATGTCGGCGTCGCCACTATCCTCGGCGACAACAATTTCATCAGCTCCCACACCAGCATCGAACACCACAACACCTGGGGATCCCACAATACGGTGGGACCCGCCTGCGCCACCTCTTCCCGGGTCCTCGTCGGCGACGAAGTCGTGTTCGGAACGGGCATTTTCATCCAGCCGGGCGTGGGCATCGGGAGCCGCTGCCGCATCGCATCCGGCGCCGTGCTGGCGCAGACCATTCCCGCCGATCACGCCGTCAAGATGCAGGCTCAGTACCGCATCCTGCCCATTGCCGCGGGTGAGCCGCGATGATCCGAGGGGCCAAAGCCTGGTCTGACCGGCTGCTGCATTCAGCCCTGGCTCTCGCCGGCATCGCCGTCCTGATCGTCGTCTTCGGGAATTGCGCACAGGCATTCGTCTTCCCCCTTGAAATCGAGATCAAGGAGGGGACCTCGTGGCTCCACGTCATGGCGCTCGAGGCGGGCGTCCCGCTCTACGACCACCACCGGGTTGCGTTCGTCAACATGAACCACGGCCCGATGGATCCCCTCCTAAAGTACGCGGCACACCGGCTCCTGCCCTTCCTCAGTCCGGCCATGGTCACGCGGTTTTTCTCGCTGTTCCTGCCCTTCGGGATCCTGGCCGCGATGGGCCGCGCCTTCGGGGGACGGTGGCTCGTCGCCATCCTTTCCTCAGGTTGCGTTTATCTGTTCATTCTCGGGCTCACCCCGTTTCAGTTTCTCATAGGAAGATCGGATCCGGCGGCCTTGTTTATCCTGTCCCTGATGCTCGTTGCGGCCGACGTCGCAGCGCATGCAATTCCGCGGGGGCGGTCGGTTGCCTCGGCGCGATTCCTTGCGGTCGGATTGATCGGATCGATGGTGATCCTGACCAACTGGCGCCTGTTTGCCTTCGTGGGAGGCTGTGGCTGTGCATGGGCCGTTGAGGCTGAATCGGGCGGAAAGGGCAAAATTCGGGATAGGCTGGCCTCCTGTTTGTGCAATGTCGGCTCCCTGGCCCTGGGATACCTACTTCCATTTCTCGCGGTGCTCGTTGTCCAGTTCCACGGAAACTTCCCCGTCTATTTCCTGCATTTCTTCGGCTTCTTCATGCCGGACAGCGGATGTGGAATCGGGCGGGACATACCCTATTCCCTGTTTCCGGCAGAACTTGTGGGCCCCCGCTGGCCGGCGCACGCGCTGCTCTTGATTGGATGCGGGCTGGCTCTCGCGCTTCCAGCGCGCCGAACGCCCAGAAAGCTGCAACTTCTCGTTTGGCTGCCGCTGTTGATGGCGCTCTGGTTCTCAACCACGTATGCCTTCTTCGTAAATCACAGGGGCGGCGGGTTGTATTATTTCGGCCCGTTTTATGTGATAGCCGCCTTCCACATCGCCCGTTCGGTCGATTGGGACCGGATCCGGATCCCATTCCTTGGGGAAGGCCTGATCGCCCTGGCGCTCCTCGGGGTCCCCTGGAAAGCGGCTTGGGGCCAGGCGCTGTTTTTCAGGGATAACATGAAGCCGGCCGCCGCATTCCTGACGGAGGCGCGGCGATTGATCGGGGCCGGCCATGCGCAAAGCGAGGACGTGTACTTCTTTGAAAAACGCTACGGGGGCGAAGTCATCGACATCGGTGACAGCGTTTCGCTGATATACCCGACGGGATTCTACGGGGACGACTTTGATGCGACCTGCCAGCGTTACTTCGATGGCCTTCAAGCAAGACCGCCCCGGTTCATCATGACGGTCGGCGCCGATGGCGGCTCAATTTCGGTCGCGAGCCCCGTTCTGCGCGACCTGGTCGCCAGGCTTTACAAGCCGATACTCGTGGGGCCGGATCTTCTCTGGACCAACGGCGGGGGCCGCGAGACCCTCTATGAGCTGAAAAAAACGGTTCCCTAAGCGCGGCAATCGTTGCAGCCTGCCGGTTCACACTGACATGCGCGTTCCCTACAACGATCTCCACGCGCAGTACCTGACGCTCAAGGCGGACATCGACGCAGCGATCGAGCGGACGGTGCGCACGTCCGCGTTCATCCGCGGACCGGAGGTCGAGGCGTTCGAACAGGCGTACGCCCGGCTTCTCGGGGTGAAGCACTGCGTGTCCTGCGCCAATGGCACGGATGCCCTCTATATTGCATTTCGGGGGCTGGGCCTGCGGCCCGGCGACGAGGTCATCACGACGGCCCAATCCTGGATCTCCTCCGCTGAAACGGTCACCCAGGCTGGCGGAAGCGTCGTTTTCGCCGACACGGACGGCTCGACCTATACGGTCGATCCGGACGCGTTGGAGAAAAAGGTCACCCCGCGCACGAAGGGAATCGTGCCGGTCCATCTCTACGGACAGCCGGCCGACATGGACGCGATCGATGCCGTCGCCAGGAAACACGGGCTGTGGGTCGTGGAGGACTGCGCCCAGGCGCATCTCGCCCGCCATCGCGGGAGGCTCGCCGGCACGATGGGCGCCGCCGCCGCCTTTTCATTCTATCCCGGCAAAAACCTTGGAGCCATGGGCGACGCCGGCTGCCTCGTCACGAACGATGACCGGCTCGCCGACTTCGCCGCCATGTTTGCCCGGCACGGGGGAAAGAGAAAGGGCGACCACGAGATCGAGGGGATAAACAGCCGCCTCGACGGCCTCCAGGCCGCCATTCTGAACGCCAAGCTTCCCCACCTGGAAAGCTGGACGCGCCGCAGACAGGCGCTCGCGGCGCGATACGGCGCGCTGCTCGCGGGCGTTGGCGACCTCGTTCTTCCCTCGGTGGCTCCCGATCGCGAACACGTCTACCACATCTACGCCGTCCGCACCACCCGGCGCGACGCGCTGCGCGACCACCTTGCGGCAAACGGCGTCCAGACCCAGATCAATTACCCGGTTGCCCTGCCGTTCCTGCCTGCCTACCGCCGGCTCGGACACCGCCCCACGGATTTTCCAAACGCCTATCGCGACCAAGCCCAGGTGCTCTCGCTGCCCCTGTTTCCCGAGATCACGGACACGCAGGTCGAGATCATGGCCGCGGAGATCCGTTCGTTTTTCGGCAAGTAACGTGTGCGGCATCTCCGGAATTTTCTGCTTCGAGGGCGGGCTGGACCGAGCCGAGCTGGCGCGGTTCACGGATTCGCTTGCGCACCGCGGTCCTGACGGGCGGGGCCTCCTCTTCGATGGCGGCCTCGGGCTCGGCCATCGGCGCCTCGCGATCCTCGATCTCAGCCGCAGGGGCCGAAACCCCCTGCCCTATGAGGATTCGCAGCCGGTTGCGGCGAGCCGCGGCCTGCGGAACGCCTGGCGGGAATTCAGGACCGGGGAGGTCGAGGCCGCCGGCACGCCCTACCGCTACTGGATCACCTTCAACGGCGAGGTCTACAACTTCGTGGAGCTCCGGAAAGAGCTGACCTCGATGGGCTA
>Ga0265313_10001027_pt1 | contig 27132 bp, 17 predicted proteins | sample 4123metaG_FD_203122 | JGI IMG/M metagenome (GOLD analysis project Ga0265313, IMG submission 203122) | Rhizosphere microbial communities from Carex aquatilis grown in University of Washington, Seatle, WA, United States - 4-1-23 metaG | ecosystem: Host-associated > Plants > Roots > Rhizosphere >...
CCCTGGCTATGGAACTGCTCAGATCGAAACTTCTGGCAATCAGACAGGCTGAACGCGAAGAGGAACTTTCCAAACTGAAAGGTGCAAACGTTCAGGCCACTTTTGGAAATGCCATCAGATCTTACGTTCTCGACGATCGCATGGTCAAAGATGTGCGCACCAAATGTGAAACCACTAATGTAGAAAGCGTACTGAACGGCAATCTCGATGAGTTCATCAATTCATACCTGCGCATGAGAGCGGCCTTAAGTAGTGCTTGATAACTGAACTGCGCCACACAGATCTGGGGCCATTTAACGTCAAATAACAGCCAGAAATGTAGGGAAACCCCCTGACATCTTCAGTCCAAAAACAACCGCATTAAAACTGCCATTCAGAGCCGCGCCAATCGTGCACGCTTGACATCCACGCCTGGCAAGCCACATGGCCACTGGCGTGTGGAGCCGCGCGAGCTATTGCAGCAATTATTAAGAAAACCAAAACGAGCTGCCAGCCCAGTTCTTAAGCCCCTCTCATCGATTTTCACACCGTTGAATGTACCCCAAAAATGCCTCGACACCAGTCCTCTTTACGGTCATATGACAACTATGGTTTTCCCCAGTAGTTCCTTTATTAACTGTTATCAAGTGGCACGGCGATTCAGATGAAAAGTGGACTGGTTAGCCTTTCCTTTAGCTTTTCAGTAGGTGCCCTGCCAGTTATAGATCTTTATTTGGTGGTTCTCTCCTTATTTGATACGGTCAAATTATCGTTTTGCATCCAATCGCATATCCCTGGAGTCCCCCCAACCACCCGTCCATCCGTCTTCTACAAGTTTTCACTAGACTCTCCTCCTTACTGCGCGTGTCGCTGTGGTGTTGTACGTCTTTCCAAACCAGCAGTCCTTCCAGACTTCTGATCAGGAAAGAGTTGATACCACCAGTAACACCTCAGTCCGGTCCAGAGTATTTGTGCAAGCCAGGGTGTAACGGCGAGGGAATGCAAGGCTTTCAGGTTGATGGTGTTGTTTAGCTACTCGCAAAGGTGAGAGAGGTTTTTCCTCTTAATGGGTTTGCACTTCGTGCCTTCCTTCACCGTTGTCTTGTGTCGAACACGCCTTGCCCGGGCCGGCGCCGTCATAAAAAAGTTGCATGTGGAATCTACTGGCTGCGTCGCAGTCTGGAGATGCCGCCAGCAATCTATAGATTCGGCGAGCCGGAAAAACCAGACAGCCAGTTCACCCAGACCAATCCATAACAAGGTTCGTTTGCGGCGAGGCTGACATCAACCATCAATCAGGAGCCATAGGAAAACGCGGCACAAACCGCTTTCTCCTTGAAGGGCGTGCGCATTGCGCATTGCCTGAGGCTGACTTCTGTCGACGACGCGCGGTTGATTCGAAGAATCGTGCGTCTCTATCCATGTAAAAACGCGGAGGCTAGCGCCTTCGCTTTCATAGGAGGTAAGGGCATGTCCCAACATGAGCTAACAAAACTTCTGAAGCTCACTCCTCTGACTGATCCTCCCCTCAGCTTTGCCGAGTTCCTCGCGGAACTGAAAGAGCACCAGGAACGTGCGGACACTGCTCCGGCACTGATTCTGCGTGCCATCAAGGCGATGGGGGAAGAGAAGATCGAGGATGAGAAAGACCCGGAGCGGCGTCAGTTCCTCATGACGCTTAAGGACGTGGGTATCCCGTCCCTGCTCGCGTTCAAGCATGTGTGCGGTAGCCAGCGCTTCGCACTCTCCATGCTGAACTTTCTCACTGCAGCCGGCTCCAACGGAGCACAGCTCAAGAAGATGATGATTGTCGAAGGCGGCCCCGGTGCGGGCAAAGACTTCTTCGGCGACGGCATCGAGCACGCTCTCGAAAAGGGAGCGAAAGTGTATGCGGTGAAGGGCTGCCCGGACCACGAAAACCCCATCAACTTGCTGAAGTTGCTCGAAGACGAGCAGCTCAAGCAGTTGTCGGAGGCTACCGGTCTCGGCACTACCCTGTTCGATATCTTGGCAGTGGCAGGCGATCCGTGCCAGCACTGCTACACGAAGGTGAAGGGCACCCTGGCTGAGCCAAACAAAGAGCCCACGCTCGAATGCATCGAAGTGGAAGCAATCCACGTCTCGAAGCGTTCGGCTGGTGTCTCCGAGTGGAAGCCCGGTGAGAACTGCTCGCTCATCGCCGCGCTGCGTCGCGGTAACCGCGGTTTCGTTTCGCTGCCTGATGCATTCATCAAGCGCGAGCTGAAGCCCGGCGAAGCGGACGAGCGGTTGATCCTGCTCGACGCCACGCAGTATCGTCGCCTGCCTGCAGCCAGTGATGGTTGCTCGGATGCCGCCGCGGCCTCGCCGTTGGATGCATTCTTGATGGCGACCACCAACGCGAAAGCGTTGTCGGAATTCCTCAACACGCTGCCGGACAAGGACGCGTTCACCGGTCGCTCGACCCTTCTCAAGTTCCCGTACAACCTCGTCCGCGTGGAAGAGGTGCGTGCGTACTTGCAGGAGATGTCGCGCTACAAGGTGCTCGCCAAGTTCGACCCGCTTGCCTTGAAGATGATTGCGACCCTCGCCGTCATCAGCCGCTATGCGGTGCCCAAGGAAGGCGAGCCCTTCGTTCACCCGGTCGATCGCCTGCGTCTTCTGCAGGGTGAGACCATTCAGGTGAAGCCGAAGAGCGGCTCCGACTGGGCATCCGTCTGGTCGGTCGGCAGTTCGTCCTCGAAGCGAGACGACAGCTACGGCGGTGGTTTCGGCGGTTACGGATCCAGCAAGCCTGCCTCTACGGAGTCGGCGAACTATGGTCCGGAAGCTATGGCCATTCCGCCTGACGTGACCATCACGGCCGGCCTGATGTGGCGCCTGATCGGTAAAGAAGAGGGTCTGCAGGGTCTGGACATGCGCTTCATGCTCGGCTTGCTCAGCCAGATCAATGAGATCGGGCTCAAGTCGCCGCATAAGTGCGTCAGCGCGTTGGAAGCGATCATGCTTCTGCGCTCTGCCGTTCAGAACAGCCTGTCGACGTCGAATCTGACCGACACACAGAAGGCTGTGCTCAAGCGCTGCCAGAAGTGGCTGGGTGGCGAAGTCACCCCGTCCAACGACTGGAACAAGAGCGCCACCGACCGCCCCGAGGTCATCGAGTCGGAATATCGCCGTCTGCTCAAGCAGCAGATTCTCCAGGTCTTCTGCGCCGACTACGCGCAGCAGGCTCAGGGCATGTATGACGCTTACCGCGCTCACGCTGCGGGATACGCCAGGGGCGAGAAGATGACCAAAGTGAAGGGCATCGGGCTGGTTCCGGTCGATACCGGCGTGCTCGACGACCTGGATCGTTACCGGCTCGGCAAATCCTCCTTCTCGTCCATCTCGGATGAGGAGAAGAAGTTCCGTGGCGCCATCGAGTCTCTCCTCGAAGAGGCTAGCGAGAAGTTCATCCGGGAGAACCTTCCGGAGAACGCTGGCGAGCTGAAAGAAGAGGAGATGCGCGAGAAGCGTATCGAAATCATGAAGCGTTTCGTCGAGACCTGGGAGACCATCCCGGAGCTCGCCAACGCAATCCGCGCGAAGCTCGATGAGAAGGTCGGCAAGGCAGTCGAAAAGCTGCTCACGACCGAGGTCACGTCAGATCTGACGGACATCGAACTGGAACAGCTCGCGAAGGCCAAGCAGACCCTGACTGATTTGGGTTACTGCGAAGCTCTTCAAAAGCCCGTTCTGGAATACGCGAAGCGTGTCAAAGTCTGGGCCTTCAAGGCCTAATTCCTCAGATAAGGAGTCTGCACAATGAATACGAACCTGCAGTTCACCCGCGAAACGCATCCCCTGCTCTGGTTGCCGGAGGATCCGTTCCCGTACTCGTTCAACGGCTTGAAGAATACCCTGAAGGATTTCCTCAAGGTCGTACGCGCGAACCCGGCTTACGTGGAAACCACGCACGCCGCGTTCTATCGTCTCAACATCCGCGAGGGTCTCGACACCAGCCGCAGCGAAGCTCTGCTCCGCATGACCGGCAAAGAGATCCCGGGATACAAGACTGCCTCGAAGTTCTTCGGCGTCGAAGAGGCTGTTCACGAAATCGTGAACGGCTACGGCTTCCAGGCTGCCCAGGGCGGTCGTACCCGTCGTAAGGCGCTCACCGTCACTGGTGCGCCCGGCGCCGGCAAGTCCGACCTGACCAACCACTTCCAGTACAAGATCATGCGCAATCGTGAGCCCATCCCGTTCCTGGGCGGCTCCGACATGTGGGCGAACCCGCTGGGCGCGCTCTACCTGATCAAGCTGGTTGCTCAGAAGAAGAGCGCGCGCCGCAAGGACGCGACTCTCACCGAGATCGAGCGCATCATCGAGTCGCTCGACTTCACCGGCACCGCGAAGCTCGACTTCGACGCTCCGGACGTGGCCTCCATCCTCAAGAAGCACGGCGTTTCGGCCGAGCCCAGCAACGCTGAGCTCGCGCAGATCTGCTATGCCAACGACAAGGACTTCGTGGCCATCGTCTGCTTCGGTCTGGGCCTGCCCCAGCCGACGTTCGAAGCGCTCGTCGTTCCGGATCCGAAGGCTCAGGACGTGGTGCTCGGCGAATTCGCCGGCTGCGCGTTCGTCAACAAGGACGTGCTTGCCGCCTCCGGCGTCAAGACGGTTTCCGGCAAGGACGCGACCGCGGTCAAGGGCAAGAAGCGTGGTGACGCGACGTACGCACAGTACGACGCCGACTGCGCCATCGACCTCTGCGACTTCCCGCTGGACAACATGTTCATGTCCGAAGGTCAGGGCATGGTGGACGTTGCCGAAGTGCAGCCCATCAACTTCGACCTGAAGGTGTGGCGTGGTGACACGGACATCGCGTCGCTCGGTCTGTACGACGACCGCGACCCCCGTGGTGTCTCGCTCTCCGGCGTGTTCAACAAGGGCAAGTTCATCGTCCTCACCGAGGGCTTCCGCAACCCCGACGAAGCGTTCCGAATCCTCCTGGAGGGTCTGGAAGGTCAGCGTCTGTCGCTGCCCGAGCCGCTCAGCAACTTCCACCAGCAGGGTGTGGGTTGGGAGGGGATGATCCTCATCCACTCCAACGATGAGCAGTGGAACAAGTTCTGGTCGAACCCGGCGCACCGTGCGCACAACGACCGTCTGTTCTGGGTCAGCTTCAAGTACCCGCTCGAGCCCGAGCAGGCTGCGTTGGTCACCGAGAAGCTGTACAGCTCCTCGCAGTTCGGCAAGCCGACGGCGCGCGGTGGCGTTCACCGTGAGCCGCTGATGAAGCAGTACATCGGCATGTTCCGCGTGGCCACTCACATCGACTGGGCGAGCAAGGGCAACCTTCCGTTCATGGCGGTGCTGAAGGCGTACTCCGGCGAGGTCGTTCGCGACTCCGGCATGGGTACGGAACTCGAGCTGCGTGCCCTTCGCGAGAAGGCGCCGTGGACCGAGGGTCTCGAAGGCATGTCGCCTCGTGAGATGGACACCCTTCTGGGTGAGCTCGCCTCTCAGGCGCGCAACGAGTTCGACGCGGGGCATCGCTCCTCGCCGGGCTTCACCGTCGCCGAGCTGCGTGACCACATGATCGACAAGTTCCGCAAGGATCCGCGTCTCGATCAGAAGAAGAAGGATCAGTGGATCGCCTGGTTGCAGGGTCCCATGGAGAAGCTGTTCCGTCGCGTCGAGCTGAGCAAGGTCTACAAGGCCGCGTTCATCCCGAACTTCGCCGACAGCTGCCAGCAGTTCTTCCGCAAGTACCAGGACTACCTGAAGGCGATCAACCTCGGGTCGACCCGCAAGGGCTTCTCTGGTTCGAGCTACATGAACCAGGCGGACATGGAGCGGTTCCTGCAGGAGATCGAGCGCGCTGACGCGTTGCAGATCAACTCCGCGCAGGCCGACAAGTTCCGCACCAACGTTCTGGTGGCCATCCGCGCGTACAACGAGGAGCACGGCACGTCCGAGCCCCCGTACACCGTGCACGAGGGCCTGAAGCGTTGCATCGAAGCCTACGTGCTTCGTCAGGCGAAGGACTTCACCGGCGTGATCGGTATGTCCTCGCTGTCCGAGGACGAGAAGAAGCGTCTCGATGGCGCCAAGGCTCGTCTGATCAAGGAGCACGGGTACGATGAGTACACCGCCGAGAAGCTCCTGGTCGAAGTGGCGCTCACCCGCGACTTCCTCGTCGCCTAAGTCGTGACCAAGTCTGACTTGGCATGATCTAAGGCAAATAGCTTGAGCGACGGCAGGCACCGGGTCTGGTGGCAACACCAGATACCGGACCTGCCGTTTCTCTTCTTTTCCATCAAATCATGACAAGCTCAGGCTCAGTCCTGTGCCAAGTCCAATTGAGACTGGAGGTCAAATATGAACCGCGATGACATCAACCGTCAGGACGGCGCAGAGGAGAACCATCCGATCGATGGCACGGGTGTGGGTAATCACGACGCGGCAGCCGAGAAGGCTCTCAGCGAGTGGGAGACCCAAATGCTGCGAGTACTCAACGGCGACGTTGACGTACCCGAGCGCACCCGACCGTCGGTGGTCCTCCCGAGGCCGCCCTACTTCGACCGCACTATCACCGACCGCTGGCGCTTCATGGAACGCGCCAAGCCGAAAATCACCAAGGACGTTCTGAAGCAGATCATCCGCGGCAAGAGCGGTGTGTTCAACGAGGTGTTTCGTGGCGAGTCCACGACGCGTCTCGCGCACATCTTCTTGACGCATGCGATGTTCCGCGATGTGGACGTCGCTCGCGGCCTGAACGACATCGTCTATGTCCCTGCAAAGGTGCTCGATCCGGGCTTCCTGGCGGGCGGCGATATCGAAGTGCCGATCGGCGTCGACGAACCGAGCTGGTGGCCCGGTCGCGACAAGGCTGGTGGTGGAGGCAATGGACAAGACGCCGGCGAAGATGATGCCGACATTGTCTACATGCCAATCACCTATGAGGAGTTCCTGGAACTTCTCGCTCTCCTGTTCGATCTGCCGTTCCTGAAGCAGACCGACATGGACAAGATGTTGGTGCAGACCATCAAGATGCGTGGTTTGAAGCGTACCGGCCCGGCTGTCCGCATGGACAAAAAGGCCACCGCTGTCGCGCGTCTGGAGCGCTTCCGCGCCACCATCAACTCTCGCCCGGACGAGTTCGCCGGCTTCACCGCCGAGTCCAACCCGACTGTGGAAGAATTCCCCTTCCATAAAGTCGACCTGCGCTACAAGCGCATCGAAGAGCGCTGGGATCCGGATTCCAAGGCAGTCGTCTTCTTCGAGCTGGATACGTCCGGTTCGATGAGCGGCGAGCCTCTGGCGATGGCCAAGTTCTACTTCCTTCTCAACCTGATCTGGTTGCGGACCAAGTACAACGAGGTCAAGGTCGTCTACGTCGCTCACAACCACCGGGCGGAGCGCATCCGCAACGAAGCGGACTTCTTCAAGACCGACGTCAACGGTGGCACTGGCTTTGCCGTAGCGCACGAGCTGGTGTGGGAAATCATGAACGCCGAATTCCCCGGGGATGGCTGGAACAAGTACTGCTTGCACGCGACCGATGGTTTCGGCGAGCACGAAAGCCAGATCACTCCGTGGATCGAGAAGCTGATTCGAGGCGGCTTCAACTATTTCGGCTACTGCGAAGTCGACCTCGGCTGGGGCTGGGGCGGCGGCTGGGAAACTTCCGGCATGAAAGCCGTCAAGCAGACTGCTCCCGACGTTCGTGAGCACTGCGGATGGGCTCGCGTCGCGACCCTCGATGACATTCCTGAGGCCATGAAGCAAATCATGACCAAGGACAAGACCGCCTAATAAGGAGGATTTGATATGAACACGAAATCGACCTCCACCCACACCTGGGCGGAGATTCTATCTAACGATCCGAGGCAGGCGCAGTTGATCCGCAACCTGAACATCATGGTTCCGCGGGTCGAGGCAGCGGGTAAGCGCTACGGCGCCAAACCCTGCCGCGCCCTCTTCACGATCAAGTCCGATCAGCAGGTGCTCGACGACCTCGTCTATCCGCTGGGCGTGCCGGTTTCTCGGCCCGCCTGGTGGTACGGCAAGGCTGCTCAGCAGTCGCGAGGCAAGGGGCAGGGCGGTCACGTCTTCGAATTCGCCACCGTCTCCAACCCGGCACACGTCGTTCTCGGCGAAACCAACGACCTGATGATGCACATCCTGGTTATCATCCACGCTTGGATGGGCCACGTGCACATGTTCACGAACAACATCTGGCATGACGAAACCGAGCGGGAAACCTCGCTGCAGCGTTTCGCTCAGGCGGAAAACTTCGTGCAACGTCTGGTCAACGACGAGAAGACGTTCGGGTGGGAGTGGTACGAGTTCTTCTCGGACGCCGCTCACGCTCTGGAAAACCACTCCGGCGAGCTGCCCTCCAACACGGAGCGCGAGTCGGATGTGGAAGCGCGTTCCGCGCTGCGTGCACGTCTGGATGACCTGAAGAACAAGTACGTCCTGGCCAAAACGGATCCGGATCGGGCAACGATCGAATCGGACATCCGCGACATCGCCAAGACCTTGTCCTGCCATCCCCTGGCGCCGACCACCGACTTGCTCGGCTTCCTGGCGTCGGACGACAACCCGCACACGCTCCTTCCGGAAGTGAAGGAGATTCTCGATATCACCCGGTACGAGAATCGCTATTCCACTCAGGTGATCGGCCGCACGAAGACCATCCACGAAGGTCTCTCGCACTGGTTCGACGCTGAGCTGCCGCATGCGCCGGAGCTGGACATGATTCGTCTGGGCTTCGACCGCATGTTCGATGCCGCCAAGTACGACACCATGCACGATGCATGGCCAATCTACTGGTACTCCGACCCCTACGCTCTCGGTCAGGAGCTGATCTATTACGTGGACTCCAAGCACAGTCGCAAGATTGGCAAGGAGACGCTGAAGGTTCGGCGCCTGAAACTGCTCACGGCAGAAGATGTGGCTGCGGGCGGCAAGTACATGGAAGCGGTGCCGGATCACGTGGATGCCGAAGGGCATACCGTCAATCGCTGGGAAGAGCGCGACATCCACGAGGAAGGTCGCGTCGCCGGCGATCTCGTCGAGCTCGACGAGTTCAAGTATGTGGAAGTGGACGTCTGGGACCGCGAAGAGTTCTGGAGCGTCATGAACACGTTCGATGACAATCGGCTGTTCACCACGTATTTGACCGAAGAGTTCTTCGAGAAGCTCCACAAGAAGGCGCTCGGCTGGGTGAAGAAATCCATCCAGTCCATCAACCGTACCCTGCGCGAAGTGCGTTGGGACCCGAACCTGATCTTCGACGGCGACCGCTTCCCGCAGACGCTGCAGGAGCAATTCCAGGTCATTCAGATCTGGATGAACCAACTGCAGATGTCGCAGTGGATCGGTCAGTGGTTCGGTTACGGCGCAGCGCCGTTCCCGGTCTCTCAGGTGGTTCTGTGGCAGATGCTGCAGATCGTCCAAACCGTCGCCTCGTACGACGCCGACAAGAATGAGTTCAAGCGCCACATGTTGCTCCGCACGGGGCTTCTGGCGTTGCCGAACATCAAGCTGGTCGACACGGGTCGTGAAAACAAGACTCCGTACTGGACGCTCCGTCACGAATACGACTCCGACTTCGGTCCTCTGAAGCAGGGTCACGCGCGGCAGACGCTGCGCTACTTCTGGCGGTTCTCCGGTCCGGTGCGCATGCTCACGATGGAAATCCTGACGGATGCTTACGGGCGTCCGGTGGGTCCGCCGCGTCCGTACGAGTACTACACGGAGAATGGCAAGACAGTGAAGGAGCGTTGGCTGTAAAAAGCCCGCGCTTCTCACTTATTGCCTGAACGTGTGTCTAGTCCGAGCTCGAGCCCGGCTGTCCGGTCTATAGAGGGATGCGTGAGCGCATTCCTTATAGGGATGCCTTGCGCATTCCTTATAAGACCGGCAGCCGCGGGCTTGGGCCATGTCACTAAATTCAGTCTCTAAAGGAGTACTCACATGCACAAGCGAAATCCCGGTATCCCGGCTTTGCCTTCGGGTCTTGTGATGGTCGACAAAGGTTCGATGCGCGACGTGATCGTCGGCATCATCAATGGCGATCGCATGCCCGCTGGCGGCTTCGATGTACACGGATTGCCGCCCAACCACTTTCGCGTGGTCGAGCACGGCAACTTCGGTGTCATCATCGGCGCCAAACACGCACTGGAAGTGCGTGTGATCCTGGACGGCGAACTTCTGTGCGAACAGAAGCTGCTGCCCATGGACCCGCCCTCAAACCCGTTCATGGACGCGAAGGTGCGCAAAATGATGGCGGAATCGCCTCAGCCACACTTCGTGACGCGGCGCCCCGACGGCAGCCCGTTCGTGTTCAAGGCTCACACCGGTGAGCTGTCGAATGCGGAAATCGTCCACGATCAGTTCCACCCACTGCGCAATGCAGTGCCGCCCTCAGTCGACATGATCGACAACGGCGGACCCAAGACCGACGAGCTCATCGCCGACATCACTCCCGACCAGGTCGTAGCCATGATGGCGAAGCTTGCCGGGTTCAATCCCGACGACTTCAAGAATGGAGCGATGGAAAACGCTGGTGTTGCGGCCTTCAAACCGCAGGACCTGCTCGCCACCACCACCGGTGACCAAGCCGAGCTTCCCTTCGTGGAAGCCGGTGAGGAAATCGCGCCCGCACCCGAGGCTTCCGCCTTCAAGTGCGAGGCGGTGGACGAGAACCCCAATCCTCCGGCTCTGGACCTTGCCAGCCGTCACCTCTACTGGGCTCCTTCAAACGGGCTCGTGGCGGTGGGCATCCGCATGATTCAGAACATCGAGGAAAACGAGCCGCCGGTTCCGCCGGATGCCTTCACGTATGTGCTCTTCCAGATGAACCCCTGGTCGGTGCACACGATGGCTCTGGCTCACGCCGCTAACCGCATCATCCTGCCCAGCCGTGAGGCGATGGCTCAGATGATGAAGGACGAAGGCTTCGAAGGCGATGCGCCCATGCTGCCCAAGGTGGTCTGCGCGTGCGCCAATGTCCGCTGTGGCGGTCACTAAACCGCATCAACTGAACTCTGGAATGCGAGGACATGCCTCGCATTCCTATATACGGAGGTAAAAACCATGGCAAAGCTCTGTTACGAGTGCCAGCAGAAGAAAGCGGACACCTCTGTCCGTGGCACCTGCGGCGCCCCGAACTATGTGAAGCAAGGACAACTCCCCCAGGCGCACCTGCCCTGGACCGAGAGCCCCAGCTTCAGTCTTTGCGATGCCTGCGCCGACCACTTTGGTCGCTGCGCCTGGTGCGGTGGATCGCTGTCCGGTTGGAGCTCCAGTCTCCTGCCGACCAACAAGCGGTTCTGCCAGCAATTCGACAACGACAACGGCGGGCATGTGGAAGGGATGTACGTGGGCGAGCAGATTCTCGTCAAGCTCACGATCGATCTCTATTCCGGCGTGTCCTGGCGTGCCCGTTCCCTCTCTCGTGGTGTGCGTCTGGGTAGCCAGCGCATCATCACCGAGGGCGGTCAGTACGGTTGGCTTGAGATGTACTTCGACCTCAACGAGGTCGACTCGAAAGCGGCGATTGTCCTGGAACAGGAAGCGTCGCGTTCGTGGGTGTCTCTCAAGAACCCGAAGACCTGGGGCATCACTGTCGAAGTGAAGCACTAAGAAGCATCGCTTCTAGTCTCGATTGAGGCGGCAAGGGGGCAGAGCGGAGGCAGTGAGAAAGCAATTTCTCGCTGCCCGAGTCTCTGCCTCTTTGTTTTTCCACAGATCTTACTAAAACATATAATATAATCTGGTTTCCCGCATCCAATGGGCGGGAACAAAGAATCGCATAGTGATTTGGAAACGGTTTTTTGTGAGCAAGAAAGCAAAGAAAGAAACGAAAGCACCACTGCTGAAAGAGCAGGATCGCATCGATGTGGAACTCAAGGCCGACAGTCAGGACATCACTAACAGCGAAGGTTTTACCGATCAAGAGGAAACCTTGATTGCAGAAAACCGGTCTGAATTTTGGCCCTATGACGCACCGCAAGAAACGCTCAAGATGGGCGATCTCGTCGACAATAAATACGAGATCATCGCTTTGTTGGGAGCAGGCGGAATGGGTGCGGTGTTTCTGGCCAGACATAAGGAACTGGGAACACAAGTAGCTCTCAAGGTTCTGCATCGTCATCTTATCAATACAACCTCTGCAATCGAACGTTTCAAAACAGAAGCACGCGCCGCCCATGCACTCAATTCGAAAAACCTGGTCTCCGTTCTCGACTATGGTGTTTTATCCGATGGGCAGCCGTATCTGGCCATGCAATGCATCGATGGGGTAAACCTAGCTGACTACCTGAAATCCAAGTGTTCCTTATCTATAGGTGACACCTTTTTGCTGGTCATGCAGGTAGCCGCTGGTCTTGAAGAAGCCCACAGCAAGGGCATTGTTCATCGCGATATCAAACCGAGCAATATATTGATAGAAGGCAATTTGATCAAACCAGGTTCTATAAAAGTTGTCGATTTCGGCATCTCCAAGGGTCTGGCCAGTGACGGCTCTAGTCAACAGTTAACGCACACCGGGCAGATCTTCGGCAGTCCTATTTATATGAGTCCGGAACAGTGCAAGGGAGAAACTGTTGATTTCAAAACCGATTTGTATTCACTCGGTTGCGTGATGTTCGAGTGTTTGACGGGCGCCCCACCTTTTCAGGGCAAGAACGCTATTGAAACTCTGTTCATGCATTGCAATGAAGAACCGCCCACACTAGGCGTACAGGGCAAGCCTCCGCGTGGTTTTACCGAAGCGAAAACAGTTCTGAAAAAACTACTGGCTAAGGACCCAGCCCAGCGACTTCCGAACGCAGCCGCTGTCACTCAGGCTCTTGAAGGTATCGAGTCGAGCAGCAGTGAACCGAAGATCTTTTCTCGCACCCTGGTGCGCAAAGGAGACAAGCGCTTTAAAGCAGACCTCCTACGCATCGGCGCATTACTAATCGGACTGCTAGGCATTTACATGTATCTCACGTACAGCAACGGCACCTATGTCGATGCCAAAAGCCGCCTGCAGGAACTCTACCGGCTTGGCGGAGCCCACAACAGAGCAGAAGAATATCGATTTAACGATGAAGAACACAAGAATGAAGATTATCTAGAAAAAGCGGTTGCGCTTGCGGAAAAAACCTTTGGCAAGACAAGCCCACAATCTGCTGAAGCCTACACTGTACTGGGAATGACTTCTTATAAACCACGATTTGACGCATTGGAAAAGGCGGTCGAGATTACGGACAAACTGGCTGCAAATCATTCGACAGCAATCTCCACCAAAGAATTAGAAGCGCTCAGACAAAAATATGCGCTCAATCTTGCCAGCCGCTTGGAACCCGTTGATTGGGCACGTGCAGATCAACTTTACGACAAAGCCCTTTCATTTGGACCTATAGGTTCCCGCTGGTGGAATATTTACTCTCTTCACCTGCTAGACCATCAAGAGTTTCTGAAGGCCGCGCGCGCCTTCGTTGCAATGAAAACGGCAGGAAAAGAGCCGCTTCCTTCCATTGAAGAGCTGTCAAAACAGAAGGTCAATTCAGTAGCAGGTCGCTTCGTAGCCACAGGAGAACCTTTCGGTAGGCTGAGGCAAACCATGGAACTTGAGCTCTCATTACATGGAAAAGAAGTTGTTGGCAGATTCTCCTTGCACGCATTTACCAAACAAGGGCTGGAGGTGCTAACTCCCGTCCCGTTCGAACAGGAATTCCAAGGATCGTTCCGAAACGGAATTCTGGAAGGGAGAGGGAAAGCAGGCCGATTCATCATTTCCCGCGTCGGAAAACACTTAGTATGCATCGAAGGGCGCTTGCGCCAACTTCCTTTCCCTGACGGACAAACTGAAAATCTGTACGAAGAAAAATAGTTTACGCCTGGTTTTGCTATATTCAAGAAATAAAGATAGCGCCCGCAAAATCATGACGGCGAGGCCAATTACTTGGCACTCAAGCGCAAGCGATTGGCGGTTACCGCTTTTTCAATTGCACTCAGGGTCTTTTTACTAATTGGAAGATCGCCAACAAAATTGGCTAATGCCGTTGGCACCTCGCTTATCCGATCAATGGCTTCGATCGCGTCTTGCTTGGATAGACCGGTCTTGATTGCCAATTCAAGTAAATGCTCACGGGCAGGAAACTTGGCTTCACCGCAAATATCCATTTGATGCTCGCCACCTGGTCCTTCACTGAAGGTCAAATCGTAAGCTGGCGAAAATTTCCATTCGCCAGTTTTTGTCAACAAAAACGAGAAGTTCTTCGCGTGGTCGTCGCGGTTGTTGAAAACGACATTGAAGACACAGTGCTCAAATGCTTGCTGTACCTCGCGGATATCGCGCGTCATTAACTTGGTCAATCGCAAAAGCTCCACATAATCAAGCTGTGGATGTCGAAAATCGGCATGAGCTGCGCCTGCTGCCGTGTGCATCGGCACTTTCATTGCGTCTACGCGGTCAAAACGTTCAATGCCAAATGCAGCCAGATCCGCACTTAGATCAAAGTATTGGCTTGCCGGAACTCGAATGCCGCTTGCTTTTGCAAGCCGACTATAGAGCGCTTCAACAGCGCATACTTCCTTACGCTCGTTTTGCGCAGGAAATTTGACCAGCATCGGGACTCCGCTGCCGCTCTGCGCGTTCGACATTCGATTAGTTTCTTGGTCGAAGTTGACCAGGACTTTCGGTCTAGCTCCGTGCGGCGAACCGCCCATCAAAGCTAACTTGCGCAAAAGAGGCTCACTCTCATCGTCCATTATCAGCTGCACTTCTTGCGCAAGATCTAAAAGCCGCACATCCTGCTCGGTCATTTTCTCGCCATCGGCAGGCTCAAATGCAAGTGCCCCCATGGCTCTATCTCCAATGAAAGCGAGGCGATCAAGTGGGGATACATCGGTTCTTTGCTCCTTGCGAAAGAGTCTGTCCATCAGTAACATGCCCCAGCCATCCGGCAGGGCATCACTGAGCATTCCAGGCAACCTCAGTTGATAGTCGGGGAAATTACCGTAAGTCTTTGTACTCAATGGCAATCTGTATGGGGACAGCTCCAGTCCACGTCTTATTGCTTGGGCTGAGTATTCAAAAAGAAGATCGGTGCCGTCGTCAGCCAAGATCCCCAGTTCATATCGCTCGCCCCATCCGGCATAGATCACATTCAGCTTTTTCATACCGATGGTTTCCGCGATGCGCGGATGCGCCTTTGACTAGACTTTTCCATGTCCTTAATCGACTTTGACTTCAATTCAAATAAGTCGGACATAGATTCGGTAAGTCCAAGTGCCTGTGCTATGCGCAAGAAAACATCGATGGAACAGCGTCCAGAACGCTCGAAATAGACCAACATCCTTGTGGATATGCCGGCGCGTGCAGCCAACTCACTTTGCTGCATGTTCTGGGCCAAGCGTTGCGCCCGCAGTCTCTGTGCAAACTCATGGGCGATTTCATCTGGAGTAGCTAGACCAAAGTGCAAAATATTGCCTATTAACGATCAAAATATGCCCTAATATGCAATATCTTACCAGTTATTGAGCAAGCGAGCAAGACGCACGAAATCATACTATGTTTTATCATAGAACGCTTGCCTAATATAAAAGGATGGGAAAAAGAGAGCCAGGGGGGCTCAACACGCACAGTGTTACCTGTACATGCCTTGCCCCCCTGTTCCCGGTCTTTTACCGATGTCCAAACCACATCGGCTTGAAGAGACCTACTTCTTGCTGTCGGCGGCGGTCGTGGTGTCCGGCTTGGGAGTCGGGCAGTCACAGACGCCGGAGCAGCGAGCGCATTTGCCGTCAGGCATCAGCGCCGAAGCGTAGCTGTCGCATTCGGTACACTTGCCTCCGCCCATATGCTTGAGGAAGGCGGTGTGCCCGACTGGAACGGTGGGATTGCCGAGAGTGATCTCGGGTTCCCGGGTTTCGGTGGCGTTTGCCATTTGGTGTTCTCCTTGTCAGTCTTTGACTAAAGCTGCACGCAAAGGCTGGCGTCATGCTGGTCCGAGCGGTACGCCCAGGCAAACACTTCCGCGCGCTGATCCGAAAGGAAGCGCTGGACGCGTGAGTTGGGCGACTTCTTGACCACGCGCACCTTGTCTTGCGCGTAGCACATGGCGCCACCGGCCACTTCCACTTCGGTGTTTTCGACGAACCAGCCCTGCGTGGTGTCGCAGAGGGTCGCCTTGACGTTGCCGCGGGCGCGCAGACGGGAGCGACCGTAAGCGCGCAGAGTGGCATTGCCGTCACCGAAGATGGTGGCATTGTCGTAGCTGTCGAAGATGGACTTGCCGATGGCAGTCCACTGCGAATTGCCGCGGGCATTGCCGCGTGCGTTGTCGCGAGCGATGCCGACCACATGGTCGAAGCTGTTGACCTTGGAGCGTCCGCCAGCGTCGACATGGACGTTGTCGTAGCAGTTGAGCGTGGCATCATCGGTGGCGATGACGCGGAGGTTTCCGCGCGCATTGCCCTTGGTCTTGCCGACCAGGATGAGGATGCCTTCCCCGGACATGTTCACGACCGCACTGTTGAGAGCGACGACAATGCCGCCCTTGACAGTGTGCTGGCCGGAGGTCAGTACACGAAGCTGAGCAAGTTCATCCGATTCGAGGAATTCGGCGAGAAGCTCGCGAATTTCCACTTCCGGATTCGTGCTCAGCGATTTCGCAGCGACCGTGCCCAGAGCGTCTCGAAGGGAAGCTTCGGCCACCTGGCACGGGTCCTCGATGAGGATCTTGATGTCGGAAGCCCGCGTCCGCTGTGCTGTTTCCACAATCGGATCGGAGTCGCCCGGGCTATACGAGGGAATTTCGGTCCTGCTCATGCGAAAGAGCAAGTTGATACGAGACGCACTCTGATGCATAGATTACGTTCTCCATTTGTTCTCGAGAGTTGCTCGAGCTAAGTTGCGTGAGGCCCCATTGAGCTCGTTTCTACAGTCTTCCATTCCAAGGAAATGCGTAAAACGCCGTTCCATTCAAGCGCAGGGAACACCCAGAAACCGATGAGGTTTCAGAACAGGGGCGGGAGTTCATTTGGATGTGGGATACGCCTGGGTTTTGGAGTGCTTTGGAAAGAAAGTGGAAATAAGAGATCGAGAACGACCCTAGTTCTCTAAGCAAGAGGTGATCAAGAGGAGGCATTACATAGGGTTACATAATCATGACAACAGCGCTTTAGCACCGCAGGTGGTGGAAAACCCAGGAAGTCAGGCGCCCACTTATTCCCACGGGAGTGCGTAATCACTGCGCTAGCTCTCATAAAGATTTTCTGAAACCTATATTTTCCAAAGACTCACTTTCCATGCGGTAATTACATTGTCAAGAGAGCGCACTTCGCACAACCCATACAGCTATCACCTCTTGACATTGGTATTGCAGAAACCACCACAGATTAAGGCGCGCTAAGCCAGTCGGCGATCGTTGCCGAGATTGCCGTTTTTAATAGTGACTTCCATTTTCTTGCCGGCGGTTGATCCGCACTGAAATTAAAGCAGCAGAAGCACGATGGGAGCGGATTTTGGATCCATTCGAGCGAAATATGCCACCACCAATAGTGGCATCGCCTCAAAAAAAGCAAAGCAGAGCGATCTTCGAAAATGACACCATATTCAGTGCTTCTCTTGACATCTATTCAAAGTGAAACAAATTCACCACGTCGGTTATCAAGAAGCCTATTGCATGAACCTTTAGGTGTTCGACTCCAACCTTGCGCCAGACCACTTTACATGCCATTTTCAGGTAATTGGATAGCCGCGCTAATTATCCTGTTTGGGACTAGCGATCTTAGCCGTGAACAAGAACAATTCGCTTGACATCAAGTTTTCAGAAGAACGCATCTACTAAGATGCCCAGCCGGCGGCGTTTTTGGCTGCAAAGCTATGAGTACATGAGCCTTTTCAAGCTTTAGTATTTAAATCACTCGCGCAAGTACCAGATGTCTAGTTATGCCGTATTCATTTGTTTTGCCTAGCTCTCCTCCATATGTTTTAAGAGTTCCGAATATTTCCTTTTCATTAAGGCCCCCAACCCACCAAGCCACGCGCTCCTATTGCACACAACAAGCAGCTTGAGACTTCACTTGTGGAGTTGGCCGGAACTGCGCCGTCAAAGGCGATTCTTTCTTCCTAGCAACGGATAAACCGTAAGCAGCCTAGACCGAACGCAGGAGCGCTTCTGGTCATGCTGAACCTTTTCCGTTCGAATTCTCCGCGAAACACTCGAACAGTAAGGAGGACGCTATGTCTAATGTGTTCTTCGCACAACCGATGTGGTTCGCGCTTGTCTTGCTCGTGATCCCCATCTTGTGGTTTGCCAACCGTCGCCGCAAAGCGATTGGGCACTCCCAGGTGGATATCCACAAGAACATGCGCGGTATCCCCATCGTTGGGTGGCTCCAGAGCGCGTCTCTGGTCCTACTCGTGCTCGCAATGGCGGCCCTGGTGGCGAAGCCTCTTCTGCCTGAGCAGAAGCAGGTCGAAGTCATTCAGACCCGCGACATTGTAATCACTACCGATATCTCCGGCTCAATGTCGGAGACTGTCAAAGATCCCAACCAGCAACAGTACGCTGCCGGTCAGGGACAATCACCGCCCACGGGCGCCCCTGGTGACCCGCCGCCGGCGCTGCGAAAGATCGATGTCGCTTCCAGCGCCATCCAGGCTTTCGTCGCAATGCGTCAGGGCGATCGTGTCGCCCTTTTGGCATTCGACACCGATACCTACTACTACTGGCCCCTCAGTCGCGACCTGCGCGTCGTGATGAGCAAAGCCCAGCGCATCAACAAGTACCTGGGTGGCGGTACCGATTTCTCCGGTGACACTGGAGCGATTCTCGGTGCCCTCAAACACTTCCAGGAACTGTCCACCGCCAAGACCAAGGTCCTGGTCATCGTCACCGACGGTGAGGACAACATCGCCGCCGACCGTGCTGAGCTTTTGACTCGCGTTCTTACCGAGCGCGGCATCAAGCTCTATGTCATCGGTGTCGGCGACGGCTGGGTGAACGGCAATGAAAATGATCTTCGGAAACTTACCGAAGGCATTGGTGGTGTGGTCATTCCGGTTGGCAATTCAGACCAAATGAAGGCTGCATTCGCCACCATCAACAACCTCGAAAAGTCCAACGTCGAGCTGGAAAAGTCGGTGAGCTACAAGCCGTTCTCGATGCCGTTTGTTATCGCGGCACTCGTGTTCGCTTTGCTCTATCTCGGCTTGTCCGCGCTCGTTCGTGACGACGCCTAAGGAGTCTTTTATATGCGCAAGAAAAATTCTCGCCGCACGTATTGGATGATCGCGGCGCTTGTCGCGGGCATCCTTTTCACGGGCTTCGGGGTTCACCTGTCCACGTACGTCAGCCCTCAGCAGGCGTACTACAACGTCGCCATGGCGGCGTACGAACAGGAGAATCTCCCGCTCGCCAATGCGGCTCTCGACCGTAGCATTCTCGCCTACAAGGCGGAGGCTCGGGCCGGGTGGCTGCATCGGTTCATCTACCCTGCGCCCAGTCGTGAACTGGCTGCGCTTGCCTATTTCCACAAAGCGAAGGTGCTTCTGCGCGCTCGCAAGGTGGAACCGGCAGTCGATGCCTTCAAGGAGTCACTGCGCCTGAACGCCGGCAACGGTTATCAGGGCATGCAGCTCTCCGATGCGCAGCGGCTGGAAGCCCAGGCTGTGGTCGTGAAATACGACCTCGAGCTGCTCTTCAAGAACCAGCCCCAACAGGGCCAGGGTCAGGGCAAGGGAAAAGGCAAGCCTCAGCAAGGCGACGGCCAGGGTAACCAGCAAGCTCCAGGCGACCAACCGGGCAAACAGCCCGGCAAGGGTAAGCCGGACGACATCTAACCAGGAGGCTGAACTATGGAAATGTTTCATTTGGCTCGGCCCGACGTACTGATGTGGTTGCTTGCTGTCTTGCCTGCGACCATCGCTTTCTGGTTCTTCGGATTCCGCATGCGCAAAGCCGCACGCGATAAGTTCGGAGAAGAGCGACTGGTCAACCGCAACACACCTCCTCTGACTCTCAAGTCGGAGGCTCTGGTGCTGGCCGGTTGGCTCAGTGTCGTCGGATTGCTAGTCTTTGCTGCCGCAGGTCCTGTGGCTCCCGCTGCGCCGACAACGGCGAAGTCAGGGACGCTGCAGGTTATTGCGGTTACGGACGTTTCTCAGAGCATGCGCGCGGAAGACTACCGCAGCGCCATGCCGCCCAAAGACGGTCTTGCCCCTGAGGTCGTGCCCGGTCCCTACGGGACGCGGCTCGACATGGTCAAGATCGTCATTCAGAAGGAAGTGATGCCTGCGGTGCAAGGAAACGAGTTCGAGATTGTCCTTTACATGGGCAACTCGGTCGCGTTCCCTGATTTCCCGACGGACGATTTCCAGACGATGAAGTGGATCTTCGACAATTGGGTCCGCATCGGCAATGCGCCCGGTGGCGGCTCGGACTTTGTCGAGGGCTTGAAAGAGGCGGTCGCCTCCTTCAAGCGCAGCCCGAACCAGAACATGGAACGGGTAATCGTGCTCTTCTCCGACGGCGGCTTCACGGGTACACCCGAGGAGCTGCAGAAGGTCATCAATGACATCAAACAGCAGAACATTCGGCTGGTCATTGTCGGCGTCGGCACGCCTGAGAACGTTCCCATCCCCGAGTATTCGCCGTCCGGTGAACTGACCGGATACAAGAAACTGAAAGAAGGTCAGTCGACCGCCTTTCTGGAAGGCAATCTCACAGCTTTGAAAGATGCAGTCGGCGACAACGCCGAATACGTCCGTCTGGCCCCAGACGCGAAGCTCAATATCAATTGGGCCCGGACTCTTGCCGGATCCAAGACGGAGCAGAAGGAAAACCCGCTGGATGGCTATGCCATCATGGCGGCACTTGCCATTCTGCTTGTCCTTTCACTGCGCGGCGTCGCGTCCGGGCTCTTCACGAGCTTCCGGAAGCCGCGCCAGTAGTTCCCCCCGCAACTTCCTCCAGTGCCGGAGCGGTTTTCATAACCCCCGGCATTTAGGTAGTTCCCGCGTGGGAACTGCCCTGGACCTTCCCAAAGAGCCTCACTGAGATGTGAGGCATAACGGAGTAACAACCAATGTCTACCAAGTGGACCCCGAAGGTTGAGAAGGCCGCGGCGCTCTTGAAGGAACTCGACAAAGTCATCGTCGAGTACGACCACATCAAGCGCCAGGTTCTTCTCCTGCTTATTGCGGACCAGCACGGTTTGCTCAAGTCCATGCCTGGACTGGGCAAGACGATGCTCGTCAATACCCTGCAGAAGTGCATCAAGGGCTCTCGCGCCGCCCGTCTGCAGATGACCCCCGACATGAAGCCGTCGGACATCCTCGGCTTCGAGTACTTCAACCCGAAGACCGGCGAGATGATGCTCAAGAAGGGGCCGATCGTCGACGCCGACATCCTGCTCGCGGACGAAGTCAACCGTACCACCGCCAAGACGAACTCTGCACTGCTTCAGGGCATGCAGGAGCGTAAGGTGATGGTCGGCGACGTTCAGTTCGACCTGAGCCAGATGTTCCTGGTGCTCGCCACCATCAACCCGGCCGAAATGGGCGGTGAAGGTACCTTCACCCTGCCCGAGGCTATGCTCGACCGCTTCACCGCGTCGCTCGACATGGACTACATCAGCCGCGCCGGCGAGATCGAAATGCTGCGTCGTGCTTCGCTGCACGGCCGCGGCGCCACCAGCCAGGTCCAGCCGGTCCTGTCGGTGGAAGACGTGTTCGAGATGCGCGCTGCGCACGCCCAGGTGGTGGAAAACACCATCAAGGCGGGCACGCTGCTCGAGTTCATCGTCGACCTCGTCCGTTCGTCCCGTCCGGGCAAGCCGGAGTTCAAGGCGCTCATGGAGCGCTGCGGCAAGCCGCTCGACGACTATGTCAAGTTCGGCATGTCGCCCCGTGCGGAAATCGCTTCTCTGCATCTGGCGTGCGCGCTCGCGTACCTGGACGGCCGCGAAGTGGCTACCCCGGATGACGTCAAGGCGGTGTTCCGCGACATCGCGCGTCACCGTATCATCATGCGTGAGACGGCCGAGATGAACGACATCACGTCCGATCACGTCATCAACGAGATCGTCGGCCCCGAGAAGGGCGTGCCGATCATCGAGCCTCGGGCACGGTAAGGCCGGATGCCTCAGGGGACTTTGCGGATTGCATCTGAGAGCGCCACCGTAACTGGTGGCGCTCTCTCTCGCTGTCGCCGCCATAACTGGTGGCCAGGCGACTGTAACCTGTAAGTTCCCCGCGAGGCGCCGAACCGCAGCGACAAGCAGGTCTGCAAGTATCTGGTCAGCCGATTTGACGGTTGGCCGGAAAATTTGTGACCTGCTTGCGCCGTTGCGGAATTACTTATCTGCTCTCGCCTATCCATGCACTTTCATCGACGAAAGCGCTTGTAATTCGTACACATACTGTGTGCTTGTCTGCAAGCGCATAAGTCCTAACAGGAGCAATTCCTATGGTGAATAAAGCAACCTTGGAGGCGATCAACGAAGCTCTTCGTATGGTGGCCTCCACACCGATTCCGACCGGCTGGCGTACAACCCAGCCGTACCCGGGCGGAGGCGCGCGCAAGAGTAAGGCTCGTGGTTCTTCCGGCTTTGAGCTGGCAACCCGACTGGAATATGAACCGGGCGACCCCGTCCGCGACATTGACTGGCCGGCGACCGCTCAGACCGGTGGGCAGCAAGTGCTTGTCTCCCACAAGCTCGAGCCGCGCGACCTCAAGATCTACATCCTGGCCGACGTTCAGCCGACCATGGATTTCGGTACGTTCCGCACCACCAAGCGCCTGCTCGGAGTCGAGCTGGCGGCCTCGGTGATGAAGTCTGCGGCCAAGTCCGAAGACAAAGTCGCTTTCATGGCGTTCTCTTCCGAACGCGTGGAAGCGCTGGTGACGCCTCGTGCACCTCAGAAGGCGATGTTGCCTGCCCTGGTCTCCATGATCGAGGGCGGCAATGTTCCGCGCTGGGGTAACGATAAGCAGCAACTGACGGGTCTCCAGCGGGTTCTCAAAAACCTGCCCACCCGTAAGGCGCTCGTCGTCATCATCTCTGATTTCCTTAACATGACCGACGCTGACCGCGAAGCGCTCAAGAAGACGGCTCTTTTCCACGACGTGATTTGCCTGACTGTTCAGGACCGCCGGGAGCGCGAGCTTCCTGCGGGCATCAAGGTGCTGGGATTTGAGATCGGCGGACTGTATACGCTGCGCGACCTGCGCACCGGTCAGCGCAAGTCCATCTGGCTGTCGAAGGGCAACCGCGAGAAATTCGCGGAAAACTTCCGCCGCCATCAAGAAGCGTTGGAAGAGTTCTTCCGCAAGTCGCATATCGACTTCGGTATTTTCTCGACGGAAGAAGGTGTCGCCGGCCTGCCTAAGGTCGTGCGTCTCTTCTCCAATCACCGCTAAAGGAGCAGAACCATGCGTTCGAATAAAAGTATCTGGACCGCCCTGCTCCTGTCTGCCTTCGTCGCTGTTTTCGCAGCGCCGTCACAGGCACAGGTTCCGGGCGTATATCGTTTCCAGGCGGCGCCGGCAGGTGGTACCACTACCACTGTCGCGCAGCCCAATGCGAATGCCGCGGGAGCTGCTGCGCAGACCTGCGGTATTGTCACGGCTCAGACGACCACCGCCCAGGTGCCGCCCGGTTTTCCGGGTTTCCCTGGCGATGACGATCCGCCGGCCGCGGCCCCTGAAGATCCCAAGCCGGCTAACCCCGTGCAGAAGGTCTGCGAGGACGGTCGCATTATGATCCAGGTCGGCAATGCTCAACACTTTGGGCATCGCATCATGGATCTGGTCGAGGTGACGGTTCTCATCGTCGCTGACGACAACATCAAGTTCGACTTCACGTCCCTGCAAAAGGGCGTGATTGGCTTCGACGGTCAGGACTTCGACCTGGCGAAACCGTACCCCGACGGTGCGCTCGCCCCCGGTCAGAGCCCGGTCACCATCAGGAGCGCACCGTACAAGAAGGGTCAGACGATCTACCGGATCGACCTGATCGTTCAGAGTTCGGTGCCCAAGGCGGCGATCCCGTTCGAGCTCGATTTGCGCTACGCCACTGACCTGGCTGTGGACGGCAAGTCGCCCAATTGGAAGCGGCTGACCACGCCGGATTTCATCATCACCAAGTCGAATACGGCCGACAATGGCGACGAGCTTCTCGAGGGCGACCTCGACCAGAAGCCGGCGCCGCGTCCGTGGGCGATGTGGCCGCTGTTGGTCGGTGGCATCTTCCTGACCCTGCTCTGGCCGGGTCTGGCCATCGTGCGGCGTATCAACCGCGAGAAGCCGATCCGCAAGAGCCCGCCCAATGAAGTGGCCTGGCGCGTTTACCTCCGGGTGACGGCGCAGGTCAAAGAAACGGGTTGGCAGGAGCGGCACTACAAGCTCTTGTCTGCTGCCATCCGGCAGTACTTCGGCGTCGATCCTGCCACCATCAACGAAGTTGGTGAGCGGCTCAAGGATCACCCGCAGCTGGAGATGATCTTGTCGGCTCTGGCCAAGTGTGAGGGTGTGCTCTTCCAGCAGCGCACGCTCAGCGAGCATGAGAACAACGAGCTGTGCGAACAGTTCGAAGAGCTCATCCCGCGTCCGATTCTTCTCTAATCCGGAAGCGCACTGCGCGTCCAACGGCTGTTCGGCACCAGTCCGTCGCCCAGATTCGTCTGGCGCGACGGGCTGGAGGGGCCGGCTGCCTAGTCTTCAAGGTTTCGCATGCAGCGGCAGGGACTTCCCTGGCAGTTCTCACCACATATGGTGCCTGGCTACCCGGAAAGTTCTTCCTCCCGGCTTGGTCCGATGGAGGCGCTGAGCGGTTGCGAGCCGAGACGAAAAAAATGTTTCCTGCCACTCAAGAGCGCATGCAGTGCGCTCCGTCACCGGGCGGAGTCCCGTGATCGGTGGGCAGGCGAAAGGAGTGCTATCCATGAACACACCACGCAAAGTGGTACTGGGGCTCCTGGTTCTTCTGGTTGCAGCGTTCGCCCTGACGGGCCCGCTCACCGGTGGCCGCGGAGTCTTTCAGTATCTCAACTTCGGAGCCCAACACGCTCCGACCAAGTTCGACGGTAAATATCTGTACGATGCCGCGTTTGTCCGCATTCGCGACATGGCAAAACCTCTCATTGATCCGGCTGTCCGCGCTAAGTGGGCTGCCGAATGGGAGCACAAGTTCGACAACGACGGCACGTTGAAGACTGAGGAAGGCACCGACCGTGCCATCACTCAGATGCTCAACAGCCTCAATCAACGCTTCGACCACTACTCCCCGCCTGCCCGTCTGCAGTCGGAACAGGAGAGGGAGGACGCCAGCCTCGTCGGCATCGGCGCCTCCATTGCCTCGCCCGGAGTAGCCGCCAAGCTCAAGGCTCTTCCCAAGGACGCCACCGAGGACCAGGTCAAGGAAGCGTTCCGCGTTTCCGACGCCTCGCCCATGATCGTGGAAAGCCTGATGGAAGGCTCGCCGGCTCTGAAGGCCGGTGTGCTGCCCGGCGACCGCTTCATTGCGGTAGACGGCGTGTCCGTCAACGGCCAGCTCACTGACGACGTGGTTAAGAAGGTCAAAGGCGAAGCCGGCACGCAGGTGAAAATCACTTTCGCCCGCAAGCAGGCCGATGGCAGTGTCGCCAATGTCGACATCACCATCACGCGCGCCAAGGTCATCGTTCCTGTCGTCACCTTCAAGGATGCCGGCGACGGCATCGCCTATGTGAAGCTGAGCAATTTCGTCTCCGACTATTCGGTCAGCGAAATGGCTGCGGCTCTCACCAAGGCGAAGGGCATGAAGGGTCTGATCATCGACCTGCGCGACAATGGCGGTGGCAACCTCGCCTACCTGGAAGCAATCAGCCAGCAGATTTTGTCCGAAGGTACGATGCTCGTTCTCGAGCACCGCAACGGCGACAACATCCTGGAAGAGCGCCAGGTCATTCAGCCGCGCGTCATCCTGGAGACGGAAGTCGCCAGCGAGAAGCCGGATGACGTGCACTATAGCGTCAAAGATCGTGAGCAGGATCTGATCGTGCCCACGACGATGCCGATTGTCGTTCTGGTCAACGAGAACACAGCCTCTGCCTCCGAGTTGCTCTCGGGCATGCTGCAAACCGACCATCGCGCCACCATTGTCGGCACCGTCACCATTGGCAAGGGAGTCGGCCAGACCGTCATGCCCCTGCCGTTCGGGCGCGCGATTTCCATCACCACCTTCGAGTTCCTGCCGGGCGGTTCCCGCATGGACTACGTCGGTGTGGTGCCTGACGTCGAAGTGAACAACGACGACGACCCCAAAGTCGACGAGCAGCTGGAAGCCGGCAAAGCCGAAATCCTCAAGCAGCTCGCTGCTGCCGCCAATACTCAGAAGCATCGCGATGAGATCAAGGCGCACAACGACGAAGTCTGGGGCAAGTACGTCAAAGAGCGCAACGCCCACCCGTAACAACGGCGGCGTGCATCTTTCTCTCGAGCAGCGCAACGCCAGACCTGCCTGCCACGGGCAGGCTGGCGCCGCGTTTCTCACCTGCACCGCGGCTCTCCAGGACGGGGGAGCGCACCTGACGCCACCAAATGCGATGGCGTCAGGTGCGCTTCTTCGTCAAGGAGAGCCGCACATCTAAATGGTTCTCAGGGAAAGCGCACACCTGTTTCGGCGCGCCTTTTCCCCTCAAACCTCAAACTGGAGTATACCTATGCGCAAGTTTCTCTCAAGCTTGCTTGTGCTGTGCTTTGCGGCTGCCAGCTCCGTGAGCATCGCTCACGCCCAGCCGCCGGCCAAGCAGGTCAATCCGATCATCATCATCATGGGCGCAGGCGGCAACGTCAGTGCCGATGACCAGACTGCGCCCAATGGTGCCGGCAACGGCGTCACGGCTCCCGAGAAAGCCAAGCCGGGCAATCCCACCGACAGTGGGCGCCCAATGCCGGCGGACATTCAGAAGTTCTTCGAGCAGTTGTTCGGACAAGCGCAGGCAGCCCCTGCCAAGCCGACTCCGGCTCAGCTCGAAGCTGTCTACAAGAACATCTGGGGCCAGATCAACAATTCGTACTACGACCACGACGCGCTGAAGAATTTCGGCGTCTGGTTGCATAAGTACGATGGCAGGCTGACCACGCAGGCCGAGCTGGAAGCCGCTGTCAAAGAGATGGCCGGCTCACTGCACGACCG
>Ga0265313_10001031_pt1 | contig 27090 bp, 24 predicted proteins | sample 4123metaG_FD_203122 | JGI IMG/M metagenome (GOLD analysis project Ga0265313, IMG submission 203122) | Rhizosphere microbial communities from Carex aquatilis grown in University of Washington, Seatle, WA, United States - 4-1-23 metaG | ecosystem: Host-associated > Plants > Roots > Rhizosphere >...
GGCGGTCACCGCGGAGATGCTGCGAAGGCGGGTCGCGGCCGCAGACCTGCCGGAGGTAAAGCGGGCTCTCTCCGAGCTCAGGCTCGAGACGCGGGTGGAGGGCCGTTCCGCACGCATGGAGATCGACAGCCGGCTTCCCGGCCCGGAGATCCGGGGCGCCGAGGTGAACGACGCCGTGTCCCACTTTGCGGCGATCCCGGAGCTGCGCGCAGCCCTGCTCGATTATCAGCGCGGCCAGGCCGGAACCGCACGGAGCCATGGATTCAGCGGGCTGGTGATGGAAGGAAGGGACATCGGATCCGTCATCTTCCCGCAGGCCGAGTTCCGGTTCTTCCTCCAGGCAGACCCGGCCGAACGCGAGCGCAGGCGCGCCCGGGAGGGCCAGCGGGATCAGGTCGCCGAACGCGACCGGATCGATTCATCGCGGAAGACGGCCCCCCTCTTCCGCCCGGATGGAGCCATCGACCTCGACACGACTCACCTGACTCTTGCCGAGGTCGTCGAGCGGCTGGCCGCGCCGATCTCCGCAAAGCTTTCGAGCTAAAACTGCCATGAGCCGCGGCTATCCCCATCTGGAGATGGACCCTGTGTTCGGCGTCTGCCACGCCGTCCTCGAAATCTTCTTCGATGCTTGTTTCCGTGGCGAGACCGCGGGAATCGAAAACTTCCCTCCCCACGGGGGCTACATCGTGGCCGCCAACCACGCCAGCCACCTGGATCCGCCCATCGTCGGGCTGCACCTTCCCCGGCAGGTCTGCTTCTTCGCCCGAAAGACCCTTTGGAAGCCCGGAATCCCCGCCTGGTGGCTCGATGCGGTGGGCTGCATACCGGTGGACCGCGACGGGGGGACCGACGTGGCGGCGATCAAGCGCGTGATGCAGGCCTTGAAGAAGGAGAAGGTCATCATTCTCTTTCCCGAGGGCACGCGCTCGCCCGATGGGAAACTGCAGCCGCCCAAACCCGGAATCGGCTTCATCGCCTGCCGGACGCAGGTGCCCGTCGTGCCGGCGCGTGTCTTCGGCTCGTTCGAAGCGTTCGGCAAGAGCGGAAAACTCCGGCTTGGAACGCCGATTTCCGTCACCTACGGGAAACCGCTTCTCCCATCCGACTACGACGATCCCTCGGCGGGGAAGGAGCGCTATCCGCGGGCAGCGGAGAAGATTATGGCGGCGATCGCCACATTGGAGCCGCCGCAGGTAACGGTGGTCTAGCTATTCCAGCCCGCACGCCTTGCGGGCGCGCTTGAGGACCGTGTCGGCCATATCGCGGGCCCGTTCGGCGCCGTCCTGGAGAACCTGTTCGACGTAGCCCGCATCGGTGACGAGCTCGGCCCGGCGCTTGCGGGCGGCGGCGAAATAGCTCCAATAATGCTCGAAGAGAGCCTTCTTCAAGTCGCCGTAGCCGAGCCCGCCCGCGCGCAGGCTGCTTTCGAGGCCGGATGCGACCGCCTGCGGAGCCACAAGCTTGAGGAGCTGGATGGCGAGATTCCTGTCGGCGTCGGGCTTGGGCTCCTGCGGCGTGCGGCTGTCCATGACGATGCCCATGATCTTTTTCCGGAGCGCCTTCTCGTCGCCGAAGATCTCGATCGTGTTGCCGTAACTCTTGCTCATCTTCTGCCCATCGAGGCCCGGCACGACGGCGGTGTCCTCCCTTATCTGCGGCTCCGGCACGACGAAGGTCTCTCCGTACGCCAGGTTGAACTTGATGGCGATGTCGCGGGCCATCTCCAGGTGCTGCTTCTGGTCCTTGCCGACGGGAACGATGTTCGTGTCGAAAAGGACGATGTCGGCCGTCATGAGGACGGGATAGGCGAACAGCCCGAAGTTGGGCGCGATCCCCTTGGCGAGCTTGTCCTTGTAGCTGTGGGACCGTTCGAGGAGACCCATGGGGACGAGGGTGCCGAGCATCCAGGACAATTCCGTGACAGCGGGGACATCGCTCTGGCGCCAGAAGACGCATTTTTCCGGATCGAGCCCGCAGGCCAGCCAGTCGAGTGCGACGCCGAGGGTGTTCCGCCTGCGCTCCGCGGGATCGAAAAGCGCGGTCATCGAGTGATAATCCGCGATGAAATAGAAGCAGTCGCCCTGGGCCTGCGCCTCGATCGCGGGCCGCATGGCCCCGAAATAGTTGCCGAGGTGAAGCGTCCCCGTCGGCTGGATTCCCGTGAGCGTGCGCATGGTCAGGTCTTGCGCCTGATGATGCCCACCGTCTGGCGGGCCTTGGCCATCGATTCGGCCGCCAGGCAGCCGCTGAAGGCGAGCGTCGGCATCACGAGCGATCGCCGGCCGAGAATGGCGCCCGGGTTCAGCACGGCATTGCAGCCGACCTCGGCGCCGTCGCCGACGATGGCTCCGAACTTGCGCAGGCCCGTGTCGTAATTGGCGTCGGGCCCCCTGACGACAATCTCCTGGCGATCGAGGCGGAGGTTGGAACAGATGGCCCCCGCGCCGAGATGGGAGCGGTTGCCGAGCACCGAGTCGCCCACATAGTTGAAATGAGCGGTCTCCACCTGATCCAGGAGGAGGCAGTTTTTGTACTCGCTGGAATTACCCAGGACACAGCGCGCCCCGACGATCACGTTGCCCCGGATCTGCGCGCCGGGGCGTATGTCGGTCTCGGGGCCGATCCAGGCGGGGCCGGCGATCACGGCATAGGGCGGAAGCTTCACCGTGGGATGGAGATAGACCGGGCCGGTCACATGGACTCCGGGGGGGACCTGGGGGGCCTTCGGATCGAAGGTCCAGCCAGCCAGGGCCTGGCTTATCCGCTTCAGCCATTCCCAGGGCGGGACATCCTCCGGAAAATGCGCGGCAAAGGGGGCCAGGGACGCCGGAAAATCGAAGAAGTCTGAGGCTTTCATGCTGCGCTAGCTAAACTCCTTAAACGAAAGACCCTCCTTCGCCAAGGCTAACAAGGCAAAGGAGGGCGGCAGGACAGAAAATGGAGCGGGCGAAGAGACTCGAACTCTCGACGTCCACCTTGGCAAGGTGGTGCTCTACCAACTGAGCTACGCCCGCAAAATTGGGAAGGTTAGTGGTATGCGCAGCCGGAGCCGGGTCAACCGCAATTTTCACTCCCGAGCATTAGTCCGTCCGGTTCCGCTTTTCGATTTCCGCTTTTCAGCCCCCTACTTGTCCGTCACGTCGAGTTCGGGCCACTGGCCGAGTTTTCGGTGGAGCGTCCGGCGGCTGATGCCCATGAGCTCGGCGGCCCGCGTGCGGTTGCCCCGCGCCTTGATAAGCGCCTCCCGCAGCAGGTGCTTTCCATTTTCCTCGACGGAGAGCTGGCCCGCCCCGGACCCAGGGGCGACGGCCTGGGACCGAGGCTCGCCGCCGTCGCGGAATCTCGCCTCGAGATCGTATTCCGTCAGGCTCCCGCCGCGGCGCAGGACGACGGCATTCTCGCAGAAATTGCGCAGCTCGCGGATATTGCCGGGCCACGGATAGGCCTCCAGGGTCCGGAGCGCGCCCGGCTCGACCACGGGGGCGGGCACGGCGTTCTCATCGGCGAACACCTTGAGGTAGTGCGCGAGGAGGAGAGGGATGTCTTCCTTCCGCTCGCGGAGCGGCGGCAGGACGAGCCGGACGACGTTCAGCCTGAAGAACAGATCCTCGCGGAAGCGACCCTCCTTCACCATCTGGGAGAGCGTGCGGTTGGTCGCGGTGACGAGCCGGACGTCGAGGTTTATGGGCTGCGCCCCGCCGACGCGCTCGATGGACTTGGTCTCGAGAAAGCGGAGGAGCTTCACCTGGGTCGTGGCGGATATCTCGCTGATCTCGTCGAGAAACAGGGTCCCGCCGTCGGCGGACTCGAAGCGCCCGATGCGGCGTTCGGTCGCTCCCGTGAAGGATCCCTTTTCGTGTCCGAATATCTCGCTCTCCAGGAGATTCTCCGAGAGGGCGGCGCAATGGACGGCGACAAAGGGCCCGCGCGCACGGGGGCTCGCCTGGTGGATCGCCTGGGCGATGAGCTCCTTGCCCGTGCCCGACTCGCCCTCGAGGAGGATCGTGGCCTTCGACGGGGCGACGAGTTTCATCTGGTCGATGACGGCCTGCAGCGCCGGCGAGTGGCCGACGATTCCGTCCAAGCTGAACTTCTCATCGAGCCGCTGGTGGAGATTCGTGACCTCGGCCTCCAGTGTCCGTGTCTTGAGCGCCCGCCGGATCAGGACTTCCAGCCGCTCGATATTCACCGGCTTCGTCAGAAAATCGATCGCCCCGCGCTTCATCGCCTCGACCGCCATCTCGATGTTGCCGTAGGCCGTCATCATGAGGACTGCCGGCTTCTGCGGAAGCGCCAGGGCCTTGTCTATGACCTTCAGGCCCGATTTCCCGGGCATGCGCAGGTCAGTCACGACGACGTCAAAGGGCTGCGCGTCCATGAGGTTGAACGCCTCGTCGGCGCTCGCCGCAACGCTCACGTCGTAATTCTCCGCCAGCGCCTGCTGAAGGCCCTCGCGGGTATGTTTCTCGTCGTCGACGATGAGGACGCTTGGCACCATCGGCATCCATTCACGCGGCGTGCCCGGCGCTGGTCAAGCCCCGGAGGCGCGCCCGCCGCGCCTTCAGGGCTTGGGCGAGGCGGACGGCTCCCCCTTCGGCGCGGCAAGCCGCTGGGCCACGGGAGCGAGGTTCACAAGCGTCAGGCTGGGCGGCGGCACGCTGTCCACCAGGGTAAGGAACTGCTCCCGGCGCGTCCGCAGAAGTTCGCGCACCCGGTCCTGCTGCGAGGCATCGAGCTTCAGTTCCTTGTTCAGATCGTCGATCTTCATCTGAAGCGTGATGTTTCGGAACATGCCGTAGAGCGACCGCTCGCGAAGCCAGTTGATCTGCTCGTCCGTGAGAGGCTGGTTGTCGTCGGGCCCGGCCGGGCGCGGCGGACGGCTGGCCTGGCGCTTGAGGCGCTCGGCATGGCGCGCATTCTGATCGGCCGTCAGGACGCCCTGGAGGCTGCGCTCGAACTCAGCGTCGATCTCGGCCATCCGCGTGTGGTAGGCCTCCATCTGGGGACGCAGCCGCTCGATCTGCGCGGCGAGGTCGGCCCGGTTCGGCGGATGCTGCGACGGCGCCGCGGCGGGACGCGGCCCTGCGAATTCGCCCATGAAGGGCCCGGGCGGGCCCGGGAGCGGCCGGGTATGGTCGACCCAGATGCGGACCCCGTAACCGGCGGCGAACGCAAGGACGGAGAGGAAGGCTATGGCGGCGAACTGCCTCATTGCGTCTGGCTCAGGTCGTCGGCGGACGAAGCGATCTGCTGCCAGTCGGCGAGGCTGCTTTCGTCCTGGACTCGAGTGGCGCGGGAGTGGACGACGACGACCACGAGCGCGCATGCGGCCGCGGTGGCGGCCCCGAGGAGGAACTGCCCGAGGAGCGAGGGGGCGGCCTCGACGCCGGCCCGCGCGGCGCGGACGACGCGCTCGGCAAAGCCCGGAGATATGCGGCCGGCCGCGTAGGTGCGCAGCCTCCGCCATGCTTGGTTTTCAAGTTCAGGATTCATGGTGTGGTTGGTAGTAGTGTCGTAGCTGCTCCCGTGCCCGGTGCAACCTGGCCTTTACCGCGGCAACGGTGATCGAGAGGGTCTCGGCGATTTCGGCATGGCTGCGTCCCTCCTGGACGAGCGCGAGGAGGGCGCGATCCTGCGGGCGAAGCTGGGCGAGGGCGTGGCGGAGGGCGTCGAGCTCCTCGGTGTCCACCGCACCGGGGGGCTCGGGCACGTCCTCGTGCTCGGCGGAAAAAGGCAGGAATATCCGGCGGAGCTTCTGGCGGCGCAGGTGGTCGATGCAGGTGTTCCGGGCGAGCCTGAAGAGCCAGGACTCAAACTGGGCGGGCGCCTGAAGGCGGTCGAGGGCGCGGGCCATCTTGATGAAGATCTGCTGGGCCAGGTCCTCGACCGAATCGCTCCGATTGGTGATGGCATAGACAAAACCTGCGATTCGGTGCTGGTAGCTGATGATGAGCTCGCGCTGGGCCGCCTCCTCGCCCTTCTGGGCGCGGCGGACAAGCTCGACCAGTTCGGTCGGTTCGGTTGATTCCATGCGGTTGGCATCGCGTTACCGGCTAGACGCTGGCGGAGTCGGAAAGATGCGCGATTCCCCATTGGCGGACTGTGGGTAATCACGCAACATTTCGTTCATTGACGGATCACAAGCGGAGTGGCTCCCTTGGCCACCCCCGCAATCACCCTGCCACCATGCCATCCCTCCCCACCCGCCTCCGTTACAGCGCCGCTTCCGCCCTCCTCGCCGCCGTTGCCCTGGGGATGGCGGGGTGCGGAACCCGCCCAAAGGACGACTCCTTCGACGAGGCGGTCGCAACCGGGGAGCGCCCGGTTGCCATGAAGGGCGACGCGACCTTTTTCGGGGGCCTTCTGAAAGCCACCGTCACGGTCAGCCGGGGCGTCGGGCGCGGGAGCGCGGAGGGGAAGGCAAAGCTGCGGCGGAGCGACTTCGCCGCCTCCGAGCGCATGGATGCCGACGAGGCCGCGGCCTACATGCGGGCACGGGGCGCTCTCGGGAGCCCGCTTCCCCCCGTGACGATCCGGCTGATGCTCGAGAATCGGGCCCAGCAGGCATTCAAGATCGAGATCCTCGACGTGAACTCGGATCTTGGGAATTTCGCGGTCGATCCGTCCAACCTGAGCCTGGGCCCCGGCGCGACTGCCGGGCCGAACCCGATGATATCCCAGCTCGGGGTCACCTCGGACGACATCCCGATGGTCGTCACGCTGCGCATCGGCAGCAAGACCGAGACAAAGACCATCGAGGTGAAGAACCTGTCCGTCCTGGCCCCGCCGCCGCCCGGACTGTAGTTAGCCCGGGAGCATCCGGACGCGGCGGTCCTTGCGCGGAAACTGCAGGGTCACGACCGTCCCCACCCCCTCTTTGCTCTCGATTCCGACCTGGCCGCCGTGGTCGCGCATGATGCGTTGGACGATCATGAGGCCGAGGCCGTGGCCCCCGGGTTTCGTCGTGTGGTAAGGCTGGAACAGCCGCAGGAGGTCCTCCTGCCGGATCCCCGAGCCGCTGTCGCCAAAGAGCAGGTACACCCAGCCGTCGTCGGCCCGGGACTTGATGCGCAATTTCCCGCCAGGCTGCATCGCCTCGAGCGCGTTCTTTGTGAGGTTGAAGAACACCTGCTTGAGCTGGTTGCGGTCGGCCATGACCGGCGGCAGTTTCGCGAGGGTCTCCGACTCGACGGCGATCCCCCGGTTCGCGAATTCGCTCCGCTGAAAGCGCAGGACCTCGGCCAGGACCTCGGAGAGGTCCGTCTCGGACAGGTCAGGCGGGCGCGGGCGCACCGCCTCGAGAAAATTGCTGATGATCCCGTCGAGCCGGCTCACTTCGTCGCGGCAGACCGCGACCGATTCGGAGAGGTCCGAGGCATCCGCTCCGGCTTTCATCTTCTTCAGCTTCCGCTCCATCAGCTGAAGGTGAATCGTCAGGGAATTGAGCGGATTCCCGAGCTCGTGCGCGACGCCGGCTGCAAGGAGAAGGATCGACGAGGTGCGCTCATCCTCGATCCTTCGCTCCGTGCTTCGCTTGTCGCTCGTTATGTCGCTCAGGATGACCGCGAACCGCCGGGGCGATCCCTCCCCATCGGCGCGGAAAGGAACCAGGTAGAGCCGCATCGTCCGCGGTTCGGGATAGGTGAGCTCGAACTCCCGAGCGAGCACCGTCCCCTTCTCGTCCAGAGCCGCCTCGAGCGAGGCGCGGAGCCCGGGCACGAGCCGCCAGAGAACCTTGCCGGGAAGATCGGCCGCCGCGAGGCCGAGAAGCCGCTGGGCAGCGGCGTTCGCGTATTCGATGGCCCCGTCGCCGTCGATGACGAGAACCCCTTCCTGCAGCGCGGTGAAGATCTCCCCAAAGAGCTCGCGCTCCCGGGCGAGGCGCTGGACAAGGTTGGCCAGGTTCACCGAGTCCAGGTTCCCGAGGCGCCCCAGCACGCGGTCGAGCGAATTGCTTTTCTTTGCGGGCATGGGATGCGTCAGTTCTTCTCTTCGCCGGAGACCAGGAATTCCATTTGAGCCGGATCCATCCGGCCCGCGAGCAGTTTGCGCAGGAAAAGATCGCGATGGTGGCGGCACCGGCCGATCCGCAGGACAGCGGAGCGGTGCTCGTCCGTCGCGTAGCCCTTGTGCTGGGCGAAGCCGTAGCCGGGATGCTCGCCATCGAGCTCCAGCATCAGCTTGTCCCGCTGCACCTTGGCTATGATGGACGCCATGGCGATGCAAAGGGAGCGCTCGTCCCCATGCACAAGGCCCGTGTGCGGATAGGGAAACCGGCGCAGCGCCAGGCCGTCGACCAGGACGCGGCAAGAGACCGCGGGCTGGTAAGCCTGCCTCGCGTCGTCGGTCGCGAAGAGGTCCGGCTCCAACTTTCGCTCGAAGGCATCGGGCGGATAAATGCCCTCGAGGGCTCGCCGCATCGCGAGCTTCGTGGCGCCGAGAATATTGAACTGCTCGATCTCGTCCACGCTCGCCACCCCGAAATGGGCGTGTATCTGGCCCTGCGCGGCGAGCCCCTCAAACTCAAGCCAGAGCTCGAGGCGCTCGGCGGCAGGGACAAGCTTCGAGTCGTTTATCCGCCCGGCCTTGGTGGCGGCCCACCTGCCTTCCAGGAATTCGCGGGTGACGAGGACGGCCGCAGCGACCACGGGGCCCGCAAGGGCGCCCCGCCCCGCCTCATCGACGCCGATCAGGCTGGCGACCCCCTCGATCTGCCGGAGGTCGAATGCGCGGAGCTGGCGTCTCTTGGGCATCCGTAAGGCCCGTCAGTGCCCCCACTCCATCTTTTCCTTCGGCTCGGGCAGCGGCAGCTCGCCCAGCTTGCCGGCTGCCGCCACAACCTCGTAGGCGGTACGGAAATGCAGCTTGGCAAAATCGCCCAGCGAGCGGACTCCGAATTTGGCTATGATTTCCGCGGCCTGGACCTTCACCAGGGGGCCGGCGCCCTTCTGGAGCTTCGTTCCGAACCGCTCGGACAGGGCGTGCATTTGGCGGACGTATTCCGCGCGGGCCACGACAGAGGCGGCGGCGACGACGGGATCCTCCTCAGCCTTCGTCCGCATCCGCAGCTCGAATCCCTGCAGTCCCTTCTTTGACAGCTCGCGCTGCACGAGGGGCTGCTTGCTGAACTGGTCGAGGAGGCCCCAGGCGACCGGCTTCTGAGCCAGGGCCTGTCCCAGCGCCGTGGCGTGCTCCCAGGCCAGGAGGCCGTTCAGGTTCGCGCGCGGGCGGGCCATGAGTTCGTTGTACCGGGTCATCCCGCAGAGGCAGGTCCTGACCGCCACACCCGCCGTCCCGCGAATCAGCTTGTCGAATTTTATGATCTGGGTGTCCACGATCTTCTTCGAATCCTTCACGCCCGCCTTGATCCACTCCTCGATCGCCGCCTTGTCCGCGATCACGGTGGCGGCGACCACCGGCCCGAAGAAGTCGCCCTTGCCGCTCTCGTCGAGCCCGGCATGAGACTCGAACCAGTCGGGATGGAGCACCTCGTCGTATCCGAGCTTGGCAACCATCGTGATTTCAGGCTCCAGGATGTCCCGCACGAAGTCCTCCGTGCCCTTGCCGGCGACCACGACCTTTCCGCTGAGATAGGCGGTGAGATTGACCCTGAGATGGTCGGCCTTGAATGCGAAGCGGGCGTAGGCGACCTCGAACGGCGTCCATCCCCGCTCCTCGAGAATGCCCCGGAGCTTCTCCATCTGGGCGTCGTCGAGCTTCACCGTGTAGGTGGAGAGCTTCTTCGGCTTTTCCTCTTCGGCGGGTTTTTTCGGCATCGGCAAGCGCTGCAGGAGCGCAAAAGGGGCGAAAAAAGGCAATTTTATCCCTGTGCGGCCAGCGGCCGGATTCTCGGGGAGGATGTCCCTCCATCGTCGGGTGCTGCCAATGCCGGGACCGCCGGCAAGGCCGGCCGCCAAGATCCGCCGGCCAGTTGCCGGCCGGATGGCGGCCAAAGATGCGGCGGATGAGGCAGCAACTCCTTTGGAGGGACATCCTCCCCGAGAATCCGGCCGCTGGCCTCGTAACAACTGCAGTTCTTTCTTGCGCCAATCGCTGCACTCGACGGCCAATGGCGCGCATGCCGAACCGCGGAGCATCCAATCTTCTCAGGCGCAGGGCCGGATTCCAGTCCGCGCTGGCGGGATGGTACCGGCGGGAGGCCCGGGACCTGCCCTGGCGGAAGGCTCCGTCGCTCTACAAGACGGTCGTCAGCGAATTCATGCTCCAGCAGACCCAGGTGAAGACGGTGCTCCCCTATTTTTCCCGCTGGATGGCCGCGCTGCCGGACTTCGCCACGCTGGCCGCCGAACCCGAGGCAAGGGTCATGAAACTGTGGGAGGGGCTCGGCTATTACTCGCGCGCGCGCAACCTGCGGCGCGTGGCCCAGGCGCTCGTGGCCATGCCGAGGCCGCCCGTCACCGCGGAGCAATGGCAGGAGCTGCCAGGGATAGGACCCTACACGGCCGCCGCGATCGCCAGCATGGCGTTCGGCGAGCCCGCGGCCTGCGTGGATGGCAATGTCGTCCGGATCCTGGCGCGGCTGACTGCCGACGGCCGAAACTTCGGCGACGGAGCCGCTGCGGCAAAAGCCTTCGCTCCCATCGCCCAGGCGTTGATCCCATCAGAGGCTCCGGGCGACCACAACCAGGCGATGATGGAACTGGGCGCCGTGGTCTGCCTGCGGCAGCATCCGGCCTGCGACCGCTGTCCGGTGCGCACATGCTGCGCTGCGGCAAAGGACGCGCGCCCGGCGCGCTACCCACGGCTCGCGCGCCGCCGCATCGAGAGCCAATCGGTGACGCGCGTTTGGTGCGTGCGCGGAAACGAACTCCTGCTCAGCAGAGCCCGCGCGGGCGCGCGACGCCTTGCAGACCTTCACGAGCTGCCCACGCCGGAGGAGGCGGGGCTGGCCGAAAAAGCGGTCGTTCGGGGCCGGCTTCTCGCGAAAAAGAGACGTTCGATAACCCGATTCCGGATCGTCGAATCCATTTTCGCCGCCCGCCCTCCCCGGAAGTCCAGCCCCGGGCTCGTCTGGGCGCCCGTCGCCCGGCTCGACTCCCTCGTCCTCTCCGGCCCGCACCGGAGGTGGATAGCCGAAATCCTCGGCGGCCGCGGCCGCTGCTAGACCATGCCCCGGTTGCGCAGCAGTTCGTCTATCCGGGCCTTGGACGAGACCACCTGCTCGACCGTCGCCCGCGGGCCGATCTCAAGGACCAGCAAGTGATCGGGCCGCCAGAACTCGCTGACCATGCCGAAGTCGATGCGCCCGGAGCCCACCGGCTGGTGGTCCTGCCCTTCGGCATTGACGTCGTGAAGATGGAAGCCGAGAAGGCGGGACTCGTTCAGGGCAAGGTGCGTGCGCTGGTCGAGGAGCCCAAGATCCTGCTTGATGTCCGCATGCCCGGTGTCGTGCCAGTATCCGACCGGGGCGTCGGGAGGCAGGCCTGACAGGAACCCTGGAAAGTCGGCATCGACCGGAAGCTCCTCGAATTTCTCGCGGTTTTCGAAGCCCAGCCTGACCTTCTTTTCCGCCGCATATTCAAGGACCCTGCCGACGCATTCCGTCGTGTGCCCCCAGAACGGCCCCATCCGGCGGCGCAGTTTTCCCACCGCCCGGGCGAGCAGCGCCTGGTACCGCTTGTCTCCATTCCGCCCGGCCGCCGGGTGGGCGCGCAGGTAGGCCTGGAGCTTCCGCACCGGATTCAGCCAGAAGAAGAAGGTGCTTCCCAAATGGCATACGAGGACGCGGGACCCGAGCTGCGCCGCGAAGTCCAGCGAGCGCTTGGTGTGCCGGACCCATTGCTCGCGCTCCGTGCTGTCGACGGCCGAGGGCTCGTAGAGGTTTGGGGCCGCCTGCGTCACCCCCGGCGGCAGCGGGCAGAAGTTGTGCGTCGAGCCGATCTGCACGATGCCCTCCTCCATGGCCTTCAGGATGCCGGGCACGAGGGTGATCCGAATGCCGTGGCTGAGCTCCACGTGGCTGAATCCCAAGTCCGCCATCTCGCGCAGCATCGCGTAGCCATCCGTATGCCGATGGGAGCACCAGGCGGTCGAGAGCGCCACAGGGGGCTTCATGGACGCTAGTGGCTAATTGATAGATGGTTGGACAAAAAAAGCGCGGCGCGAAATGCTTCGGGCCGCGCTCGGAAAATGGGGAGGCGAGCCGCTTAGCTCTCGTAGCGCCGACGAAGCATCGCGGTGAAGGCCATGACCTTGTCCTTGCGGCGGCGGCGCTCGCAGGGCTTCTCATAGTAGCGCTTTGCGCGGGTGCCCTTGATGATGTTCTCGCGGTCGAGCTTCTTCTTCATGCGGCGGAGCGCACGGTCGATGGGCTCGTTCTTGCGGATCTTGAGTTCGATGGACATGTGTCGGACGAGGTTTTGTAAAATTAAAGGGTGGATTAGGCCTGCCGCCGGGGGCCGCGTCAATGGGAATTTGACCCGCCGGCAGAGCTGAAACAGGATGTCCCCGGGCATCCCCATCCTGCCCGTTTCGCACCCACGACCGAGTCCTTCGGCTTTGGCTATTGCCAAGCGCCGGACACCCCTTGGCAATAGGTCCCGCCTTGCCGTCCGCCGACAAAAACTTCGTCCATCTCCACGTCCACACGGACTACAGCCTGCTCGACGGCGCCTGCCGGATCGACCGGCTGATGGACCGGGCGGTCGAGCTCGGCATGGGCGCCCTCGCCCTGACCGACCATGGCAACCTCTACGGCGCCATCGAATTCTACGGCGCGGCCAAGGCCAAGGGAGTGAAGCCGCTGATCGGGTGCGAGCTCTACATCGTCGAGGGATCGCGGCTGGAAAAACAGGGCCGGTCGGACGAGGGGAAGAGCATCTTCCACCTGGGGCTCCTCGCGCGGAACCTCGCCGGGTACCAGAACCTGCTGAAGCTTGTCTCGGACGCCCACCTGAAGGGCTTCTATTACAAGCCCCGCACGGACTTTGAGACGCTCGCGAAGCACGCCGGGGGACTGATCGGCTTCACCGGCTGCCTCGCGTCCCTCGTTCCGCAGCACCTCCTGCACGACCGGTTCGCGGAGGCGCGGCAGACGATGGGCCGCTTCGTGGAGATCTTTGGGCGCGAGAACTACTTCGTGGAGATCCAGGACCACGGAATCGCAGAGCAGCGCAAGATCGTCCCGGGGCTCCTCAAGCTCGCCGAGGAGTTCAAGCTGAAGGTCATCTGCACGAACGACGTCCACTACGTCCACAATTCGGACTCCGGCCCGCACGACGCGATGCTCTGCATCCAGACGGGGGCGAAGATCGAGGACGAAAAGCGCATGCGCTTCGACGGCTCGCAGTTCTACCTGAAGTCGCGTGACGAGATGACAAAGCTTTTCGCGGACGTGCCCGACTCCGTCCTGAACACCCAACTCGTGGCGGAGATGTGCGACCTCACGATCCCCTTCCCGAAGGGCAGCGAACGGTATCCCAAGTACCCCATCCCGGCCGAGATCAAGACGGACCGGGAGGGCTACCTTCGCGAACTCTGCATTGCGGGTCTCCGCAAGCGCTACGGCGTCGACTACGCTTCCCCGGGGAAGTTTTCCGACCCGGCCCGCGCGAGGACGCTCGTCGAGCGGCTCGACTACGAAATCTCGGTCATCGCGAAGACGGGGTTCATCGACTACTTCCTTGTCGTCTGGGATTTCATAGCCTGGGCGAAGGGCCACGGGATCCCTGTCGGCCCGGGACGCGGTTCCGGCGCGGGCTGCATCGTCGCCTACCTTCTCGGCATAACCAACCTCGACCCGCTCCGCTTCAAGCTGCTGTTCGAGCGCTTCCTGAATCCCGAGCGCGTCTCGCCGCCGGACTTCGACATAGATTTCTGCATGCGGCGGCGGGGCGAGGTCATCGACTACGTCCGGCAGAAGTACGGCAACGACTGCGTCGCCAACATCATCACCTACGGCACCCTGGGGGCAAAGATGGTCATCCGCGACGTCTCGCGGGTGCACAACCTCCCCTACGCCGAGGCGGACCGCCTGGCGAAGATGATCCCCGACGAGCTCAACATCTCGCTCGAGGACGCCCGGAAGAAGTCCGCAGAGCTTCGGGGGGAGATCGAAAAGAACCCGGTCGCCCGGAATATCTACGACCAGGCTCTCGTCCTCGAGGGGATGGTCCGCAACACGGGCAAGCACGCGGCGGGCATCCTCATCACGGACCGGCCGCTCGAGGAGTTCGTGCCGCTCACCCTTCAGGAAGGCGACGTCACCGTGCAGTTCGACATGAACGCGGTGGGCAAGCTCGGCCTCCTCAAGATGGATTTTCTCGGACTGAAGACGCTCACGGTGATCGCCGACGCGGTCGACAACATCCGGCTGACCGCCGACCCGAAGTTCGACCTCGAGGCGGTGGGCTTCGACGACCCGAAGACCTACGCCCTCCTGAACACCGGCCGCACGACCGGCGTCTTCCAGCTTGAGTCGGGCGGCATGCAGGCCCTGTGCCGCCAGATCAGCCTCGCCTCGATCGACGAGATCGTGGCCCTGATCGCGCTCTACCGCCCGGGCCCGATGGAGTGGATTCCCGACTACGTCCGCGGAAAGAGGGACCCGAGCACGGTCACCTTCCCCCACCCGCTCCTCGAGGAGGTGTGCCGCGAGACCTACGGCGTGATGGTCTACCAGGAGCAGGTGATGGAGGCGGCGAAGATCGTGGCGGGTTACACCCTGGGCGGTGCGGACATGCTCCGAAAGGCGATGGGAAAGAAGGACGCCGAGGCGATGGCGCGCGAGCGGGTGAACTTCGTCGAAGGCGCGCGGCGCGTGAACGGGATCGACGAAAAGACCGCCAACTCGATCTTCGACATCCTCAACAAATTCGCAGGCTACGGTTTCAACAAGGCGCATTCCGCCGCCTACGCCGTCCTCAGCTACCAGACCGGCTACCTCAAGGCGAACCACCCAGTCCAGTTCATGGCCGCGATGCTCTCGAGCGAGCTCGGCAATTCCGAGAAGGTCTCCCATTTCATCGCCGAGTGCGAGGCCATGGGCCTCAGGGTCCTCGGCCCCGACGTCAACGAGTCCGGGGAAAACTTCACGCCGGTCGCGAAGAAGGACGGAGGCTCGTCCCAGGGGACGATCCGATTCGGCCTGGCCGGCATCAAGGGCGTGGGCGAGCAGGCGGCGCAGAAGATCCTGGCCGAGCGCGAGGCAGCCGGCCCCTTCCGGGATTTTCAGGATTTTCTCCTGCGCGCGGACGCGCGGGCGATCAACAAGCGCGTCCTCGAAAATCTCATCGCGGCCGGCGCCTTCGATTTCAGCGGCGCGGCGCGCGAGGAGCTCTTCGCGCAGGTGGACTCCGCGCTCGCCGCCCTCGGGGAGCTGCAGCGCAAGTATCCGGGCCTGAGGAGGGAGATTCCAGGAGCGGGAAAACCCGCCGAGGCGGCCGAAGACATGCTTTTCGACATGGGTACGGCGGCCGCCGCCGCACCTCCCGACCGGGCGACCTTGTCCGCGGAATTTGCCGAGATCCTGCGGCACAGCCGCAAGCCGGCGGCCGCTGCCTATGCGAACGGTCACGGCGACGACCATGCGGTTCTCGACCTCGGGGCGGCCCACCACGCCAAGACAAACGGCGCAGCGGGGAAAATGGCGCCGGCCGCCGCAGAAAGGCGGCTGACGGCCGGAAACCGCCTCCAATTCGAGAAGGAGCTGCTCGGGTTCTATGTCTCCGGCCATCCCCTGGACGCCTATGGCGGCCTGGCCGACGCCCTGGACACGTTTCCGGCGGCCGAGCTCATCCACCAGCCCGACCGCACGGAGTTCCGCCTGTGCGGCATCCCCGGAGAGATCGCAAAGAAGCTCTCGAAGAAGGACAACCGACCCTGGGTCGCCTTCACGCTGGCCACCCGGAAGTCAACGGTCGCCCTCAATCTGTTCGCCGACGCCTTCGCGGCCTATGGCCAGAACCTCGCAGAGAACGGCCCGGTCGTGGTCCTCGGCAATGTCATCGCCGGTTCTGACGGGGCGCGGCTCAACGTGAAGGAATGCTACCCGCTCGACGGCGCGATCAGCGGGCTCGTGCAGCGGGTGACCTGGCTGATCGACCCCGCAAACGACCGGGTTCCGGAGTTCCTCCGGCAGATGAGGGAAGCCGTGAACAAGCAGTCCGGCGACACGCGCGTCCAGTTTGCGTTCGTTTTCGATGGTTCGGCGGCGCCTGTCGCAGAGGCCAGCCAGGCGCTCGGCTGGCGCGTGACTCCCGTGTCGTTCCAGGAGCTGAGGGCCCATCCGGCCGTCTCCGGCGTCCAGGTCGAGGCAAAGCGCCTCGAACTCAAGCCCGACCGGAGATGGGGACGGAGATGAAGACGGGCCACGGAAAAATCTCCATCGAGACGGTCCGCGCCGATTTCAACGATCCGAATGCTGTCGTCCATTACACCCGGGCCGCGCACCACCTCGGGCTGTGGCAGTCGGAGCGGATCTTGATCGGGCGCCACTTTTCCGACACCGGCGCCAAGCTCCTCGAGGCGGGATGTGGCGCCGGGAGAGTCACCCTGGGACTGTGGGACCTGGGCTACCGCGACATCACGGCCTTTGACATAGCCGAGGAACTGCTGGAGCAGGCACGCAGCCTTGCGGAGGAACGGGGCGCGCGAGCGATCCGGTTCTTTCAGGCGGATGCCACCCAACTCAGCGCATGTCCTATAGTGCGCGACAAGATACACGGAAGCTTTGACGGCGCGCTGTTCATGTTCAATGGCCTGATGCAGATTCCCGGACGCGCGAATCGCCTCGCGGCCCTCCGCGAACTCCGCCTCGCATGCCGGCCCGGAGCCCCGCTCCTCTTCACGACCCACGACCGCGACAGTTCCCCGACCGAACGCGCGCTCTGGCGCCTCGAGAAGGCGCGCTGGGACCGCGGCGAACAGGATCCGCGCCTGGTCGAATACGGCGACCGGTATTTCTCGGACGAGACGGGCAGCACCTTCATGCACCTGCCCGACCGGGCGGAGATCCTGGACGACCTTGCCGCAACGGGCTGGGAGCACGCCTTCGACGCCATGCGGCGCGAGATCGCCGCCGAATCAGAGGCCGTCCGCGCCTTCTCGGACGACTGCCGCTTCTGGGTGGCGCGGACGCCAGCCAGCCCATAATCGACCATCCTGTCGCAATGAAACGGGTCCATGCCTTGGCCCTGATTTCGGTGTTCGCCGCAGAGTTTGCTCTCTTTCAAGCAACGACGGCGCGCTATTACGCATGGATTTATCCCAGGTGGTTCGATCAGCTCCAATATCTTGGCGAGGCATATCGGGCATATGAGTATGCACGGGAGCACGGGTTTATCGCGGGTGTCGGTCACGCGCTGACGAACCTCACGGCCCAGGGCTCCCTGCACAGCTTTTGGGGTCTTCTTGCCTTCTCATTCGCCGGTCCTTCACGGAGTTCGGCTCTTGCCATCAACATGCTGGCCTTCCTGGCGCTCCAAGGCGCGACGTTCCTTGCGGTCAGAAGGATTTCGGCCTCGTTTTCGTTGGCGTGGGCATCCGTCGCCTTGCTGGCTGCGCTCCGCTGCCCTTGGTCGGGGGAAGCCGGTTCGGCATTCGATTTCCGATTGGATTGGATGACGGCTTGCGCCTACGGAGTCTGCCTCGCAACTGCGATCGCTGGAAGGGGCTTCAAGTCGACTCGCTGGAGTATTGCCTTCGGCACCGCGGCGGGACTCGTCCTTTTGACCCGATCATTGACGGCGGTCTACTTCGCCCTGATTTTTCCGCTCCTGTTCATTGTGCTTCTCGCGCAGCACGACCGCTGGGCTCGCAGCCTGCGCCTGATGCTCTCGGGCATGGTGGCGCTTGCGATGGCAGGACCCGTCTTCTGGCGCAAACAGCAGGCGCTCCACGACTATTATTGGATCGGTCATATAACGGGGCCCGAACGCGCCTTGCGCATCTCACACCTGGACGCAGCCGCTTCAGCAAAGTGGATCTTCAAACAGCTTTTGTTCGAGCAGATCGGCCTGCCGGCCGCGGTCCTGTGGCTTGTCGTGGCGAGTGCACTGCTCATCTTCCACGTCGCATCCCGCAGCCGGGCCCACGAGACTTTCGGACGTCAGCTCTTGTCCCCCGGCACGTGGAGCATTGCACTGATCTTTCTTGCAGCTCCCGCGGCCGTGCTGTCGTGGCATTCGCTCAAAGCGCCCCACCCGCTCAGCATCCTCATCCCTGGAACCGTTTGGCTGGCCGTTCTCGGCTGCCGCCGCCTATCGCAAGGCGCCCGTGCGCGCACGGTCGCCTTGATCAGCGGAATGGCCTTCCTTGCCGGAGAAGCAGTTTTTGCAACGGCACTGTCGGGAAAACGCTACTCGGATGAGTTTGCAAGGGACGCCCAGAACGTAAACGCCCTGTCCGACTACCTATTTTTCCGGGCTGAAGAGTGCCGTCTTGCCCCGCCACGCGTTGCCGCGACCCTGGTTTCCGACGGTTTGAACGCCACGGCCTTCGGCGTCCTTGCCTACGAACGGCATCACCGTTGGATGCCGTTCGAGCAGACCCTCCCTACGTCACTGTTCGAATCGCCCCGGGAATTTATCCAGCAGCAACTTCGAAGGAGCGACTTTGTCTGCATCCTGACCGGAACCGATCCCGCTTCGTTTCCAACCGATAGGCAGATGAGCAATTTGTCGCCCGTAACGGCGCAATGGTGCGGGGCAAACATGCGCCACGTCGGCGACCTGTCGGCAATCGGGTACTCAATCTCGATTTACGAGCGTCCGGACTTGCAGCGTCCTGACGGAGGCAGTGCCGTCAATCTCACCCGACTGTTGAACGCTGCGCGACTCTCTCACGCGGAGGCGGCACCGCCCGCAGCACCGTTCTTCCTGTCAACACCCAGCATCGTCTGGTCAACGCGAGCCGAATTTAATTATCGCTCCAGGGCGGCATATAGTCCCGTGCGCTACTCCGCCACGGACTTGCCCGAAGGCCTTTCCATGGATGCCTGGAGCGGTGTTATCCGCGGCCACCTTCGCCACGCCGGGACGTTCATCGCAAAGCTGACCGCGACCAACTCGGTGGGCTCGACAACGAGCGACATGACCTTCCGGGTCCAGGACCAAGCCTTCTTCGGCCAGCTGCTTGCGCCGCCGTCCTGCGTCGCCGGCCAGCCCGCCAAAATCGGATATGAGGCGTTCGACTCAATCGGAAAACTGAATTTTATCGACGTGGTGGACCTCACCGCAAACAAGGCGCTCGATCGTCTGGTGCCCGGCGAAGACCAAACAGAAAGCTGGCAAGGACGGTACGATCTGACTTTTTCCCAGCTTGGTCGGCATACCCTCAATTTCCGCTTCTTCCGCTTCGAACCCGGCAAAAAGCCGCCCTACGCCTTCATCGACAAGCAATGCGAAATAATGGTCACTCCGCCGTAGACGGCCGGCGACATAGGTGTAGCTTGGCGGCAGAGAATCCGAAATGAGCGCGAACTCGATTCCAACGGTCATACTCGACGGGTGCGGAAGCGTTGCGGAGCAGGTTTCAAAGTTTGCGCCGACGGCAGTATTTGAAAGAAGCGGCGGGTGGCGGGTTGAGCCGCGTCTCGCTGCGGCCGAACTTCACGCCTGGCTGGCCGCGCGGAAGTTTGCCCCGCCTTTCATCCTGGTCGGAGCATCCTATGCCGCTTTCACGCACCTCCTGTTTGCGTTTCACCGGCGCCAAGTCGTCGCGGGCATGATTCTGATCGACCCGTCCCACCCAAGGCAGGGTGAAAAGGCGCTGGCCACGCTTTCGAGCGAGCGTGTTGGCTCGTCGATGGCAATGGAGCAATTTCGCTCCTTTCTAAGCGGTTTCGGCGCTGATTGGGATGAGGGATGCCGCCAGGTGTCCGAGGTTACGGAGCTTGGCGACGTGCCTCTCAGGGTTCTGGCCGCGGGCGCGCTGGAAATGCCGGATGAGCTGCCCCTCAATGTAAGGACGGCTATCGTTCGCGAGCGCAACGAGCTCCTGCTGGAGTACTGCAGACTCACGAGCAACGGAACGATGAGGGTCGTCGAGGGCGTCGGGCATGGCATTGCGGCCGCCGCGCCGGATGTCGTGATCGAATCGATCAGGCAGATGATCGTTGCGCACCGTGCGTAAGCCAGCCCATTGCCGGCGGTCAGGTGCCAATCCAAGTTCCGCCATCCACCGCTTGACAGAATGAGTCATTTTGAGCACTTTTGAGGCATGGCAACCATTCAAATACGCGCGCGCATAGATCGTGGCCTGAAGAAGGAGAGCGACTCCGTCCTCAAGGGGCTTGGGCTGGATGCCGGATCGTTCTTCTCCATGGCCTTGACCCAGCTCGTCAATCGGCGCGGCCTCCCTTTTGCGGTCACCGAGTCCGATGAGGCCTATTTTGCCTCGGAATACGGCCTTGCACCCGCACAAGCCTTCAGGGCGGGCCTTGCGATGAGGAGGGAGACGGCGCGTGCGCGCCGCACGGGGAAATTGCGTGAGATTGCCGAGCTGGCCGACCTCGCCCCGTGAGGTTATTGGCGACGCCGCGCTTCCTTAAAAGCGTCCCGTCTTCCCGGCGGGCGGAGGCTCTGGCGGCCATGAAGGCCGCTGGAAGCGCCTACGGCCAACCCCACCTTCACGCCGGGGTCGGGCTGCGACGCATCCGGCCGTTCATGGAATGTCGCTGCGGCCTGGACTTAAGGCTTGTCTTCCAGCGCGAGGGACAAGCCCTCGTCTTCCACCTGTGCGGCACGCATGATGGGGTCGAGACCTTCCTGAAGAACCAACGGTGAGGGGGACAATTTCTCAAATGCACGCCCGGCCCCTTCGCTTCGGCCCCCTCTTGACCCCACGGCTTGCTGCAACCCAACCCCAAATGAAGAAGACATCCCCTGGAATCACGCCGATCGTCGGCTGTTTGATCGCACTCGCACTCTTGCAAAATGCCTACGCCGCCGATGCCCCGCCCCGGCCGCAGCCCCCAACCCGATCGCCGACCGCGCCGGGCACCCCCGTCCTGATTCCCGTCGGATCGAAGCCAGGGGAAGCCATGGTGCTTCGCGGTGCTCCGGGCATGAATCCGCCCGCGGTTGCGGACGGGGACTTTCTCATCGGTCCGGACTACGTCCCCGCTCCGGAACTGACTCCAGCCGAAGGCGTTCCGAATGGAACCGTGCATCATCTCACGATGCGTTCGACGGACAGCAAGTACTATCCGGGCATCACCAAGGTTCCGCCGGGCGGCCCCCCAAACTACTATCCGCCGGACTGGACCCAGGTGAAGACTTACCCGAAGCCCTACACGCGGACGGTTACCGTTTACGTGCCCGCCCAATACGTCCCCGGAACTCCCGCGCCCGTCATCGTGGTACAGGACGGCCCGGACAACAGCCTGCCTGTGGTGCTCGACAACCTGATCGCCCGGCATCGCATTCCGGCGATGGTGGCCGTGATGATCCAAAATGGGGGTGGCGACGCCCAGGGAAGCGAGCGGGGATTGGAGTACGATACACTATCCGGCAGATACGCCGAATTCGTCGAAGCGGAGGTGTTCCCGCTCGTGGAGGCGCAATGCAACGTCGTCATTTCCAGGGATCCGGATGCGCGCGCAACCATGGGCGGCAGCTCCGGGGGCGCCGCGGCGTTCACCATGGCATGGTATCACCCGGAGCTTTACCACCGCGTGATCACCTATTCCGGCACCTATGTAAACCAGGCCTCCCCCTTGAATCCAGACGCTCCCCATGGCGCCTGGGAGTATCACGAGCATCTCATCCCGGGGAGCCCTCAGAAGCCCATTCGCGTGTGGCTGGAGGTGGGCGACCGCGACAATTACAATCCGAACCCTCTTCGCGACGGCATGCACGACTGGGTCGCGGCCAACAACCGCATGGCGACCGTGCTCAAGGCGAAGGGCTACCACTACCAATACGTTTTCGCCCTGAACGCCGGGCACACGGACCGCGCAGTGAGGGCGCAGACCATCACGGAAGCCCTGGAGTGGGCATGGAAGGATTTCCCCCAGCGCCGATGATTGGGCGGTCTTGCCTCAGGGTGGCGCTGGCGTAAGCTGACCCTCCCATGTTTTCCGTGCTCACCGACCGCCAGTGGCTGTGGCTGGCCGCGGGCTGTTACCTCGCGGGATTCCTGCGCGGCGCCTGGTCGGTCATGCGCGGCGAACGGCCCTCGAGCGGGGTGACGTACGGGATCGTGGCCGCGGGCTACGTCCTCCAATACGTCGGCCTCTACCTCCGGGGCCGCGCGGACGGGGGCTGCCCGCTCGGAAACACGTTCGAGATGCTGCAGTTCGTAGCCTGGTCGGCGATCACGCTCTACCTGGTGGTCGGCGTGACCTTCCGCTCCAGCCTTCTCGGTTACTTCACCTCGGGTCTCGGGGCCTTCCTGACTCTCGCCTCCCTCTCGATTCGCTCCTGGGATCAGACGCGCCGCGTGCACATTTTCGGCGCCAATCCCTGGATCGAGCTCCACGCGGCGCTCGCCCTCTTCAGCTATGGCGTCTTCGGGCTTCTCGCGCTGACCTCCGTACTCTTCCTCCTGCGGAACTATTCCTTGAAGGCGAAGCATCTCGACGGCTGGTTCTCCTTCCTGCCGTCCATCGTGGACCTGGATCACATCGGTCTCAGGCTCCTCGGCACCGGGGTCGCCCTGCTCAGCGCCTCGCTCGCCGTGGGGACGGTCTACTGGCTGCGCGACACGGCGACCGTCAACAAGGTCACGCTCCTGATCACGGTCGGCGTCTGGGCGGCCTACGCCGCGACGCTCGCGCTTCGTCTCGGGGGGCGTCTGCTGTCCAAGCGCTTCGCCTGGACGTGCCTGGCCCTCTTTGCGGCCGCACTGATCTCCCTCGGTCCCGTGGATGCCAGCCGGCATCCCACCCTCGCCGCGAGCCGGGAGGCAGCGCGATGAGCGGTCCCGGATTCTTCCTCGTCGGCGCGACCCATCACACGGCCCCCCTGGAGGTGCGGGAGAGGCTCGCCCTCGATTCCGAGGCCGAGGCCGCTCTGGGATTGGAGCTCTCGGGCCTGCGGGAGCTGAGGGAATTCGCCATGCTGAGCACCTGCAACCGCGTCGAGTTCTACGGCGTCGGCGCGGACGACGGCGCTGCGGCGCGCGTCCAGGCGGCATTCTGCGCGAGGCAGCGCTTCGATCCCGTGGAATTCGAGAAATTCCGGCTGAGGCTTCACGGCCGCGACGCCGTGCAGCACCTGCTCGAGGTGTCCTCGGGCCTGGATTCGCAGATGCTCGGGGAGACGGAGATCTTCGGCCAGGTGAAGGCGGCCTACGCCGCGGCCCAGGCGCGGGGCGCCGCCGGCCCCCTCCTGAATCGAATATTCCAGAAGGCGTTCCAGGCGGCGAAGCACGTCCGCAGCCACACCGCCATCACCGCGGGCCAGGTCAGCGTCTCGAACGTGGCGGTGGACCTCGCGCAGAATATCTTCGGCAACCTTGCCCACGCCCGGGTCCTCATGGTCGGCGCCGGCGAGATCGGCGAGAAGACCGCGCGGGCCTTCCAGAGCCGCGGGGCCTTGGCGCTCACGGTGTCGAGCCGCAGCAGCGAGCGGGCCATGGAGCTCGCGGGGAAATTAGGAGGGAGCGCCCTTCCCTTCGACCAGAGGGAGGCGCGGCTTGCGGAGTTCGACGTCGTCGTCTGTTCCACGGCTGCGCCGCATGCGGTTCTCTCGCTCGCGGCCGCGGAGGCGGCGATGCGGAGGCGGCCGACCCGGCCCCTGTTCTTCATAGACCTCGCCCTGCCCCGGGACGTCGAACCGGCGGTCGCGGACCTTGAGAACGTCTTTCGCTACGATCTGGACGACCTGGCCCGGATTGCCGATAGGAACCGGGCTTCGAGGGAGTCCGAAATCGCGCGATGCCGGGCCCTCCTCGCCGCGCGCACGGATGTGCTCTGGCGGCAGGTTGAGCCCCTGCTGGCGCACCGGACGGCGAATCCGGCCGCCGGCATAAGCGGCTGCCCCGTCTAGAAAGCCCTCAGGTTGCGGGCGCGCCGGGCTGGGCCCTGCCCAGCGCAGTGGCGAGCTCCCCGGGCTTGATCGGCTTGCTGATGTAATCGTCCATTCCCGCGGCCAGGCAGAGTTCCCGGTCGCCATACATCGCGTTCGCGGTGAGGGCGATGATCCATGGCCTGTTCGGCGGATTGCCGGCTCTGATCCGGCGGGTCGCTTCGAGCCCGTCCATTTCGGGCATGTGCACGTCCATAAGGACGATGTCGTAGGCCTGCCGGCCGAGCGCCGCCAGGGCCTCCCTCCCGTCCGCGGCGACGTCCGCGCGGTATCCCAGCTTTGCGAGAATGAAGAGGGCGACTTTCTGGTTCACCGCATTGTCCTCGGCGACGAGCACGCGCTCGGCGCGCCGGATCGCCGGCTCCGCGACGTCGCCCGGCTGAAAAACCTGGGCCGAATCGAGTTCCCGCGCCTGGAGCACCTCGGACAGCGTTTCGAAGAGCTGGGAGGGCTTTGCCGGCTTGGCGAGATAGGCGGCGAAGAGCGAGGGATCGCCGCTGTGCTCCCGGTGCCCGAGCGATGACAGCATGATCAGCGGAAGCTGTTCGGCATCGCGCAGAGTGCGGATCTCGCGCGCGAGCATGCTTCCGTCCATGGTAGGCATCTGCATGTCGAGGACGGCGACGTCGAAAGCTTCGCCGTTCCGCAGCCAGCCGAGGACCTCCTCTCCGGAGGATGCTGCCCGGATGGACATGCCCCAGCCGGTCGCGAGGGCGGTCAGGATGCGCCGGCTGGTCGCGTTGTCGTCCACGACGAGGAGGCGCTTTCCGGCGAGATGGCTCACGGCGGGCCCCAGGTAGGGACGCGGCTTGCTCGGCACCGCCTCGACCAGGAGCGTGAAGGAAAAGGTCGAGCCTTTTTCCACCTCGCTCTCGACCCACATCCTGCCGCCCATGATCTCGGCGAGACGCTTGCTTATGACAAGCCCGAGGCCGGTGCCGCCGAACCTTCGGGTCGTCGAGGCGTCCACCTGGGAAAAGGACTGGAAAAGGCGATCCATGGCCTCGCCAGGGATGCCGATCCCCGTGTCCCTCACAGCGAAAACAAGCTCCGTGCGGGCATCGTTCGCGGGCTGAGCGCGCACGCTGAGCACGACTTCTCCCGACTCCGTGAACTTCAGGGCGTTGCCGAGGAGGTTGACGAGAATCTGGCGGAGACGCGTGACGTCGCCGCGGACCTGCCCGGGGACGCCGTCGGCGATCTCATAGAGAAGATCGAGCCGCTTCGCCGCGAACTGGGGCGCGAGGAGGTCGAGCGTGCCCTCGACGCACTCGCGCAGGCCGAACGCCTCCCGCTCGATCTCCAGCCGGCCGGACTCGATCTTCGAGAAATCGAGGATGTCGTTGATGATCGTCAGCAGCGCCTCGCCGCTGTGGCGGATCGTCTCGGCGTATTCCCGCTGCTCGGCGCTCAGCGGCGAATCGAGGAGGAGGCTCGTCATGCCGATCACGCCGTTCATCGGCGTCCGGATCTCGTGGCTCATCATCGCGAGGAACTGGCTCTTGGCGTTGTTCGCCTGCTCGGCCGCCTCTTTTGCGGCGGTCATGGCCGCGGCCTGGCGGGCCTGATCGCGGGCCGTCTCCTCCTGGACCCGCTTTGCCTCGGTGATATCGACGATCGTGTTCACCTCCCTCATCTCGCCGCTCACGGGATCCCGGTAGGCGTGCATCGTGAGGAGCGCCCAGACGAGCTTTCCGTTGGGGTGCACGTAGCGCTTCTCCATGGAAAACTGCTCGATCTCGCCCCGGTAGAGCCGCTCCATGAGGAGCTGCTGCATCTCCCGGTCGTCCGGATGGCTGACGGCGACGTAGTTCGCGGTGTCCCGGGATTTCTCAACGGAAACGCCCGTGATCCTCACGTGGGCCTTGTTGACAAGCCGCGTCTCGCCACGCTGCCCTTCCAGCCAGGATAGGCCCACGGGGGCGTTCTCGTAGATGAAGCGGAAGAGCGCCTCCTCGCGGGCCAGCTGCTGCTGGACCCCGCGCAGGTCGGCCGTCATGCGCTCCGCCTCGGCGAGCGCCCGCTCGCGCGTCTTCAGGAGCTCGCGCACGAGCGCAGCGGCGAGCGCGGCGACGCCGACCCCGGCGGCGAGCGCGATGGAGGGCAGGCGCGACTCCCACAGTGCGCGATGGGCCGCGCTGCGAAGCATCAGCGACAAGTAAAGGGAGGCAAGACCCGCCGCCGCAAAAACAAGGAGCGGCAGAAAGCGGATCCAGCTCTTCCGACCGGAGATCGGGGTCTCGCCGGGGGGCATTTGGGAAGTCAGGCAAAACGCGGCCCGGTTGGCCATATCCATTTGGCCGATCGCGGAGACCTGTCCTTGCCGACCCGATCAGGGCACCTGGCGAGAAAGCCATTCGCCGGGCGTGCTGCCCGCGGCTTGGCTCAGCAGGCCCCGCAGCCTGGCGGCCTGCGCGGCCGCCCGTTCGCGCCGCGCGGGACCTTCCAGGCAGGCGCGCAATTCGTCGGCGAGGGCCTCCGGTGTCGCGGCGCCCTGGATATATTCCGGATACATCGCCTCGCCGAGAATCAGGTTGGCGATCCCGAGGTGGGGCACCTTGACGAGCCAGCGTCCGATCCAGTAGGTCAGCGGATCGATCCGGTAGGCGATCGCGCCCGGGATTCCCGCGAGGGCGCAATGCATGGACATCGTTCCGCTCGAAGTGAGGACGGCCGAAGCGGCCACGGGCGCACCGGTCGGCTGGAGCTGGACGGACGCGGGGGGACCGGCGCCGCGCAGGACCGCAAGAATCTCCTCGCTGGGATAGATCGCGACCGCGCCGCGCCCGCCAAAGTCCCGGTGCGCCGCGAGGAGGACGGGGAAGATTCGGGCCACAGCCTGCCGGCGGCTTCCGGGCAGGAGCAGGACCGGGCCGGCCGGATCGTACGTCACCGGCGGAACATGGCCGGCGGCGACAAACGGATGGCCGACAAACTCGGGCCGGAGCCCCGTGTCCGCGTAGGTTTTCAATTCGAAGGGAAAGATGACCGCGAGGGCGTCCAGGTCGCGCGCCATCGCGAACCGCCGCCCGGCGCGCGACGCCCATATCTGCGGGCTGATGTAGTAGACGAGCCGGATCCCCCCTCCCCCCTTTGC
>Ga0265313_10001032_pt1 | contig 27079 bp, 26 predicted proteins | sample 4123metaG_FD_203122 | JGI IMG/M metagenome (GOLD analysis project Ga0265313, IMG submission 203122) | Rhizosphere microbial communities from Carex aquatilis grown in University of Washington, Seatle, WA, United States - 4-1-23 metaG | ecosystem: Host-associated > Plants > Roots > Rhizosphere >...
GCGGTCCAGTGACCAAGAAAGACCAGCGGGGTCGCAGCGGCGCCAAGCAGAATAACGGGAACGAGGGTGACGAGACCGCGCCGGTCGAACAACAGTCCGAACACAAGTGCACCGACGCCAGACGATCCCATGGCAACAGCATAGAAGACCGGAATGACGGCCTTGGACACGACCGCGGCCTGCGTGAAGTGAAACGCGATGAGCGAAAAGTCCGCAATGCCGAAACCGAGCATGGACGCGCTGGCGGTGTAGTACCAAAAGGCGCGCGACAGCACGGGCGCAGCGTCACCGGCCGGCTGCTGCAAGATGTGGCCGGCAAAATTGTAGCGCACGGCGATGATGCCGACGCTGATCATGGTCAGCGCGGCCGGCACTGCGAGCCAGGCATAGGCGGTGCGATAGTCGCCATGACGGGCGAGAACAAAGGCGGTGATCAGCGGGCCCGCAATTGCGCCGGCCTGATCGAGCGCCTCCTGCAGGCCAAATGCCCAGCCTTGTCCGATGTGATCGCCCGCGCGGCTTTGCATGGTGTTGTTCGCCGGACTGCGGATGGCTTTTCCGGCGCGTTCCAGAACCACGAACAGCGCTGCGGTCTGCCAGTTGAAGACAAACGCCATGGCGGGAACCGACGCCATGGTGAGTGCGTACCCACCGATCGACAGGGGCCAATAAGCCCCCGTGCGTTGCGCAAAACGGCCTGAAACCAGCCGCAGGAGATAGCCGACCAGTTCTCCACCGCCTGCGATGACGCCGACGGCAGTGCCGCTCGCGCCGAGGGTCGCCAGGAACTCGCCATTGAGCCCGCGCATTCCCTCATAGGCCATGTCGCCGAACAGCGACACGATCCCGAACGCGATGATGAAGGACAGGGCACTGCGCTGATCGAACTGGCGCTGCATCTCAGGGGCGTCCCTTGCGCAGGATGGCGATGCCGTGCGTCAGGATCGGATCCTCGCTTGTTTCTCGCTCCAGATCGACCAGGACCGGCGGCACGAATTTTTCGCGCGGCGTGCCATCGAGGTGGTAGAGGCGCTCGGTCGGAAACTGCACGCCGATGTCGGTGTTGGGCAGCGCAAAACGTTCGGTCGCGCCGCAAAGACCGGCCATGCGCGTGCCGACGATTGTCGCACGCTTCATCGCGTCGAGGCCGATCGTCATGCCTTCACCCATGCTGCCCGTCCAGCGGCTGCACAGTACGACAAGACTGCCGGTGAATTGGAATGGCCCGCGTTCCCGCACCCATCGGACGTAGGAGTCTCTTGCGAGCGTTCTGCCCGGCCCCGGCTGGAAGACCCGCTGGTAACCGGGACGGCCGCGGACAAAGCGGCCAAGGATCGGCTCCGCAACATCGGTGTTGCCGCCGCTCGGCGTATTGCGCAAATCGAGAATGAGACCAGGAACCGAACGAACGTCCGCCAGTGCGTCGTCGAATGCGCGCACAAGAGCGCTGTCGCCCAGGCTGTTCTCCACCCGGATGCAGGCAATGTCCGAACCGATACGGCTGAGCGTGAGTGGCAGGACGTGTGGATCGGGCTGGTGTGGCGGCAGATCCAGCTGCTGCAGCGCGCCGGACGCGTGTTGGATTGCAAAGACGCGCCTGGCCCTATGGGTGCCGGCGAGGAGGACGCGAAGCGTGTAGTCATCGGCAGACGGATCGGGAGCCGAAAGGGCGCGTGGTGCGCTGCTTGCGACGGCCTCACGAACCGGGATGCCCGCGATCGTGGTCACGACATCGCCCGCTTTTGCGCCGGCGCGCTCGAGGCTGCTGCCGGGGCGTACCGCTTCGATCACGGCGCGGCCATCCTGAAAAGAAGCCCAGGCCTCGGCGCCTGTCGGCACCAGTTGGGGCGAATCCTGATTGTTCGTCGTCAGCTCGATATGATGGTCGTGCAGCTCGGCGAGCAGGCGCTCCAGCACTCCGAGCATGGCGTGATCGTCGCGCGCAGCTTGCGCCTGCGGGCGATAAAGCGCACGCAGCTTTGCCAAATCGATGTGACGGTCCGGCAGGTAGGCATAGTGCGCGGCGAGCTGATCGACGAGCCAGTCGATATCGTTCGCTGGAATAGCCGCGCGGGCTGCGAACGGCGCCAGCGCGGCGGCTGAAGCGCCTATAAGAAACTTTCGTCGGTCCATGACCCAAGGGGTAAGCCGGACGGCTTTTGCCCGCAAGTTCAGATCAAGCGCAGCTTGGGGCCGGGCAGCTGCGGCGGACTTTGCTGCAGATCGCCCTCTTCGAATTCCTTCGACCAGGCCTCAAACGATTCCGCGCTGCCCGACCGGCTGTGGAAATACATTCGTTGCGCCAGTGCCTTCATGGGCGACGTCATCAGGAACGTATTGATCAGTGCGTTGGAAGGCGCGGTGTCGAGCAGGCGCCGCAATGCCCGCTTGACGCGATAACGCGGTGCCTCACGCCGAAGTGCGCCGACCGGATGCGGACCACGATCATCGAGAAAGTCCGAGACCAATTGCGCCGCGCGACGCCCAAAATTCAGCGCCGTATGGATGCCGCCGCCCGTGACAGGCGAAACCATTCCGGCAGCGTCGCCGATCAGCATGACGCGGTTGGTGCCCAGATGATCGAGCGTCCCGCCGCTCGGTATAAGCCCGCTGCGGCGCGCCGTAACTCTGATCTCGCGGATATCGCAAACGGACTTCAGCCGCAGCAGAAGTTCGCCAAGATCGGGCTTGGCCGGACGCCGTGCCGCAACGCCGATCTGCGTGTTGTCGACACCCGGAACGACCCAGGCGATGTAGCCGGGCGCTATGCGGCTGTCGGCGAAACAGTGCAGGAAACGTTGGTCGAGATTCTTCAGCGGCTCGCATTCTATTTCGAGGCCGGCGAGGAAATGCCGGTTTCGGCTGAGGCCAAAATTTTCGGCCACGCGCGAGCGCGCGCCGTCCGCGCCGATCAGGAAACTCGCGTGCAGGCCAAGCGAGGTGAGTGCAACGCCACGCTCATGCTCGACGGCGGACTCGAACTTGCGGTCGAAGAGCAAGGTTGCGCCGGCGCGTTCAGCTTCACCCGCCATCCAGCGCAGCACGCCCGGCGTGTCGGTTGCCTGGAAGAAATAACCGGGCGCAGAGAGATCGAGCGAGCGGTCGTTCGGCGCGTACAGACGCACGCCGCGCACCTTGCGCATCAGCCGCGCTGGCAAGTCGAAATCGTCGCTCGCTTCCTTCACGACAATACCTGTCGTGCGCACGCGCGCACCGGGTTCGGACTTTGCATCGATCACGGCGACCTTCAGACCGCGCAGCGCCGCGGTGCGCGCGCAGGCGAGACCCGCAAAACTGCCGCCGACAATGATGAGGTCAAAGCGCTGGATCATCCGTCCCTCCCGCGTACGAGACGCACATCGTCGGCCTCTGATTGGGCAGGATTGTGACGGCTCGATCTTCTGGGCTCGCGTCACCAATGCATCCGCAGCCACAAGTGGTGCGAATTTACGCGCGGCGGTCGCGTGCCACCATGTAGCCACCGATACGCGTAACAGGGAAAACGCCGCCCTGCGCTTCCATGCTCGCCGCCAGTTCTCTGTCCAGGATTTGCAGCGTTTCTTCATCGGCTGTGTCACCGGGCGGAAACGATCTCAGGTAGTTCACGATGTCCTGCGCATCTGTGATCCGCAGAACGTCTGTCTTCGCCGTGACGTCAACGTTCCGAAAGTGGCGCAGGAGTATCGGCTCGCCGCTCTCGAGACTGAACGGAGCCGAACCAAAGTCATAGGGCGGTGGTCCGAGGACCTTATGCGAGAGCGCGTTCAGCTCGCGCATCGTGTGCATGCCGTTTGTCGTGACGATGAGCGTGCCGTCCGGCTTGAGGACGCGCGCAATCTCGGCGACGGCCTTATCCTTATCGGGCGCGTGATAGAGCATGTGCATCGCCGTCACGACATCGAAGCAGTCACGCACAAAAGGAAGGGCGCAGACATCGGCGATTTGGCCCGCCACGGATCGCCACCTGCCGTCCGCGGCGCTGACATTGCGGACGGCCTCCTCCACCATACCCGGCGACAGATCGGCCAGCGTAAGTTCAATATCCGGCGGCAGCTTTCCCGCCGCAGCAGCCCAGAACCGGCCGGGACCGCATCCGATGTCGAGTACGCTTGCCCCGGCCGTGATCAGGCCCGTGTCGGCAAGCGACCACGCCCTTCCGGGCGGGCCGTATTTGACGTGGATTGCCACCCGCGCCATCAGCTTGGTGCTGTCCTGATACTGCTCGCGCATCCCGCTCATTCGAAGGGTCCGCCCTGACGCGCGCCAAGGATAGCGCGGAGCCGGCAGGGCCGCATCGGCAAAAAATGCTCGTGCGAAACCTCTCGGCGGTTCTGCGCCGGCCCGATCTAGGTGCGAAGAACTGCGCCCGTGGCTTTGGAGACCGCGGAAACGATCTTTTGCACCAACGCCTCGATTTCCGGCTCGGTCAGCGTCTTGTCCCTGGGCTGGATCCGCACCGCAATCGCGAGAGACTTCTTGCCTTCCGGCACCCCCTTGCCGTCGTAGACATCGAAGATCGCTGCGGTCTCGATCAGATTCCGCTCTGCGCCCTTCACGGCGCGCAAGACTTCGTCGGCGCTGACTTTCAAATCCACCAGGAAAGCAAAGTCGCGCTCGATCGCCTGATAGGGCGACGGCGTGAAGACCGAACGCGCCTTGCCCTTCGACTTGGACTCCGGAATGGCGTCGAGATTGACTTCGAACGCGGCCACCGGACCCTTCAGATCGAAGGCGGCGAGAATTTTCGGGTGCACTTCGCCGAACGTCGCGAGCACCTTGGGTCCAAGCGAAAGCGTGCCCGAGCGGCCCGGGTGGTACCAGGCGGGGGCGCCGGCCCTCACCGGCGCAGTGATCGCCGTGCCCATTGCGCTTTCGAGTACGGCGAGCATGTCCGCCTTCACGTCGAACACGTCGGAGGCGTGCGCGGCCTTCGTCCAACTGCGCGCGCCTTCGCCGACTCGGATTCCCGCGGCGATGGTGGCCTGCGCCTCGGGCATGCCGCTATCGAATTGCGCACCGATCTCAAAAAACATCAGATCATTGAAGCCGCGCGCTTCGTTGCGCTTGGCCGCAGCCAGTAGTGACGGCAAAACGCTCGGCCGCAATGCATCGAGATCCGAGGCAATCGGATTTTCCACCTGACGCGCCTCGTCGCCGCCGCCGAACAATTTGGCGTGGGCGCGCGGGATGAAGGAAAAACTGATGGTCTCATTGAATCCACGCGCCGCAAGCATGCGACGCACGGAACGCGTGCGGCGCTGGGCCAAAGTCAGCGTCGGCTTGGCGACGGCATTGCCGCGAGACAACGGAACCGAACGCACATTATTGAGTCCGTGAATACGCACGATCTCTTCGACCAGGTCTGCACGGCCATGCACATCGCCGCGCCAGGACGGTGGCGTAACCTTGAGGACGGCGCCGTCCTCGACGCCAAAGCCAAGCCGCTTCAGGATTGAAACGGATTCGGACTTCGACACGTCAAGTCCACCAAGCTGCGCGACATAGCCGGGATCGAAATCGATCTGGCGTCGCCATGGCGGAACATGTCCGGCGACGACGTTCTCAGAGGCCTCGCCGCCGCACCATTCCAGGATCAGTTGCGTTGCCAGATCGAGCCCGGGAAGCACGAATTCCGGATCGACGCCGCGCTCGAAGCGATAGCGGGCGTCCGAAATGATGCCGAGCCTTCGCCCTGCGCGTGCAGTTCGGATGGGATCGAAATAGGCGGATTCGATGAACACATTCGTCGTCGTATCGGAACAGCCGGTCTCCTCGCCACCCATGATTCCAGCGATGCCGCGTGCCGCCGCATCATCGGCGATGACCGTCATCTCGCGATCGAGCGTGTAGGTCTTGCCGTCGAGCGCGAGCAATTGCTCCCCGTCCTTTGCCAGCCGTGCCTGCAGATTGCCGGTGAGCTTGTCAGCGTCGAAGACGTGCAGCGGACGGCCGCGGTCGAGCGAGATCAGGTTGGTGACGTCGACCAGGGCCGAGATCGGGCGCAGGCCGACCGCCTTCAGGCGATCCTGCACCCACTTGGGCGACGGGCCGTTCTTCACGCCGCGGACCATGCGGCCCACGAACATCGGGCAGGCGCTGGCTGTTTCAGGCGTGAAGTTGAGCGCGATGGATTTGGGCGACTTGAACCTGCCGGCGACCGGTGTGACCGAACCGTCCTTCAGCGTGCCAAGGCCCGATGCGGCCAGATCGCGCGCAATGCCATAGACGCTTGCCGCATCGCCGCGATTGGGCGTCAACGAAACATCGATGACCGGATCCGTAAGGCCGAGAGCCTTTGCCGCCGGTTCGCCGACCTTGGCGTCGGCGCCAAGTTCGATGATCCCGTCATGATCATCGCCGAGCAGAAGGTCGCGCGACGAACACAGCATGCCGCGCGATTCCAACCCGCGAATGGTGCCGATCTTGAGCGCTTCACCGGTGACCGGAATGACCGTGCCAGGACGCGCGAACACGGCCTTCATGCCGGTATGGGCGTTGGGCGCGCCGCAGACCACTTGAATAGGCGCCCCGCTGCCATCGTCGACCATGCAGAGCTTCAGCTTGTCCGCATTGGGATGCTTCTCGGCCGTCACGACATGCGCGACGACGAACGCCTTGAGCCGCGCGCCGGCATCTTCCACCGCCTCCACTTCAAGGCCGATGGAGGTGAGCTTTTCCGCGATGGCCGCCGCGTCGGCATCCGTGTCCAGATGCTCCTTCAACCAGGAGAGCGTGAACTTCATCGGCTCAACCCTCCGTCGAGAGAGGGCATGTCGAGCGCGGCAAAGCCGTAGTGGCGCAGCCAGCGCAGATCGGATTCGAAGAACGAGCGGATGTCCGGCACGCCGTATTTCAGCATGGCAAGACGATCGATGCCGCCGCCGAAGGCAAAGCCCTGATAGACGGTCGGATCGAGGCCGCACATCTCCAGCACCTGCGGATTGACCATGCCGGAGCCGCCAAGCTCCAGCCAGTCATTGCCCTGGCCGAATTTGATCTGGTTGGGAACCGAGCGATCACAGCGCAGGTCCCACTCCACCGACGGTTCGGTGAAGGGAAAGAAGCTCGGCCGCGCGCGCAGTTCGACCTTGTCGACCTCGAAGAACGCCTTGCAGAACTCCTCGATCGTCCATTTGAGATGGCCAAGATGGATGCCCTGGTCGATCACCAGCAGTTCGAACTGGTGAAACATGGGCGAGTGCGTCGCATCGCTGTCGACGCGATAGGTGCGCCCCGGTGCGACGATGCGGATCGGCGGCTTCTGTTTCAGCATGGTGCGCACCTGCACGGGGGATGTGTGGGTGCGCAGGATGTGCTGCGAGCCGTCTGCCTGCTTGCCGAGATAGAAGGTGTCCTGCATCTGCCGCGCCGGATGATCGGGCGGGATGTTCAGCTTGGTGAAGTTGTAGTCGTCATATTCGACGTCAGGGCCCTCGCCGATGGCGAAGCCGAGATCGCCCAGAATCGTGGTGATCTCGTCGAACACCTGTGAAACCGGATGAATCGATCCCTGCGGCTCGGGACGTGGCGGCAAGGTGACGTCGATCTTTTCATGCGAAAGACGCGCATTGAGCGCCGCATCGCCGAGTTCTGCTTTGCGGGCGGCAATCGCTTCGCCGACCTTGTCGCGCAAACCATTGAACAGGGGACCGTTGAGCTTGCGCTCATCCGGCGTCATCGCACCGAGCGTTTTCAGGAGTTCGCTGATCGTGCCCTTCTTGCCGAGCGCCGCGACGCGGATTGTTTCCAGCGCGGCTTCGTCCGGCGCGGCCGAGATGGCGGCGAGGATGTCGCGTTCGAGAGTCTGGATATCGCTCATCTGAAACCCTTGGTCGGAATGGCTTGAATCACGGGCCTTGACGGTTGCCAAGGCCCGGGAAGCTCCGATGGGTTCCGCGACTTAGGCTTTTGCGCCGCCAGCCTGATCCACCAGAGCCTTGAAGGCTTCGGGCTCGTTGGTGGCGAGGTCGGAGAGGACCTTGCGGTCTATCTCGATGCCCGCCTTGGCGAGCCCGCTGATAAATCGGCTGTAGGTGAGGCCGTACTGGCGGCATCCGGCGTTGATGCGCTGGATCCAGAGCGCGCGGAAATTGCGCTTCTTCTCCTTGCGGCCGATGTAATTGTGCTGCAGCGAACGGTCGACGGCGGCATTGGCCGAGGTGATCGTGTTCTTGCGGCGGCCATAGAAGCCCTTGGCAGCCTTGAAGACTTTCTTGCGGCGGGCGTGACTGGCAACGGAACGGGGCGCGCGTGACATGGTTCTCTACCTCAACCGTAGGGCATCCAGCGCTTCACGCGCTGTGTTTCGGATTCGGAAAGGACGCCTTTCAGCTCCTTGCGCGTGCGCTTGGATTTGCTGATCAGCCGGTGGCGCTTATAGGCCTGTCCCGTCTTGATCTTGCCAGTTGCGGTGAACCGGAAGCGCTTTTTGGCGCCCGATTTGGTCTTCATCTTGGGCATTTTGCGGTCTCCTTGGGCCAAAATTCGGCCGGTTCGCTTTACGAGTCGCCACGGCATGCCCCGCCGGGCGGCTCACGAAAGAGGGCGCGTTATACGGAAAGCCCGACATTTTGCAACCACGCCGGACCAGTAGCGCATCGCGGCAGTGCGCCAGACGACGTAAACAATTCCCCGCGATACAGAATCTTCTCTTTAACGCATTGAAACCACTAAATATTCATGCATCGTGGGCAACCCGCGCAGGATGCTTTGCACGTGACATTCAGAGATTTTCTGCGGTTGCTGCGCCAGATCGACACCTGGCTCATCGCGCCGGCGCTCCTCGTTGTCATCTATGGCGAGTTGGCGCACAGCGATGTGGTGAACATCCTTGAGTCCAATATCTGGGACAAGGCGCTGCATTTCTCTGCCTATTTTGGGCTTTGCTTCATGACGACGATTGCGGCGCGCAACTACCGTGGCGCCTCATGGTTCGCGCTCGGCCTGGTTGTGCTGGGAGGCGCGCTCGAAATCATCCAGGGCTACACCGGCCGCGATTGCGACATTTACGACGAGATCGCAAATTCGATCGGGGTCGTTTGCGGCTTCTGCGCCGCCTGGAGCGCGGTCGCGATCCTGAAAGTCCTCAAGCTTGTTGCGGATGCGCCGCCGGACTAGCCTTTACGCCTAAACAAATAACGGTGGCGTCATGTTCAGTGAGTTCAGAACCTTTCTTATGCGCGGCAATGTCATCGACCTTGCGGTCGGCGTGATTGTCGGCGCGTCCTTTACCGGGATCGTGAATTCGCTGGTCAAGGACGTCCTCATGCCGCCCATCGGGCTGATCCTCGGCGGCATCGATTTCGCCAACTTTTTCATCGTTCTCAAGGGCGACCATGCTCTGACGTCGCTGAAAGCTGCGCAGGAAGCTGGCGCGGTCACGCTGAACTACGGCCTTTTCATCAACACGCTGCTCAATTTCGTCATCGTTGCCTTCGTGCTGTTCATGCTGATCCGCCAGATCAACCGCCTTCAGCGCCCGCCCAAGGACGCGCCGCCACCGGCGACACCAGAAGATGTCATTCTGCTGCGCGAGATCCGGGATTCGCTGAAGGCGCGCTGAAGGATTGCACGCCGGTAACCTCGTGCCTCCGGCCGACGTATAGTCTGCGCATGCAGGACGGAGCGAAACATGACGGTCGAAAAGAACTGGGACAAGGAACTGACGCCCGAGCAGTACCGCGTGCTACGCGAGCACGGCACCGAGCGCGCGGGGACCAGTCCGCTCAATCACGAGAAGCGAGCGGGACGATACTTCTGCGCCGGATGCGGCCAGGAGTTGTTCGACTCGGCGACCAAATATGACAGTGGCAGCGGCTGGCCGAGTTTCTATGCGCCGAAGGTCGGTGCTGTCGCGACAACGGTCGACACCAGCCACGGCATGCGCCGTGACGAGGTCCAATGCGCCAACTGCGGCGGCCATCTCGGGCATGTTTTCCCCGACGGACCGCGACCCACGGGCCTGCGCTATTGCATGAACGGCGCAGCTCTGAAGTTCACGCCCGAGAAATAGATGTTCGAGGGCGAGCGTCCGTCCGGCACAAAACCGGAGATCTATCGCGAGCTGGCGCAAATGGCCGGGGGACTGTTCCGCGAAGAGCGCGACGGCATTGCCAATGCCGCCAACCTGTCGGCACTGCTCTGGATGGGACTGTCAGACCTCAACTGGGTCGGATTCTACGTTCTGCGCGAATCAGGACTGGTACTCGGCCCGTTCCAGGGCAAGCCGGCCTGCGTACGGATCGACGTCGGCAGAGGCGTCTGCGGCACTGCGGCGGCGCAGCGCAAGACCATTATCGTGCCCGACGTTGAGGCTTTTCCCGGTCACATCGCCTGCGATGCGGCCTCGCGGTCGGAACTTGTCGTGCCGCTGCTCATGGGCAGCCGGCTGATCGGCGTTCTGGATCTGGACAGCCCGATAGTGGGGCGTTTCGATCAAGCCGATGCGGCTGGAATCGAAACGCTCGCCGCACTTTGGGTGACGGCGAGCGATCCGATCTAGCGCATAGTCCGAGTTCAGCCTTGGGTCGGCTCGCCGCCCATCGGCATCGCCACGGGAGCGGCGGCCTTGACCGCGCGCTTGCGGCTCTTGGTTTTTTTCTTCGCCTTCTTCATAGGCGCGGCCGCTTTCTTGGCAACGCGCTTTGCCTTGCGCTTCGGCGCGGCCTTCTTCTTGGCGACTGTCTTGGATTTCTTGGCGGTCTTCTTTGCTGCTTTCTTTGCCTTGCGGGCCATCTCGCATGTCCTTCGTTGAGAGCTTGCGCGACTGCTTCGCGCTGCGACTCAACGGTTAGACCTCGGCAATGTTTCGCGCAATGGGTGATGATGTGAAGTGAAGCGCTGCGATCATCGCGATGCCGATGACAAGACCTGCGCTGCCGAGAAATATCGCACCATGCACATCATTGTCACCGACGACAAAGGACGTTGCGAAGGGACCGAGCGCGCCGGCAAGAACCTGCGTGCCGCCGCTTTGCACTGCGGCGCGGCGCGACGGATCAGCTTCGATCGTCATGGGGATCAGGAACGGTGACATGAACAGACCCATCAGGCCGCCCGCGGCATTCGCAGCGATGAATGCCCAGCCCGGCGGATGCAGCAGAAACAACGCCCACACCGCCAGGAATGTGATCGTCGCTGCTACAAACGCCGTAAAATATCGGATGTGACCTGCGAGTGTTGTCGCTGCAAGACCGCCAACAATTTGGGCAGCCAACGACACCCACACCGATGTTCTGGCGACGTCTGCACTGAGCCCGGCCTCATGCGCCAAAGGCTGAATGTATATGCCGACCATGCTCGTCGCGCCGATGTAGATGAGCGTGGCCAGCAGCGCGAACCAGCCGCGCGGCGGCGGCGCGCCGCTCTCGCCTTCCGGCTTTGGCAGCGGCGCAAAGCTGCGGGGAATCCAGATCACAAAGACCAGTCCAACCAGGCTCAACAAGACCAACCCGGCAAAGCCACCGTCTGCGCCATAGCGGGGCAAGACGCTGCGCGCAAAGACGAAAGCAATCGCAAACTGGACTGCCGTCGAGGTTGTGAAGAATATCCCGGCCCAACGTTCCGGCGTCTGGGTGCGGGCGATCATGCTGGTCATGATCCACAGCAGTACGCCCTCCGGCAGACCGGCGAGGCCACGCACGGTCATGACCGTGCTGCCGCTCGCATGAATGGTCGAATAGTCGGCTAAAGCCAAAGCGACCAGAGCAACCACCGCAATCAACCGCAGACGCCTGGCAGGCAGCCACGTGCTGGCCGCGCCGGTAGCAAGGCCCATCGAAAGCGCTTCGATCGATGCGACAAGGCCGATGCCGCTCGCGCTCAGGCGATGCTCGTCGACGAGGGATCCCAAAATCGCGGGCAAAACGCCAGCCAGAAGGAGAGAAACGATGCCCAATGCGATGCAGGCCAACCCGTCGATCAACGGCAGATCAGGACCGACGGCATCGTGAACGATCGCGTGATGCGTATGACTGTGCTGGTCCGTTGGAATTGGCGCGAGTCCTAGCTGAAGCGCGGCCAGAATCGTGGTGGACGTCGAAAAGTCAACCGAACCGCGTCAATCCGGCTTGAGCGCTTCCAGCAGATCTTTCGCGCGGTTGACGAGCACTGAGAAGTGGCCCTCGTCCGCAAAGAAGACTGACCGGCTCCGGTCCATCTTGCGCGCCAGCACCCGTGCGGGTCCGACCGGCATGATGCGATCCTGATCGCCGTGCCAGATGAAAACCTTGTCCAGTTTGATGTCGCGCACGTCAAAGCCCCAGGGCCGGACCAGCCGTTCGATCTCGTCACGATTGGCGCTGGCGCCCTGGCGCGCGGTCTCCACCATCGTGCGGGCGAGGACGGAACGCATCTCGGGAATCTGCATCAGGACCTCGTCCTGACCGCCCAGCCATTGCGAGACGCGGAGCATCCGCTCACGCACCATGTGTTCGTTGGGCTGGCCGTCCGGGCGAAATTGCTTGAGACGGCGGCGCAGATAGTTGGGAAACCGCTGCGCCGCCCACCAGGCCAGACGCCTCAGCCTTGGGCCGGCGCGTTTTGCGATTTCGGGCGGCGGCACGGCGCTGACAAGGGCGCAGGCGGTCAACCTTTCCGGAATAAGGTGGGCGCAAGCGAGGGCGTAGGGGCCGCCCGCCGACATGCCCTGCACCGCGAATGTGTCGATGCCAAAGTGGTCTGCGGCGGCTGCGACGTCTGCGGGCCAGTCGAGCAGCCGGTCGCCTTTGCGCGGGTCGGAGCGGCCAATGCCCGGCCGGTCGAGCGCGATGACGCGCAGACCAAGCGCCAGTGCCTGCTCTTCCAGCATCAGCGCTTCGAGTCGCGATGAACCATGTCCGTGGAAATGAAACACAGCCGGACCCTCCGGCACGCCGACCTGCAGATAGCCCAGCGCGCGGCCGTCCGGCAGCACAAGCGTGGCGTAGGGCTCTGTGTCCGTCTCGGACTGGAAGGCGTTCATGTCAGGCCTGTTGGAATGAACCGGTCGAACCGGGGAACACGCGTTTTAGTAGGCGGCGTGCAACCTTAGTCCAAGGACCGAGACCGGCCCTCGCGTCGCGTTATAGGCGGGATTGCTTATCCATTGGTAATCGGCGCTGACGGAAAGCCAATCCGTCGCGGCGGCACTGTAATAGACTTCGAGAATGTCCTCGTTGTCATAGTGTGCAAGGCTGCCGTCTCCGATCAGAATTCCAAGTCCGCCGGCTGCGAAATAACGTTGTCCGGCGCGTGAAAGTCCGTTTGTGACAGCGGCCAGCCCGACCGTATCGTTTGGACGTCCCCAATCTGTACCCTTCAGCGAGGCGCCGATCGCGAGCGAGCGATTGATCTCGGTGAATTCGTAAGCCTCCTTGCTGCCGTCATTCAGGCTGGCGCGCAAAAACAGGCCCAGATTGTCGTCGATCTGCTGCTCGATATTCAGCGCGAGGCCGGCGCGTGACGCGTAGTGACGAACAAGGGCCGTGTCGGGCACTGTGTGCGTGGCAATGCCGAGAGCGACGGCGTCGGAATAGGCGCCCATGCGGCCGCGATTGAGAAAGACTAGGAGTTTCACCTTGCCTGGCGCGCCCAGAATTGCATGCCGCGCTTCGAATTCACCGTTGATCTCGAATTGCGCAAAGCCAGTCTCCAGTTGGGTCGAATTTGGGACGCGCGACAGATCGAACAGGCCGAGACGCGCGGTCCACCAATCCTGCGTCCACTCCGCCGTTGCTCCATAGCTGTAGCCCCAGGCGTCGGCGGCATAGTCGAATGCACCGGAATCGATCAGTGACCAGTTGAGGAAATCCGCCCTGGGATCGTGCACATAGGCATTCGTGTCAAAGATGTCGCCGACCGAAATCTTTCCGAAGGTAACGACGATGTTGTTTGCGGTGGCGCTGCCGCCGAGCTGGTTCGGGCCTGGTGCAATGTCTTGAGTCTCTCCGCCCAGATCGAACGTGATGCGTCCAAATAGGCGCTGCAGCCGGAAATAGGGATCCGACTTGCCGACTTTATAAGCCTCGCCGCTGGGAAAGCCCGCTACGCCGAGCGTATTGCTGAGGCCAAATCCCTGATCCACTTCAGGATTGATGTAGAGCTCGACATTGTCGAAGACCCGAACACCGGCAAACAAGGTCAGGTCGATGGTCTCGTTCCCGCGGCTGCCCGGGTCAAGACTGTTTGGCCCCAGGACGCTGGAACGAAAGGCCGGGTGGTACTGCCAAACATTTGTGAACTGCGCGTGGAGCGACCATCTCTCCGGCTCGGCCTGCGCGGCGCCACACGTCAGCAAAACTGCGAACACGGCCGCCAAGACGCGCATGGCCGTTCCCCCCTCAGGTCCAACGGCTTAATGCCTGCAGATTCGCGCCCGGTCCAGCGCGACGCGCTTTATTTCCGGCTTAGGACAACCTGGTGTTGATCGTCGTTCCGGTCTTCAGTGCCAGCGTGACCGGCGTGCGTTCGGCGATGTCGGCCAGGCGCGCGCGCTGCTCGGCATCGAGGTTGCCCTCGACATGCAGGACGCGTTCGATGCGGAACGCCTTGCCGTCGCGAAAATATTCGAGGTCGACACCAAGACCGGTCAGCGGCCAGTTCTTGCGCTCCGCATACATGCGCAGGGTAATGGCGGTGCAGGCGCCAAGTCCCGACAGTACAAGACCGAAAGGCGTCGGTCCGGCATCGCCGCCGCCGGCGGAAACCGGCTCATCGCCGATCAGGTCGTGATGGCCAGCCCGGATGTTTACGGAATACCTCGCGGAGGCAAGTTTGGCCGTGGCGCGCGCTACGAGCAGGTGTTCGGATGGCGTTTCACTCATGATCGACTCTCCCTAACCGGGCCCGTCCACCGTGATGCCCTTCGCCCGGAGCAACGCTGGCACGCCCTGCGGCCCCACAAGGTGCGCAATGCCGACCGTCACAAAGAAGGTCCGCTTCTCGCCGAGCATACCCTGAATCTGCTGCGCCCAGTCCCGGTTGCGTTCGTTGAGCAGCGTCTGCTCGTCCGGCAATTCACGCAGGCCCGCCGAAATTAGAGCGGCGGAGGCGCCTACGTCGCCCGACACCCAGGCGTCGACGAATTTGGACTCGCGTCCGGGTTGATTGGGAAAGTCGGCGAGGACGGCACTAAACCGTTCGAAGCCGGTGCTGCGATCGGCGCCCTGCAGAAATTCCAACTGCTGCAATGTCGTGTCGAGATAGCGGATATCCTTGCCTGTCGAACTGGCCAGCGCAAAGGCTTCCTCTTCCGGCGTGTGTTCGGCGGAATAGTTGCGCCGGTACATGGATTGCACGGTCAGGACGACTTCGACCAGCCAGGGCTGTTTCTGGTCGAGGTTGCGCTCGTCCATTCCCGCAAGGTCCAGCGCGCGATGAAAGTCCCGGCGCGCGTCGTCTGAAAGCTCTTCGTGCAGCTTGTGACCCGCCGGCAGCAGGCCATTGTCGAGAATAAATTTCGTTTCCTCGTCGCGCTCGCTCGCGCCGGTCGGAACTTCGAAGACGAAACTGTCGGCGCTGCGCATCGCAGTATCGATCTGGGTATTGTGCCAATCAACCCGCGGCGGCAGGAGATGGAGCGAGCTCAAAAGATAGACCGTTCCCTTGGCTCCGTGCACGGTCCAAAGCGGCGGATGCGCCACTTCAGCATGCGCCGGGGCGCACAACATCAGAGCGGCTGCGACGGCACCCGGAATCAAGAATCGCTTCATCTCGTCCCCAATTGCGTTCATCACGGACGCGGCGCGATGTGCCAGCGCATCGTTTCCTCGCTCCGCTCCACGCTCATCGCCAGATCGCGATTATGCACCGCGAGCATTCCCTCCCAAAGAGCATTCCACGCCGGAAACATCGGTTCGTTTCCCGCAACTCCGGCCATCAGCCGCCAGCCCTTTTGGTGAACGAACGCGGAGGTTCCCTCCGTTCCGTATTCGACTTCTTCGCCCTGAGCAGCGGCGAGGCTAGTCAAGAGTTTTGCGAAGGACGGCGCTTCTGTTCCGGCGGTTCCCATCAAGGTCGCGATATCGTCGTAAAATTGAAGCCCGATCAGCCGCGCCGCGCGCCCGACCAGCGCGTTCGCCTCCTGCGCGCCAAAAAGTTCGAGCATGGACGGCAGCATGGAGCGGACATACTCCATCGCATAGGAGCGTTCGACCTTGAGCAATCGCTCGGCGGGCCAGCTTGTGGAGTCGAGTTTGGGTGCGCGGGCTGAATCGAAAGCCGGAGCGCGTTCGTCGTGTGTAAAGCGCACGCGTTCTTCGGGTGCGAGGTCGTAATCATATTCGAAGTAGTAGCCTTCGAGGCCCGGATCGCCGTCGACGGTCTGGCCGGTGCAGACGAAGCCGAGGCGCGGATTACCAAGGCTCACGCCATTATGGCCGTGCCAGCCATGCAGCATGGCTTCGTTGACTTCCCGTGGCACGGCGCAGATCGCCGTGCCCTGCCAGATCCAGCGCGGCGGCGGATAGCGCACCCACGCCTTGCGGTCGCTTTCGGGCATGTACTCGGTCTTCACGCCACCGAGCGCGTTTGAAAAATAGTGATACTGGGCGCAGGCCACCGCGTGCGGAAGCCGATCGAGGCCGAGCTTCTGCAAACCCGGCAGGAATTTTTCCAAATGCTGGCGGCGAAAATGCGCGACGACGAAACGCCGTGCCGACTCCGGATCGCGCCGCGTGACAAGTGTCAACACAAGTCCGGTCATGAGCGCGTTGTAGAGCCTGGAGACGGCCTTGAAACCAGCGGTGGTTGCCGCGATCTTTTCTGTCATGGCTGTGTTGCCGGGAGCAGGGAAACCTTGCGTATGACGATCGGATCGATTGGCGCCGCGCCTGGCATCGGGCCATGATCGCCGAGCGGAACGGCGGCGATCTTGTCCACGACATCCATGCCAAAGATCACCTTGCCGAAGACCGCGTAGCCGGTGCTATTGCCGCCGTCGGTCGCCTGATGATCGAGCGCCGGATTGTCCACAAGATCGATGAAGAAGTCCGCCGTCGCGCTGGCCGGGTCGTCGCCGCGCGCCATGGCGATGCTCCCGCGCACATTGCTGAGGCCGTTGTTGGCCTCCAGCGCGATGGGATCATGGGCAGGTCGCGCATGCACATCGGCGTCCCAGCTCCCGGCCTGGATAACAAATCCCGGAACCACGCGATAGACGGCGGTACCGTCGAAATGGCCCTCGTTCACATAGCGAAGAAAATTGTCGACCGTCAGAGGTGCGCGGACATGGTCGAGCTGCAGTGTAATATCGCCGAGCGAGGTCTCGATCACGACCCTCGGCGCGTCGTCGGCGCGCGCGGCAAGCGGGACCGATAGTGACAGCGCGGCGAGAAAGGCCAGTGCACGCATGATCGGTCGACTCCGCAAGCTTTCGGAGCAGCTTGCCGAGTATTTCCAGCCGTTCAAGCCGGATTCGAGGCTTCCGTCAGCTGGTCGCCGAGTTGCAGGATGAGCAGGCGCAGCATGGGTTCTTCAACTGCTGACGCTGCCTCGTCGATCGTGTGCCAGCGGCGGCCGCGCTCGTTCTTTTCCATCCAGCTTCTTCGCTGTTGCGTGACGCGCAGGGCATAGACCTCCACGGTGCATGGCACGCTGATGCCCTTTTTGGAGTGCTTCACATAGCGAAAGGAGCCGATCGAATCCTCGCTGAGTTCGCCGCAGACGCCCGCTTCCTCCAGCGCCTCCATGGCCGCGCAGTCTCGGGGATGAAGCCCGTCGACCGGCCAGCCTTTGGGCACGATCCAGCGCCGGGTGCGGCGCGAGGTGATGAGAAGGATCTGCGGCACGCCGCCGACGACGCGATAAGGCAGCGCGGCATATTGGATGCCGATGACTTTCCTGACCGCGGACTGCCGCGGGAATGCCAGCTCTGCTCTCATCGTGCCTGCCCGAACATGTCTGGCGCGCGCGAAGCGCCGTACAGAGGGCATGGTAACAAGCCAAGCAATAACAAATTCTTTACCACGAACTGAAACTTGCCCGGACCGGGCGCGAAACCTTGGCGCGGCCGCCAGCGTTGCGCCGGTCAGGGACGAAGAACGGTGAGCCGGAGCGGACCGGCGTTGGCTGCGGCGTGCGCGACGGCTTCGTTGACGTCGTCCAGCCTGAACTCGGTCAGGTCGAACTGCCCGAGATCGATCAGTCCGCTGCGGATGAGTTGCACCATGCGTGCTACGGCGCTGCGCTCATACATCCACTTGCCGCGCAAGGTGATGTCGTTGTGCATCAGCCAGTTGTAGTTGAGCGCCAGGTCCGATCTGACGCCCCCCATCAGCACGACGCGCCCGCCCGGACGCACCGCTAGCAGCGCCGCGTGGACCTGCGATGCACTTGCCTCGCGCGGCAGCAGGTCGAGGACGAAGTCGATTGGCCCGCCGGCAAGTTCGGCTATGGAACGTCGGTCATCCGCTTCGACGCCGCTCATCGGCGCGGGCCGTACGCGTTGGCCGAAGCGGCGGACCAGATCGTTGAGCGCGTGTGTGTTGCGGCCGGTCGCCACCACTTTGCCGGCGCCCATCGCCAGCGCAACGGCAACGCAGGCACTGCCAAAGCCGCCGGTCGCGCCGTTCACGACCAGCGTCTCTCCCGCGCGAAGATCGCCGGCGAGCAGCCCGCCATATGGCACCAGCAAACTGCTGATCGCACACCACCGGCCCGCATCCGCTGCTTCGATGTCGCCGATCGGCGTTATATTCTCGGTCGGCACCAGCATCTGCTCGGCGAAGGAACCGTGATGGTAGAAGCGATGCAACGGCATGGCCGCTTGGCTCCGCGCTGTCCAGCCGAGCAAGATCGTGTCGGGGTTCACAGCGTCGTCGCGCGAGCGGATTGTCGGGTCGCAGAAAACCCAGTCGCCGGCCTTAAGCTTGGTCGCGTCCGGACCTGTCGCGCGCACACGGCCGATGCCACCCGGCCCCGGCACTATCGGCAGTTCCAGCATGTAGTTGCGCGCGCCCGAGAAGACGCCGGCGGTGTAGCCGGCGATGCCGGCGGCAACGACATCGACGATGATCTCGCCGCTGCCCAGCACCGGGTCGGGAAGCGTCTGGACGGAAAGCGGCGCGCCGAACGCGCTGAGAACAGCGGCTTTCATGAAGGCCTCGCAGGACAGAGATAGAACCGCTGGAGCACCATAGAAGACGAAACTGCGAACTAGTCCATCGTAGTCTCGCCTTCCTGAACGCCCGCTTTTCACCCATAGCGGCCATTCGCATCGAGCAGCGGCGAAACCCCAATACAACCTGAGTTCTTCGAACGTTTGACGAGTGGCGGAGAGCAAACCATTGTCCAAAGGTTAATTTTCGATTAACGTTCCCACGGCTTATGAGTTCTTTGAGTAGCAGCCTGTGGCGAGCTGACGCCCGATTCGCGGGGTGATGGCTTGACGCTTTGGGGAGGCGGCGGGTCCGATGGCCAAGCGTATTCGCAATTCGTCAAAGAAGACTGCAACGCGCCACGCTGTCGTCTTCGCCGGCGTTTTCATGGCCGTCAGCGCCGCCAGCGCGGCGCAACTCACGCTTCCCAGCGACCACACTCTCGATTTGTCGATTAACGAGCCACATTCCACGCAGCAATCCTCGCTGCCACGCGATTCCGATCTTGGCTTCTTGGGAGCGCGACCGCTTTCGGATTTTCTCGGAACATCACTCGATCTACCTGACGGTCAGGTTCAGATCTTTCGTTTTCGTCTCGATAACGTCCCCACGACCTCAACGGTGCCACAACAGCGGATCAACGCCGGCGGCATCAGACTGAAATGGAATTGGTAGCAGCCGCGGCGGGCAGGACAGATCGCGAAATTTGTCTGGCAACATTGGAACTCCGCCACCTAGTGCCGGAACAGCGTGAAAGCGGCGATCACCAGCTCCGCAAGGATAAGCACCACGATCAGGAGCTCCAGCCTCGCGGACCTCGCGGTGTCAATCATATCGGTGAACGTCTCGGCCGCGGTCGCAATCACACCCATCTTGCCGTTCAACACTACGCCACGCTCAATGATTTCATATTCGTCCTCAAGACGATCGTAGAAACGACCAAGCTGGGGATGCTCCCAGAGGATGTCGGGTTTTTCCGCAAACGCAATTCGGCCTGAGACCCGATGCTGAGCAAGAAGCGCCGAGCCCACCAGCTGGAGTAGCGCTTTGCGGTTCTTTGGAATTCGTCCCTTGGTCGCAAGCGTGTTTGCAGCCGGTTCGATGGTGTCGAATACGGAGGCGATATCCTTCTCATATCGCGCCAGAGCCACGCTTTTCGCCAGAACGTCAGCCAATACCAGGACGTGCGGAACCGTGAGTTCGCGAACCCGGATTGTACCGTTGGTCGAAGGTCCTTCGTCCTGATCGGGGAGGAGTTCGATATCGACGCGTTCCTCATCGATAGGGCCGCTGCTCGACACCTGACCGGAGAATTGCGCCAGTGCGGCTGCTTCCGCTTCACGCGGCAGTCCGATCAGAATTACGGCGCCATAGCGAAACACGGCGACATAACCTTCGCCGCTCTGAAAACAGAACGGCGCTGTCGAAACCACGCCTGACCGTCCGGATCTGTCGATCGTGAGGCGGTCGGCCAGAAATAGCGCCCGGGCGTGGCGCAGGCCAGGCTGCGCGCCGGTCGAAATTGTCTTTTCGACTTGCTTGAGCATGACAGCAGTATGTCACGAACCGACTGTCGAGCGTACGTCCGAGTTTCACGCGCGATTTGGGAACACCGCCATCTGCGACAAAATTGTGATCGCGAGATTATCGAAACGAGCCAGTTTCCTGCTTCAGGCGCGAATCAATCTCACCAAGAAATCACAAAAGGTTCACCGGCTGTCCAAGCCGTGATGATCGTGACGAGATAAACTCAAGCGGTCAGAAGAATGACTTTTGATCTGTCTGAAAACTGCGGAACAGACGCGGCCAAGCTCATTCGAGCCCCCGATATGACGAAGCCGCCAACTGATGGAGATGGTGATGAGCCCTACAACCCCCGACCAAGCAGGAATTGGTTCAACAACAGACATTGGGCACAATGGCGCAGCGGCCTTGCCCTTCAACTTCCAGAGCCACAGCGACGCGTTCTGGTCATCGTTTCGCTCGCTGTCGAATGCATTCCTGCACACGCATCACAACACTGCTGCGCTCATGCAGGTGAACCGCAAGCTTGCGGATGAATTGCTGGAGATCGCACGCCGGCAGCAGAACTACGCACTGGAATTTTCCGAAAAGCTTTTGCATCAGATGTCGGCTGCGAGCCCGGTCGTGAAACATGTGGATTCTATGAGACCGGAATCGTTCGACGAATATTTCGACTCGGCCATCCAAGGAATCCGCGAGTTCGGTCAGGCCATCGCTGAGGCACAGGTCCATTCGCTCGAAACGATACGCGAGCACACGCTCGGACTCGTACAAAAGGCTGAAGAAGAAGCGGATCACGCCGAAGCAGCGGAATAGGCACCGGGACGTGGCGCGTGCTGCAGCCATGCACGCGCCACTATTGCTGCGCGCGCGTATGCCGATGGACGTTGGTTCGGCGCTTTGGATTGTCCAGCGGAAGGATTAGTGTTGACGGATGTCATCCGTCGGACTGGCGGGTGCAGCCATTCGGTCGCTTGTCATGAACGACACGCAGCAGGACAAAGTGTTTGCGACGCTGGCCGGCGGCGCCCTGGGCGATGCGTTCGGATATCGCATCGAGTTTCAGAGCCTGAATGCCATCCGCGCGAGCTTTGGCCGCACCGGAATGCTCGAACCGGTTTATGATCGTCACGGACGATTGGTGGTCAGCGATGACACCCAGATGACCTTGTTCACGGCTGAAGGCATCATGGAGGCCTTCGAGGGCACCGAAGATCCGTTCATCGACGGCGTCAACACGGCCATTCGCGAGGCCTATCTTCGCTGGTACGCAACGCAGGCGGACGAATCCAGGCCGGCGAAAAATTCCCGCGGACTCTTGGCATTTCCAGAGATGCATGTCAGGCGCGCGCCGAGCAAAACCTGTCTTAGCGCGCTTGCGGCGGGCGGACATGGAACGACTGCGTTCCCGATAAACGCATCGAATAGCTGCGGTGGCGTCACACGGGTTGCGCCGCTGGGTCTGGTTCCCAGCTGGAGCGCTCAGCGGGCGATGGATGCCGGAACGCTCGCGGCAGCGCTCACTCACGGACACCCGAGCGCCTACTGGAGTGCTGGCGTTCTTGCGGGCCTGATCCGGGAAGCCCTTGACGGGAACAAGTTACACGCGGCGACGCGAAAGATTCTGCGCAGGTTAGAAGGACACAGTGAAGCGGAAGAGGTCATCGACGCGGCCCACAAAGCCTTGAGTTACCTGTATGAGGAACGTTCGCCTGACGTCATGGAGCAAAAGCTTGGAATTGGCAGGACCGCAGAAGAGGCGCTTTCGATCGGCATCTATGCCTGTCTCAAGGCTACCCGATTTGAGGAGGCGCTTCGTATCGCGGTGAATCATTCGGGGAACAGCGACGCCACCGCTTCGATTGCGGGTCAAATCTGGGGCGCATTTCATGGATCGTCTGAAATGCCGGAGATCTGGATCAATGCGCTGGACATATTGAAACCATTGCAATTGTGCACCAAGCAGATGCTGAGCGTGCGCAACTGGTCGTAGCCGGACGAATCTCAATACCTGCTCAGACTGCCGACCGTCATACAATCGACTTCGAACTGTCGCAGAGGCGCAGAGTTGTCCCACTCGGCCATCTTCTTTTGGGAAGCGACTATTCGCGAAGTCCCCAGCCACCTCGCGATGCGGACCTGATCGTTTCATCGCTCTGAGAAGTTTCTGTCACCGAACCATCATTGCGGGCCCCTAGCGTCCTTTTACGTCGTACGGGGACGGCGCAACGCGTTCGGAGGCGTTGCGGGGTTGGCCGTCTCTCCTGGGGAATTCAATTCGGTCGGCAGTCGGTTGCGAAATTCTTCGGCAACTTTGGGGGAAGATCATGAAAGCCAAATACAAGGTTTCCTGCGCTATCGCGGCGATCCTGACCGGGTGCGCCAGTTCAGCCGCTGCTGACTCGGCGGCGCCATCGTCTGGCATCGAAACCGTGATCGTTTCCGCCGAACGCCGGGACGAAAGTGTTCAGAGCGTTCCGGCGACCTTGCAGGCATTCAGCGGTCAGACGTTGGCCGATCTCAACGTCACAACGTTGAGCGATCTGTTGAAATACACGCCGAGCGTCACATACGGCAACAACGGCCCGGGCCAGGGTGAAATTTTTGTCCGTGGCTTGAGCAACGGCTTCCGTGGCACTCAATCGACTGGCACGGTCGGACTTTACCCGAACACGGCGATCTATCTCGACGAACAGTCGATGCAGTTCCCGGCGCGCAACGTCGACATATACCCGATCGACCTTCAGCGCATCGAAGTGCTTGAAGGCCCACAGGGCACACTGTTTGGCGGCGGCGCCGAGGCCGGCGCGCTGCGCTACATCACGAACAAGCCCGACCTAACGGAGTTTTCGGCGCGGGCCGAAGCCTCGTACGGCATGACCGAAGGCGGTGATCCGAACACAGCCGGCAATCTCGTATTCAACGTCCCGCTGATCAACGGCACGCTCGCGCTTCGCGTGGCGATCTATGACGACAATCAGGGCGGCTATATCGACAACGTCTACAGCCAGTTCACGCATTCAGACATGGATCCCGGAAACCTGGTGCTTGGTATTCATCCGGTCGCGGGTACCTGTCCGGACGGTGTTTCGGCCGTGAATGCCTACCATCAGGGCGGCCAGATATGGTGCACATTGGCGAACGCGCCCATCGGCAACAACGCCAATATGGTACGCAATAACCAGAACCCCGTGACGCACCAGGGAGCACGCGCTTCGTTGCTCTACGACATCGACGACGACTGGAATCTGCTCATTTCAGAGAGCCTGCAAAAGCTCGATGCCGAGGGACTGTCCGTTGAATATCCCGTGGGCTCCAACTTCCAGACCCTGAAGCCGTTGCAGGTAACCTCTTTCTCGCCGAGCTACGACAAGGACGAATACGCCAATACCGCCTGGACGGTGAACGGCAAGATCGGAGATTTCTCGCTGATCTATACCGGCGGCTGGACGCTGCGAAACGTCAATCAGCAGATGGAGTATTCGAACTACAGCCGCACTTACTATGGCGTCTACTACAGCTGTTCGGGCGGCACGAGTTCGTACTCGCAGATCGACCCAGGCGGTCCGCTGAAGTGCAACTCGCCCGTCACGAGTTGGCATGACAGCATCAAGAACACCCATCTCAGCCAGGAGCTGCGCGTCAGCACGCCGAGCGATTGGCGCATTCGTGGGATCGCCGGCGGCTATTACGAACAGTTTCGCATCTACGACAATATGAACTTCAACTACCGGACGGATCCGAGCTGCACGGCACAGTTGCTCGCCAACCAGGTCGCCGGCGAGCCGGTCTGCCTCGGTTTGGTCGAGCCCTATCCCGGCGTGCCAGGCGTGATTCCGCCGGCGACGGCAAATGATCCCAGTCCGCGCAGCGACGCAACCGCATTCGGCGAAGACGTCCAGCGCGGCTACGATCAGACAGCGTTCTTCGGGTCTGTCGACTTCGACGTGATTCCCAACGTGCTCACCGTGTCTGGCGGCACACGCTGGTTCCAGTACCAGGAATTCGAACTGGGCTCGGTCTACACAACAAATGTGCACTGCGAAAACGTTTTGATCTGCTATGACAACCCGGTATTCGCCGCCAAGGCGTATCCCAAGCGCGACATCGATGCGCATAACGACCACGTCACCTTTTCCGGATTCAAGAGCCGCTTCAACCTGATCTGGAATGTCGATGACGACATCATGGCATATTACACTTATTCGGAGGGTTTCCGTCCGGGCGGCTTCAACCGCTACAACGTGAATCTGGTGCTGAAGGATCCGTCGGGCAATCCGCAATACAACACGCCGAACAGTTTCTCCCCGGACTCACTCACAAACCAGGAAATCGGCGTCAAATCCCAGTGGTTTGATCACAACCTGCTGCTCAATTTGTCTTTATACGACATGGATTGGAGCAATGTTCAATTCCTGTTCTTCCAACCGCTGTACACGGGAAATGTGACCTTCGCGACGAATGGTCCTTCGTACAACATCAAAGGCGCGGAACTTCAATTTGTCGGACGACCAATGGACGGCCTCACCTTCGACGGTTCGGCGACCTACAACGACAACACCGAATCGAAGTCGCCCTGTCTGATCAGCAACGTTCCAGCCAGTCCCACCTTCGGCAAGTGCATCACGGTGACCAATCTTGGTCCCTATCCGAACCCCTATGGCGTCGTGGGAGGCCAGGCGGCATTTTCACCAAAATGGCAGGGCAATATCCGCGCACGCTATGACTGGACGGTCGACGACTATCAGGCCTTCGGCTCGGTCGGCATGACGTATGTCGGGTCGATGTGGAACCAGCCGGCGAACTACGTCTCCGGCGATGGCTTGCTCGTTCCGAGCACAACTTACCTCCGCTATTTCATGCCGTCTTACACGACCTTCGACGCCGCCTTCGGAATCTCGAAGGATCGCTGGACGGCCCAGATCTATGGCGAAAACCTTGGCAATTCGCACGCCAGCACGTTCACTTCGTCGGCCCAATGGATCAAGTCGGAAGTCCCGCTGCGTCCGCTCGTCGTCGGCGTGAAGCTGGGCTTCAACTACTGAGCCGGCTCTCAGCCCTGTGCTAGTCTTCGGCGAGCGCATGCTCGCCGAAGTCGTTTTGATGGACCGCCATGGACAAACCTGCCGCCAGCCCCGCCGACCTTTGGCAGGACATTCTCCGGCTGCAAACGCTTCAAAAGCAGAAGAAATATGCAGAGGCTCTCGCAGGCGCTGCGCCGCTCCTGGCAGAGCTGCCTGGTAACCGCGAGCTCCGGCTCATCGAAGCGTCAAGCCTGCGTCATCTCGGACGCATCGACGAAGCCTTGGCGTCGCTTGCGGAACTCGAACGACTCCATCCGCGTTACAGCCTGTTGCATGAGGAACGCGGGCTTTGCTTTGTCGCGCAGAAGGATGCGTCGCGCGCCATTCAATCGCTGCTCGCCGCTGTGACGCTCAATACGGCGTTGCCTCACAGTTGGCGGATGCTGGAAGGGTTGTACCGGCTGACCGGTGATCGACAGAATGCGTCCTTGGCCGCCGACCACCTTGCAACTCTTGATCATCTGGCCCCGGAGGTCGTTTCTGCGACATCGCTCTTTTCCGACGGGGATCTGGACCGCGCCGAACCCATCATTCGCGCGTATCTGATCCAGCACGGTAACCATCCCGACGCGATGCGACTGTTGGCGCGCATCGGAATTGCCCGCGAAGTGTATGACGACGCCGAAACACTCTTGGAGGGCGTGCTAACGCTGGCGCCGGACTTTCATCCTGCCCGATTCAACTATGCCCAGGTTCTCATGCTGCGCCACAAATACGCTCAGGCGCGGGACCAGATCGAAAAGCTCCTCGCCCTCGATCCGGGCAGTCTCGAATATCGCCGCTTGGCAGCCTCGATCCTGGTCGGGCTTGGCGAGCATGAGAGAGCGGTAGCGATCTACACGGAACTTCTCCGGGAAACACCCAAGTCACCTGACCTGCATCTCTGGCTTGGCCATGCACTGAAGACGATGGGGAGGTTGCCGGACGCGGTCGAGGCGTACCACGCTGCGGTTGTACTTCGGCCCGATTTTGGCGACGGCTACTGGAGCCTCGCCAACCTGAAGACGTATCGCTTCAGCGACGAAGAAATCGAGCGGATGAGGTCTGAAGAGCTCAAGCACACGAACGCTCCCATTGATCGTTATCATCTGTGCTTCGCGCTTGGAAAGGCGCTCGAGGACCGCGCGCAATTCGCAGAATCCTGGACCTATTACGAGCGTGGCAACGGGCTCAAACGAGCCGAAAGCCTCTACCGCGCAGAGGTGATCGAAGGAAACACGCAGCGACAGAAGACCGTCTGTACCAGAGAATTCTTCCTGGAACGGACAGGCTGGGGATGTTCGCGCCCCGATCCGATCTTCATTGTCGGTCTGCCGCGCGCCGGGTCGACCCTGCTCGAACAGATCCTGGCATCGCATTCCCGGGTTGAAGGAACGCATGAGCTGTCAGACGTGCAGA
>Ga0265313_10001033_pt1 | contig 27075 bp, 26 predicted proteins | sample 4123metaG_FD_203122 | JGI IMG/M metagenome (GOLD analysis project Ga0265313, IMG submission 203122) | Rhizosphere microbial communities from Carex aquatilis grown in University of Washington, Seatle, WA, United States - 4-1-23 metaG | ecosystem: Host-associated > Plants > Roots > Rhizosphere >...
AGCGCGTGGATCTCAGCGAGCCGTTCGCCCTCAGGCACCAGGCCGAGCTGGCCGAGCCGCAGCAGCACTTCGGCGGTCGGCGCCTGTGGCCGCTCGATCCTCGGGCCGACGAGAAGCTGGGCGGACTGCGCGACGAATTCGAGATCGATGAGGCCCCCGCCCCGCAGCTTCAGGTCGAAGGGGTGACGCGGCGGCCGCTCCTTGGCGACGAGCGCGCGCATGGTCACGACATCATCGACGACCCGGCTCGCGGTCTTCTGGCGCGCGAGAGCCTCCCCTATCGCGGTCTCGACAACCGCGCCGAAGCCGCTGTCGGCTTCGACCACCCGGGCGCGGGTGAGCGCCAGCTGCTCCCAGGTCCAGGCGCTTTCCTCCTGGTAGAGGCGGAAGGCGGTGAGGCTCGTCGCGAGCGGTCCGGCATTACCCGAGGGGCGCAGGCGCATGTCGACCTCGTAGAGCATGCCCTCGGAGGTTGGCGCCGTCAGCGCGGCGACGAGCCGCTGCGTCAGGCGCGCATAGTATTGGCTGACGGACAGCGGGCGCTCACCGTTGGACTCGGTGGCCTCCGCAACGTCGTAGAGCAGGATGAAATCGAGATCGGAGGTGGCGGTCATCTCGCGGCTCGCCATCTTGCCGAAGGCGAGCAGCGCGCATGAGGCGCCGGGCACCACGCCGTGCCGTTCCGCAAAGGCCTCGCGAACCGTAGCAAAAAGGCCGTGCAGGAGCGTTTCGGCGAGTGCGGTGTATTGCTCGGCTGCGCGACCGGCGCTCAGCGATGCGGAGAGCAGTCCCGCCCCGATCAGGAATTGCTGCTCCTGGCCGATGATGCGGGCGCGATCGATGACGTCCTGGTAGTCGCGCGCATCCGCGAGGAATGCGCCGACCTTGCGGACCAGCACCGCCGGGCGGGCGATCTCGTCGGCGAAGGCCGGGTCGATCAGGGAGTCCATCACGTGGCTGCGGTGGATCACGGCCTCGGCCATGCGCGGCGCAGCGGCGAGCAACTCGACCAAGAGGGTCAGCAGTTCGTCATGGGCCCTCAGCAACGCAAAGAGCTGCACGCCGGTCGGCAGGCGCCCGAGGAAATCGTCGAAGCGGGCCATCGCGCGATCGGCGTCTCCGCTGCGCGCGATAGTGGTCAGCAGGGCCGGCAGCAGCTCGGTCAGATGTGCTCGCGCCGCGGCGGCCCGTGTCGCCCGGTAGCCGCCATAGTGCCATTTGCGGACGGTCGCCGACGCCGCGGCCGGATCGGCAAATCCCATCCGCGCCAGCGTCTCCAGCGTGCCCGGGTCGTCCTCGCTGCCGGTGAAGACGAGGTTCCCGCCGGCCGCACCGAGGCTCTCGCCCTCGCGAAAGAGCTGGGCGTAATAGCCCTGGACGGTCGTCAGCGCCGCGCGGTATCGGGCTTCGAACGCATCGAGCGACAGGCCCATCAGGCCCGCGATGATGGCGACCGCCGACCGGTCTTCGGGCATCAGATGGGTCTGCTCGTCATTGCGCATCTGGAGCCGGTTCTCCACGGCGCGCAGGAACCAATAGGCGGCGGTCAGCTCCGTTGCGGTCCGCTCCGCGATCCAGCCCGCTTGTCCGAGCGCAGACAGCGCCTCGGTGGTCGGCCTCACGCGCAGCGAGCGGTCGCGACCGCCGGCGATCAACTGCTGGGTCTGGGCGAAGAACTCGATCTCGCGGATGCCGCCGCGTCCGAGCTTGACGTTGTGGCCCTCGACGCGTGCATCGCCGACGTTCTTGCTAACGTTGATCTGCCGCTTCATCGCCTGGATGTCGGCGATGGTCGCGAAGTCGAGGTGCTTGCGCCAGATGTAGGGCGCGAGCTCGGCGAGGAACGCCTCCCCCACCGCCCGGTCGCCGGCGCAGGGCCGTGCCTTGATCCAGGCGGCGCGCTCCCAGTTCTGGCCGCGGCTCTCGTAGTAGGCGAGCGCGGCATCGACCGAGAGGGCGACTGGCGTCGAGCCCGGGTCCGGCCGAAGGCGAAGATCGGTGCGGAAGACATAGGCGTCACCGACGCGCTCCTGCAGCAGGGCGGCGAGGCGCTGCACGATGCGCGAGAAGACCTTGGTCGCCTGCTCCGCGTCGGCCACGGCGCCAGTACCGCGCTCGAAAAACGCGACGATGTCGATATCGGACGAGTAGTTGAGCTCGCGGCCCCCGAGCTTGCCGAGCGCGAAGATCGCGAGCCCCGAGTTCGCGGCGGTGGTGCCCTCGGCGAGGTCCCCCTTGGCGGCGGCCTGGCGGATCAGCACCGAGAGGCCGGCGTCGAGGCAGGCATCGGCGAGGTCGGACAGAGCGGCGCAGGCCTCGGCCGTCGTCCAGCGGCCATCGGTCTCGGCGGCCGCTGCGAGCAGCGCGACACGCTGCTTCAACTGGCGCAGGTCGTCGCCGATCGCAGCTTCCGAGGCGCCGCCGCCGGCCTGCGCAACCAGGGCAAGCAGTTCCGCGAGAGCGGCGTTCGCATCGCCGCGGCCGGCCGTGTCGTACCAGTCCCGATGGGCGGAATAGAGCTGGGCCAGGTACGGCGCCGAGGCCAGCGGGGTATCGAACGTCACGGCCATGGCCTGATGGGATAGTCGGCCCGGGAGGTGGCGGCAAGACGCGGGCCGGTGGCCGGGACAACGAAGATTTGACCGCTGGTTTTCTGCAACCGCCGCGTTATCCTGCAATCGTTCTGTTGCGGGTCCCCATCATGCGCCTCGGTTTTCTCTCGACCGCCCTGTTTGCGTCGATGCTCCTTGCTACGCCGGCGCTTGCCGACGGGCTTTCGGGCATGGGTGCTAATCTCTTCGGCAATTATTTCCACTTTCCGCGTCCCAATCTCGACCGGCCGAAGGTGAAATCGATCACCGTCGGGCCGATGCGACTGAGCCTGCAGCACACGCGGCTCAGCGATATCCGCGCGGTGTTCGGCGGCACGATCATGACGCAGGGCTCGGACAAATCGCTCGCCAGTTGGCTCTGCTACCAGACCGATGACAAGAAGGGGCAGGCCACCGACACGTGGTTCATCTCCAACGTGCTCGGCGGCGGTGAATTCGTGATGATCGTCGCCGTGCAGGTTGCCCCCATGGGCGGCATGCCCGCCGACTGCACTGCGGCGCCGGCCAAGTTCGCGCCGCCCAATATGGGCATTCCCGGCATCGGCGCCTCGAGCTCGGACCTCGACCGGGCGTTCGGTGCGTCCGGGTTCGGCAACCAGATCACCTACCGCGCCGACGAGCCGGGGGCCGACGCGCTCGGCACGTCCTCGAACGCGCAATACATCGCCTACATGATGTCGGGCGACCACGTGGTCGGCTACGGCGCGGGCGAAACGTCGGTTCCGGCGCCACCCAAGTCGCCCTAAGCGGCCGAGGTTACCGGCAGGTCGAGCACGGCGCGCACGCCGGGGGCGTTGTCCTCGATGCGGAACTCGCCGCGATGGAGCTTCGCAACCGCGGCGACTAGCGACAGCCCCAGGCCCGAACCCGGCTCGGTGCGGCTTTTTTCAAGCCGCACGAAGCGCTCGATGACGCGCGCACGGTCCTCGACAGGGATGCCGGGACCGTTGTCGGTCACCTCGATCAGCACGCGGTCCCTGTCGCGGCGAACGGATACCCCGATGCGCCCGGGGTTGGCGTCCGTTGGCTCGTGATATTTGAGGGCGTTCTCTACCAGGTTGACGAGCGCCTGCCCGATCAGCTCACGATTGCCGCGCAGATGGACGGCGGGCGCGATATCGGTGTGGAGCGACATTCCGGCCTCTTCCGCCGCGGGCTCGTAGAGCTCGGCCACGTCGCTCGCCACTTCGCTGACATCCACCTCCGAGAACGCGCCTGAAGGGGCACCCGCCTCGGCGCGGGCGATCATCAGCAGAGCATTGAAGGTGCGGATCAGCTTGTCGCTCTCGCTGAGCGTGGTCTCGAGCGCTTCGCGCTGCGAGGTCGCATCGCCCTTCTCGCGAAGCGCCGCTTCGACGCGCGTGCGCAGGCGCGTCAGCGGAGTTTTCAGGTCGTGCGCGACGTTGTCGGTGACTTCCTTGAGCCCCTGCATCAGCCCTTCGATGCGATCGAGCATGGCGTTGAGGCTTTCGGCCAGCGCATCGAATTCGTCATTGCGCTTGGTGACGGGGATGCGCTCGCTCAGGTTGCCCGACATGATCTTGGCGGAGGTGGCGTTGATCACGTCAATGCGCTTGAGCACGCGGCGCGCGGTGATGGCGCCGGCGATGAGGGAGAAGACGAGGATGCCCGCGACGGCGAGCACGAAGCCCTGCAGCACGATGTTGGTGAAACCGCGACGCTCGACGACGTCGCGGCCGACAATGAGCCGCAGGCCGCTATCGAGCAGCACCGAGCGGACGACCGCGAAGCCCTGGGTCGAATTGGTGCCGTCCTCATCGAAACCGGCGCGCTGATAGTTGAAACTGAACAGGCCCTGGTCGTTCATGACGAAGTCGGGGAAGTCGCTGACGTTGCCGGCGATCTGCAGCCCGGAATCGTTGCCGAGATAATAGATGCCGGGGCCGGGCAAGGCTGCCAGCCGCTGCACGGCCAGCGCGGTGGCGCGGTCGCCCTGCGTCACGTCGAGGCGCTTGAGGATATTGACCTCGCGGTCGATCGCAGCGGTCTGCTGCTGCTGGATCTGGATGCTCGACTCGTAGGCGATGAAGGTGAGCAGCAGGACCGAGAAGATCACGAAGAGGACGATGAAGATCGCCGTGAGGCGAACGGTCGAGGTTCGCCACAGCCGCGCGAATCTATTCACGGATCATGTATCCGGCGCCGCGAATGGTGTGGAGCAGTGGACTGGCGTGGCCCTTGTCGATCTTTGAGCGCAGCCGGGACATGTGGACGTCGATGACGTTGGTCTGCGGGTCGAAGTGATAGTCCCACACGTTCTCGAGCAGCATGGTGCGGGTCACCACCTTGCCGGCATTCTTCATGAGATATTCGAGCAGCCGGAACTCGCGAGGCTGCAGCAGGATGGCGTCCCCTGCCCGCTCGACCTTGCGCGACAGGCGATCGAGACTGAGGTCGCCTACAGCATAGCTGGTCGCGGCTTCCGACGGGCTCGAGCGCCGCGCGAGCACCTCGATGCGGGCCAGCAGCTCGGTGAAGGCGTAGGGCTTGGGCAGATAATCGTCGCCGCCGGCCCTCAGGCCCGTGACGCGATCGTCGACTTCGCCGAGCGCCGAAAGGATGAGCACCGGGGTCTTGTTGCCCTCGGCGCGCAGCGACTCGATGATCGTCAGTCCGTCGCGGCGGGGCAGCATGCGATCGACGATCAGCACGTCGTAATCCATGCTCGAGGCCATGGCCTGGCCGGTCTCACCATCGCTTGCGTGGTGCGTGACGTGACCGGCTTCGTCGAGCGCCTGCATCAGGTAGGTCGCTGCTTCGCGGTCGTCCTCGATCAGAAGGATTTTCATGGCGGGAGGGTACTGAACGCCGAGCCTGGGTTCAAACGGAACCGGCCCCGGGGCGTCCCGGGGCCGGCGATGGGCTTACTTGCTGGAGTCGGTGCCCAGCGGCAGGCCGACAAACGCGTCGCCCTGGTTGTCGACATGGACCTTGATCAGCGCCGTGGTCTTGCCGGCATCGCGGAGCGCCTTGATGGCGTCCTCGAAATCCTTGCCGTTCGAGACCTTGGTGCCGTTCACGTCGAGGATCGTCTCGCCGGGATCGAACTTGCCTGCGGCTGCCGAGTTCGGATCGACGTCCTGGACCAGCGCGCCGTCGCCCTTGCTGTTGGGCACCAGCGTCAGGCCGACGTCGGTCTGGACGCTCGACTGGTCGGGCGTGTTGGCCGGAGCCGGCTTAGCGGGCTGGTTCTGGGTCTTGTCGTTGAACGTGCCGAGCGTCACCGAGACGGTGATCGACTTGCCGTCGCGCCAGATGGTCAGCTGGACCGTCGTGCCCGGCGCCTTGCTGCCGATCACGCGGGACAACGACTTGGCGTCGTCGATCTGCTCGCCGTCGACGGCGGTGATCACGTCACCCGCCTTAACGCCGGCCTTGGCACCCGGCGAATCCTCGCCGATGGCCTGCGAGACCAGAGCGCCCTTGACGCTCGTGAGACCGAGGCTGTTGGCGATGTCGGGCGTCACCGGCTGGATGTTCACGCCGAGGTAGCCGCGCGTCACGGTTCCCGACTTGATCAGCGAATTGGCGATCTGCTCGACGGTCTTGGCGGGAATGTCGAAGGCGAGACCGATATTGCCCTCATTGGGGGTCACGATATCGCTGTTGACGCCGACCACTTCACCCTTGGTGTTGAAGGTCGGGCCACCGGAATTGCCCTTGTTGATGGCCGCATCGATCTGCAGCACGTCACCATAGTCGTAGCCGGGGAAGTCGCGGTCGAGAGCCGACACGATACCCGCGGTCACAGTGCCGCCGAAGCCGAAGGGATTGCCGATCGCAATGACGAAATCGCCGACGCGGGCGTCGTCCTGGGCGAACTTCACGAATGGCAGGTTGGTGCCGTCGATCTTGACCACGGCGAGATCCGACCGCTGGTCGGTGCCGACGATGGTCGCGGTCTTCTGCGTGCCGTCATCCATGATGACGGTGACCTTGCTGGCGTTCTCGACGACGTGGTTGTTGGTGACGATGTAGCCGTCAGCCGAGATCAGGAAGCCCGAACCGTCGGCCGCGAAAGGCTGACCCTGTGGCTGCTGGTCTGGCTGCTGCGGCTGGTTGCCGCCGTCCTGGTTGTTGTGGCCGCCCTGACCGTGCTGCTGGCCAAAGAATTTGCGAAGGAAGCCGTTGCCCGGGAAGTCCGGAACCTGGTCGTTGTAGCCCTGGTCGTCCATCGGGTTGGCCTGCTCGTGGCCCTCGACGTGGATCGAGACCACCGCGGGCTTCACCGCGTCGACGAGATCGGCGAAGCCGGCGGGTGCCGTAGCCGCGGGTACAGTGACCTGGGCCGCAGGAGTGACTTGTGCCGATGAGGCGGAGGAGGCCGAGGTGCCCTCTGCCGAAGCCATCTGGCTCGAGGCAGCGAAGAAGGCCGAGCCACCGCTGATGCCGACGATGATCGCCAGCGCGGAAGCACCAATCCACCTACGGGCGCGTGGGAGGAAGCTGGAGCGCATTTGTGTTGTTCTCCTCTAATCGCTCTAAAGTTGAGATGATCGTATATGGGAGCCATGCGCTTTCCGCGAGGTGGCCCGCACGTTAAGGTTTGGTAAGGGCTGCCAAACCCCGACGCTGCCTCAGGATTCGAGGTCGTCGAGCGCCTGCTGCTCGTCGGGGGAAAGTGCCACCGGACCGGCGGTCCGCCGGCGCCTCGCGGCGATGAACAGCACGACGCCGCCGACGATCAACAGCGTCGGCGCGGCGAGCCACAACACCAGCGTGTGCGGCGCGAGCACCGGCTTGAGCAGGATAAACTCGCCATAGCGGTCGACGAGATACTGGACGACCTGGGTGTCGCTGTCGCCCGCGAGCAGCCGCTGGCGCACGAGAACGCGAATCTCGTGGGCGAGGTCGGCGTCGCTGTCGTCGATCGATTCGTTCTGGCAGACGAGACAGCGAAGGCCGGCGGAGATGGTGCGGGCGCGCGCTTCGAGCGCTGGGTCCTTCAGCATCTCGGCGGGATCGACCGCCAGCGCCGGGGCGGCGAGCCAGATCAGCAGCAGGACGGCGATCAGCCGTTTCATTCGGCCGGAGCCGGGGCGGTCTTGCGCCGGGGGACGCCGACGCGCAAGCGGCGATCGGTCAGCGACAGGAAGCCCGCCAGCGCCATGATGATCGCGCCGAACCAGATCAGCGTGATGTACGGCTTCACCCAGGCGCGGACGACGCGGCTGCCATCGGGGCCCAGCTCGCCCAGCTGCAGGTAGACCTGGGTGAAGCCGTAGGTCTCGATCGAGGCTTCCGTGGTCGAGGTACCACTCGCCTGGTAGAGGCGTCGTTCGGGGGTCATCACCCGATCGGCGGCACCGGGGGTGGTGACGGTAAATAGCCCGCGCTCGGCCGCATAGTTCTCGCCCTGAACGTCCTTCACGCCATCGAATTTGAGGGCATAGCTGCCGATCGTCTGCGTGGTGTTGGGCATCATGGTAGTGATCAGCTCGAGCTGCCACGCGGTGGTGGTGACGATGCCGATGACGCTGACCCCCACCCCGATATGCGCGAGCGCGGTCGAGAACGCCGAGCGCGGCAAGCCGACGAGGCGATGCCAGCTGGTCGAGAGCGGCATACGGCCCAGGCCGATGCGATCGATGATCTCGGCGATAGCGCCGAACGCCACCCAGAAGCCGAGCAGCAGACCGAGCGGGGCGAGCGAGACCATGCCGCCGCCCAGTGCCACCACGAGGATCGCCGCGAAGATCGCGGCACCGGCGGCGGCGGCCAGCCGTTGCGTCACCGCGATCAGGTCGCCGCGCTTCCAGGCGAGGAACGGGCCGAAGGGCAGGACGATGAGGAGCGGCGCGATCACCGCACCGAACGTCAGGTTGAAGAACGGCGCTCCAACCGAGATCGTTTTGCCGGTCAATGCCTCGAGGACGAGCGGATAGAGCGTTCCCACCAGCACCGCCGCTGCCGCGGTGGTCAGGAACAGATTGTTGAGGATGAGCGCGCCCTCACGGCTGACCGGGGCGAAGAGGCCGCCGGCGCGCAGAGAGGGAGCGCGCAGCGCGAAGAGCGCGAAGGCGCCACCGATGAACACGGCCAGCAGCGCGAGGATCACGAGACCGCGCGTCGGGTCGGACGCAAAGCTGTGGACCGAGGTGAGCACCCCGGACCGCACCATGAAGGTGCCGAGCAGGCTCAGCGAGAAGGTGATCAGCGACAAAAAGATCGTCCAGATCTTGAGGGCGCTGCGCTTTTCCATAACCAGCGCCGAGTGCAGCAGCGCGGTGCCGGCAAGCCAGGGCAGGAAGCTCGCATTTTCGACCGGATCCCAGAACCACCAGCCGCCCCAGCCGAGCTCGTAATAGGCCCAGTACGAGCCCATCGCGATGCCGAGGGTCAGAAAGCACCAGCTCAGCAGCGCCCACGGACGCACCCAGCGCGCCCAAGCGGCATCGATGCGGCCGGAAATCAGGGCCGCGACGGCGAAGCTGAAGCAGATCGAGAAGCCGACATAGCCGGTGTAGAGCAGCGGCGGATGGATCGCGAGGCCGATGTCCTGCAGGATCGGGTTCAGCTCCTGCCCCTCGATGGGCGCCGGATCGAGCCTCAGGAACGGGTTCGAGGTGAACAGCGTGAAGGCGCCGAACGCCGCGACCAGGAGGCTCTGGATCGAGAGCACCAGGGTCATGAGCTCGCGCGGCAGGTTGCGGCCGAACATGGCGACCGCGGCGCCCATCAGCACCAGGATCATGATCCACAGGACCATCGAGCCTTCGTGGTTGCCCCAGACGCTGGTGATCTTGAACAGCAGCGGCTGCAGCGAATGGGAGTGCTCGTAGGCGAGCGCCAATGAGAAATCGGAGGTGACGAACGCCTGGACCAGCGCCGCGAAGCCGGCCGCGACGAGAACGAACTGCAGGACCGCGCCCTGGCGGATCATCAGCGACACGCGCTCGCCGGTCCGCCAGGTCAACAGACCAGCAACGGCGGAGACGGCGGCGATCGCCACCGCCAGAACCAGCGCGAAATGTCCGAGCTCGATGGTCATCAGCCGCCGTCCTGTCCGCGTTCCCACTCGCCGTCGGCCTTGAGCTCGTCGACGACTTCCTTGGGCATGTAGGTCGCGTCGTGCTTGGCGAGTACGTTGGTCGCGGCGAACGTGCCGTCGATCGCCATCGCGCCCTCGATCACGACCCCCTGCCCCTCACGGAACAGATCGGGCAGGATGCCGGTGAAGTGTGCCAAGAGATCGGACTTGCCGTCGGTGACGACGAACGCGTTCTGGTCGCCATTGTGCGTCCAGCTCCCGGTCTTGACGAGGCCGCCGAGCCGCACCGGCACGCCGGCGGCGATGGCCTTCTGCGAGATTTCGCTGGGCGAGTAGAAATAGACGATCTGGTCGCGCAGCGCGAAGAGGATCAGGCCGAACGCGACGACGACGACCGAACCCAGCCCCGCGATGACGGTGAGCCGACGCTGCCTGCGGGTCATCGCTGGACGAGCCCGTTGTCGGCGGCGAGAACGTTGAGCTCGGTGCGGACCTTGGGATCCGGATACGCCTTTCGGGCGAGGTCGAAATCGGTCTGCGCGTCGCTCATCCGGCCTTGCACCATGCGTGAGCGTACCAGCTCCGTCCACTCCTCAACGCTTCCGCCCTGCGATCTCATCCGAGCCTCGAGGCCATCGACCATCATGTTGATCTGGGATTCGATCGCCGACGGCGCGGACGACATCGGGCTCGGCTGGGCGCTGGGTGCGGTCTCCGCGGCGACGATGGCGGCGGCGGCATCCGCTCCGGCCGGCGCGGCGGAGGGATTGAGCCCGGCTTCGGCCATCGCCAGTTCGTTCTTAGCGGTAACCACCCACGGCTCGTCGCCCTTGGCCAGCGCCAGAAGGCCGTTCCAGTCGTGCACCGCGTCGGAGTAAGCGCCGGTGCGGGTCTCTTCGGCGGCGATATAGTAGCGCGCCCGCACGCTTTGCGGATCGATGGCCATCGCCTGCTTGAACAGCTGGAGCGGCTCGCCGACGACGCTGCCGCCAGCCTGCATCATCAAGGCCTCGCCAAGATCGGTCTCGCTGTCGGCGGTCGGCGGCGCGAGCGCGTTGACGTGGCGCAGGGCGGCAACCGCATCGGCATATCGGCCGAGCTGCATGTAGATGGGAGCGATCACCTGCCAACCGCGCAGATCGCTCGGGTTGGTTGCGAGGCGGCCTTCGATCGTCTTGATCGCGGCATCGAGATCGAGGCCCTGCCCTTGCGCCGGCGCACGATCGGCCAACGGCACCGACGGCAAGTCGGGCCGGCCGAGATAAGCGTACATAGCCAAGGCCAGCACCGCGACGACCGGCACCGGCAGCCAGTACCAGGACCGACCCTGGCGTAAGCGGGGGCCGGGCTCTTCGGATTTTGCGCGCATCACTTCACGCGCAAGCTCGCTCTTGGCCGCAAGAGCCTCGGCGGCATTGAGGTCGCCGCTCGCGACGTCCGCATCTATCTCGCGCAACTGCGCGCGGAATTGTGCCGCCGTTGCGTCACGGGTCGTCGGCCCCGCGTTGACCGCGCGTCCAGCCGCTGCGTAATAGAGCGTCGCGCAAGCGATCGCGGTCAGAATCAGGGCGAATATCCAGGTGGTCATAGCCTCGGTGGCAAGATGCGATGGGTCGCGCGCAGCGTCTATACAGACATTTGGGCGGAATATGCAGCGAGCGGGACGCAATTGGCAGGCGCCGTTTGCCGCAGCGCGCGGTTGAGCGGTGGCAGACGGACGCCATGATTTCGTGATCATGGGCACGACGCTGGCGGCGGAGCTGCTGGCGGCCTGCCTTGCACACACCCATGGCAAGCGCGTGCTGCTGATCGGCCGGCAGACGTCGAGGCAGCGGCTGCCGCGACACCTTGACCTCGCCCTGCCGATGGCGACCCGGCCCCAGACCTGGAAGCTGGTCCAGCGCGGCGCCACCGACATCCGGGCGCTGCTTGTCGCCGCCGGCGCGCTCGATGCGCTGACCGCAACCAGCGTCAGCCTGCAGATGGATACCGAAGCCGGGGCGGCGTTCGGTTCACACCTGGCGCATGCTGCGGCCGGTTTTGGCCTCAGGGTGCGCCGCCAGGGCGAGCGCTGGCAATTGTCGCGCGTGCCGGCGCTGCGAGGCGCCAATCTCGAGACCAGGCTGCATGCGTGGCTTTCCGCGATCGGGGTCGAGCGGGCGGACCGCGACACGGTGCAGGTCACGTTCGGCGACCGCGGGGTCGAGTTGGCGCGAGCATCGGGGCCAATCGAAGGCGCGCAAATTGTGCTGGCAGACGACGATGCGCTGCTGGAGATGCCGGAAGAGGATCGGCGCGTGGGACTCCACGCTCGCTCGATGACCGTGACGTTGACTGCAAGGATCCAGCCGCTGCCTGCCCCCGTGTCGCTGTTTCCCGATCGCGGCGTGAGCATCCTGCAGCAACCGCAGCGGCAGGCGCTCGTCGCCATCACCGGGGACGACGCGATCGAGGCGCGCGCGGCGTCGACCCTCGGCGGACCGTTTCCGGTTCGTCGCCTCGCGACCAGCCGGTATCATGCGCTGTCGAGTGGGGACGGCGCGCCGATGATCGGCCCGCTTGCGGCGGGCGGTGCGTTCGCGATTGGGGGAATGGGGGACGCGGCTGCGTTCGCGATGCCGTCGCTGGCGCGCGTGCTTGTCGGTGCCGCCGACGACGCCGAGGCGGCGTGGTTCGCGGCGCACGCGCCAGGAGCGGATCGCGCCCACGTGGCGGAGCTTGCGCTGTGAGACTGGCCGCCGATGCAGGGCACGGATTTGGCGGTGTCGCTCTCGACCGCAGCAAGCCGCTCGAGTTCAAGCTCGACCGAAGGACGATCGCGGGGTTCGCGGGCGACACCGTGCTCTCGGCGGTACTCGCCGCCGGCATCGACACCTATGGGCGCGGCGACGACACCGCCATGGCGCTCACCGACAGCTTCGCTCCGTCGGTTTCAATCGCGGGAGCTCCGGACTCGGCGCTGGCGATGGAACGAACGCTCGTCGCCGGCGGGATGGAGCTGTCGGTGCAGGGCCGGCGGTCACCATTGCCGGCTGGTGCTGCGCGTTCGTTGCGCCTGCGAATCCGCGGCGCGGCGAGTCCGGCGTGGATGCATGGCGAGGCCACGAGTTCGATGACCGCGGATCTCGCGATCATCGGCGGCGGACTCGCCGGGCTCGCGGCAGCGGAAGCGGCGATCACCGCCGGCAGGACCGTGGTTCTCGTCGAACGCCGCACCTGGCTCGGTGGCGATGCCGACTATTTCGGAACCGTGGGCGAGGACGAGCCGCCCGAGGCGATCGCGGTCCGCCTCAGCGCGGCCCTCACGGCCTCACCTAACGCCACCGTCCTGCTGCGGGCCGATGCGTTCCAGATCGTCGGGCAGACGGTGCATGTTCATCAGGTCGATGCCGAGCCAGCGGGCGCCCGGATGCTGTCGATCAAGGCGCAGCGCATCCTGCTCGCGACGGGTGCGCCGCCACGACTGCCACTCTTTGCCGGCAACCGCCTGCCGGGCGTCGTATCGGCGCTGACGGCGCATCACCTCGCCAAGCGGTACGGGGTGGCGTTGGGCAAGGCCGCACTCGTCGCGACGCAGAGTAATTTCGCCTACCGCCTCGCGCTCCACCTCCATGACGCGGGCGTAGTCGTCGAGCGCATCGTCGATACAAGGGTCAATCCGCAGTCGCGCTTCATCGATTTCGCCAAGGCCAGCGGACTGAAGCTCAGCACCGGCCAACGACCGGTCGCCGCGGCCGTGCATCGGCGCGCGCTTGCGATCGATGTCGCGAATGTTGGGGGTTCGGGAGGCAACGCACGGCTCGAGACGCCGATGCTGGTCGTCTCGGGCGCGTTCCAGCCCGACCTGTCGCTGTGGATGCTGGCGGGCGGCATGGTGCAGTGGGCTGATGGCCGGCTGATGCATACCGGACCGCTCGAGCATGTCGGGATCGCCGGCTCGGCCGCCGGGTGGCGATCGCATCAGGCGGTGGTCGCGAGCGGGCGCGCGACGCAGGCGGCACTTTTCGGCGGGGTGCCCGCCGAAATTCGTGAGAGCGAGGTGGAAGCCACGTTCGAGACGCCCGATGCCGCGACGCCCATCGCCCCGACGTCGCAGGGCGTCACCTTCCTCGATCATGGCAGGACGCTGGTCCGCCGTCCCGCATCGTCGGCGGACTCAGCCTTCGCCGCGAGTCAGGCCCTCGGTCCTGGCGATGTTGCCGCTGCGGTCGATCTGGGGCTCATTTCCGGAGCCGATGCCGGGGCCATTGCCGAGGAGCGGGGCGCGCCCGGAGCCGACCTCGTGCCATCGGGCTGGCGGGCGCCGCCGCGCTCTTATTCCGGCGTGCCGCCCTTCCTCGCCGGGCGCTTCGGCGACGATGCGGTGCGCCGACATCTCGTCGTGGATGAGACGCGCGCCTTCGCCGCCGGCGCCCTCGTTCACCTTGCGGGGTCCTCGCGTGATCCGCTCGACGCGGTCGGCGTCGTCATCGAAACCGCCTCGCCCGGCGGCGTCGCACTGCTTGCAGCGACACCCGCCGCGCATGACAGGTTCATCGTCGAGACGCTCGAGGGTCCCTCGCCGGCGCGCGTCAGGCCGAGTTGAGCCGCCGTTCCGCGGTCTGCTTGGCGTGGCGCATCCCCTCCGCATAGTTCTGGCCGAAGCGGATTTCTCCCATCTTCAGCGCCGCATCGAGCCGTGCAGAGGCGATGGCGTCGGCCGGATTCTGGCGCAGCTGCTCCATCAGTCGATCGGTGTGGATTTCGAGCGCCTGGCCCGTCTGGGTCCAGACCTGGTCGAACAGCGCATTGAGCGCCAGCGTCTCGCGGCAATCGCGCACCGCCGACAGCAGGTACATGCCGTTGAGTGCCGAGAGCACGAGGTCGCCATCGAGGCGGTCGACTCCGTCGCGGCGGCGGAGCGATTTGTTGAGGTCGGGGGCAACGTCGCGAAGTTTTGGTTCGAGCCGCTGCGAGACTTCGGTGGTCAGGGCGCCAGCGATCTTCGCCCAACGGCCGTTGCGATTGAGCTCGACGTAGCCGGTCACGGCGCGCATCAAGCGATGGAAGCGATCGAGCGCCCGGCAGATCAGGTCGACATCGCCGAACATGCCGGCCTGCGATAGAATGGGAGTCTGGTTCTGCGCGTGTGCGAGCATCGCTTCGATCAGCGATCCGAAGCCGGCCCGCACCAGAGCGGGCTCGGTCGCGCCGCCGCCGGCGATGCGGATGGCCGCGCCGACCATCCGGTGTGGCACGACCACGCTGCCGACGACCGCCTGCATCAGGAAGGCGCCAACGGGCTGCTCGGCGTAGGGCATGGGCTGCAGGATCGCTGCGACGCCCGCTTCGTCGAGCGCAGCATTGATGATCCGTCCGACGTCGCCCGCCTTGCGGCAGACGTCGCGGAGCCGCAAAGCGTTGAGCGCGACCGGGAGCCGATCGCGTGTATCGTCGCCGCCGATCTGGGCGGTGAGGCGCCGGCTCGCCTCGGGAAGAGCCCGGGCGGCCTCAATGGCTTTTTCGGCGCGTTCGATGAGGACAGGGACCAGTGATTCGAGCGCCAAACGGCTCTGATCGCTGTCGTCGATCGCCCTGACGTCGATGAGATCGGCCGCGAGATCGCGGACCATCCAGGTCCAGATATGGCTGAGGTGGTCGCGTTCGATGGCGCCGTCGAACGCAAACTGGCCATGCGGCTCGATGGTCACGGCCTCGACCAATCCGAGGAATGGCGCAGGCAGCTTGTTCGAGGGGGACGCTCGACCGGGGGCAGCTTGCCGGGCGGATTCGGCGGGCATTTCAACCTGGGCGAATTGAAAACGATCCGCCCAGTTTAGTCAGCGGCTGGTAAACAAACGCTTCCCGGACGGCCTCGCAATCGTGCGGGCTCAGCCCGTCTTGGTCGAGGAAACACCCCAGCTGCCATCCGCCTCGCGGCACGCCGTGCCCTTCTTGACGAAGCTCTGGCCCCCAATGCTCACCGTGTTGGTGAAGTCGCGGCAATCGATGAGATTGACCCGAACATAGGGTCCAACCGTGATCGAGCCGCTCTGGTTGGCGTCGCCTGCCCAGGCCCGCGGAGCGCCGACGCGGCCGAACTGCAGGGCGTTGAACTGCGCGTTCGCGGCAGCCGTCTTCGACTTGGCCGAAAGCTGGGAATAAGCGGTGGGATCGACGAACGACGAGGCATCGGTGAGCGCCGCGGCGCTTGCGCTCGCCGTGACCGGCGCCTGCAACGGCGACGTATTGTCGGCCGGAGCCGTCATGTCGGTGGAAAGCGTCGTCATCTGCGGCGCGGTCGCACAGGCGGCGAGCGCCAGAACCGGAAGGAGGAAGAGGACACGGCGAATCGTCAGCATGCAGGCGCTCGGCTTGTTGGCATTCAGGTCCATGCGGGCGTTCCCACGCGCGCCGCGGGCAACCGCAGCTCGGCCAGCACGCCGCCCAGAACCGATCGTTTCAATTGCAGGCTGCCGCCGTAGACGTCAACCAGTTCCTTGACGATATCGAGCCCGAGCCCGCTGCCGGGCGTTTTTTCATCGAGACGGACGCCGCGGCGCAACACGTTGGTGGCATCGTCCTCGCTGATTCCGGGCCCATCGTCCTCGACGCGGATCACGAGCATGCCCGTCGCGGTGCCGCGCTCGGCAGCCATGGTCACCGCGATCTTGCCGGCGCTCCACTTGCAGGCATTGTCGAGTAGATTGCCCGCCATCTCTTCGAGATCGCCCTCCTCGCCGCGAAACCAGGGGATCGAGGCGTCGGGGCGCTTGAAGGCGATCGTCACGTTGCTGTGGAGCTTTTCCATCACGCGCACGAGCCGCAGCATTACCATCGTCGCATCGGCCTTCTTGCCAACCACGCTGCTGCGCGCCGCGATGCGGGCCCGGTCGAGATAGGTCGACACCAGCTGGGACATCTTCTCGCTCTCGGAGAGCGTGACCTTGCTCAAGGGAGAGTCGGGCGCGGCGCTCGCCTCGTTGCGCAAAACCGCGAGCGGGGTCTTCAGTCCGTGCGCGAGGTTGCCCACGGCGTTCCGCGCCCTCTCAATGACCTGGGTGTTGGAACGTATGAGCTCGTTGATGCCTTCGGCGAGCGGGGCAATTTCGCGCGGATAGGCGCCGGTGACCGATTGCGCCTCGCCATCGCGGACCGTCTCGATCGCGTTGCGGAGCCGCTCGACCGGCCGCAGCGCGAGCCGCGCCACGATGCCGCTCATGATCGCGAGCGCCAGACCCACCGCACCCAGCACGATCAGCGTCTGGCCGCGGAAATTGCTGACGAGGTCCTGGATTTCGTCGAGATTGCCGGTCGCCACGATGCGCAGCGGGCGCCCGTTGCTGGTCGTCGAGCGCTCGATCGCCCGAACGTAGTTGCCGGCGTCGTCCGTCAAAACGCCCGTCCGGTAATTGTCGGCATCGAACGCGCCCGAAAGCGAGGGGGCCACGCTTCCGGCAGTGGAGCCGGAGGTCGCGAGCACGTTGCCCGTCTGGTCGCGGATCACCCAGTACCAGCCCGTAGCGGCGCGACTGAAGCGCGGATCGCCGATGCCGACGTCCGACAGATGCGGGTCCGAAGAATCCAGCACCGAGGTCGACAGCGCATCGATGTCGAATTTGAGTCCGTTGGTGAGGTTGGAATCGAGCTGCTGCGAATAGAGGTTGGTCAGCAGGAACGCCGTTCCGGCGAGCGCGATCACCAGCCATCCCGCGGAGAGCCAGAACAGGGAGAAAGCGATCGAGCCCTTGCGCAAGGCCGCCTCACTCCTCGAGGATCTGGTAGCCCAATCCCCGCACCGTGTGGATCACCTCGTCCGGCAGCTTCTTGCGCAGGCGGCCGACGAAGACCTCGATGGTATTGGAGTCGCGGTCGAAGTCCTGGTCGTAGAGATGCTCGGTGAGCTCGGTGCGGCTGACCACCTTGCCCTTGTGGTGCATGAGGTAGCTGAGAAGCCGCAGCTCGTGGCTCGTGAGCTTGATGGCCTGGCCGTCGACCGTCACCTTGCCGGCCTTGACGTCGAGCCGCACCGGACCAGCGGTGATTTCGTTGGAGGCATGGCCAGCGGCGCGGCGGACGAGAGCCCGCAGACGCGCCAGCAACTCCTCCATGTGGAAGGGCTTGGCGAGATAGTCGTCGGCGCCGGCGTCGATGCCCTGCACCTTGTCGCTCCAGCGGTCGCGCGCCGTCAGCAACAGCACCGGCATTGCCTTGCCGGCGCGGCGCCATTCCTCGAGCACGGAGAGACCGTCCATCTGCGGCAGGCCGATATCGAGCACCACGGCGTCATAGGGCTCGGTGTCACCGAGGTAGTGCCCCTCCTCGCCATCGAAGGCAACGTCGACCGCATAGCCACCCTCGGTCAGGGCGTCTTTGATCTGACGGTTGAGGTTGGTGTCGTCTTCGACAACGAGGATGCGCATGGTCCGTTCCTAGTGAACAACTATAGCAGCTTAGCTGCTGCCATCTACCGCATTGAGGACGATCTTGAAGTATTCGCCCTTGGGAGACACCATCGAGACGATGAAATACGGCACCCCGCCGCGCATGCAGACCTGCACGTCGGACGTCTCCCGATAGTCCTTGGGGATATTGGCGATCGAGCGAATCTTTGCCCAGCTTTGAATGCGGCCCGAAGCGATTGCCGCTTCGATCTCGGGCTCACTCAGGCAGCGCCGGTCGCCGCCGGCTGACGGGCGGTCGCCAAACGTCAGGCTCAGGCCGGGCAGCCCGGGAAGTCCCGGTCCACCGTTTCGATCACCAAACGGGGCGGCCGACACCGGCCCGATGGCGACGAGCGACACGAACGCCGTCGCCGCCATCGCGAGCAGAATGGTGCGGATGCTAATCATTCCCCTGATTTAGGTGAAATCCGCTGAATGGGGAATGAATAGTCCCGATCAGCTCTTGGTGCCGCCGGAGGTCTCGGTCGTAAGCCCTTGGCGAAGGAAGAAGAACGCCAGCGCTTCCATCACCAGATTGCCTGGCGCCTGGCCCGTGAAGCTGGGGATATCGACGCCGAGCAGGCCGGCGAGTCCGAAGACCAGCATGGCGGCCGCCACGATGTAGGTTTTGTAGCCGGAGAGGATGTTCAACATGGTCTGTTCCTTTCAACAGGGGGTGAGAAGGGTTGTCCCGTCGCGGATGCGGCCGGACGGCGATCGCGAGCGACCGACTCAGTGCGGGAAGGTCGCCGAGCTCGTGTGCCCCGGCCCGTAGAGCGGGCTGGTCTGGGCGACGGTGTAGGTGAAGCTCGAGGGCGGAGAGCCGAAGTCGGCTGTTTGCTGCGCGGTCGTGTAGGTCGCCGACGGCGCGGTAAGCGTCATCGTCCGGACCAGCGTCAGTCCGTTGTAGATCGACAGCCGGTAGCCTTCGGGCGATTGGTCGAGCGGCGCATCGTCGGGCGTCCAGCTGTCGGTATCGGCGCGGCTGCGACGCACCCAGCTCAGCGCAATATCGCTGCTGCCGGCGGCGCGCGTCGCCGTCAGATGCACCGGCGCGAGCGGCAGGACAGGACCGAGCCCAAGATCGAGCTCAGAGACCTCGCCTGTCGTGTCGCTGGCGCCGGCACAGCTGCGCAGGTCGACCGCGATCCCGAGCCAGTCCGGCGGCACCGGCACCTCCGCCTCGCTGCCATCGAGCACAACCACGTCGTTGCCGGGCGACGCCGGTCCAATCGCGAAATCGGTCCCCATCTGTCCGCGCAGCAGATGCGACAGCGTATAGGCGCCCGGAGCGGTCAGCACCGACGTGCCGAAGCCGATGACCTCCCAGTCTCCGACATCATTCTGGATCGCGATGCGGTTGCCGCCGGCCAACACGTCGTCATCGTCGAGCGATGACAGATGTCCGTTGTCGAGCAGCACGCCGATGGTATTGCGGTCGTCCCACAGGTAGATCCCGCCCGTCGCGAGCGCAGTCGTCAGCTGGCCGAGACTTGCCGCGCCGCTGAGAGTGGTCACCTTGGCGCCGGAGTCATCCTCCACGACGCCGATCGACCCCGGCCAGGGTTGAGCGAACGCGGCAATGGCCAACCGGCTGTGAGAGACATCTTCAGTTGAAGGCGGCAGGTGCGCAATCTCGATCAACGGATCGGCAGCGGCCGGTGGGCCGATCGCTCCTGCTGATGGCCGTGAGGCCGCAACCGTCGCGGCGACCGACGGCGCGACCTGTTGCGCCGTCACCTGGCGGCTCGGACCATCACGCAGCTGCGTGATCTCGAACACATCCCCGTCGATGGTCACGGTGTCCCCGGCCTCGAGCGCGAGCAGCGACGGGGGCGCGACGAAACTCAGCGTGTCGCGCTCGGCCGTGGCATCGAGCAAGGCGTGTTCAGCCGCGATCCGAGCGTCGCCGACATCGAGCACGAAATCGGTCGCGACGGTGCTCAATTGCCCGGCCGCCGCAGCGATGGCTGTTACCGAGCCGGTGAGGTAGTCGCGCTCGCGATCGGCGTAGCTCAGCGCCAGCGCGCCGATCGCCTCGCCCGGGTCGGGCCGGCGCCGCGAGATCATCGGCGTATCGTCACCAACCACATCATCGATGACGATGGAAAGGCGCGCCCGGGCTGCCGTCACCGAAAGCCCATCGGCTCCGTCGTGGATATCGAGGCCTGAGGCCGAGAGCAGCGGCGCGAGCGCATCGCGCACGGTGCCCGGACCACTCAGCGCATAGCCGCGGACCAGCGGCGGCACCGCATCGACATCGCCGAACTGCGCCCCGCAATCGCGGCCGATCGCCCCGATCAGCTCGTCGGTCGCCAGCGCGCCAAGCCGCCCGTTGAGCCAGTGGCCCGTTGGATAGTTCGTGCCGTCGCTCCACACGTCGAGATCGTTTGGGAACGCCGGATACGGGCGCGCGTCCCAGGTCCAGAGCGAAATCCGCTCGACCATGCTGCCGCCGTGCCCGTCGGAGGGATTATTGGCCGGATCGCTCCAGTAGCCGAGCGCCGCGCGCAGCACCTGTCGCTGCGCCAGCGGGTCGGCCGCGCCAGTCGAGAAATACGGAGCGCCGCTTTCGCTGCTCTTGGGGTCGACGAAGATGTTGGGCTGGTTGGCACCCTTGTCGACCGCACCGCACCCCAGCTCGGTGAACCAGATCGGCTTCAGCTTCGCGGTCCACGCCGTCGGGCTCGCCGAGCGCACGCCCGCCGGGCGATCGTGATGGGCGTTGCTCCACCAGCTGACGAGGTCCTTGAACCGCCAGACCCACGGCTCGCTGTAGGCTCCGTCGGTGATCGGCGTGCGGGTTCCGGCCAGCCGGTCCGCATCGCTGGCGTAGTACCAGTCGAAGCCCTCGCCGCCGGCAATGTTGGCCTTGAGATAGTCCTCCGCATACGGTCCGTCCCAGCCCGCCGCATCGGGACCTTCGGCGCCGTCGCGCCAGTCGGCCATCGGCATGTAATTGTCGATGCCGATCGCATCGACGTTGGTCGACGCCCAGAGCGGATCGAGATGAAAGAGCTTCGCGCCGCCCCAGCCCTGCACGCCGGAATATTCACTCCAGTCCGCGCCATAGGTGATCTTGCAGCCGGATCCGACCAGCGCACGAACGTCGGCTGCCAGCGTCACAAGGGCGTCGACAAACGGGAAGCTGTTGGCCGGCCCCTGCGTCGTCGTCATGCCGCGCATTTCGGAACCGAGCAGGATCGCGTCCACGCCCCCGGCGTCGACCGCGAGCTGGGCGTAATGCAGAATGAAGTTCCGATAGGCCGTCGTGAACGCCGCAACCTCCGTCGTCGCCGCGCTCGTTCCCTGCGACGCTGGCAGGCACGCGATTCGCCCGCGCCACGGATAGGCGGGCTGGCCCAGCGGATTGCCCTCCGCAATGTCCATCAGCACGATCGGGTAGAGTGTAACCCGAAGGCCGCGGGCCTTTAGGTCGGCGATCGCCGCGAGCACGGAGTTGTCTGAGGGCGTGCCGCCATAGGCCGGGCCGCCATCGTGGGTCGTCACCACCTCCGCCGAGCCCCGGTCGATCCCGGCGACGCTCCAGCTCGTGCCCTTGATCGTGCGGTCGGAAGCCTCGACCTTCGGCTCGATCGTGCAGCTGCCGCAGCGGAGGTCGTTGCCGAACCAGGCGACGACGAGCGAGACGTTGGTGAGGTTGGGGCAAAGCGCCGTCAGCTCGTCGATCGACAGCGTCCAGTCGGAGACGGTCGCGCTTTGATGCGTCGTTTCGGGCGCGGTGACGCCGCGGCCGAGCAGTTGCACGCGTGGGGACGGGTCGTAGCCGAATTCGGTCGCGCCCGGTATCACCGTCACCGAGGTGATCGCCGGCTCGAGGTCGCCCACCACCCGGCAGAGCTCGACGGAAATGTTGGGAATGCGGTTGCCGAATGGCGCCAGCGGCAGCCGTTCGAAGACGATGTAGCAGAGCCCGCGATAGGCCGGCGCGTCGGTCTGCTTGGCCTCGATCAGGCTGTCGGCGGTCTGCGTCTCGGTGCCACGGTAGAAGCGCATGGTGAGGCCGCTGGTATCGAGCGGATTGCCGTCGGCCCAGACGCGACCGAGGCGCGCCACCTCGCCCTCGCAGAAGGCCACCGCGAAGTTGGCGGCAATCCCCGGGTCCGACGCGCCCTGCGTGCCCTTGGACCCGCTCGAGGATCCCCCCAGCTGCTCCAGCTGGGTCGCCCAGATGATGTTGCCGCTCAGCCGGTCCCAGCCGTAGAGCCGCGGGATCGGCACGCCTTCGCTCGAGCCTTGCACCCTAACATCAGAGCCCGCTGGATGCGGCTTGTCGCCGAAGAGCGAACTGTCGATCGCGTTGCCGGCCAGCGCGCCGAGCGCCCGCCCGATGGTCGCGCCGATCGGGCCGCCGACGGCGCCGCCGACCACTTGGCCGGCGAGCGAGAGTGCGAGGGTAGCCATCTAGAATGCGACTCCGGGAAAGTCATAGATGCCGGCGATCCGTCGGCGCCAGCCGTCCGAGAGATTTGCCTCAACCACGCCCAGCCCCTCCTGCGCGTGAACGAAGCGATCGGCGGCCACCGCGATGGCGCAATGGCGCGGCAGGCTCGACCGACCAAGGCGGAACAGCAGCACCTGGCCGGCCATCGGCCCTGCGGCCGAGCGCACGAGATAGCGGTCCGCCGCGCTCAGCAGGTCTCCCGCGTGACGTCCGTCGCGCCAGTCGGCGCGATAATTTGGCATCACCGGCGGGTCCTCACCATAAAGCTGGCGCCAGACGCCACGCACCAGCCCGAGGCAATCGCAGCCGGCCCCCAGCGTCGCCGCCTGGTGCCGATACGGCGTGCCGATCCACGCGCGCGCGGCATTCACAATCTCCACGCGCTTCATGTGAACAGCGGCGCTCCATCGAGCGGGTCGCCGCTTCGCGGATAACTCAGCACGAAGTCGTTGCCGGGGATGTGCGGGAAGCCGCGGAAGTCGGCGACGTTGGCGAAGCGGTCGCGGCAAGTCGAGAACTGCCGGTCGCAGCCCGCCGAGACCGTTACCGTGTCGCCGATGACCACGCGGTCACCGACCGGCGCCGAGAACGTCAGGATATCGGCGGTCCCTTCGCGCGAATGCGCGAGGATTGGGTCCTTGAGCCCATCACGCGCGCCGGAGGTCCAGCTCGCCCTGCCCAGAGTGAACCAGCCGACATCGAACGCCGCGAGGCCGCTCACCACCACCCGGTTGCGATCGCGAACGCCGGTAACCGTCGCGGTCGCCGAGTAGAGCGGATTGCTGAGGTCGATACCACAGCGCGTATCACCCAACGTTGCGTCGCAGAACGAGGAATAGATCCGTCCGCGCACCTGGTTCAGCGCCTGCTGCCCCGACCGCAGCTCGGCCCGGAACGCTCCATCCTCGCGCGTGATCTCGCCGATCGTCGTACGGCTGAGCAGCGCCCGCTGCGAGACGTCGCGCCAGTTGACGCGCCAGGTCTCGACCGTTGCGCCGTCATAGCGCCCGAGCAGGATGTCGTCCTCGTCGATCGCGTCGGAGGAGAGGACGCCGGTCACTTCGGAGGTGTCGATCTGCGCTCCCAGCGCTTGTGACTGCCCGCTCCCGTCGAGGCCATTGGCGGGGATGTAGTCCTGCCCCCCAAAGCTCAGCGTTTCGTCGTGGTCGGTGAAGCCGAGGACGACGCCGTCACCACGCGTGATGGTCCAGCAGCTCGCAAGCGTCGTCGCGCCCGTCGCGATATGCGCGGCAAAGCCCGGATCGAAGCTTCTCATTCGCGCACCTCGACAAGCGGGATGGAGGGGGCGTTGGCGGCGTCGAACGTGGTCAGTTCGATATCGAGCCGGTCGATGTCGAAGCGCACGGGCACGTCAAACAAGAACCCCGCGGTGATCGCTGCGGCGGCGGCCGGCGCGCTCGCAAAGGTAACGAGCCCGGTCAGCGTGTCGACGCTCCAACCGCTCGTGGCCTCGGTGCCGCCGATCGCGACGCGGACGCTGCCCGCCACCGGCTTGGTGATCGCCCGCAGATATGGATCGAAACTGGCGCCATAGATCTTGGTCAGCTGGAATGTCGTCGTGGTTCCGTCGCCCACTCCGATCGCCTGGTCGAGCGGCGTCGGTGTGCCGTCGCCGCCATTGCTCGAATGGTCGAGGGCGTCGCGCCAGAGGAAAGAATGGAAGCGCCCGCGCCGCTCCTCGAAGAAGGCCAGCACCGCCTGCATGTCGGCGCGCGACTTGACGCCGTAGCCGGCGTTGTAAAGGTGCCGCGAACTGGCCCAGCGCGAGTTGCGCTCCTCGCGGCCCGAGCTCAGCGTCACGATATCGGTCATCCGCTCTGGCCCACCGCGCGCGCCGAGCGCGACGTCGAGCGGAAATCGTACCGCATGAAAGGCCATCAGCTCGCCCTCGTCCCGCGTTTGACCGCCCGCAGCAGCATCGCGCTGACCTCGGCCTCCGAGACTGTGAAGCTGCGCGCGTCGCTCGCCGTCACATTGAAGTTGACGGTCACAGCGCCGCCCGCGCTCGCGACACCGAGCTTGCCGTCGCTGCCGCGGCTGAGCGGTAGGATTGCCTCCGGACCCGCCTCGCCGGCGAGCGCCAGGCCGCTGCCGGTCGGGAAATAGCTCGGCGCCGCGACCACACCACCATTGGCGAAGGCCGTTACGCCGCCCAGCGACGGATCGAGCGCCTGGAACAGTCCGTTGACGGCGCCCGAGATCAGGTCACCGACCGGCTTCAGCGCTGCACGCAGCGCGATGTCGGCAAAGGCGCTTGCCACATCGCCCAATACGGTCTTCAGCGACTTGCCGTCCGTCACCGCGCCCCTCAGGGCATTGCTAAGCGAACGGCCGACGCTGTCGGCGAGATCGCCGACGCGCTTCAATTCGTCCGACACGTCAGAGAGGCCGTCGGGCAGTATATCGCTCTGGCTATTGGCCATCGGGGAAGCGCTCCATCATGCGTTCGAAATCGCCGCGAGCCGGCGCCTGAGGACGTCGGCCGCTCCGTGCGGCGAAGGCGGCCGCTAGTTCGCGCGGGGTCAGCCCCCAGAACTCAGCGCTCGAGAGTCGCAGCACGCCGAAGCCGAGCTGCATCGCGTCACGCCAGGGAAACGGCGTCATGCGTCTCCTCCGAAGGTCGCGCGCAACAGCCGCGCCGCGATCTCTGCCGCGCCCTTGAGGCCGCCCTCGATCGACATGCGCGCGAGGTCGTCGTCGGTGATGGCGTTGCCGCCGCCGCGCAGGCCTGCGCCAAGGATCGTCGTCAGGTCGCGCGCGGATACTCGGCCCCCGGCAAATCGCTCGCTCAGGCCGCCGAGATCGCCAGCGTTGAGCCGCGCCTCGAGCTCAGCCAGCGCGCCGAGTGTCAGGCACAGCGTCCACTCCTCGCCGCCAATCATGGCCGCGATTTCCCCGCGATGGATGTTGGGCATCTGTCTCTCCCAATGAGTTGAAGTCAGCTGGTCCTGCCGATCAGGAAGGCTCCGGCGGTGCTGACTGAACCACCCCCACCCGTCCCTCCCCTCAAGGGGGAGGGAGGCCCGACTGATTGATCCGAGAAGGGGGCGGCCAGGGCCCGAGCCAACGCCGCGGAACCCTCGCTCCCCTCCCCCTTGAGGGGAGGGGCTGGGGGTGGGGGTCGTGCGGCTCTTGCGCGGACGACTTCATCACGCCGTGCTCATTCAGAACGGTCAGATCGCCGTGAACGTCAGCTCGCCTGCGCTTTCCAGCGCGATGTTGAACGTCACCTCGCCGGTGTGGTCGCCCGAGAACTCGAGCGCGGTGATCTGAAACGCCCCCTGCACCGTGCCGAAATCCGGCAGGATCAGCTGCCAGTCGCGGACCGTGCCGTCGAAGAACAGCCCGCGGATCTGCGCATCCGATGTCTGATCCTTGAAGACGCCCGTCCCGCTCACCGAAGCGCGCTTGATGCCGCCGCCGGCGAGCAGCTCGCGCCACTGCCCGGCGCTCTCGGCGTCGGTGATGTCGACGCTCGCCGCATTGAAGCTCAGCGAGCGCGTGCGGAGGCCTGCGACGGTCAGGAAGCTGCCGCTTCCCGTCTGGTCGAGCTTCACCAGCATGTCCTTGCCGCTTTGGGCTGCCATGATATGTCCTATGCTGAAGGTTCGGAGTAGAACGTCAGTGCAACCGCGGCCCGCGCTCGGCCGGTTGCCTGGTCGATGATGGTGTCGGTGCGATTGTGGCGCGCCAGCGTCACCGTGAGCGTGTCGCTGCCGAGCGTCGCGCTCGTCGCCACCATCATGATGCGCTCGGCCATCGCCACAGCTGCCTTGCGGCTCGCATCCGCCGCCCAGGCGTGAAGGATCACGCGGTGCTCGTAGCCGGGCGTCGTGTCGCCATCGTTCGCGAGCACATCGTGCCGCGCGATCGTGACATAGGGTGGCATGCTGCCCTTGGGTGGAGCGTCGAACACCGGCGCGAGGGCCGCAAGCTCGGTGTCAGCACGAAGCGCGGCGACGAGCGTCGCCTGCAAGGCGAGGATCGGATGCGTCATCCCGTTACCGCCCGTTCGCTGCACTGGCAACTGAGATAAGCCTTGCCGCCATTGAGATCGGCGGTGGACACCACATCGAGGTCGCGGCCGCGATAGGTCACGCGATCGCCGGGTCCGAAGTCGCTGCGATAACGCAGCACAACCGAATGCGTGAGCGTCGTCCCCCTCGCCTCGCCCTCGGCGATCTGTCGCGCGCTCAGCGCGCGCACCCGCGCCCAAACCGTCCCGAGGGGCGTGAACATCGCGATCTCGCCCCCCTCGTCTTCGTTCGTCATCGTGCGGGTCTTGAGCTGCACGCGGTCGGTGAGCGTGCCGATCGGCGGAAGCGCATCGCTCACAACCGCACCCGCACATAAGGCGCGACCAGCCGGTCGAAGCCCACCGGCGTCACACCGCTCGCCGTGTCGCGGTGCTCGTACCAATAGGCGACCAGCACGAGAACCGCCTGTTTGAGATCGCCGGGCACGGCGCTCGTGTCGCCGTAGCCGGCGACATAGTCGATGGTCAGATCGTCGACCGGCCCGACAAGGAGCACAGTGTCGCCC